>MWSE01000003.1_pt1 | contig 167581 bp, 166 predicted proteins | sample 1021931 | NCBI WGS metagenome assembly MWSE01 (sample SAMN06338154, study PRJNA374545) | mollusc metagenome | biome: marine bay; material: sediment; isolation source: gill 28 cm from animal B | host: Kuphus polythalamius | place: Philippines: Mindanao | collected 2011-09-12 | reverse complement strand
AGGGGACCTTTTTACGTTTGGCGGAGAGGGAGGGATTCGAACCCTCGGTACGCTATTAACGTACACACACTTTCCAGGCGTGCTCTTTCGACCACTCAGACACCTCTCCTGGAACTGTTCAGGCGGGGTGCAGAGAAGCGCCGCGCCGTGAAAACAAGGCGCGCAAGATTAAACCAGACCGGCGTCGGGCGCAACGTCGGCGCCCTCGCCGCGTCGGTTCAGAGGTGATGGCTGACGTGTGCCCGGGGGACGTGTTCCATCAGATTGCGGAACACCTCGCCATGCAGATGAATCAGGTGCTCATGGTCGCCCGATTCAAAATACACGTCCGCCTGATGGATCAGCGCCGGGTCGATCAGCACGTCGACACCGTAGGGTTCGCCCAACGCCGGAATCGCGCCACGCTCGCAATCCGAAAATGTCGCCTCGATTTCGTCCTCGGGCAGCATTTCGAGATTGCGCGCCATCATCTGGTTCAGGCGATCCAGTTCCAGTCGGTGGGTTGCCGGTATCACGGCGAGAAGATAACTGTGGTCATCGCCAAGTAGAACTGGCTTGGCCACTTGATCACCCGGCACATGCGCCGCTTCGGCGGCACGCATGGCAGAGTCGGTATGTGGATGCTCGACGATTTCGTAAGCAATGCCACGGCTCTCCAGATACTCCCGGAGTGTCGTTGCAACACCCATCACGAATTCCTCCCAACAAATTTTCACCCGGGTATTTCACCCCGCCCGCGAGCTGCCCGATTACAGGGAGACCAACCCTGCCGCGAAAACGAAGCCTCGCGGGGCAGACCGCTAGATTTGAAGTATAGTCACAGTTCTGAGCAACAACGGAACCCGACAGCAGGATGAAGAAGAAAGGCAAACGCCGTAGCAAATCTACCCCTTCCATTGCCTCCACCGCCGACCGCCACCATCTCTATGAACTCTCTGTGCAGTGCGCCGAGGCCGAGATCGATTTTGTCGACGAGACCTTCCGCAAGCTGAAAAAACGGCGCGCCAAGCTGCTGCGCGAAGACTTCTGCGGCACGGCCAACGTCTGCTGCGAATGGGTGAAGCGCGGCGACAAACGCGAGGCCATCGGTGTCGACCTCGATCCCGAAGTGCTCGACTGGGGACGTAAGAACAACCTGTCGAAACTCACGAAAAAGCAGCGCCAACGTATCACGCTGCTTGAAAAAAACGTCTTGAACGTCAAGACGGCCAAGCCCGATATCATCTCGGCGATGAACTTCAGCTATTGGCTGCTGAAGGAACGGCAGAACCTCAAGCAATACTTTAAGAGCGTGCATTCGTCATTGCAGGACGATGGCATCTTCTTCCTCGATTGTTACGGCGGCTACGACAGCCACAAAGAGATCGTCGAAGAGCGCGAAATCGACGACGACGGCGATGGCTTCACCTACATCTGGGAACAAACTTCGTTCAACCCGATAGACCACGAACTGCACTGCACGATCTCGTTCGCCTTCCCCGACGGTTCGGAGATGAACAAGGCGTTCAGCTACGAGTGGCGCCTGTGGTCGCTGCCCGAGGTGCGCGAACTGCTCGAAGAGTGCGGCTTTAGCCGGGTGACCGTGTATTGGCAGGGCTGGGACAAGGACGGCGAGCCCGACGGCGATTTCAAGCCCGCGAAACGCGCCGACGCCGATGCCGGCTGGATCGCCTATCTGACCGCCGAAAAATAAAAAAAGCGCGGTGTTTGCCGCGCTTTTTCTCTTCTCGCGATGCCTTGCGAGGCTAGCGGAACAACCCTTTCAGGGCATCGTCGAGTTTTTCCTTCACCTTCTCTTCGGCCTTCTGCTTGAGTTCTTCCTTCTTCTCGTCGATCTTGGCCTTCGCCTTGGCGTTGATTGCCGCCTGCAGATCAGGACGGTAGCTCGGGTTGTCCAGCGGACCGGTCACGCGCACCGGTATCGGCACACCCGACAGCTCATCACGGCTCTTACCACCCTGACCCGCCAACGATTTGACCAACTCGGTGATCACGAGGTAGTCGATCGAATTGTTCGGCAGATCCACCTTGCCCTTGCCCTCGATGCGCAACAGCGGTGACTTGGCCTGCAGGTCGTCGTTGCGCACGATCCCGTTTGTCATCTGCAGTGAACCGCTGAGCTCCGAGAAATCGGTCTGACCCGGCGTGCCGGTTTCCATCGATTTGCTCTCGATCCCGAGCGCGGCGCTCGCCTTGCGCACGGTTTCGGCGATATTGACGCCTTTCAGCGCGCCATCGGTGAAGGCAAAGCGCGACGTGCCGTTCAAGCTGCGTTTTATCTCAGCCTCACTGAGCCCGACCATGCTGACGTTCGCGTGCAGTTCACCGTTACCCGTCAAGCGATCCTCGCCGGCAACATCTTTCAGCAGCGGGCCAACCTGGATGCCGGTCAGTGAATTGTTCAGCGCCAGCTTCGGTTGCTTCCCGCGGGCGTCGAACGTGGTGCTACCGTTGAACTTTCCCTGGTAGAGATCCGCCGCCATCGGATCGACCTTGAGCACGCCGCCTTTCGATACCACCTTGGCTGTCACATTGCTCATGCGCGCATTGTTGACCTTGAGCTTGCCGATCTTGAAGTCACCCTCGAAATCCAGCGTGCGCAAACCGCCAAAGGGATCGGCCGACGCCGTCTTGCCACCATTCTTCGCCGCATCGCCGTCCGACTTTGCCGCACCAGGTTGGCCGCCGGCTGCTGCCGGTGGCATGTAGCGATCCAGGTCGATTTCGTTCAACGTCATCTTGGTCCTGACGACCGGCCCGTCGGTCTTCAACACGTGTACGAAACCGTCGAGTTCGGAATCATCGAGCGTGATCTTGAAGGGATCGAGTTTGACCGCGCCGTTGGCGTAGTCGAAGCTCAGTTCGCCACCGGCCTTGGTCATTGCGTTTGGATCGGTCGTCTCGATCGGGGTCGCGAACATCGATGCCAACGTCTTCAGATTGGTTTCGGCAATCTTGAGCTTGCCTTTGGCCTGGGGGTTGGTCTTCATGCCGCTGACCGCAACATTGCCGGTCGCCTTCATCGCCGGCCCGGTGATCTCGAGTTGATCGAGCGACAGCGTGTCGGCCCGGGTGTCGGCCACCATGTTCGCCTTCAGCGACAACTTGGCGCCACCCGACGGCAGCCCTTCGCCCTCGGCGTCCAGTAGCAGCGCCAAGCCGTCGGCCTTGAACACGGCGAGGTCGTCATCGCTCGACAGCGTTACCTCCAGCGAGGCATCGAGCTTCATCGCCGGCGCGTTGCTGGTGAACAGCACCCCAGCCTCTACCGGCACCGACGCGCCCGGTTCGAGTGCACCGGTCACCAGGCGCACACCGTCGAGCACATACTGTTTACCCGCCTGGCGGTCGTCCCAGGAGATCCGGCCCTGTTCGATCTGGATACCCTGCACGCTGAACTTCTGGATACCCTGCACGCTGAACTGCACGGCGGAACCCCCGTCTGAGGGCTGCTCTTTTTCAGCCGGCTTTTGTTCGGCATCGGCCGCGGCTTTTTCCGACAGGTCCGCCCAGTTCGTTTTGCCTTGCGCGTCTTTTTCGAGGTTCAGGCGCAGGCCCTTGAGTACCAGGGTATCGACTTCGACACGCTGGCTCAGCAGCGGCCAAAGCTTCACGCGGATGTCGAGTTCATCGATCTCGGCCATGTTCTTGGCCTTGAAACCCGCGGCGTTGCCGACTCTCACCCCGCCGGTTCGCAGGCCCAGCCACGGAGAGTAGGTCACGCTTAGGTCCTGCTCGATCGCGATATCGCGCCCGAGTTCCTTCTTGGCCTGTTCAACGATCCGCGGTTTATGCTCGTTCGGATCGAACACGGTCGTTAGATAAACAACCACACCAACGGCCAGCACGACGAGCACCAGGATCAGCCCGAACAATACCTTGAGCAGGGAACGCATACCTTAACCCTCTGGTCGGCGGACTCTCCGGTCCGCGTTCTTAGACATCGCCACGATCGAATATCGCGGCGTCAGTTCAAATCTTACGCAACCTTGTGTTCGTAGAGATGTACATCGCGCTGCGGATACGGGATACCGATACCGGCTTCGTCCAGCCTGAGTTTCACCGCCTCGGTCGTATCGAAGTACACACCCCAATAGTCGGAGGTGTCTGCCCACATCCGCATCACCAGGTTCAGCCGGATCGGCCTTGACCCTGCCGTCCTTGGCGGCGATATCGGCAAGGATCTTTTTGACCTCGGCGAGATCCGCATCGTAGGCAACGCCGACGGTGAGATCGACGCGTCGCGTCGGTTTGGTCGAGTAGTTGACGATGTTGTCATCGAGCAGCTTGGCATTCGGCACGATCACCGTCTTGTTGTCACCGGTGCGTAACGTCGTGGTAAAGATCTGAATGTTCTCGACGATGCCCGAGGTGCCGCCACCTTCGATGAAATCGCCCACTTTGAACGGGCGGAAGATGATCAGCAGAAAACCGGCCGCAAAGTTCGACAGCGACCCTTGCAACGCCAGGCCGATCGCCAGGCCGGCGGCACCCAGCACCGCGATGAAACTGGTCGTCTGGATGCCGAGCTGGCTCAAAGCCGCCAACACCACGAACACCATCACGCCGACAAACACGATGCTGCCGACAAAACCGATGATCATCGGATCGGTCTTGCCGCGCGTCATCGTGCGTTCGACGATCGACTTGATCCACTTCGCCGCGATCCGACCAATCAACAGGATCGCGAGTGCCGCGAGAATCTTCAGTCCGTAAACGGCCAGCAATTCCTGAACCTGCGCAAGAATCTGCTCAGCGTTTTCCATCAATCTCTCCCCTGCATCTCAATATCGTCCGACCGCCGCAACGCCGTTAGTTGCCGAAAACTTCCTTCAGCAACTCGGTCGTGCGTGCCACCGGATTCTCACGAATCTTCTTTTCTTCGATCGCCAACTTGAGAAACAACCCATCCAGCGCCTTGTCGGTCACATAGTTGTCGAGATCGAGCGAACCGGTGTCGACCAATCCGCCGAGGCCACCGAGCATGCCGTCGGCCTGCGATTTCATCGACTTGTAGGCCGACGTTGCACCTGCGTTGTCGGTAGCTTCGGAGACGATCGGCAATACCGCTTCGTGCAGCGAACCACCTGCCCGCTTGCGCAGGAACTGCGTAGCCGCATCGTCCGGTCCGTTGAGGATGCCGCGTACGTCATCGAGGGTCATGTTACTGACCGTTTCTTTCACGATATCGAGCGTCTTCGGAATCGCCTGCTCGGCGGCACGGTTGACGGTGGTTTCGAAATCGTCGACGTATTTGCCTTGGCCTGCTGCGCGCAACGCCTTGGCCGCCTTACCGAGCACACCGGGCAGCGGTATGCGCACGCTCTTGTCGTTGAGGAAGCCGCCTTGCTTGCCGAGTATCTCGATCGCCCGCTCGGCACCAACGCCCAAGGCCTCTTTCAGGCCGTCGCTGATCTTGGAATTGCTCAGCGACGAAGTGCTGCCGCTCGAGCTGCCCTCTTTGAGCAGACCCTCGGCCGATTTGAAGAGATCATCCAGACCCGCGTGTGCGGTTGCGGCGGCCAAAAGACCCGCCAGCACACATACCGTCGCCATTCTTGTCCGTTTCATTGCAGGGCGCTCCGAGAGAAAGAGGAGTAACCTGCATTGTTAACATGTTTCTGCGCCGCAAACCAAGCGACTTGCCGCAAAGCGGTCTTATCGATGCACAAGAAGCCGCGTGCGACGCCGGGGGCGCGCCGCGGTTCGAAAGGTTGGGCGTTGGGATCAGGCCGAATCGCGGTGACCGTGCAGGCGCACGATCAGTTCGGCTTCGCTTTCGCTGAGTTCGAGTTCTTCTACCAGACGCGACACCGATGCCCCCTGCTGCACCAGCCGAATCGCATGGCTGTAGGGTTGGTCATCGACCTGCTGGTTCTCGTAGGTTTCCTGGCGCTCGGAGAGCACCCGCTCGCGTGCCGCAAGCTGTTGCAGCTTACGGTCCATGCCGACTGCGCCGGCGGTGAGCCCGGTGATGCTCTGGCGAACCAGTTCGAGCTGGGTCTGCAGATCGGCGGCACGCGCCTCACTGTGCTGCAGGCGTTTCGACGAACGCACCGCCGATACCCAGGCAACAACCGCGAGCAGCAAAGCGAACGCGGCAAACGCCAGCGCTATCAGTACGACCAGGTTGTTGTCAGGCATATTCATCGATATGGGGCCGGCCATCGTCGTTCGACGGCCGTCTTCGTTCGTTTCTTGAGCGATCCGGCGCCTTGGGCGGCTTTTTGCGTGTACCGGCGTTGCGCGATCGATTCGGCGGCGCTACCGGTGGCACATTCCCAGGCTGTTTGATCTCATCGGCCATTCGACATCAGAACATCGACATCTCAGACCATTCTTCTTCGGTCAGCAGCTTGTTCAGGTCAACTACGATCAACAGGTCGCTGTCGCGGCTGGCCACACCCTGAATATAGCGCGAGCTCTCTTCGGTGCCGACGTTCGGCGCGGTATCGATCTCCGACTGGCGCAGCTCGACGACCTCGGCGACGCTGTCCACCAGGATACCGACGACCTGCTGCTCGGATTCGATGATCACGATCCGGCTCGAATCGTCGACCTCGGTGGTCGGCAGCCCGAAGCGGGTACGCGTGTCGATAACGGTGACGACGTTGCCGCGCAGGTTGACGATGCCCAATACATAGCTCGGCGCACCCGGGACCGGCGCAATCTCGGTCACCCGCAGCACCTCCTGCACCTGCATCACGTTGATGCCATAGGTTTCGTCTTTCAGCCGGAAGGTCACCAGCTGGATTACTGCATCGCCGGAGGAGGTCTCTACCGCCGTATTGCTCATCGTTTCGTCTCCGTTATTGTTGCCCGAACGTCAAAAGTTCGTCTTCGGGCAGCGCCTGAATTTATTTACTGCACTATCTGTGCCTAATGCCGCTGCTCAGCGCGTTGGCGTCCAACAGCCCGCACATCTGGTCCGGCAACAGGCCCAACAACCACTCGCGCCCCGCTGCCTTGTGCCAACGCACCTGGTCGGCGTGCAGCACCAGCGTGTCGACGATCGCATCGATCGCGATCGCCTCGCGGCCCTCGCCGAGCACCAGCAGGTACTTCGGATCATCCGCCGCGGCCGCAACGCCGATCACCCCGCCCAGATCGGCCACCACGGTGGACGCGTCGCGATAGCGGAACACGCCGCGGTGCCAATGTGGCTGGCCCGGCACCCGGGTAACGTCGTCCGGATAGGGACACACGCTGTGCATCAACACCAGCGGCACGCCAAACCGGAACTCGCCGATGCGGAACAACAGCGTGCGAAACCCGCCACCGACCCAAGCCGGAATCTCACTGTCGGCCGGTGGCTCAGCGTGCGTTTCCTTGGTTAGCGGCTGTTCGGTCGGTTCGTTTAGCGTCGGCGCCGGCGCATCGACAGGCGGTGTTTCGACGACCGGCGGCGCCACGCGCGGCTGTGCTGCCGGCGGCGCGGGCACGTCCGCATTCGCCGGGGGCACTTCCGCCAGCAGCGATTCGAGCAGGTTGCTGAGTGCGGCGTCTTGTTCGACGGTCGGCGTCGCTGGCGGTCGCATCAACGTCATCAGACCGCCTCGCGTGTTTCGCCGCCCTGGCCCTGCACCAGTTCTTCGAGCAAGCGGGCATAGGCGCGCACGCCGCGCGCACGCGGATCGAAGATGGCCGGCGGCAGTCCCTCTCGGCTGGCCTCGCGGAATCGGGTGTCGATCGGGATCACGCCGTTCCACAGATACTCGGCGTGATCGCGGCGCAACGCCGCGAGGCTGTCGTGCGAGGCGCGCGTGCGCTTGTCATAGAAGGTCGGCACCACCACCACATCCAGTGGTTGCGGCCGTGCCTTGGTCACCATCTTCAGCGTATGCTGCAGACGTTCGAGGCCCTTGAGGGCGAGAAACTCGGTCTGCACCGGCACCACCAAGCGCTCGCAAGCCGCCAGGGCGTTGATCACCAGCACGCCCAATACCGGCGGACAATCGATCAGGATGTAATCGAAGCGCTCGCGAAGCTGGGCGACGGCGCGCGTCAGCACCAATCCCATGCCTTCGAGTCGGCCCGACTGGCGATCCAGCGTTGCCAGTGCGACAGCGGCCGGAATCAGGCTCAGCCCTTCGGTCTGCGTGTCCACAACCAGCGAGAACGGATCGACCGTACGTTTCTCGGCGACCGCCTCGAACAGGCTATAGCTGCTCAAGGTCAACGAGTCCGGGTCGTGGCCGAAATAGCTGGTGAGCGAACCGTGCGGATCGATATCGATCATCAGCGTGCGGAATCCCCAGGCAGCCAGCAGGCCACCCAGCGCCACGGTCGTGGTGGTCTTGCCCACACCGCCTTTCTGATTGGCGATCGACCAGACCTTCATTGCAGGTTCACCGCCGGCCCTTCAGCCCACGGCACATCGTCGCCGCTGGCCGGTGCATTGTCGTTGGGATCGGCGAGTACTACGACGGTCACGCGGCGGTTCGCAGCGCGGCCTTTGTCGTTCGCATTGTCGGCGATCGGTCGGTGCTCGCCCATGCCGACGGCCGACATGCGCAGTGGATCGACGCCGCTGCGCGCCATGAAATGCACGACGCTCGCTGCGCGCGCGGCCGACAATTCCCAGTTGGACGGAAACGCCGAGGTCGCGATCGGTACGTTGTCGGTATGCCCTTCCACCTGCAATTTGCTGGGGATGCGCGCCAGGGTCTTGGCCATTTCGCGCAACGCGCGCAAGGCATCGCGCGACAGGCGCGCCTCACCGGATGGAAACAGCATCTTCTCCTTCATCTCGATCTCGATGCGTTCGCCTTCGCGCGTGATCCGCAGCAGATCGTTGTCGATGTATTCCTGCAGCGAGATCTGCAGTTCATCGGCGATACGCATGGCAGTGCCATCTTCCTTGAAACGTTCGTCGAGAACACTGTTGCCCTCGCTCGGGTCGGCGTCTTTGCCCTTGCCTTCGCCCTCGGTCGCAGCCGCTGCCTGTTCCTCGCCATTGCCTTTGCCGCCGATCTCGCCGGCGTTGTTGGCGTCCATCTGCTTCGGCGCGAGCGGTCCTACCGGCATTGCGTTCATCGAACGCGGGCGCTCACCGATCTGGATCGGATCGTTGCTGCGCGGTTCGACCTTGAACACCGAACTCAAGGTCTCGGACAACACGCGATACTTGCCTTCGTTGACTGACGAAATCGAATACATCACGACGAAAAACGCAAACAGCAAGGTGATGAAATCGGCATACGAAACCAACCAACGTTCGTGGTTCTCGTGTTCTTCATGGTGTTGTCGCCGCCGCGCCATGCGTTACCTCAACGCAGGAAACCCTGCAGGCGGGTCTCGATCTGACGTGGGTTCTCACCTTCGGAGATCGCAGCCAGGCCCTCGATGACCAGCTCGCGATAGTGGCTCTGTTGCTGCACATAGGCCTTCATCTTGGCCGCCATCGGCAACATGAAGAGGTTGGCCAGGCCGACCCCGTAGATGGTCGCGACGAACGCGGTGGCGATACCGCTGCCGAGCTTGGAGGGATCGCTGAGATTCTGCATTACGTGGATCAGGCCCATGACGGCGCCGATGATGCCGATGGTCGGCGAATAACCGCCCATCGCCTCGAGCACCTTGCAGGCCGCCAGGTCGAAACGTTCACGACTGTCCAGCTCCACCTCAAGGGTGCGCCGGATGTCGTCCGGTTCGTTGCCGTCGACCACCAGTTGCATACCCTTGCGAATGAACACATCGCTCTCGAACTCGACGGCCGCCTCCAGCCCGAGCAGGCCATCCTTGCGCGCGATCTTGCTCCACTCGACGAGTTTCTCGATCGTTTCCGGCAGGCCGTGTTTGGGCGGCATGAACACCGTGCCCATCATGCGCATGCTGCGCAGAAACACCTGCATCGGGGTCTGTAACAGCACGGCACCTATGGTGCCGCCGAGCACGATGATCATCGCCGGGCCATTGGCGAGCGTGTCGATGTGACCGCCCTCCAGCCAGTTGCCGCCGAGGATCGCGGCAAAGGCAATGACGACGCCGATGAAACTCAGGATATCCATCGTGCTACGCCAACCCTGCCAAGGCGCTGCCAATCTGCTCGAGCGGCAACACGCGGTCGGTCAAACCGGCCTTGGCGACCGAATACGGCATGCCGTACACCACCGACGTCGCTTGGTCCTGGCTCCATACCGTGGCGCCGGCGCCCTTCAGGGCTCGCGCACCTTCGGTGCCGTCGGAACCCATGCCGGTCAACACCACAGCCTGCACGCCTTTGTTCAATGCGCGCGCCGCCGAATCGAACATGATGTCGACACTCGGTTTGTAGAGATGTTCACCACCCGGCGAGACGCGAACGCGCAGGCGTCCGCCTTGCGCATCGACGGTGGTCTGCATGCCACCGGGCGCGATCAGCACGCGGCCGGGCGACAACTCGTCGCCGTTCGATGCCTGCGCAATGCCGATGCGGCAGACGTGATCGAGACGCTCGGCGAAGGTTGCCGAAAACTCCGCGGGCATGTGCACGGCGACCAGCACCGGATAGGGATAATTGGCAGGCAGCTCGTTGAGCACCTGCTGAATCGCCACCGGACCGCCGGTCGATGCGCCGATCACCACCAGGCGAACCGCGGCGCGTCGGCGCTCGACGTTTCTCGGCGGCGGCGCGGCGGGCAGCGGGCGCGTCGGAACCGGTGCAACGTTGGTGGCGACCGCCATGTGGTGCCGCGACCGGTTGCTGCGTGCGATGCTGATAACGCGCTCGGCCAGGGTGCTGCTGGCATTGCCGTTGCCGACACCGATACCGCCCTGCTTGGCAAGAAAGTCGACGGCGCCGGCTTCCAGTGCCTCCAACGTCGACTTGGCGCCGTCGCGGGTCAATGCAGAGAACATGATGATATTGGTTGGGTGCGTGCGCATGATCTCGCGCACGGCAGCAATGCCGTCCATCAACGGCATCGCGACATCCATAGTGATCAGATCGGGGTGCAGACGCGAGGCCATCTCGACGGCTTCGCGTCCATTGCTGGCTTCGCCGACGACGACGATATCGCCGTGCCGTTCCAGCTCCTGCTTGATTCGTTTGCGGAAGAAAGACGAATCATCGACGACGAGTACCCGGACTTTTCCCACCATGTGTTATCCAGGACTACGCCAATTTCGTCCTGCCTCTCCTTCGCAAACGATCAGTACCGACGTGCGTATTTGCGCATCAACCCGGGTACATCGAGGATCAATGCGATTTTGCCGTCGCCCGTGATGGTCGCGCCGGCCATGCCGTCGAGACCTTGCAGCAGGGCGCCGAGCGGTTTGATAACAACCTCTTCCTGGCCGACCAGAAAATCGACCACGAGACCGACCTGCACACCGCCGACATTGACCACGACCACATGTCCGTGATGTCCTTCCTGGCGCGTGTCGGCCATGCTGTGATCGGTAACCAACCAGTTGCGCAGATAGAACAGCGGCAAGGCACGATCACGCACGCGGATGGTCAGCTGACCGTCGACCGTGTTGGTACGCGACAGATCCAGGTTGAAGATCTCGACCACGCTGGCCAGCGGCAAGGCGAAAGGCTGGCGACCCAGGATGACCATCAAGGTCGGCAGGATCGCAAGCGTCAGCGGCAGCTTGACGATGATCTTGCTGCCCCGGCCGTGGACCGAATCAATCTCGACCGAGCCGTTCATCTGCGCAATACGCGTCTTCACCACATCCATGCCGACACCGCGGCCGGACACATCCGAGATCTCGGTCTTGGTCGAGAAACCGGGTTGGAAGATCAGGTTGTAACAATCTTTGTCTTCTAGGCGTGCGGCTGCGTCTTCGTCCATCATGCCCTTCTCGACCGCTTTCCCGCGCAGCACATCGGCATCCATACCCTTGCCGTCGTCTTCGATCGACAACAGGATGTGATCGCCTTCCTGCGCGGCCGACAGGATCACGGTGCCGCGACGCGGCTTGCCTGCCATCTCGCGCTCATCCGGCGACTCGATGCCGTGGTCGACGGCATTGCGCACCAGGTGAACCAGCGGGTCGGCCAGCGCCTCTACCAGGTTCTTGTCGAGGTCGGTGTCTTCACCGTTCAACACCAGGTCGACTTCCTTCTTCAGGTTGCGCGCCAGATCGCGCACCACGCGCGGGAAGCGACCAAAGATCTTTTTGACCGGCTGCATGCGGGTCTTCATGACCGACAGCTGCAGATCGGCGGTGACCACATCCAGGTTGCCGACGGCATTGGCCAGTTCTTCGTCGGCCATTGTCGACTTGAGGGTCGCCAGACGGTTGCGCACCAGTACCAGTTCGCCAACCATGTTCATGATGTCGTCAAGGCGCTGCGTATCGACACGCACCGTGGTTTCCGGTGCCGCGCCTTTGCCCGGACCGGCCGCCTTGTCGGCCGCCTTCGCCGGTGCTGCCTTGGCCGGCGCAGCGGCCTTGGCCGGAGCCGGTTTCTCGACCTTCTTCGGTGCTGCCGGCTCGGCTTTCTTTGCCTGCGGCGCGGGTGCCTCGGCAGCGGCCGGCTTGGCGGCGGCTGCCGGTTTGGGCGCGGCCGGAGCAGCTGCGGGCGCAGCGGGTTTGCTCGCCGCGGCATCATCTGCCGAGGCGCTACTGAACTTGCCCTTGCCATGCAGCTCATCGAGCAGGGCTTCAAACTCGTCTTCGGTGATCTCGTCGCTGGTCGGGGTCGGGGCCGCGGCTGCTGCGGGGGCGGCTTCGGTCTCGCCTTCTGCCGCGCCGCCGAACTTGCCCTTGCCATGCAATTGGTCGAGCAGTGCCTCGAACTCTTCTTCGGTAATATCGTCGCCGCCCGGTGCAACACCGGCCGCATCATCCGCTGCAGGCGCAGGCGCTGCCTCGGCCACCGGCTCGGGTTCCGCCACTGGTTCGGGTTCGGCTTGAACTTCAGGTTCGGCCGCAGGCGCTTCGGCGACCGCTTCGGCCTCGTCGCCACTGCCGTCATCGGGCTGGGTCAGCACTTCGAGGCGCGCCAGCAGATCCGGGTCGGCCGGCTCCGGCATTTCGCCTTCGACCAGGCGCTCCATCATTTCATTAACAACGTCCAGCGACTGCAGGATGGTATCCATGACGTGCGGCGTAACCGCGCGCTGCCCCTGGCGCAAAACGTTCAACAAGTCTTCGGCACGGTGGCAGGTCTCTACCAGCGGTGTAATCGCAAGGAATCCGGCACCGCCTTTGACGGTATGGAAACCGCGGAAGATCGCATTCAGCAGATCCATGTCTTGCGGACTCTGCTCGAGGTCGACCAGCTGTTCACCCAACTGCTCGAGGATCTCGTTGGCCTCTACCAAAAAGTCCTGGAGGATTTCGTCGTCTGCATCGAGACTCATCGTTTAGAACCCCAAACTTGAGAGCAGGTCATCGACGTCGTCTTGACCGCTAACCACATCGCCTTTGTCGACACCCGGTACCGCCGGCCCTTCCGCCGTAATATCCGGGCCGCTAGGCTGTTCTTCATCTTTCGGCTTCGCTTTTGCACCCGACAAGCGAACCAGCTCGACCAGCTTGCCTTCCACATCGTTGACCAGCTTGATCACCTTGCGGATCACCTGGCCGGTCAGATCCTGATAACCCTGGGCCATCAGCACTTCCGACAGCTTGCTGTGCAGTGCCTCTGAATTGGCCTGCGTGGCACCGAGAAACTTGCTGATCTCTGTGCTCAGATCACGGAAGTCGTCGACCGTCATCTGGCGCGAATTGAATTTGTCCCACTGTTCCGACAGGTGGTGCGCATCGTTGCGCAGGGTATCGGCCAGCGGCAGGCTGTCCTCAACCGCGCCGAGCGTGGTGTTGGCCGCCTGTTCGGTAGTCTGAATAACGTATTCCAGTCGTTCCGCCGCGTTCGGCATCTCAGTCTCGGCGATGTTCGCCAACTGGGCGTCCATCACAAAGCCATTGATCGAATCGTGCAGCTCGCGGGTCAGCCGGCCCACTTCCTGAAACAACATGCTGTCACGGAAACCTGCAAGCTGTGCGATAACCGAAATCGCTGCATCCTCGCTGCCGGATTCCAGGTGATCGACCAACGTTTTGGCCAGCTCCAGTTTTTCGCTTACTTGCTCGGGATTCTGTGCCATTAGGGTTTCCATAGTGCTGATCAGGCGGCGACGCGCTCAAAGATCTTGTTGATCTTTTCTTCCAGCGTGCCGGCAGTGAACGGCTTGACAACGTATCCGTTGACGCCCGCCTGGGCAGCTTCGACGATCTGTTCGCGCTTCGACTCGGCAGTAACCATCAGTACCGGCAGGGACTTGAGTTTTTCGTCGGCTCGCACGGCCTTGAGCAGGTCGATACCCTGCATACCGGGCATGTTCCAGTCGGTGATCAGAAAGTCGAAATTTCCACTCTGCAGCAGCGGTAGCGCGGTCATGCCATCGTCAGCTTCCTGTGTATTGGTGAAGCCAAGATCCCGCAGCAGGTTTTTGATAATCCGGCGCATCGTGGAGAAGTCGTCCACAACAAGGATCTTCATGTTCTTGTCCAAAGCAACCTCCGCACATCAGACAATGTGGCCCCGACGAAAAGGCCCGATTAATTGATTCATCCGGCGTATCGGCACTACGCCGAAAAACCGTAGGGATTTTTTTCTTGAAAAAGCTTATTTGAGCCCGTCTTCGGGCAGCCACTCGCCCAGACGCGAACGCAAACGCAATGCGGCCTGACTGTGTATCTGGCAGACGCGTGATTCGCTCACGCCGAGCACCTGGCCGATCTCGCGCAGGTTCAGCTCTTCGTCGTAATACAGGGCAATTACGAGGCGCTCGCGTTCCGGCAGGCTGGCGATGGCATCGCCGAGAGCTTCGCGGAAACGGCTCTTTTCGAGCCCGCGGTCGGGACCGTCTTCGAGCGAGTTACGCGTGCGCGCGGCCGTGGCGCCGCCTTCGTGCGGCACAACCTCGCCCACTTCACTCAGTTCTTCGTAGCTGAAGATGCGCGCACCCGAGGCGTCCTGCAGCACCTGGTGGTATTCCTCGATCGACATGCCGAGCGATTCGGCAACCTCGACATCACGTGCGTCACGCCCTTCGGTGTTCTCGATCTCGCGCATCGCATCGGCGACCATGCGCGCCTTACGGTGTACCGAACGCGGCGTCCAGTCGGAACGGCGGATCTCGTCGAGCATCGCGCCGCGAATACGGATGCCGGCGTAGGTTTCGAAGCTCGCACCCTGGCTCGCATCGTAGTTGCGGCTGGCCTCGATCAAACCAATCATGCCCGCCTGAATGAGATCTTCGGCCTGCACCGACGGCGGCAGACGGTTCATCAGGTGGTAGGCGATGCGTTTTACCAGCGGCGCATGCCGGGTCACCAGGTCATCAAAACTTTGGTCTTTAACTGCATCATAAGTTGCAAGATTGCTCACAGCACCATCTCCCCATAGTCACTGGAATATTTGATAAGACGCTCGACGAAGAACTGCACCTGGCCATTTGCACCGCTCGGCTGCGGCCACGTTTCTATTTTTTTGGCCAGGCTGCGAAACACCTGCGCAGCCTTGCTGCGAGGGAACGCCTGTACTACCGGCTTTTGCGCCCGTACGGCTTTGCGCACACTCTCATCGAAAGGAATCGCACCCATGAAGCTCAGGGTGACGTCGAGGTACCGGTCGGTGACCCGGCACATCTTGGTATACAACTCGCGGCCTTCCTGCGCGCTGCGGATCATGTTGGCCAGGATCCGGAAACGCTGATGGCCATAGTCACGGTTCAACAACTTGATGATGGCGTACGCATCCGTGATCGACGCCGGTTCGTCACACACCACAACCACAATCTCGTGCGACGCGCGCGAGAAACTCAACACCGTATCCGAGATGCCGGCCGCGGTATCCACGATCAGCAGTTCGGTGTCGGCCGCCAGTTCGCTGAACGCGCGAATCAGGCCGGTATGCTCGGCCGGGCTCAACTCGGCCAGCGACTGCACGCCCGAGGCACCCGGAATCACCTTCATGCCGTTCGGGCCTTCGACCAGCACGTCTTCCAGGCTGCACTCGCCGCGCATCACGTGCGACAGGTCGTGCTGCGGGTGCAGGCCGAGCACCACGTCGATGTTGGCCAGGCCCAGATCGGCATCGAGCAGCATCACCTTCTTGCCGATCTCGGCCGCCGCAACGCCGAGATTCACGGAGACGTTGGTCTTGCCGACACCGCCCTTGCCGCCGGTGACGGCGATAGCGCGCACCGGCCGTGGGTTTACCATCTGGCGCAGACCGGTAGCCTGATCAACATGGGTTTCAGGCGTTAGCATGTGAATGCACTCCTCCCAGAGCCAGGGCCGCATAGCCGGCGTCGATATCGTTCGGGTTTTCGTTCAGCAGCTCGGCTGCGCGAGTCACCAGCGGATGCGCCTTGGCGGTCTGCAGGTCTTCCGGCACACGCTGGCCGTCGGTCACGAACGCCATCGGCAGGTCGGCCTGGATCAGCGCCGACATCAGGCTGCCCAGGCTGGCGGCCTCGTCGAGTTTGGTCAGCACACAGGCGTCCGGACGGAAGTCGGCGAACAGGCGCAGTGCACGTTGCACGGCGGCCGCCTCGGTGGTCGCCGAAAGGGCCAACAAAGTCGTCAAGTGATGGCCGGCGGCCATCAGGGTTTCGCGCTGATCGATGATGCGCTCGTGCGCGGCCGACATGCCGGCGGTATCGATCAGGATCAGGCGACGGTCGCCCAGCATGTTCAATGCCTCTTCCATCTCTTCAGGCGTGGTCGCGGTGCGTACCGGCACGTTGAGGATGCGCGCATAGGTCTGCAGTTGATCGCGTGCGCCGATGCGATAGCTGTCGGTGGTGATCAATGCAACGCTGCGGTGGCCGTAACGCAAGGCGAAACGTGCCGCCATCTTGGCAATCGTGGTGGTCTTGCCGACGCCGGTCGGGCCAACCAGGGCGACGATGCCGCCGCGGTCGAGTACATCGGTGTCGTGAACCCGCAGGTCACTGGCCAGCAGGTACAGCGCCTTGCGCCACGCCTGGTCGATCACCTCGATATCGCGCACCCGCTCCGACAGGCTGCGTGCAAGGTCGGCGCTCAGTCCGAGCGACATCAGGCGAGCGAGAAGTTCTTGAGAGTGCGGCGCACGCTGACCGAGGTCGTACCAGCTCATGCCGCTCAGTTCAGCCTGCATCCAACGACGCAGGTTCTGCATCTCGCGACGCATTTCGTCGAGCGCAGCCGAGTCATCGTGGTTGGCGTACAAAGACTCGGAGACCTGGCTTTCGTTGCGCGCCGGCTTGTGTTGCTGGGTAGGAATGCGCTGATCGGCGGTTTCTTCGACGTCATGCTCGACCAGGTCGACCGCGGCGGTCAGTTCGACGCCACCCTCGACCGATTTGTTCGACAGGATCACGGCGTCCTCGCCGAGCGCATCGCGAACCATGCGAAGGGCTTGGCGCATATCCTGGGCAACAAAGCGCTTGATTTTCATGTCCAGCGGTCCTCGTTTGGCCGGGACCGCCGTGGCGGCCCTCAGGGCTCTTTCGAATTCCGGCCGATCGTGCTGATCACTTTTATCTGCCGGTTATCGGGTATCTCGTTGTAAGAGAGGACGCGTAATCCCGGTACGCTGTGGCGGGCAAACTTGGCCATCCAGGGGCGTATCGCTGCGGCGACCAACAAGACACTTTCCTGTCCGCTGATCTCCTGCTGGCGAGCTGTCTCCTGCATCGCCGTCTGCAGCTGTTCGAGCATTCCCGGCTCGACACCGGCACCATCCTCTCCTGCGTTCGCGAGGGTCTGTTGCAAGAGGCGTTCCAATCCGGGCTCGAGAACGATTACGGGAATTTCTCCAATAGGACCAATGACTTGCTGAACGATGGAACGTGACAGGGCGACCCTGACGGAAGCCGTCAAAGTGCCGGCATCTTGACTTTTGGTCGCCTGCTCCGCCAGCGTTTCGGCAATCGTGCGCATGTCGCGGATCGGCACACCTTCCTGAAGCAGGTTCTGCAGCACGCGCAACACCACCGCCAACGGCAACAGCTTGGGCACCAGGTCCTCGACCAGCTTCGGCGCCGATTCGGCCAGGTTGTCGAGCAGCTGCTGCACCTCGTCGTGACCGAGCAGTTCATGCGCGTGCGAGTGCAACAGCTCGCTCATATGGGTGGCAACCACGGTGCTGGCATCGACCACCGTATAGCCCATGGTCTGCGCCTGATCACGCTGCGCGGCATCGATCCACACCGCGTCGAGACCGAACGCCGGATCGGTGGTCGGCGTGCCCTTGAGCTCGCCGAACACGCGACCGGGGTTGATCGCCATATCGCGATCGACGAACACCTCAGCCTCGCCGACCGGCACACCGTTGAGCGTGATGCGGTAGGCATTGGGCGACAGATCGAGGTTGTCGCGGATGTGCACCGACTGCACCAGGAAGCCGAGTTCCTGCGACAGCTTCTTGCGCACACCCTTGATGCGGTTCATCAACTGCCCGCCCTGGTCACGATCGACCAGCGGGATCAGGCGATAGCCGACCTCCAGGCCGATCACGTCGACCGGCTGCACATCCTGCCAGGTCAGTTCACGCATCTCGCCCGAGTCATCGGCCGGCACCAGGTCGTGGCCGGGGGCGCCGGCCGCAGTTGCGGTGGCGGTAGCAGCCACGGCGCCGGCCAGTGTCGGCTCGGCCTGACCTTCCTGCTTGCGCTTGGCGATCATGTAGGCCAGTCCGGCGATGCCGCCGCCGAGCAGCAGGAACACCAGGTTCGGCATGCCGGGGATCAGGCCGAGCATGACCAGGATCGCGGCGGTGATCGCCAGCGCGCGCGGATTGTCGAGCAGCTGGGTGGATACCTGGCTGCCGAGGTCTTCAGCGCTCGACACGCGGGTGACGATGATCGCCGCCGAGGTCGACAGCAACAGCGACGGCAACTGGGCGACCAGGCCGTCACCGATGGTCAGCAGGGCGTAGTTGCGCACGGCCGTACCGAAATCGAGATCGTGCTGGCCCATGCCGATGGCCAGGCCGCCGATGATATTGATCACCAGGATCAGGATGCCGGCGATCGCATCGCCGCGGACGAACTTCGAGGCGCCGTCCATCGCGCCGTAAAAGTCGGCCTCGCTGGAGATCTCTTCGCGCCGCGTGCGCGCCTCTTCCTGGTCGATCAAACCGGAGTTCAGATCGGCGTCGATCGCCATCTGCTTGCCGGGCATGGCGTCCAAGGTGAAGCGCGCGGAAACCTCGGATACGCGCCCCGCGCCCTTGGTGACCACGACGAAGTTGATGATCACCAGGATCGCAAACACCACCAGGCCGACGGCATAGTTACCGCCGATGACGAACTCACCGAAGGCCTCGATCACCTTACCCGCCGCATCGCCGCCGTTATGCCCTTCGAGCAACACGATACGTGTCGACGCCACGTTCAACGCCAGGCGCAACAGGGTGGCGACCAGCAGCATCGACGGGAACATCGCAAAATCGAGCGGCCGCAAGGCATACACGGTGACCAGCAACACCACCAGCGATAGCGCGATGTTGAAGGTGAAGAACAGATCGAGCAGGAACGCCGGCAACGGCAGCACGATCATCGCCAGCAGCATGAGGATGACCAGCGGCGCACCCATACCGCGTGCACCGACTTGGCGAAAGACACCCATGACCTGGTCCATCATGCCGGTCCTCCGTGGGTGCGCATCGCCGGCACAGCGCCGGGCATCAGAGTTGCGATGAAGCTGCGATCAATCATGCTGGTATTCCTCCGGCACCGGGTACGACTGCGGCGGTGTCGGGATATCGCCACCCTGCTCACGGTAGGCACGCAACTGAAATACGTAGGCCAGCAACTGTGCGACCGCGAGGAACAAGGGGCCGGGTATCGGATGTTGAAGTTCGGTGCTGAAGTAGATCGCACGTGCCAGCATCGGCGCCTCGACCAGCGGCACCCGGTTGGCCTGACCGACCTCACGAATATTGGCCGCGATCAGCTCCTTGCCTTTGGCGATGACGATCGGCGCGCGCATCTTGTCCGGGTCATAACGCAGGGCGACGGCATAGTGCGTCGGGTTGGTAACGATGACATCGGCGTTGGGTACTTCCTGCATCATGCGGCGTACCGCCATCTCCATCTGCAGGCGACGGATACGGCTCTTGACCTCGGGCTTGCCCTCGGTCTGCTTGAGTTCTTCGCGCACTTCCTGCTGCGTCATCTTCAGGTCTTTGATGTATTGACGCATCTGGAACGGCACGTCGATCAGCGCCATCAGGATCAGCGTGGACGACAACAACAGCGATGCACCACCGACCATCTTCATCGCCTGCATCAGCGATTGTTCGACGTTGAGATCGCCCAGACGGATGATGTCGTTCGACCAGGCATACAGCAGCGCGACGGTGGCCGCCGCAACCAGTACGAACTTGGCCAGCGATTTGACCAGTTCGACCAGGCCGCGTACCGAAAACAGTTTCGCCATGCCTTTGATCGGGTCGAGCTTGCTGAACTTCGGCTGCAGCGCCTGGGTACTCACGTTGAAGCCGCCGAGCGCGATCGACGATGCCACCGCGACCACGATCATCACGCCGAAATACGGCAGCAGCATGAACAGCGCATCGCCGATCGCCTTGGTCAGGTGGGCCAACATCGCGTTCGGATCGAAGATGTCTTCGCGCTTCAGTGCGAACTGCTCGTTGAACAGCGTATGGAAGTTCTCGGTGAAGTACGGTCCGAGCATCATCACCGTAGCCAGACCCATCAGCGTCATCGCCGCGGTATTGAGCTCACGCGAACGCGGCACCTGCCCTTTTTCACGCGCATCGGCGATACGTTTGCCTGTGGGGTCTTGGGATTTTTCCTGACCGTCTTGGTTTTCAGCCATGCCACGTCACCTCGTTGTAAGGATGGCGGGCGCCTGGTCGAATGCCTCGAGCACCAGGTTGCCGAAGTTGGTCATGACCTGCGGTAGCGTGACCCAGATCAGAATGAAACCCATCAACAGGGTTACCGGGAAGCCGATTGCGATGATGTTGAGCTGCGGCGCGGCGCGCGATACCACGCCCATGCCGATGTTGATCAACAACAGCGAGATGATCACCGGCATCGCCATCAGGATGCCGGCGGCAAACATGCGCGACGCCCATTTCAACAACTCGTAGATGCCGGCGCGGCTGATGCCGTCGGTGGCCACCGGGATCACGGTGAAGGTGTCGACGATCGCCGAGATCAGCACCAGGTGACCGTTCATCATCAGAAAGGCGAGCATTGCCAGGATCAGCCAGAACTGCGCGATCACCGGCACCTGTACGCCGTTGGTCGGGTCCATCATGTTGGCAAAACCCAGGCCCATGCTGAACGCCATGATCTGCCCGCCGAAGATCAATGCGGCGAACACCATCTGCATCAGCAGGCCGAGTGCAACGCCGACACCGATCTCCTGCACCAGGATGATCACCGCTTCCGGGCTGAATACCGAGACGACCGGCGAACTCGGGAGCACCGGCTGCACGAGCAACGTGATCAGCACCGACAGGATCAAACGCAACTGCACCGGGATCTGGCGCACGCTGAAGATCGGCGCCGCCATCATCATCGCGGTGATGCGCACCAGCGGCCAGAAGAAATCGGCCAGCCACTGGGCGAGTTGCGCCTCGGTGAAGTTCATACGCCACGTCAGCCGATGATGTACGGCACGTTCTCAACGAGGCGCTGGGTGAAACCGACGATCTGGCGCAGCATCCAGGGCCCGGCCGACATCAACACGATCGCGACCACGATCAGTTTCGGCACGAAGCTCAGCGTCATCTCGTTGATCTGCGTCGCCGCCTGGAACATCGCGATGATCAGGCCGACGCCGAGCGACGCCAACAGGATCGGTGCGGCCAGCAGAATGGTCACTTCCATCGCCTGACGACCTACAGTCACTACGGTATCTGCATCCATCGCGGTCTCCTAAACGTAAAAACTCGTCGCCAGCGTACCGAGCACCAGCGCCCAGCCATCCACCAGCACGAACAGCATGATCTTGAACGGCAGCGAGATGATCAGCGGCGACAGCATCATCATGCCCATCGACATCAACACGCTCGCCACGACCAGGTCGATGACCAGGAACGGAATGAACAACAAAAAGCCGATCTGAAACGCCGTCTTCAACTCGCTGGTGGCAAAGGCCGGCATCAGCAAGGTAAAGGGCACGTCGGCCTCGCCCTGGAATTCTTCCTGGCCCGAGATGCGCGCAAACAAGGCCAGGTCATCGTCGCGTGTCTGCGCCAGCATGAACTCGCGCAACGGAATCTGCGCCGCATCGAGTGCGGCCTGTGCGGTCATCTCGTCCGCCAGGTACGGGCGCAAGGCTGTCTCGTAGACCTCGGACAACACCGGGCTCATGATGAAGAACGTCAGGAACAACGCCAGGCCCAGCAGCACCTGGTTCGACGGTGTCTGCGCCGTGCCCAACGCCTGGCGCAGGATCGACAGCACGATGATGATGCGGGTGAACGAGGTCATCAGGATCAACGCTGCCGGCAACATGCTGAGCGCCGTCATGAGCAGCAGCACCTGAATCGACAACGTATAGGTCTGCTCGCCGCCCTCGCCCGGCGTCACGGTCAGGGCCTCGACCCCAGGCGCGGCAAACACGCTGGGTGCGATCAAGCACAGGATGAACACAAACAGTGCTTTCATGGCGCATCTTCCTTGTGGGTGTCGACAGCTTGAGCGTCGACCGGCTGCTCTGCCGGAGTGGCCGCCGCCCGCTCCAGTTGCTGCGCGAAATCGGTCGTGTCGCTTGCCGACTCGTCGAGCACCATCAACGTCTGCACCCGCCCGGGCGCGATGCCGACCAGCAGGCGGCGGCCTTCCACCGACAACAGCACCGCCTTTTCACGCGCACCGAGCGATACCCCGCCCAGTACCTGGACCTGCCCCTTGTTGATGCCCGGCGTCTGTACGAAGCGCTTAACCACCCATGCCAGGGCCAGCATGATCGCCAACACGACGACCAACCCGACCGCGGTATCGATCAGGTTGGACGTGCTCAGCGGCGATTCGCCCAGGCGAGCAGAAGCCTCGCCCTGCGCTGCCCCAACAGCCTCGGCTATCAGAAGCAGGGGCGCAGTCAGTAGAAACTTGCTTGTCATTGCGGCTACCGCGTATGTGTTCCGTTTACGGCTGTGATATCGGGCATCGACATGGCTATCAGGCGGTCAGTTTCTTGACCCGGTCGGCCGGGCTGACGATATCGGTCAGACGGATACCGAACTTCTCGTTGACCACCACGACCTCGCCTTGCGCGATCAAGGTGCCGTTGACCAGCACGTCCATCGGTTCGCCGGCCAGTCGGTCGAGCTCAACGACCGAACCCTGGTTGAGTTGCAGCAGGTTGCGGATGTTGATGCGCGTACGCCCGATCTCCATCGAGATAGTGATCGGCACATCGAGGATTGCGTCGATCTTGACGTCGCCGGACAGGCTGGCCGAGGCCTCCGGTTGCAGCTGTTCGAAATGCGCTGCCTCCGCTGCTTCGGTGTGGTCCTGCTCTTCCAGCGCCGCTGCCCATTCATCTGCCAGGGCTTCGTCTGCACTCTTGTCGTCGCTCATCGCGTTTTCCGCCTAGTTAAGCTTGTTCACTGGGCACCAGCTGGGTGCCTTCCTGTTTCTTTGTCTGGCTCAGCAACTCGTGCAACTTGCGCGAGCTGCTGCGTTCGATCCATTCGGCGATCTTTATCGAGTAACTGTTGTTGTGTACGCCGAGCGAGCCGCGGAATATCGGCAGGCTCTCGGCGGTTACTTCGTGTAGATCGGGCACGTCGAGAGGAATGATGTCGCCGACTTCCAGCGCGGCGATATCGCGCAGTGCCAGAGTCGCCTCGCCGAACACACTGGCGATCTCGATGCTGGCGTTCATGACCTCTTCGCGCATCGCCAGCTCCCAACGTTCGTCGGTCTCGCCACGGTCACTCTGCACACCCGCATCGAGCAGGTCACGGATCGGTTCGAGCATCGAGTACGGCAGGCAGATATAGAAATCACCGCCACCCGATTCGAGGTCGACGTTGAAGGTGGTCACCACAACAACCTCCGACGGCGACACGATGTTGGCGAACTGCGGGTTGACCTCGGAGTTGACGTACTCGAAGGTGATATCGAGCACCGGCTGCCACGCCAGTTTCAGATCGCCATAGGCCATGCCCAGCAGGATCTGCACCACGCGCAATTCGGTCGGGGTGAAATCACGACCCTCGATCTTGGTATGAAAACGCCCGGTGCCGCCGAAGAAGCTGTCGACCACGCTGAACACCAGCTTGGGGTCGAGCACGAACAACGACTTGCCGCGCAGTGGCGATACCTTGGTTACGTTCAGGCTGGTCGGTACGAACAGGCTGTGCACGAACTCGGAGAACTTCAGCATCTGCACGCCGGATACCGAGATATCCGCACTGCGACGCAACATGTTGAACAGGCTGGTTCTGAAATAGCGCGCGAAACGCTCGTTGATCATCTCCAGCGTCGGCAGACGACCGCGAACGATGCGGTCCTGGCTGGCGAAGTCATAACCCCGCGCCTCGCCCGGCTCCAGGCCCTCGTCCGTGCCGGTTTCGACGCCGCCGCTATCGACGCCGTGTAACAGCGCGTCGATTTCGTCTTGTGAAAGAAGATCTGAGCCAGCCATGATTACTGCATCACGAAACGGGTGAAGTACACGCCCTTGATCTCGCCGGGCTCGTTCAGTTCTTTGAGCTGTTCGCCGAGATTCGTCTGAACCGCTTCCTGCAACGCAGTGACACCTTCGGGTGTCAGCAAGACGTCGGCCTGCTGTTCCTCGAGCAGGTTGAGCAGGTTGTGGCGGATCATCGGGTCGTTGGTGGTCAGGGTGTCGACCACGCTCTGGTGATGGGTTCGAATCTCGATCGCGACCTGCAACATGCCGGCATGACCGCCCGACGGCAGATTGACGATGAACGGCGGATCGAGCTTGTGGTACAGGGCCGGACCCTCTTCAGCGGCCGGCGCCTCCCCTGCCTCCTCGGTAGCGGCGGTCTCCTCGCCCTCTTCTTCGCCGCCCAACAGAAAGAACGCTGCACCACCACCGACGAGCAGCAGTACGACGACCGCGGCGATGATGATGATCAGCTTCTTTTTGCCGCCGGGGGCCTGCTCTTCACCGGCGATATCTTTTTCGTCTGCCATGGGTGCGAATCCGTCCTCGATAGCGATTGTTGACGCACAGAACCGTTTGCAGCGGAGGATTGCAAACGCTGTGCCACTGCCAACGCGAATTTTTTATCCATATTTTTCAATTACTTAAAATTTGCACTTGATTGAACGTCAGGCATTTGACGAATCAGCGGGGATTGCACGGGCTAAAAAATTGGCAGCCGGCGGGCCGCCGATCGAGGCGTCGGGGCTACCGACGGGACAGGGGGGATGCCGATGTCGGCGCGGGCGGCTCAGCGCCGCAGAACGGCGAGCCAGCGCCAGAAATTGAGCAGGCTGGCGAGCGAGGCGGCGACGTAAGTCCAGGCGGCAGCACGCAGGATGTCGCGGGCGGCCGGCACTTGGTCGGGGTGCAGATAGCCGGCCTCGAGAATCGGCATCGCCTTGCCGAACGAGGCATCGATCTCCACCGGCAGGGTCACGAACTGCACCAGCACACCGAAACCCAACACCAGGAACCCGCCGGCCAGCGAAATCAGCACCGGTGAAGGCGCCCGTGTCGCCAGGCCGAGCAAGGGGGCGGCAAACAACATCATCGAGCCGAGCCGGGTCGCCCAGATGGATGCCATCGCCAGGCGCGAACGCAGTTGAAACATCGGCTCGTCGGCAGCGTGCTGCATCGCATGACCGCACTCGTGCGCGGCAACCGTGATCGAGGTCAACGTCTTGCCATCGAACTTGTCCGGGGTAAGGCGTACGCATCTGGCCTGCGGATCGTAGTGATCGCCGGCGTCGGTGCGTTCGACGTCTACCCCGTCGAGACCGAGTCGCGCGAGCAGATGACGCGCGAACTCGCCACCGGTGCCGGGAAAGTTGCTCTCCGGCTCACGGTGGTAACGCGCCATGACCCGCTGCACCCAGAACTGCGGCAGGTAGACCATGGCAACAACTGCGACGATGATCAGCAGATAGACCATTCAACCTTCCCATTCCGCCGCCGCACGTTGGCCTGCCCGGACATCCACGCGGCCCAACAGCCAGCCGCCTGCCACGAACAGCAACAGCACGCTCAATATACCCATGCGGGCGCTGTCGCTCAGCACGGCGACCCAACCGACCAGCAGCGGGCCGACCACCGCGGCGAACTTACCCATCATGTTGTACAGACCGAACAAACGCCCGGCATGTTCCGTGGGGATCAGGCGCGCGTACAGTGCCCGGCTCATCGCCTGGATACCGCCCTGCACCAGGCCGATAACCACGGCAAGGCCGTAGAACTCCCACTCGGCGCGCATCTGCGATGCCCAGAACACGACGATCACATAGACCACCAAGGCCAGCCAGATCGCGTGCTTGGCGCCGATGCGGTCACCGATGCGCCCGAAAACCAGCGCCGCGGGAAAACCGACGAATTGCGTGATCAACAGCGCGGTCAGCAGGCCCTCGGCGGCGAAGCCCAGCGACATGCCGTAATCGACCGCCATGCGCACAATCGTGTCGACGCCATCGATATAGCACCAGTAGGCCAGCAGGAAGGTGAACGCCATCGGCAGGCTGCGCAGCAATCGCCAGGTCGCGACCAGTTCTGCCCAGGCCTGGCGCAATCCCCTGCCCTCGCGTGTCGCAGCATGACCCTGCTCATGGACATACAGCATGACCGGCAGGGAGAACACCGCCCACCAGATCGCCACCATCAGAAAGGCCAGGCGTACCGCCTCGGCCTTATCGGCCAGGCCAAAGCTTTGCGGATACAACACCATCAGCACATTGACCGTGAACAGCAGCCCACCCCCGAGATAACCCAGGGCAAAGCCGAGCGCCGAGACCCTCTCGACCTCGTCTTTCGCCGCCACGTCGAGCAACATCGCGTCGTAGGTGACGTTGGCGCCGGCGAAGCCGACCACACCGAACACATACAGGCCCGCGGCGATCAGCCAATAACCCTCGGCGACCAGGAACAGGCCGGCGCTCATCAACACCCCGAGGGTCGTCAGCATCAACAGCAGGCCCTTCTTGCGCCCGCTACGATCGGCGATGACACCCAGCAATGGCGCCAGCAGCATGACGAGTAACGAGGCGATCGCGTTGGCAGTGCCCAGGCGCGCGGTACTCTCGGTCACCGACACATCCGCCGACCAGTAGGATTTGAAGAACACGGGAAAGAAGCCGGCCATCACGGTCGTCGCGAACGCGGAGTTGGCCCAGTCGTACAAGGCCCACGACCACTGCGAACGACGACCGGCCGGGAGCGTGTCGGCCATCAGCTCTTGATGCCGACACCACGGGCCAGCAGCCACATGGCGAACGAGCCCAAGGCAATGATGAAGCCGATGATGATGGCGAAGGCGGGCCACATCGGGATGTCACTGACACCGAGCAGGCCGTAGCGGAAGGCGTTCACCATGTACAACACCGGGTTGGCCAGCGAGGCCTTTTGCCAGAACTCGGGCAGCATACTGATCGAGTAGAACACGCCGCCGAGGTAGGTCAGCGGCGTCAACACGAACGTCGGAATGATCGAGATATCGTCGAAGCTGTTGGCGTAGACCGCATTGATAAACCCGGCCGTGGCGAACAACACCGACGTCAGCACAAACACCGCCAGCGTCACGCCGTAGCTGTGGATGCTCAGATCGGTAAACAGCAACGAGATGATCGTGACCACGGTACCGACGACCACGCCACGCGCTACACCGCCGCCGACGTAGCCGGCGAGGATGATGACGTTCGGCAGCGGCGCGATCAGCAGCTCTTCGATGTTGTGCTGAAACTTGCTGCTGTAGAAGCTCGACACCACGTTGGCGTAACTGTTGGTGATCACCGACATCAGGATCAGGCCCGGCACGATGAAGTCGATGTAGCGAAAGCCGTCCATATCGCCGATCTGCGATCCGATCAGCTTACCGAAGATTACGAAGTACAGCGCCGTGGTGATCGCCGGCGGCAACACCGTCTGCACCCAGATGCGGCTGAAGCGCAGGATCTCCTTGGTCAGGATGGTCTTGAACGCAACCCAGTAGACCGACGCGTGGTTCACGATGCGTCTCCCCGCAGCTCGACGCCGCTGCGCACCAGGTCGATGAACAGCTGCTCCAACCGGTTCTGCTTGTTACGCATGCTGACCACCTCAATGCCACGCGCGTTGAATGCCTCGAACAGGGAGTTCAGGCCGAGGTCGCGCGTGACCGACACCTCCAAGGTGGTGCTGTCGAGCGGGTTGATGACGAAGCCCGGGATCTGATCGATATGTTCAAGCGGTTCGCGCACATCAAGGACGAAGGTCTCGGTATGCAGGCGACGCAGCAGCTCACCCATGGCCGCGCGTTCGGCAATCACGCCACGGTTGATGATCGCGATATGCCGGCACAGGCTCTCGGCCTCTTCGAGGTAGTGCGTGGTCAGGATGATGGTGGTGCCGGCCTTGTTGATCTCGCGCAGGAACTCCCACATCGTGTGGCGGATCTCGATATCGACGCCCGCGGTCGGCTCATCGAGTATCAGCAGGCGTGGCTTGTGCACCAAGGCGCGGGCAATCATCAGGCGACGCTTCATGCCGCCCGACAGGTCGCGCGCCTGTGCATCCCGTTTGCCCCAAAGATCGAGTTGCTTCAGCGTGCGCTCGGCGCGCTGGTAGGCCTCGCGCCGCGGGATGCCGTAGTAACCCGCCTGGTTGACGACGATCTCGACGACCGGTTCGAACACGTTGAAGTTGAATTCCTGCGGCACCAGGCCGATGCTCGACTTGACCTTCGTCGGCTCGCTGTCCAGATCGTGGCCGAACACGCTGACCTTACCGGCGCTCTTGTTGACCAGCGAGCTGATGATGCCGATCGCGGTCGACTTGCCCGCGCCGTTGGGGCCGAGCAAGGCGAAGAAGTCGCCCTCGTCGACCTCCAGATCGATGCCGCACAGCGCCTCGTGACCGTTCTTATAGGTCTTGCGCAGGTCTTGCAGCACCAAAGCCTTCATGAAACCGACTCAATTCGTGGGTGAGCCGTTCATTCTAAACCACCCGCATCAATCGAGTACGACCAAACCAGCCCCACGATCTGCAAGGTGATGGACCCGGCGACCGAGCCCTTACCCTTGAACGGCTTACGCCTCGCGCAGCTCGACGCGGTCGCGGTATTGCGCGAGAGATTCGGGGTTCAGCAGGGCCTCGGTGTTCTTTACCGCGCGCCCCTCGACGACGTCGCGCACGGCGAGCTCGGATATCTTGCCGCTACGCGTGCGCGGGATGTCGCTTACCGCGAGGATCTTGGCCGGCACATGCCGCGGGCTGGCGCGTTCGCGCAGCGTCGAACGGATGTCCGCCTCGAGCGCCGCATCCAGTTCGGCGCCGTCGGCCAGCACCACGAACAATACGACGCGCACATCGTCGTCCCACTGCTGGCCGACACAGACACTCTCCTGGATCTGCGGCAGGCGTTCGACCTGGCGGTAGATCTCGGCAGTGCCGATACGCACACCGCCCGGGTTCAGCACCGCATCCGAACGACCCTCGATGATCAGCCCGCCCTCGTCGGTCAGCACGGTCCAATCGCCGTGCGTCCAGACGCCGGGAAAACGCTCGAAGTAGGCGGCGTGGTAACGCTCACCGTTCGGGTCGTTCCAGAAACCGACCGGCATGCACGGAAAGGCGCGCGTGCACACCATCTCTCCCGGTTCGTTGCGTACCTTGTGACCCTCGTTGTCGAACACATCGACCGCCATCCCCAGGCCGCGACATTGCAATTGGCCGCGGCGCACCGGCAGCAGCGGATTGCCGAGGGCGAAGCACGACACGATGTCGGTACCGCCGGAGATCGAGCTGATCTGTATCCCCGGTTTGATCGCCCGATGCAGGTAGTCGTAAGACACCGGCGCCAATGGCGAGCCGGTCGACAACACCGCGCGCAATTGCTCGAGGGCGAGTTCGCCGCGCACGTCCACCCCCGCCTTTTCCTGCGCGGAAAGGTATTTTGCGCTGGTGCCGAACACCGACACCCCGAGTTCGTCAGCCATACGCCACAGGCTGTCTGCTGATGGATGAAACGGATTGCCGTCGTACAGCACCAGGCGGCAGCCGGTCGCCAGTCCCGACACCAGCCAGTTCCACATCATCCAGCCGCAGGTGGTGAAGAAGAACAGGCCGTCTTCGCGTTTCAGGTCGGTATGCAGGCGATGCTCTTTGACATGTTGCAGCAGCGTGCCGCCGGCACCGTGCACGATGCACTTCGGCTTACCCGTCGTGCCCGACGAATACAGGATGTACAGCGCATGGTCGAACGGCAGCATGGCAAACGGCGGCGCGGGCAAACTGTTGTCGATCAGCTGCGACCAATCGTGCAGCGTCGCGTCACTGTCGAGACCCTGCCAGATGATCTGAATGCGGTGTTCGCAGCCATGCAATTCATTGCCGACCTCGTGCACCTTGTCGCGGATATCGATCAGACGTCCCTTGAAGCGATAACCGTCAACCGCGATCAGGACCTTCGGTTCGATCTGACCGAAACGATCGAGGATGCCCTGCGCGCCGAAGTCGGGTGAACAGGATGACCAGACGCCGCCCAGCCAGGTGGTCGCCAGCATCGCGACGACCGCCTCGGGGATGTTAGGCACGATCGCCGCCACGCGGTCGCCGGCTGAAACGCCGAGCTGCTGCAATGCAGCGGCCATAGCCGCAGCCTGCGCATACAGTTCGGCGTAGCTCAGGCGCACGTCGCTGCCGTCCTCGCCGCGGAACACTAACGCTTCATGGGCATCGCGGAAGCGCAGCAAATTCTCGGCGTAGTTCAGGCGTACATTCGGAAACCAGCGCGTCGCGCGCATTGTGTCGCCTTCGACCATGGCCGGTTGGCGATTGCCGTCGAAGCGGATGTCGGCGGCATCGAGCAGGTCCGACCAAAACTGGTCAGGGTGATCGACCGACCACTGCCACAACTCGGCATAGTCGCCAAGGTCCAGATCGTGCCGCTCGCCGGCCAGCTGCGCGAACGCAGCGATCTGGCTGTGCGCTGCCCGATCCGGGTCCGGACGCCATACGATGCGATATCGCTCCTCGTTGGTTGCGTGCTGCACCGTGGTCTGCCCTCTGTCGTCGTCGGATGAATGCGACCCTCGACATAATTTGCCGGGATTGCGCAAAAAGGGTTTTTCTTCGATCGCTGTTCAGGGTAGAAAGTCAACAGCGTTGATGCAAACCCGATTCGCGACCACAAGGAACAAAAGATGGCGATCAACCAGCCCCGCTCTCCAGAGGTGTACCTCAATCTGAATGTACGCGGTATGGGGGCATCCGCGACGCTGGCGATCAACGAACGTTCGCAGCAACTCGTGCGTGAAGGTCGCCAGGTGTACAAGCTCGGGCTCGGGCAATCGCCTTTCCCGGTGCCAGACCATGTACGCGATGCGCTTGCCGCCAACGCGCACCAGAAGGACTATCTCGCGGTCAAGGGCCTGATGCCGCTGCGTGAGGCAATCGTCGACTGGGTGAAACGCACCGAAGGTCTCGACTATCTGCCGCAGAACGTGCTGGTCGGTCCCGGCACCAAAGAACTGATGTTCCTGGTGCAGCTGGTGTACTACGGCGATCTGGTCATTCCGTCGCCGTCGTGGGTTTCGTATGCGCCGCAGGCCCGCATCATCGGGCGGCAGATCCAGTGGCTGCGCACCAACCCGAAGAACGGCCTCGGCGTCGAACCCGAGATCCTCGAAGAACTGTGCGAGAGCGACCCGGGCCGCCCACGGCTGTTGATACTGAACTCGCCAAGCAACCCGACCGGCCTGTGCTACAGCGAGCAACAGCTCGAGCGCCTCGCCGAGGTACTGCGCAAGTACCGCGTACTGGCACTGTCGGACGAGATCTACAGCGGCACGCACTACGAGAACGGTCACGTGTCGTTGGCGCGCTACTATCCCGAAGGCACCATCATCAGCAATGGCGTCAGCAAGTGGTGCGGCGCCGGCGGCTGGCGGCTGGGCTTTTTCGTCTTTCCCGAGAGCCTCGGCTGGTTGGCCGATGCGATGGCCGCCGTGGCCAGTGAGACCTTCACCGCCACCAGCGCACCGATCCAATACGCCGCGGTCGCCGCCATGCAGGAGCATCCGGGCATGGAACAGTACCTGTCGCACAGTCGACAGATACTCGCCAACCTGGCCGACTATGCCTATCGCACCCTCGCCGCCTCGGGCTCGGTGCTCAACCCCGCGTCCGGCGGCTTTTACCTGTTCCCGCAGTTTGAACAACATCGCGACAAGCTCGCCGCACGCGGTATCGAAGACGGTGCACAGTTCGCTGAGCGCCTGTTGCAGGAGACCGGCGTTGCCCTGCTGCCCGGCAACTGCTTCGGCCGCCCATCGCGCGAGCTATCCGCACGCATCGCGATCGTTGACTTCGACGGCGAGCAGGCATTGAAGCATGCGCAGACCGAGACGATCGACACCGCGTTCGTCAAGAAACACTGCAACCGGGTTACCACCGCGATCGACCTGCTGGCGGAATGGTCGAGCAGCTGAGCACGCGATAAAGCAGTTACGTTGGAAACCATCGCACTCGACACGCTGGCGATACTGGTCGCCGTTGCCGCGCTCGCGGGCATGATCGATGCCATCGCCGGCGGCGGTGGGCTATTGGCCCTGCCTGCCCTGCTGTGGGCCGGCCTGCCGCCGGTGCAGGCGCTCGCAACCAACAAGCTGCAGGGCACCTTCGGCACCATGACCGCTTCGTTTCATTTTCTGCGACGTGGCGAGATCACGCTCGCCAAGATGCGCATACCGATCCTGATGACCTTCATAGGATCGGCAGCCGGTACGCTCGCGGTACAACGCCTCGGCTCGGAACTGCTCGAAGATATCGTCCCGGTCTTGTTGATCGCGTTTGCGCTGTACTTTCTGTTTTCGCCGAGGATCGGCGATCAGGATGCCCACCACCGCATCAGCCATCCGATGTTCGGCCTGCTGATCGGTTTCAGCGTGGGATTCTATGACGGCTTCTTCGGCCCGGGCACCGGCAGCTTCTTCGCCGTGGCCTTCGTCATGCTGCTCGGCTACAACCTGCGGCGCGCCACGGCCGGCACCAAGATTCTGAACTTCACCAGCAATGTTGCATCCCTGCTGTTCTTCGCCGCCGGTGGGCACGTGGTGTGGCACGTCGGGTTGGCGATGGGCATGGCACAGATAGCCGGCGCCTGGGTCGGCTCACACCTGGTGATACGTCACGGCACGCGGCTGATCCGGCCCTTGTTGGTGATCGTGTCGCTGGCCATCTCGATCAAGCTGCTGCTCGGCGACTGAGCGGTATCGGCGGCTAGCGGTACTTGCGCAGGTACGCCCATTCGAAGGCGCGCTTGGCCCAATGGAATCCGACGAACGACGGCAGGACGAGATTCTTGCTCGGCGTGCGCGCCACCAGCATGCCGCTGCTGAAGCTGTCGACGATACAAACCAGCTCGGCCTTGAAGGTATGACTTGCCGCCTTGCCGGAGAAGTTGTCCATCAGGTTGGCGACCGCCGCTTCGGCCTGCAGATCGGCCATATGCGCCTGTTTGGGCAGCCAGTCCGGTCCGGGGAAGCTACCGGAATCGCCGGCCACGTAGACCTTGTCCCAGCCCTCGACCTGGCAGAATTGGTCGGCCTTGATCATGCCGCCTTCCGAGCGCGGCAGTTCGGTATTGTCGAACCATTGATTGCCGGTCATGCCGGGCATGAACAGGATCATGTCGGCGGCAAACTCGCCACCCTCGGTTATGACCTTGTTCGCCTCGAACGCCTTCATCTTATGCCCGAGATGGGTCTCGATATTGCGCTTGGCCATCTCGCGCATGATGCCTTCGACGGCCTTCGGCCCAAGGCGCTGGCCGGGCTTTTCCGCCGGCGTGAAGAACACCAGCTTGAACTTGTCGCGCTTGCCCTGCTGGCGCAGCCAGGTATCGATGCCGAACAGAAACTCGAACACCGGCCCGCCACGCATCGCCGAGGGTTCTTTCGGGTTGCCGGCAAAGCCGAACGCCAGCGTGCCGCCTTCGAGCGCGCGCAGGCGATCGCGAATCTGGGTGACCACATCGACGCCGCCACAGGGCAACAATGAATGTTCGATACCCGGCAGCTTGCGGATGAAGCGTCCGCCGCAGGCGATGATCAGGCCATCGTTCCTAACATCGCCTTTGTCGGTGCTCACCACGCGCCCCGCTTCACCCATTCCCTGTGCGGACGCCTGCCGGTAGTTGACGTTCATGCGCTTGAAGAACGGTTCGAGCGGTACGACCAGGTCTTCCGGTTGGCGCAGCCCCGTCGGTACCCAGATCGTACCGGGGTAGAACACGAACTCGGGCTTGGGGGCGATCAGGTCGATCGTCAGGCTGGCGTCGGCTGCCCGCAGCTTTCGCACGGCGGTCAGCGCGGCAAATCCGGCGCCGATGACGGTAACACGCGGCATGTGGACCACTCCTCGGGTGTCAGGGACAGTTGCCTATTCTAAGGCGGCCAACCGCCGATGTCAGACACCGATTGCGTGGAAATGATTTGGGAATCGGCCGCGCTACCGCTATGCTTTCGAGACCTTTGAGTATTTGACGGTATTTTGATGGCGGACTCGGATCCGGGCTTCCTCGGTACGCTGACAGATGTATCCGCAGCGTACTTCATCGCCCAACTCGCAGATAACAACGAAGAATTTCAACCTTACCGACAAATGGGCATGGAGCAGATCGCCGTCGGGCAGATCGGTTCCTATGTCATCGCGCGCGGTCACCGCGAACAGGTCTTGTGTCAGATCGTGCGCGCGTGGGAAGAGCCGCGCGGCGATGGGCGTGTGCGCCTGGTCCGCCTGTTGCCCCTGGGCGAGATCACGTCCGACGGTCAATTCATTCGCGGCACCGGACGCTACCCACCGCTGTCGACGCCCATCTTCCTCGCCGAAACCAATCAGCTCGATGCCATGTTCGACAGCGTGCGACGCTACGGTCTGCACCTGGGGCGGTTGAGTCAGCGCAACGAGCTGCGCGTGTATGCCGATCCGAACCTGCTGTTCAACCGTCACCTCGCGATACTCGGACAGTCGGGTGCGGGTAAATCCTGGGCCGTCAGCAGCGTATTGCAACGCACCGTCGCGCTGATGCCCAAGGCGCATATCGTCGTTCTCGACCTGCACGGCGAATACGGTTGGCGCGATGAACAGGGCAAGCTGCACAGCGCCTTCCCCAGTGAGATGGTACGGCACGTCGATGCGCGCGAGCTCGAAATGCCCTACTGGCTGCTGACCTATGCAGAGCTGGTCGACCTGTTGATCGATCGCACCGATCCGAACGCCTCGCTGCAGATCTCGTTCATGCGCGAAGTGCTGCACTCGCTGCGCAAGAAGAGCAACAAGGATCTGGGCATCGACCGTCTGTCGGTCGACTCCCCCGTGTACTTCTCGCTCAAAGAGCTGTACATGCACTTCAAACAGGCCAACGAACAGCAGTTCGACTTCGGCAAGACCAAGGGTCCGCTGTTCGGTTCGTTCGACGAGTTCCTGGTGCGCTTCCAGTCGATGTTCAACGACTCGCGCTACGACTTTCTGTTCCGCCCGCGTGCGCGCGCCAAGTCGACCGACCTCGAAGGGCTGCTGCGCGACTTCATCGGCCTGGGCGAACCGAAACGGCAGATCACGGTCATCGACCTGAGCCCGGTGCCGCACGACGTGCGCCCGACCGTGTCGGCGCAGATCGGCCGCCTGGCCTTCGAGTTCAACTATTGGAACCCGCGCCGCCGCGAGTTCCCGATCCTGCTGGTGTGCGAAGAGGCCCACCAATACATCCCGCGCGAGTCGACCAGCCGGCACAGCGGCAGCCGGCGCGAGATGGAACGCATCGCCAAAGAAGGCCGTAAGTACGGCGTCGGCCTATGCGTGGTCAGCCAGCGACCGACGGAATTGTCGGAGACCGTGTTGTCCCAGTGCAGCAACTTCCTGGTATTGCGCACCACCAACCCGCAAGACCAGGCGTACGTGCGCAACCTGATGCCCGAGGGCGAGCAGGACCTGGCCGACGTGTTGACCACGCTGCGTCGCGGTGAGGCACTGGCGGTCGGCGAAGCGATCCCGCTGCCAACCCGTTTCAATCTATACAAGCCGGATCCGGCACCCGACAGCAGCGATGCTCCGGTGGTCGAGTCGTGGCAATCCGGCCCGGATGACCTCGACGTGGGTGGTATCGTCAAGCGCTGGTGGCGTCAGCAACGCTGAGCAGTTGGGTTCGGCTCGTGCGGACATTGCAGCGCAATCCCGCACGGCATGCCCGGTCGAATTCGCACGGTGATCGTGTCAGACTGGCCCTTCAGTCAAACAAGGACACGACATGTCGGACGACAATGTGCTGCCGTTTCCCAACCGGTTTCGCGATGCGATCGATGAAGAGGCATGGCAGGCACTGCAGGGAGAGTTCTACCTCGACTGCTATTTTGCACACCACGGCAAGCCTGCCGACAATCCCGAGCAGTTGCGCGACTGGCTGACCGAGGTGCAATTATTCGCCGACACCGGCAACCCATTCTTTCGCGGCTGGCTGGTACGGCGGCTCAGCGAGTCGCCGCCCTAGCGGCCGATGACCGGAACATCCTTTAGAACAGGTCGACGTCGCCGCTTGCGTTGGCCTTCGGTAGTTCAAACCGCTGTTTCTCGTCGGCCAGGCCGCTGAGCAACATCATCAGCTTATCGCTTTCATCTTCAACACGCTGGAACAGTTCCAGGATGTTCTGCTGCGTTTCGGACGACTCACGCCAGTTTCCGGAAACCAGGTGCAACGCGGCATGCACATTGTTGTGCACTGCCCGGTGCGGCGCGTCCATCTCGCCGTACGACGGCAGGTAGGCGAAGTTCGTGGCACCGTCTCCCTCGCTGTACCACTTGCCGAACCGACAATGATCGGGCGACACGGAGCACTTGCCCCAGGATTCCGACGACTCGCCCAGATCGATCGCACGATAGGCGTTCTGGATGTAGATCATGTGGTCGACCTTGCTCAACGAAGATTCGCTGACGGTCTGAGTGAAAGTGACCGAGCTGTGGGTATCGATGGCGTGCTGGTAGAAGGTCGAGAAATCGACTTCGAACTGCTGAATCGTCGCCTGCGACTCGGTCGCCATACCCGACATCGCTGCCGCCTCTTCGGTAACCTGGTTGGCAGATACCGAGAAACGCTGCATCACCTTGTGGACGTTGGCGGTCGCCTCCTTGGTGCGCTCGGCGAGCTTTTTGACCTCGTCGGCAACCACCGCAAAACCGCGGCCATGCTCGCCCGCGCGCGCGGCCTCGATAGCGGCGTTCAATGCCAGCAGGTTGGTCTGGTCGGCGATACCGGTAATCATCTCGACGATCTCGCCGACCTCGGCGCTGTGCGTTCCCAGGTCGGACGCGGTTTCGTGCACGCCCTGCATCTTGGCGGCCATCTGGTGCAGCGTCTCGATGACCTTGCCGATCGATTTACGTCCGCGCGTCGCTACATCGACCGATGACGATGTATTGCCCGCCACCTGTTTCATCTGCTGCGTGATCTGCGCCAGGTCCTTCTGCGCACGCATCAGATTATCGAGCAGGTTGCTGGTGTTGAGTTCGCCCAGCTTGGCCGAGAACATATCGAACTCCCGACGTTGCTTAGCCTCGGCAATCGCGTCGATCGACGTATTGATGCGTTCCATGATCGACCGATACCGACCACGCAGTCCCATCGGCAGGGCGCGACGGAAGTATTGCTCTCGCTCGATGTAACAGAAGGCCGTGTCGACCTCGCGGAAGAACGCCTCGATCTGATCGCGGCCTTCGTTGATACCCCACAGCGCGTTGCTCAAGGGATGGGCAGGGTCGATGTGGGTGATGCGGAAGTTGATATCGCCCTGTTTGTTGGCGACACCCAGCTGTTCGATCTGTGCATGCAGCCAGCGTTCCGACTGCAGGCCACGCCAGCCGAGGAAGGCGACGACCGCGAAAGACAAGGTCAGACCCCAGATAACCGGATCGACCGTATAAACGATACTGGTGTACACGGCGGCTGCGACAAACAGCAGCACGCCCGCACCGATCACGCACTGGCGACTACAACGCCAGGACAAACTGTTCATAGCTCACACCGTCGTCGGCAAAACAGGCTTCGATCACTTTGCGGGACACGTCCATTCCCGTTTTGCTGCCTGCCTGTTGCTCCTTGGCCAGCATCTGCGCATAGATTGGTTCGATGTAACGAATGGCGTCTTTACGCGGCTTGCGCCGCACCGAGTAGTAACCGATGAGATTGCCACGCTCGTCGTGCGTGGGCGTCACATTGGCGAACGTCCAATAGAACGAGCCATCGCTCGCCAGGTTCTTGACGTAGCCGAAGAACTCGCGGTCGGACTGCAGCACCTCCCACATCATCTTGAATACGGCGCGCGGCATGTCGGGGTGGCGCACGATGTTGTGCTGAATACCGAGCAGCTTCTCCTCGGGATATCCCGCAAAGTCCATGAAGACGCGATTGGCGTACACGATGCGTCCTTTCACGTCGGTCTTGGAGACGATGAAATCCTCTTCGCGCATCTCGCGTTCGCGCGCTACGGGCTTGATGTCTGGCTTCATTCGGCGGAATACGTCACTAATTTGCAGTCATAGCGGCACCGCCGCGGGCAAACTTTAAGTGTGTTTATTTTCTCTGCCGAATCGGGAACGAAACAAAAAAGCCCCCGCAACCAGATGGTTACGGGGGCTTTGAGGGCGGAATCGAGGTTTTTGTCAGCCTGCTGCTACGAGGGCCTGCTCGATGTCGGCGATAATGTCGTCGATATGCTCGATACCGATCGACAGGCGCACCATGTCTTCGCTGACGCCGGCAGACGCCAGTTCATTGGGGCCAAGCTGGCGGTGGGTCGTCGTCGCCGGATGGCAGGCCAGCGATTTCGCATCGCCGATATTCACCAGGCGTAGGATCATCTTCAGCGCATCGATGAACTTGGCGCCGGCCTCTTTGCCACCCTGGATACCGAAACTGAGAATGCCCGATGCCTTGCCACCGGTAATCTTCTGACAGACTTCGTGGTACGGACTGTCGGGCAGCCCCGCATAGCTCACCCAGTTCACCCGATCGTGACCACGCAGGTACTCGGCAACCTTCATCGCATTTTCGCAATGCCGTTCCATGCGCAGGCCGAGCGTTTCCAGCCCCTGCATGATCAGAAACGCATTCATCGGCGAAATCGCCGCGCCGGTATTGCGCAACGGTACGACACGGCAGCGGCCGATGTAGGCGGCCGGCCCCAGGGCTTCGGTGTAGACCACACCGTGATATGACGGATCGGGCTCGTTCAACATCGGAAAACGTGCCGCATTGCCGGCCCAATCGAACTTGCCTGAATCGACGATGGCGCCGCCGATACTCGTGCCGTGCCCACCGATGTACTTGGTCAGTGCATGCACGACGATATCCGCACCGAGCTCGAACGGCCGGCACAGAAATGGCGTGGGCACGGTATTGTCGACGATCAGCGGTACACCATGGCGATGCGCGATCTCGCCCAGTTTCGCAATATCGACGACATTGCCGGCCGGGTTGCCGATCGACTCGCAAAACACCGCGCGGGTGTTGTCATCGATCAGTGCCTCCAGTCCGTCGTAGTCGTCATGCGAGGCGAAGCGCACCTCGATGCCCTGGCGCGGGAAGGTATGTGCAAACAGGTTGTAGGTACCACCGTAGAGCTGGCTGGTGCTGACGATGTTGCAGCCGACATCCGCGATACACTGGATCGAATAGGTCACCGCCGCCATGCCCGAGGCCAGACACAGAGCTGCGACACCCCCTTCCATTTCCGCCAGGCGCTGCTCGAGCACGGCCTGGGTCGGATTCATGATGCGCGTGTAGATGTTGCCCTGGACCTTCAGGTCGAACAGGTCGGCACCATGCTGGGTGTCGTCAAAGGTATAAGACGTGGTCTGGTAGATCGGCGTGGTCGCCGCCTTGGTGGTGGGTTCGCTTTCATAACCGGCATGGAGCGCCAGCGTCTCGAGTTTCATCAGGGTTCCTCCGGATCTTATTGTGTTGCGCCGCGTGGGGCGCGAACCGACCTGCGTATCGGTTGATCAGGGATGATAACGGCAATCGTCAGGCGCGGCTTGGAAAATCGCGCCGAACGCGTCACACGCCCGCGGCGATCGCCCGGCGAAAGATATCGAGCTGCCCTTGCGACGTTTCGTCCCAACTGAAACCTTCGGCATAGGCGCGCGTTGCTGCGCGTTCAGGCAGATCGGCGAACAGCGCCTTGACCGATGCCGCAACACAGGCTGCACTGCGGTCCGGCGTCAGGCGCCCCGCCGCGGGCGCCGCGACGACCTCGGGTGTTCCATCGACCGGCGTCGCGACCACCGGCGTGCCACAGGCCATGGCTTCGAGCAGTACGTTCGCCCAACCCTCGCGGCTGGACGCAAGCACCAGTGCATCGGCCGCCTGGTAGTGCTGTCGCAATGCCTCCTGCCCCAGCCGCCCGGCGAACGTCACCTGCGATTGCACACCCGTGCGTTCAACCAGCTGCTTCAACGCCGCCGCCTCCGGGCCATCGCCGGCGATCACAAGATCGAACTCCGGCAGTTGTTGCATCGCCTCGATGACCAGGTGATGTCCTTTGCGTTCGATCAGGTGACCGACCGACAACAGGGTCGGTCGCTGCGTGTAGGCCACGGCCTCGCGCAATGTGCTGCGATCGCTCGGCGGCTGAAAGAAGTTTAGATCGACACCGTTGCGCAACACCGTCGCACGATCATCGGCTACCCCCATTTCACGCAGATAATCTTTGAGCGCGCCGGCGACGGTCATCATGTGCGCGGCCTTGCGCGTGACCTCGAGGATCTGTTCGCGCGGCCCGGCATATTGCGGAATCAGATTGAGGTCGGTACCCCTTCCGGTCACGGTGAACGGTCGGTCGAACTCCTGTGCCAGCCGCATCGCCGCTACACCGTCAGGATAGAAATAGTGCGCATCGATCAGGTCAAAATCGAAACCCTGGTCGCGCACCGCCTGCACATAGGGCCGGACGGCGCGGTAGAGAAGACCCGGCGTCCACCCCATGCCGATCTTCGGGATGACGAGGTAGCGCGGGTGAACCACGTCTATGCCGTGGCGCGTCACTGTTTTTTCGACGCCGGCGAACTTGGCATATTCACCGAACAGCGGGTGTTTGAACGGAAACCAGGGCACCGGCGCGATTACCCGGGCCTCGACCTCGGGCGCATAGGCGAGCAACTGTCGCAGACGGTTCTCGACGAAGATGCCGTGTGATGCCTGGCGCGAATTCGGATACAGCGTGCTGAACGTCAGTATCTTCATGACGGCGGTCAATCGTGCGGACGATGCGCGGCGGCCAGGTCGACGACCTTCTCGGCGTTGCGCCGCCACAGGTACTCACGATTGAAGATCGTGTTGCGCGCCGCTTCGCTCATGCGCTCGAGCCGCTGCTGATCGGAGAACATGTCCTTGACGGCATCGACAAACGCGGGGCGATCGCCGGGCGGAAAGAACAGCGCATTCTCGCCTTCGGTCAGGATTTCGCGCGTGTTGCCCTGGTCGACCGAAACCACCGGCTTGGCCATCGCCAGGTATTCGAAGATCTTCATCGGTGAGGCGTAGGTGGTGGCGGCGGGCTGCAGCGCCACATCGATAGCGGCGAGATACTCAACGATCTGCGCGTGTTCGACCGCGCCGGTGACATGCACACGCTCAGCGACGCCGACCGCTCGGGCGGCCGCTTCGATGTCGGCGCGCGCGGGACCATCGCCGATCACCAGCAGGTGTACGTCGCCGAGATCGGCCGGCCAGTCGGGCATGCCGCGCACCAGATCTTCGATGCCGTGCCATTCGCGCACCCAGCCGACAAATCCGACAACGCGTTTACCGTCCAGACCAAAACGCGCGCGCACCGCGTCACCGGCATCGCGCCGACCGTGAAAACGCTCCGGATCGACGCCGTTACTCATCACAACGATTCGCTCGGCCTCGACACCCATGTCGACCAGGATCTGTTTCAACGGGGTCGAGACCGTAATAACGACCGTCGCGTGATTGCAGATCCAACGCTCGGCGCGGCGCGCCAGTCCGCCGAGCTTCTGTTGACCGAGGTCCGCCTGCTCCATCGCCAGCGGGCTGTTCACTTCGAGGATGACCGGGATTTTCAACACACGCGCAACCAGCACGCCGGAGAAATTGAACAGCGCGTAACGTTCGTAGATGAAATCGGGCTTGATGCGCCGCGCCGCCGAAAGCAGCTTGAAGAAACCCACCAGGTTGTAGCCGATCTCGGCCAACTCGCGGAACAGGTCGGGCAGATTGTCCTTCAAGCGGCTCAGCATCGAAGGCTTGGCATCGGCGGCACCGGTCGCCGGTTTGGGTGCATCACTGAGCACCAATGCGACTTCGCTTACCTCGTGGCCGCTATCCCGCAGGCTGCCGATGATCTCGCGGATATGGATACCTTGAGCGTCGCCGGCCTGGGTGCGGTGGTGGTAGAGAATACGCATGTCAGCCTACAGTGCTCAGTGCTGCCGATGACTCGATCAGGGCGGCACAACGGCTGCCGCCCGTTGTGTGCATTCAGGGGCGATCGTCCACCACGTCTTCTTTCTTCACCGGCATCAGGTCGGCCTTGCTGACGCCGAGCCACAAGGCCACCGCCGAGGCGACATAGATGGTCGAGTAGGTACCGACCAAGACACCGACGATCAATGCCAGCGAGAAGCCGTAGACGTTCTCGCCACCAAGGAAGAACAACGCCAGCAACACCACCAGGGTCGTACCCGAGGTCATGATGGTTCGCGCCATTGTCTGGTTGATCGAAGTATTGACGATTGTTGCCGGCGTGCCCTTGCGCATCTTGCGAAAGTTCTCACGCACCCGGTCGAAGATGACGATGGTGTCGTTCAGCGAGTAACCGATCACCGCCAGCACCGCCGCCAGCACCTGTAGATCGAATTCGATCTGCAACAGCGCGAACAAACCGACCGTGAACAACACGTCGTGCGCCAGCGCAGCCACCGCACCGACGGCGAAGCGCCACTCGAAGCGCATGGCGACGTACATCAGGATGGCGATTAAGGCGACCAGTACCGCCAGCGCGCCGTCTTCGGTGAGTTCATCGCCGACCTGCGGTCCGACGAACTCGACGCGACGCATGTCGACCTCACCGTCGGCCGCGGCGCTGAGCGCGCGCAACACCCGGTCGCTGACCTGGGCGCTGTTCTTCTCCTCGCTCGCGGCGTCCGGCGCGACACGGATCAGTACGTCACGCGGGGTGCCGAAACGCTGCACGGTAGCACCATCGAAACCGCCGTCGGCCAGCGCCTGGCGTACGGAGTCGAGTTGCACGTCCTGCTGGTAACCGACCTCGATCAACGTACCGCCGGTGAAGTCGATGCCGAAATTCAGACCGCGGATCGCGATGGCCGCCGCCGCGGCGATCAGCCAGAGGGCGTACGCGCATGAAGTCGATGTTCAGATTCTTGCTTACGATTTCCATCAGACTTCTCCGCGCCTAGATCGCCAGTTTCTGCACACGCCGACCGCCGTAGACCAGGTTGACTACGGCCCGGGTGCCGAGCAGCGCGGTAAACATCGAGGTCAGGATGCCGACCGCGAGCGTTACCGCAAAACCGCGCACGGGCCCGCTACCGACTGAGAACAGTACGATCGCCGCGATGAGCGTGGTGACGTTGGCGTCGAGGATCGAACTGAAGGCCCGCTCATAACCTGCATGGATACTCGCCTGTGGTGTCGACCCCACCCCAAGTTCCTCTCGAATGCGCTCGTAGATGAGCACGTTGGCGTCCACCGCCATACCGACGGTCAGCACGATGCCGGCGATACCGGGCACGGTCAGCGTAGCCTGCAGGATGGACATGACCGCAACGATCAGCACGAGGTTGGCGACCAGCGCCAGGTTGGCGACCAGACCGAAGGCCTTGTAGTAGATCGCCATGACGATCATGACGGCGAGCAGGCCGACCGCGACCGAGATCATGCCCTGGTCGATGTTGTCCTGCCCGAGGGTCGGGCCGATCGTGCGTTCTTCGACGATCTCGATCGGCGCGGCCAACGCACCGGCACGCAGCAGCAGCGCGAGTTCGTGCGCCTCCTGCGGACTGTCCAGGCCGGTTGTCTGGAAACGTGCGCCGAACGGCTCACGGATCGTCGCGACATTGATGACCTCTTCGACCCACTGCCTTACCGGCTTGCCTTCGGCATCACGGCTTACGGTGCGCTTTTCCTTGAAGACGACTGCCATCGGTTTTTGCACGTTCGCCGTGGTGGTGTCGAGCATGCGGCGTGCGCCGTTGCTGTCAAGGCTGACGGTTACCGCCGGCTGGCCGGACTGCTGATCGAAGCCCGACGACGCGCCGGTCATCTGGTCACCGGTCACGATTACCTGGCGTTTCAGCAGGATCGGTGTACCGTCGCGCTCGGCATACAGCTTGGAGCCCGCAGGCGCACGACCCGAGGCCTTCGCTTCGATCGCCTCGGCCGGACCGGCGTGCACCAGGCGGTATTCCAACGTCGCAGTCGCTTCCAACAGGCCCTTGACCTGCGCCGGATCCTGCACGCCGGGCAGTTCGACGACGATACGACGATCACCCTGCTGCTGAATGATCGGCTCGGAAACGCCGAGTGCGTTGACGCGGTTGCGCAGCGTGGTGATGTTCTGTGACAGCGCCAGCTTGCGCACCTCGCGCTCGCGATCGGGAGACATCACTAAGCGAATGAAATAGCTGCCGCCCTCGTCGGCGGAAGACATATCGAGATCGCGCAGTTCTTCGCCAAGCACTTCTTCGGCGCGGTCGCGCGTCTGGGCGTCTTTGAAGCGCACCTCGATCGAGGTGCCGGACTCCTTGACGCTGATGTAGCGGATCGTCTCGCCACGCAGCGCGGTCTTGACGCTACCCGAGTAGCGCTCCACCGCGGTCTCGATCGCCGCCTCCATGTCAACGTCGATAAGCACGTGGATACCGCCGCGCAGGTCGAGGCCGAGGTTCATCGGCCGACCACCGATCGCGCTCATCCAGCCCGGCAGATCGGGTGAGATCGACAAGGCCGAGGTGTAATCCGGCGGCAGGGCCTTGGCGACGACAGTGCGTGCCTTGAGCTGGTCTTCGGAATCACTGAACCGGATCTGCAAGCGGCCATCGTCGAGCATCTTGTCGGCCTTGATCGGCACGTCGGCGCGCTGCAAGGCGTTGACCACGGCCATCTTGGTCGTCTCGCTGACCTTCTCGCCGCGCGCGGCGGATACCTCGATGACGGGATCCTGTGAAAAGACATTCGGCAAGGCGTACAGGAGCCCCACCAGCAGCACAAAGGCGACCAGCAGGTTCTTCCACAAGGGGTATTGGTTCAGCATGGGTTTCCGTGAAACTCGTGTGAGAGTTGGCCTGCGCACGGCAGGCCATGCGGGCGTTTAAAGTTCTTTTAGGCTGCCTTTGGGCATTACCGCTTCGACGGCCGACTTGCGTACCGTGACGACGACATTGTCGGCGACCTCGACTTTCATGAAGTTCTCGCCGAGTTCGGTGATCTTGCCCATCAGACCACCCATAGTTTGGATCTCATCGCCCTTTTTCAAGCCACCGACCATGGCTTTGTGTTCTTTTTGGCGTTTGACCTGCGGACGGATCAGGAAGAAGTACATGATGACGAACATCCCGATCAGGAAGATGATCGACATGCCCCCATCGCCGCCGGCACCCGGTGCCGGAGCCTGAGCCATTGCGTCGGATATAAAAAAGCTCATCGTGCGCTCCCGTCGAATCTGGCGACCTGACGGCCGCGCTTAACAAAGGCGCAAGATTATGCCATAGCTCAGACGGGGACGGGCAAACCGCGCTGTGCGTAGAAATCATCGCGGAAGCTGGAATAGGTTCCGTTCTCGATTGCCGCGCGTATCTGGCGCATCAAGGCCTGGTAGTAGGCCAGGTTGTGGATCGTGTTCAAGCGTGAGCCGAGAATCTCGTTGCAGCGGAACAGGTGGCGCAGGTAGGCACGGCTGTAGTTGCGGCAGGTGTAGCAGTCGCAGGCCTCGTCGAGCGGTCGCGTATCGCTCTCGTGCACCGCATTGCGGATGCGCACCACCCCGTCGTGGGTGAACAGGTGGCCGTTGCGGGCATTACGCGTCGGCATCACGCAATCGAACATATCGATGCCACGGCGCACCGCCTCGACAATGTCTTCCGGCGTGCCGACGCCCATTAAATAGTGAGGATGATCCGCCGGCAGGCGGTTTGCGAGGTAATCGAGCACGCGCCAGCGGTCGTCCGCCGGTTCGCCGACCGACAGGCCACCGACCGCATAGCCGTCGAAGCCGATCTCCGCGAGCCCCTGCAGCGATCGCTCGCGTAGCGCGGTGAACACCCCGCCCTGAACGATCCCGAACAGCGCATTCGGGTTGCCCGCGTGCGCCGCCTTGCTGCGCTGCGCCCAGCGCAACGACAGCTCCATCGAGTCGCGCGCCTCCTGCTCGGTCGCCGGATAGGGTGTGCACTCGTCGAAGATCATGACGATATCGGAGCCCAGCTCGCGCTGGATCTGCATCGATTCTTCAGGCCCCATGAACACCTTGGCGCCGTCGACCGGCGAGCGAAAATGCACGCCCTGCTCGGTGATCTTGCGCATTTGGCCGAGCGAATACACCTGAAAACCGCCCGAATCGGTCAGGATCGGCCGCTCCCAGTGCATGAAATCGTGCAGATCGCCATGTGCTCGAATGACCTCGGTGCCGGGTCTCAACCACAGGTGGAAGGTGTTGCCGAGAATGATCTCGGCGCCCAGGCCCTCCAGCTCTTCCGGCGTCATGGCCTTGACGGTGCCGTAGGTGCCGACCGGCATGAATGCGGGGGTCTCGATGGTCCCGCGGCCAAAATGCAGGCGGCCACGGCGCGCATCGCCATCCTGACCCAGACGCTCAAATCTCAACTGACACCTCGATAAATTCTATTAATAATTGACCATTCGGGTCTTATATTAGAGAATAATTATGTACTGATTGAATCAGTACATTCCTCCATCCTCCTTTGGTGGAACTTGGCGCGGCACCCCCTGCCGCGCCTTTTTTACGCCTGCCGTTCCAGAAACATGGCATCGCCGTAGCTAAAAAACCGGTACTCGGCCTCGACCGCGTGGCGATAGGCGGCCATGGTCGGCTCATAGCCTGCAAAGGCGCACACCAACATCAACAGCGTCGATTCGGGCAGATGGAAGTTGGTCAACAAGGCATCCACCACGTTGAACGGGTAACCGGGTCGGATGAACAACCGGGTGTCGCCCGTATACGGCGCCAGTTCCCCGCCGGCTGCGGCCGTCTCGAGGCTGCGCACGCTGGTGGTTCCCACCGCCACCACCCTACCCCCGCGTTCACGGGTGCGCTTAATCGCATCGACCGTCGCCGCGCTTACCTCGAGCCATTCGCTGTGCATCTTGTGCTCATCGAGATTCTGCACGCGTACCGGCTGGAAGGTGCCGGCGCCGACATGCAGCGTGACCCGCGCCGACTCGATGCCTTTGGCTGCCAGTCGCTCGAGCATCGCATCATCGAAATGCAGACCGGCGGTCGGTGCAGCTACGGCACCGGGGCGGTCGGCGAACACTGTTTGATAGCGTTCCTGATCGGCTTGCGTATCCGGCCGCTGGATATAGGGCGGCAAAGGCATGTGACCATGCTGCTGCATCAGCTCGGCGAAACTGCCCGCCTCGCTGCGCAGAATGAACAACTCATCGTCACGCCGCTCCATCAGCAACGTACGATCACCGACCACGATCCGACTGCCCGGTTTCGGCGACTTGCTGGCGCGCACATGGGCGGCCGCAAGATCGGATGCCAATAGCCGCTCGATCAGTATCTCGACCTGCCCACCCGTCTGCTTGCTGCCGTACAGGCGCGCCGGGATAACGCGCGTATCGTTGAACACAAGAAGATCACCTGCTTGCAGCAGGCGATCGAACTCACGGAACTGTCGATCGACAATCCCGCCGCCACGTTGCAGATGCAGCAGCCGGCTCTGGCCGCGCTGCGGTGTCGGCTGCTGGGCGATCAGCGCCTCGGGCAGGTCGTAATGAAAATCGCTGAGCTGCATGGGCGCGCGATGTTAACACAGCCACTTGCGACAACCGCGGATGACGTTATACTTCGCCGCTTCCCTGCCGGGGTGGTGGAATTGGTAGACACAGGGGATTCAAAATCCCCCGCTGGCAACAGCTTGTCGGTTCGAGTCCGACCCTCGGTACCAGAACAAACCTGAGCCTGACTCAGTACGCGCAAAGGCCCGCCATGCGGGCCGTTGTTGTGTTCGGCTTTCGCGCTTACAGAGTTCGCAGCGCAGAGTGCAACGATCTGCGCTGCACCCGTCAGGCGTCGTGCCTAGCCCACCTTATTGAGCAGGTACTCGTTCGCATCCGACATCCAGTCGCGCAGCTCGTGCAACGGCATCGGGCGGCAGATGCCGTAGCCTTGGGCAAAGTCCACGCCGGCGTTGCGCAGCGCGGCGATCATCGCCTTGTCTTCGACGAACTCGGCAATCGTGCGCAGACCCAAGGCGCGTCCGATGTCGGCGATCGACCGCACCATCGCCGCGTCCATAGCGTCGGTGAGCATGTCGCGAACGAAGGCCCCGTCGATCTTCAGGTAGTCGACCGGCAGGTTTTTGAGGTAGGCGAACGACGACAGGCCGCTGCCGAAATCATCGAGGGCGAAACGACAACCGCGACCCGCCAGTTCGGCAATCAGGCGCTGCGCCTTCTCGATGCTGTTCACCGCCGCTGTCTCGGTGATCTCCCAGCAGACTTTTTCCCAAGGCAGATTGACCGAAGCGATCCGGTCGATCACGAACCTGTGGAAATCATCGTTGGCGATCGACAGACCGGAAAGGTTGATCGCGATCCGATCGAGACGCTCGAAGATCTCGGGTTCCTGTTCCCAGTGCCGGCAAACGGCTTCGACCACCCAACGATCGATATAGGTCATCAGGTCGTAGCGTTCGGCGGCCGGAATGAAGGCCCCTGGCGGTACCATCCGGCCGTCCTCGTCGATCATACGCACCAGTATCTCGATGCCGCAGCCGGTCTCGTCACCGCCGTTCAGTGGCACGATTGGCTGGCAGTACAGGGTGAAGAGGTTCTTCTCGAGCGACTCACGAATGCGGGCGGCCTGCGAGATCTCGCCACGCCGCTGCGTTTCCTTGTCGCCCGCCGGCTGATACACCACCACCTGGTCACGGCCATTCTCTTTGGCCATGTAGCAGGCCGAATCGGCGGCCGACATCACTTCGCCGATGCGCGTCCAGGTCTCATCGATGATCACCAGGCCGATCGATACACCCACACCATAACTGGCTTCGTTCCAGTGAAAACGGAACTGCTTGACCTCATCGCGCAGCGCGTTGGCAATGCGTAAGCCGACATCGACATCGCAGCCCGGCAGCAGCACGGCGAACTCATCACCGCCCAGACGGGCAAAGGTATCCGACTGGCGCACCTGCAGCTTCATGATGCTGGTGAGCTGTCGCAGCAACTGGTCGCCGGCGCGGTGACCGCAGGTATCGTTGACCAACTTGAACTGATCGAGATCGAGGAACAGCAGCACGCTGCGCGGCTTGCTGTCGGAATGACTCACAACCTGCTCGAGGCGACGCTCGAACTCACGACGATTGATCAGCTCGGTAAGCTCATCGTGGCTGGCCTGATACGACAGAATCTCCTGCATGTGCCGTTCGGCCGATACGTCTTGCAGTACGGTGACGCTGCCGATGATCGAGCCATCCTTGCCGCGCATCGGCGTCACGCAGCCTGCGATCTTGATGACACGCCCGTCATCCAACTGCAGCTCGGAGCTTTCTTCGAGTTCGGTACTGATGCCATTGACCAATGCCGCCTCGATGGCATGTTCTGCCTGTTGGCAATGCTCACTGTCGTCGATAAACAGCAGACCGGCCAGCGAGCTGCCATACATACGCTCTTCCGGAACGCCGAGCAGCGCTGCGGCTGCCGCATTGCTGCCATTGACGGTACCCGACTGATCAGTGGTGATGACCGCCTCTTTGATCGCTTGCAGGGTGACCTGCGCAAACTCTTTCTCTTCGAAGATCGCCTCTTCGTATTGCTTTCGCTCGGTCTGATCGCGGATCAATACGATCGTGTGTTCACGCTCATCGCCCACGATGCGCGACGCCGTGACCTCGGCAGAGAACACCTTGCCTTCAGCATTGACGCAGTTGACCTCGGTGTCTTCGCAGTCGCCACGCACCACACAGTCATCGGAAACCGTCGGCGCCAGCAACAGCCTGAAAGGCTGTCCGAGGATCACTTCGTCTTCGTACATGAACAAGCGATGTGCTGCCTTGTTCAGATCGACGATGTTGTTGTCGCGATCAATGGTCACCAAGGCATCGCTGACATTGTCGATAACCGCTCTGGCCGTCACCTCACCGCGCTGGTGTCGTTCAGCGAGCCGGCGCAGCTGTTCACTCTGTTCTTTCAACAGATTTTCACGCGCCGTCGCAGTAGTGACATTGTCGATCTTGATAAACGCAAAACGCTTGCCGTCGTCGGCGATCAGCGGCTTGACCACGATCATCTGTTCGATCGGCAGCGCCGTCGGATCGGTCGGGTCCGCAAACAACGGCAGTGGGGTGCGATTCAACGAGTTGGAGAGCAGCGAAGTTTGGCCGGCGTCGATAGCCGCAACCACGCGTTGTATCAGTCGAGCGATATTGGCCGTCGGATACAGCGCATGCAGCGTTTCACCGCAGGCAGTTTCTGTCGAAGTGCCGCTGTGGCGCACCATCCAGCGGTTCCAGAACACGATGCGTTGTTGCTCGTCGAGCAGAATGACACCGGCATGGCTTTCGAATAGCGCGCTGCGTATCAGGCTGTCTGGCGGAGTCATGGTCGCCGTTACACCTATTGCGCGAATCCGAAGTATTCGGCGAGTTTCCGGCGAAAGATATCGAGCGACTCGATGTCCATCAGAAAGGCAATGTAGCCGTTCAGATTGATGTGCTTGACGGCGAACTCAACGCGCAGGCGCAACACATAATCGTCGTCGCCGATGTCCTGGTTGCCGATGATGACATCCTTGAGTTCGCCAACGACCGGTTCGGGTATTTCGTTGTGGATCTCGTCGCCCATGATCGACGCCATCGTGCTCAGGCAGGCGTTGAGAATGATGTTGCCGACTTCCGACAAGGCCTCCTGCTCCATCTCCGTTACGAAGGCGATATCGGCATCCGGCTGCTGCAACAGCAACCTGACCAACTCGAGACTGCGGTTCTGCGGAAACAGCAACAGTGCACTGCCCGAGAACGGCCCGGAGAAACGCTCGCGCACACCGCGGATCGACAGCGAATGCTCCATATCTGCAGCAGCTGCAGCGTCGATCTTGCGCATGGCCTCGATGCGCGGCACAGACAACTGAATCTCTGCGTCGATCATCTCGCTGAGCGACGATGCCGCCACACCGATCCCGAGGTTGAATGCCTCGGAGAAGGCATCGTGCTCGTCTTCGGTCAGGCTATAGACCTCAAATTGCTGCTGCTCTGAAGTAGCCAAGCATCTTCTCCTCGGTGATAGGTTTGGGCACGAACCGGATATCCGCTTCTTTGGCCTTCTCCTTGACCGCGGGTTGGATGTTTGCCGTTACCAGCGAGATCTTCGCATCGGGGAAGCGTTCGCGCAGACGGGTACCGAGCTCGAAGCCATTCATGCCCGGCATATTCATGTCGAGCGTCATGATGTCGATCTGTTTGTCTTCAGTAACCGCAAGGGCTTCATCACCATTGCCGGCCTCTACGACATCCCACTCCGGAAAGTGGGCGTTGATGATCTTGCTGATCATCATGCGCGACATGCGACTGTCGTCGACGACCAAGACGGTTTTCTTTTCCGCCATCTAGCGATCTCCCCTTTAATTCGTTCCGTGTATCTGCTGCCTATCGGCCATTGACCGGTCAGCTTTAGGCGCGCCGTTCCCACATGAGTAGTAGGGATAAAGCGATGGACATACGGGTGCCGCGCCGCGCTGCATCGCGGCGATCAGATCTGGTGTACGGGAATGCGACCGGTCAGGGTTCGCGGTCGCTGGGGGTCTACGGACCTAGGGCTTTGGCGAGTTCTGCTGCTTGCGCAATTCGTCGAGCCGGCTCAGCACGTTCTTGGCGCGTTCGATGCGTGCCAGGATGTCCTCGTCGTCCGGTTTCAGGCTGAGCGCCGCCTGCCAGGTGGCGACTGCGGCGTTCAGCTGCTCGTCGAGGTACAGGTGATCGCCCAGCTTCACCAGTGCTTCGACCTGCGGACTGATCATCGACCAGGCCTTCTCCTGCAAACCGGACACCTCGCGGTTGTTCGGCTGCAGTTGCGCCACTTTATCAAGGATGTCCAGGGCCTTGCGGTACTCGCGTGCCTCGATCGCGGCGCGTGCGCTTTCCAGCAGCTCCTTGCCCCGCGCCTGTCGGTCCTGTTTCTCGACCGCGATGCGACGCTTGGCGGCACTGTTCTCGCTGGCCCGCAGTGTCGCATTGACGGCGGCAAGCCGGTTCTTCAGTTCAGGGGTGCCGGCAATCTCGACCGCCAGGGCGTAGCAACGCCTCGCCAGCACCGGCTGGGTCTTGGCGTGCTCTTCCCCGCACGCCGTCAGCGACTCTTCCTGGTCGCCCAGTTTCTCTTTCCAATAAAGGCGGCGCGAGGTGGCAAACAGCGAATCCGCATCGACCAATGCGAGCTGATCGAGCAGATCGATCTTGCTCTTAAAGTTTTCGGCGTCAGAGACCATGATCTGGTCGCGGATCTGACGCGCGATCACATCGCGTTCGGATGCCAGATCGTCGTACAGCTTGGCGATCTCCGCACTCTCAGGATAGGCCGTCTTGGCTTCCTTCAACATTGCGAGTGCATCGGCCCAACGGCCGTCACGGCGTGCCAATTGCTGGGCCTGAGTCAGCGATTCGGCCGCCGACGCAGGCAACGGTGTATCGACACCCTCCTTCGAAGACGACTTGGTCAGCTTGGTACAGCCGGAAAGCGCCACGAGCAGCGCAAGCAAAACGACGCGTAGGATCATCAGCTATCCACAACCTGCAGGATCTGATCGATCAATTGATCGGCATTGATATCGTGGGCAACCGCTTCGACGTTCATCGCCCGCACCTCGACACCGCTCTTGCGGCCCTTGAGCTTGGCCTCGCCCAGATGGCGGTAGTGCGCCAGGTTGCCCGGATGACCGCACAACAGCATGGACTCGGTGACCAACACGCCACCGGGCTCCGCGATGCTGCACAGGCGAGCAGCCACGTTTACCGTGTCGCCGACCACCGTGTACTGCATGCGCTCGGAACTGCCGAGGTTGCCGGCCAGCATCGGGCCGCTACTGATGCCCACCCGCAGGCGCACCGTGGCCTGGTTGAGCGACTCACGAATCCGGTTGATACGGTGGGTGAGCTGCTGGATCAACATGCCGCAAGTCATGGCGTGCAACGCGTGATGCGGGTTTTCATCCGGCACACCGAACACGATCATGATGCAGTCGCCGATGAACTTGTCGACCGTGCCGCCACAGCTCTCGGCAGCCAGTGCAAAGTAGCCGAAGTAGTCGTTGAGCAGCGCCGCCACCTCGCCGGGCTCGCGCGATTCCGACAACTCGGTGAAACCGACGATGTCGCAGAACAGCACGCTGCCTTCGACGCAATCGCCACCCAGGGCCCCGCCTGCATCACTTGCCAGGACCTGCTGCGCGATCTGCGGCGACACATAACGCGACAACGCGGCCTCGACCTCGTTCTTGCGCTTCACGCCCTCTGCCAGGTGTTGGAAGGTATTGAGCACCTGGCCGATCTCGTCGCGCCGTTCGACAACCACCTGCGGCATGACCGCACCCAGGGCCTCGCCCGCCCGCGCCAGACGTTCAATCGGGCGCGACATCCGGTACGCCAGCGCCGACGCGAAAATGATGCCGACCAGGATCAGCAGCAGCGTCGAAATAATAAGGAAGCGCAGCGTTTCTTGGAGATCTTTCTCCAGCGGCGAACGGTCGATGCTGACCGTCAGATAGCCTGCCGTCACATCCTGGAACACCACCGGGCTGACGTAAGAAACCGCCTTGTAGTCGCCGCTCTCCCAGTCCCACGGGGCCACACCATCCTGGTCGAAGCGGCGCTGGTCGGCACCGGGCGGGCTCACGCCGGCTTCAGCAACCAGTTTGCCTTCGGCGTCGTGCAACGCGGCGCCGAGCACCAGCGAACTCTGCGCATGGCGCTGTAGAAGAATCTGCAACGACAAGGTGTCTTCGGCCATCAGCGGTTCGCCGCTGACCCCGACCAGTTGCTCGACGATGACCTGGCTGAAGCGGTCGACCTGGCTGCGGTACCCGGCCTCCTGCTGCTGAATCAGGTAGAAACCGAGGACGCCCATGGCAAATACGATCAGTGCCGCGATCGCCACCGACCACTTCAAGCCGAGCGGCAACGACGAATTTTCGTAGCGCTGCCAGATCTGCTGCATCCAACGGCCCAGGATCGAGTCGCCTTCGTGGCGTGGTTCGGGTCCGGGCAAAAAAGCCTCGCTGGTTTTCTGACTAGTGTTCATTACCGCTGTCTTTTCCATCGACCGCACAGGCGCGCAGACCGCATCGAGTCAAACGCGCCCCGATATCTCAAGTTTCCGTTGGGAACTTCAAGGAGTGTGTCAACCATAGCGCCGAATACACCACAACCCCAAAAATTTTCTCCAATTGACAACTTCCGGGATGACCCATGTGACCGGATTGTAATGTTATTCTATTACACCCAAATCCACCCGGAATCCGCAGTGACCGTAAACCCAGTCAGGACGGCCCTGGCCCTGTTGTTCATCGCCGTCGCGTTCAACGCCGGCGCCGCCTCGCACCCACCGCGCGTTGTCGCCAGCATCGCACCGCTGCATTCGCTGGTCGCGGCGGTCATGAGCGGGCGCGGCGAGCCGTTGCTGTTGTTGAGCGGGTCGGAATCGCCACATACCTTCAGTCTGCGACCCTCCGATGCACGTGCCATCAACAATGCCGATCTTGTCATCTGGATCGGCCCCGAACTGGAGCAACCGCTCGAGCGGATTCTGCCGACGCTGTCGGCGAAGCGCTCGATCAGCATGCTGTCGCTTCCCGGCCTGGAACTGCTCGCCCAAAAGGGCGTACACGACCACGCGGAACACGTTCAGGCAGATAAGACGCACAAAAGTTCGCTGTCTTCCATCGACCCGCACATCTGGCTGTCGCCGGGCAATGCGCAACGTATGGTCAACGCCATCGCCGATGCCCTGATCACGGCCGATCCCGACGGTACGGACCTCTATCGCCGCAATGCCGACGCGCTCAATCAGCGGCTGGCCGACCTCGACGACGAACTGCGCGCGCAGCTGCACGGGCTCGAGGGCCGCTACACGGTTTTTCACAACGCCTACCAGTACTTCGAACGGCGCTACGGCCTGCATCCCGTGAGCGGGATAACCACCCACCCCGAGCGCCGACCGGGTGCCGGCCACCTGCGCTGGCTGCGCAAGGCGCTGCGTGAAGAACAGGTCCGTTGCCTGTTCTCGGAGCCGCAGTTCGACGACCGCCTGGTCGACATGTTGAGCGAGGGCCTGCCGATCCGCCACGCCGTGCTCGATCCCTTGGGTGCGAGCATCGAACCGGGACCCGAGGCGTACTTCGAGACCCTGCGGCAGATGGGTCGAACCATGCACGAATGCCTGACGGAGGCCGATCGATGACGACACCGCACGCCACCTTTCCGCACGGCGATCACGATCATCGCGCGTGCATCCGCAGCGCGTTGAACGACGCCGAACTCATCTGCAAAGCGCGCGGCCTGCGCCTGACGCCGATCCGCCGCCGCGTGCTCGAACTGATCTGGCGCAGCCACCGCCCCAGCGGCGCCTATGAACTGCTCGAGCAGATTACTGCCGACGGTCACAAACCATCGCCGCCGACCGTCTACCGGGCGCTGGAGTTCCTGCTGCAGCACGGACTCATCCACCGCATCACGTCGCGCAACGCCTATGTCGGCTGCTCTGCCCCGGGCGACGAGCACATGGCGCAGATATTTATCTGTGAGGCCTGCGGCATGGCCGTGGAACAGGCCGACGCATCGCTGAACCAGCGTATCCGGCGCAACGCTGACGAGTTGGAATTCGAGATCCACGAACAGACGGTCGAGATTACCGGGCTGTGTCCGCAGTGCGTGGCAGACCATGCTGAAACCTGAACAGCTGCTGGTCGGCACCAACCTGTGCATGACGGTCAAGGGCCGCCAGCTGCTCGACCATGTGTCGTTCGAGCTCGACCGAGGACGCATCCTGACCGTCATCGGGCCGAACGGTGCCGGCAAGACGACCCTGGTGCGCATCGCCCTGGGGCTGTTGCGCCCAACCCGCGGACATGTCGAAAAAGCGCGCAACCTGAAGGTCGGCTACATGCCGCAGAAGCTCAGCCTGCCCGACAGCATGCCGCTGAGCGTTGAACGTTTTCTCACCCTGAGCGAACACAACGCCGACAAGGTGGCGGCCGGTGCGGCCGACGTGGGCATAACGCATCTGCTGGATCGCCCCATGCAGGCCCTGTCGGGCGGCGAGACCCAGCGCGTGCTGTTGGCCCGCGCCCTGCTCGGCGACCCCAACCTGCTGGTGCTCGACGAGCCGGTACAGGGCATCGACGTCAATGGCCAGACCGAGCTGTATGCATTGATCATGCGCCTGCGCGACCAGCGCGGATGCGCGGTGATGATGGTGTCGCACGACCTACACCTGGTCATGGCCTCGACCGACGAGGTGCTGTGCATCAACCAGCATGTGTGCTGCTCCGGTCATCCCGACACGGTCAGCCAGCATCCGGCCTACCTCGACCTGTTCGGCACCGCGGCGGCCGACACGCTCGCGGTCTACACCCACCATCACGACCACACGCACAACCTGCATGGCGACGTGGTGTGCGACGAGGACCGGCACGACCATGGATGACTTCATGTTGCGTGCGCTCGCCGCAGGGCTGGGGCTGACGCTGGTCAGCGGCCCGCTCGGCGTGTTCGTCGTGTGGCAGCGCATGGCCTACTTCGGCGACACGCTGGCGCATTCGGCGCTGCTCGGCATCGCACTCGGCCTGTTGTTTCAGGTCAGCCTGCAGTTCAGCGTGCTGGTGCTGGCCGTGCTGATCGCGATCGCCCTGCTGACCCTGCAACGTCGCAGCGACCTGGCGACCGATACGCTGTTGGGGATACTGGCGCACGGTTCGCTGGCGATCGGCCTGGTCGCGATCAGCTTTCGCGAAGATCTCCGGGTCGACCTGCAGGCCTATCTGTTCGGCGACATCCTAGCCGTCGGCGTCACCGACCTGATCTGGATCTGGGCGGGTGCGGTGTCTTGTCTGGTCGTGCTGACGCTGATCTGGCGTCCACTGTTGAACCTGACGGTGCATGCCGACCTGGCCGCCGTCGACGGCGTGCCTGTGGCACGCATCAAGCTGGTTTTCATGCTGCTGGTCGCCCTGGTGATCGCCGCGGCGATGAAGATCGTCGGTGTGCTGCTGATCACGGCGCTGCTGATCATTCCGGCGGCCACCGCCCAACGTTTCAGCAACAGCCCGGAGCAGATGGGACTGCTGGCAACCCTGGCAGGCGCCATCGCCGTTGCCGCGGGACTGTCGGCCGCGTTGTGGTTCGACACCCCGGCCGGTCCGTCGATCGTCACCGCGGCAGTCGGGCTGTTCCTGCTGGCCCAGATACGACCGCGTCACTGACACCCTATCGTTCAGCAAACGTTCAGGATGGCTCGCGTAGAGTTGCTGCAAAACGGGCAACCTGCCCTGGATAGGGCGAGGCAGACGAATGAGAAACCCAATCGGAAGAATCCTGATGGTCGGCACGGGCGCCCTAGCCGCCTGCGCTCTTGCCGGCATGGTATCTGCGGCCGCCAGCCCCACATTCGGCCAAGTCAAATACGACGGCAATGGCGCACTCGCCAAGGTCATCGATGTCAGCCCCGTCTACGCCACCGTACCGACTGCAGTGGCCGAACAGCGCTGTTGGAAAAAGCGTGCGCCGAACTCGGCCGACGACGCACAACGCGACCTTGCCGAACAAGGCGTGGTACGCCGCTGTGAATCGGTCGAGCGTTGGGAAAACCGCGAAGCGTTGGTCGGTTACAATGTAGAGTATCAATATCAGGGGCGCACCTACCGGACACACACCGATCAGAAACCCGGTCGGGTCATCCGCATCGAAACCGGCCTGCGCCCGATGGTGTTCTGAGGTCGTGGAAGCAGAAGATGAAGCGGTGGGACTACACAAAAACGCTGTTGATCGCACTGATCGCCATCCTATTGAGCGCACCCAGTCTGGCCGGCGATCGACGCAAGTCTCTCGACCAGGCGGTTGAAGAGGCACGCGATCGCTACCCCGGCAGAGTGTTGTCGGCGGAAACCAAGAACCGCGGCGGGCGCGAGTCACACAAGATTCGCATCCTGACCAATGACGGTCGGGTGAAACGTATCAACGTGGACGCCGAATCCGGCCGATTCGAACGCCGCAGCAAGCGTTGAGCAAGTGCCGTTCGCGGCTTTTTAGCCGCCCCCGCAATCCCACCGAGATACCCGACACACGCTGCTGAAACGCGCAGCGATGGCTTGAGGAACCACGACCATGCGTATCCTGGTTGTCGAAGATGAACCCACCTTGCGTGAACAGCTGCGCACCCAGCTCGAAAGCAAGGGCTATTCAGTCGATGCTGCAGAAGACGGCGAGAACGGCCTGTTTCTCGGACGCGAGTATCCGATGGACCTGGCGGTCATCGACCTGGGGCTGCCCGGCATGTCGGGCATCGAATTGATCCGCGAACTGCGCAAGCTGCAACGCGACTTCCCGATCCTGATCCTGACCGCACGCGACGCCTGGCAGGACAAGGTCGAGGGACTGGAAAGCGGCGCCGACGATTACCTGACCAAACCGTTTCACACCGAAGAGCTGCTGGCGCGCATCAATGCCCTGCTGCGTCGCGCGGCGGGGCATAGCTCGCCGCTGCTCAGTGCGGCCGGCGTAGAAGTGAACACCGCCGAACAAACCGTGTATCGCGACGGCGAGCAGATCTCGCTGACCGGTCATGAGTACCGCATTCTCGAATATCTGATCGTGCATGCCGGCAAGGTCGTCTCCAAGACCGAGCTTACCGAACACATCTACGATCAGGATTTCGACCGCGACAGCAACGTGGTCGAGGTGTTGGTCGGGCGTATCCGTAAGAAGATCGACCCCGACGGCAGCCGCAAACCCATCGAAACCCTGCGCGGCCGAGGCTACCGACTGGTCAAGGAGGGTGAGGCCGCGTGAGGCGCTCGATCGCGCGCCGATTGCTGATCAGCAGCCTGGTGATTCTGGTGGCGTTTCTCGGCATCGCCGCCGCGGCGCTCGACCGCGCGTTCCGCAGCAGCGCCGAAAGCGCCGCACGCGACCGGCTGCAGGCGCATGTCTACACCCTGCTGACCTCGGCCAAAGAGGACGATCAGGGCCGCATGCGGCTGCCGGAGATTCTCGCCGCGCCCGATTTCAACCAACCCGACTCGGGGCTGTACGCCAAGATCACCGGCGAGAACGGCAACTACCGATGGCGCTCGCGCTCACTGCTCGGGCGCAAGGCACCGACCATGACGCCACAGGCCCCGGGGCAGACGCGTTTTCGCTTCTCCGGCGAATTCGCCGTGATCGACCAGGGCATCTTGTGGGAAGACGACCGCGGCAATCCGATTGATTACTCGATCACCGTGGCGGCCGATATCACGCCATTCCGCGATGAACTCGAAGGATTTCGCAATACGCTGTGGTTGTGGCTCGGTGGTGTCGGCGTACTGCTCCTGCTGTCGCAGCTGTTGTTGGTGCGCTGGGGGCTGCGCCCGCTGCGCGAGATGACCGACGCCGTGCGTCGTGTCGAACAGGGAGAGAGTGCACAGATCGAAGGCCGGGTGCCGCGCGAGCTCACCGGCCTGGCCGACAACCTGAACTCGCTGATCACGCAGAACCAAACCCGCCAGGAACGGGTGCGCAACAGCCTTGCCGACCTGGCGCACAGCATGAAGACGCCGCTGGCCGTGCTGCGCGGTGCGGCGGACAGCGAATCCGACTCCGGCGTTCGCCAGCTGATCCGCGAACAGACGCAACGCATCAATGAAATCGTCACCTACCAGCGCCAGCGCGCAGCCGTCGCCGGTTCGAGCAGCGTGACCCGGCCCATCGAGTTGGCGCCGATCGTCAAGCGGCTGTGCGCCAGCCTCGACAAGGTCTATCGCGACAAACACCCGAAGTGCAGCATGTCGATCGATGACGGGCTGCGGTTGCGTGCTGACGAGGGCGACATGTTCGAACTGTTCGGCAACCTGCTGGAGAACGCCTACAAGCACTGCCGCTCACGTGTCGAGGTCCGGGCGGAACGGGATTCTGCCCAGGTGCGGATCAATATCCAGGACGATGGCGACGGCATCGCCAATCAGGACATCCAACGCCTGCTGCAACGCGGCGAGCGCGCCGACCAGCGGCACCCGGGCGAAGGCATCGGTTTGTCGGTGGTCAACGAGGTCGTCAAGCAATACGGCGGCGAACTGAATATCGTTCGTGCCGACCTCGGCGGGGCCTGCATCCGGATCGCCATACCGGCCTGAGTACGAAGCGGATTCCACCCCTTTTATGATCCGTTTCGCTCAAGTTGCGCGGCCCGCCGCCGCTACGAATGACTGATATCCAGCAACGCCAACAGAGTCATGTCGGAAGACAAAGAGAACGAACAGTTCGAACAACCGATGATCCGTTTCGGCGGTGAGTGGCTGCCTGCCCACGAAGTCTGGAACAAACTGGAGACGGCGAACGTCGTCGCGGACGCCATCGACCGCTTCAACAACCAGTTTCCCCACCTGTCGAGCGCCGATACGCGCAGTGTCGTGCCGCTGGTGCGCGAGCGCTTGAAAGACATGGAATTGAAGATGCCGGTCGGTTACAACCGCCCGGACCTGCAGGCGATCGCCATCGAGTTGCTCGACGCCATGCCGCCTGAGGATGTACTGGATGTGCTGCGCGAAGAGCACAAGGCCGATATGGGTATGCTGCAGCTCATCCAGCTTGCCGGCGAACAACCCTATCTCGAGTGCCTGCGGCGTGAAGCCGTCGAATTCCGCCTGCAGCGCATTACCGCCGAGCAGGCAGCCCAGCTGTGGAACGACGCCAAGCGTCCGGCACCCGGCGGCGGCCTGTGGTCAAAGAAAAAGGTCGACGACCTGGTGAACTTTCAATACTGAGTGCGACACCCCGGTCTATTCGGGTTCGCCTCACTTCTCGCCGGCTTCGGCCGCTTCGTCCGCCTGCAGATCCAACGAAAGCGAATTGATGCAATAGCGCATCCCGGTCGGCTGTGGCCCGTCGGGAAACACATGGCCGAGATGGGAACCGCAGCGGCGGCAGTGCACCTCGGTGCGCGTCATACCGTAAGAGCTGTCGGTTTCGGTTTCGACCGCCTCCGGTGACATCGGCTTGAAGAAACTCGGCCAGCCGGTGCCCGAATCGAACTTGGTCTGCGAGCTGAACAACGGCTCACCACACGCCGAACACTTGTAGACACCTGCGGTTTTGGTATCCCAGTAGGCACCGCTGAACGCCCGTTCGGTGCCCTTCTCGCGGCACACGTGAAACTGCTCGTCGGTCAGCGTTTCGCGCCATGCCTGCTCGCTTTTTTTGATCTTATCGGCCATTTTTCTCGTCGTCCTCGCCTGTCGGACCGCGTCAAACCCTTTTTTGTTGCGCTTGATCGCGATTTCAACCCGTCACTATACTCGCGGGCCTGAATCAATACTCGCCATCGGATTTTGATATGACTTTCAACGCTTTTCACCCGCCAATTCGCACGCTTATGGGACCAGGACCGTCAGACGTGCCGCCGCGGATACTGGAAGCGTTGGGCCGGCCGACCATCGGCCACCTGGATCCGACGTTCGTTGAATTAATGGACGAGGTCAAGGCGCTGCTGCAGTACGCCATGCAGACCGAGAACGCCCTGACCATGCCGATTTCAGCGCCGGGTTCGGCGGGGATGGAGGCCTGTTTCGTCAATCTGGTCGAGCCGGGCGACAAGGTGATCGTCTGCCAAAACGGCGTGTTCGGTGGGCGCATGAAGGAAAACGTCGAGCGCTGTGGCGGCGAAGCGGTCATGGTCCACGACGCCTGGGGCACGGCCGTCGATCCGCAAAAACTCGAAGATGCCTTGATCGCGAACCCCGACGCCAAGGTCGTGGCGTTCGTGCATGCCGAAACCTCGACCGGCGCCGAGTCCGATGCCAAGACCCTGGTTGAACTCGCCCACAAGCACGACTGCCTGACGATCGTCGACGCGGTCACCTCGCTCGCCGGCAGCCCGCTGAAGGTCGACGAATGGCAGATCGATGCGTTGTATTCAGGCACCCAGAAGTGCCTGTCGTGCGTACCGGGCATCGCGCCGGTCAGCTTCAGTGAACGCGCACAACATCGCATCAGCAACCGCACGCACAAGGTGCAGAGCTGGTTCCTCGATATGAACCTGATCATGGGTTACTGGGGCTCGGGTGCGCGCCGCGCCTACCACCACACCGCACCGGTCAACGCGATGTATGCCTTGCACGAATCGCTGCTGATGCTGCACGAAGAGGGCCTGGAAAACGCCTGGGCGCGTCACCGCCGCAACCACGAGGCGCTCAAGGCCGGCCTGGATGCGATGGGCATCCGCTTTATCGTCGACGAGGCGCATCGCCTGCCGCAGCTCAATGCCATCGCCATTCCCGAAGGCGTGGACGACGCGGCCGTGCGCACGCGCCTGCTGCAGGAGCACCACCTGGAGATCGGTGCGGGTCTCGGCGATCTGGCCGGCAAGGTCTGGCGCATCGGCCTGATGGGTTACAGCAGTCGCATCGAGAACATCACGCGCTGCCTGGCCGCACTGGATGGCGTGCTGGCCGATCTCGGCGCCCCGGTCGAGCACGGCGTTGCTCTGCCGGCGGCGGAAAAAGTCCTCGCCGCCGCCTGATCGCCCGTGGTTGTGCAGCGTCGCCGGCAGCGCCCCGTCCGGCGATTCATCCTGATCAGCATCGCCATCGCGACACTGGTTGTCGGCTATTACCTCGGCCAGTATTGGCAACGCCAACCCCTGTCTGAGCTGTCGGCCGAGGTCTACGACGGAAAGAAGCGTTTGCAGATTCCCGAGCGGCTGGCCTCGCCCGGCGATGAGCAATCGCCGACGTGGCGGCTGTTCATCACCGCCGATACAACGACCGACGCCTGCCGCGGATTGCTGCGCGACTATGCGCTGATGTTCAACCACCTGGCGGTACGCCCCAACCTGCAATCGAATCTGAAAGTGGCGGTACTCGCCTACGATCGCCCGGACCTGGCCCAGCAGACCACTTTCACCGGTGGTGTGACTTGGGCCGAGTTGCTTATCGGCGATCCCGACGCGATGGACAACGTGGCCACGCAACTCGGTCTGTCAACGAGTGGCATCGCATGGTGCTCACTCGGCAACGACGCTGCGGCACTCGTCGGACCGGATAACACCCAGTGGGCGCTGCTTCCGCACGGGGAACCCGATATCATGGCGCGCACTCTAATTGGCATTATCGATTTCGTGGAGTGAATCAACGCATGTCGACGCCCGCAGCCCCCTCGCTGCTCGACCGTCTTTCGACAAACCTGTTGCGAATCCTGCCCCAGCATCTGCTGGCGGCCGGCATGCATCGGCTCGCGCGGGCCGAAACACCCTGGGTGAAGCGACTGCTGATCGAAAAGATCAGTCGGCGGTACGGCGTCGACATGGGCGAAGCGGCCAACCCGGATCTCGACGCCTACCCGAGCTTCAACGCCTTCTTCACCCGTGAGCTGAAGGAAGACGCGCGACCGCTGGCCGACAATGCGATCCTGTCGCCGGCCGACGGCAAGGTAAGCCAGATCGGCGCGATCGACGGCGAAAACCTGCTGCAGGCAAAAGGGCACAGCTTCGACCTGACGGCGTTGCTCGGCGGTGACAAGCAGGCGGCCCACCTGTTCGAGAACGGTCTGTTCGCCACCGTGTATCTGTCTCCCAAGGATTACCACCGGGTGCACATTCCCTACGGCGGCACACTGACCTCGATGGTGTTCGTGCCGGGCGACCTGTTCAGTGTGAGTGAGGCGACCACACAGTTGGTCCCCAACCTGTTCGCGCGTAACGAGCGCGTGATCTGCCACTTCGACACCGAGCTCGGCCCGATGGCCGTCATCCTGGTGGGCGCGATCTTCGTCGGCAGCATGGAAACCGTGTGGCACGGTGAGGTGCGCGCCGCTCGCGGTCAGCCGACCAAGTGGACCTACCAGGGCGAGCAACAACCTGTGTTCGCCGCCGGGGACGAGATTGGCCGGTTCAATATGGGCTCGACGGTCATCGTGCTGTTGCCGGCCGGCGCCGCAAGCTGGTCGACCGACGTGACCGCGGGCAGCAGCGTGCGTATGGGCCAGGCACTCGCAACCCCGCTGATCGGAAGCTAAACGCCCCGCTACGAACCGATCAGGTCGGCAATCTCGCGGTGTTTCTGCGACAACGCCCAGTCGCGCGCGGTACGCCCCTGGTCGTCTCGATGTGAACGATCGGCGCCGCGATCCAGCAACACCGCCACGGTCTCACGATGACCGCGTTTGGCCGCCCAGATCAACGCGGTCCAGCCGCGGCTGATCTCGACTTCGTTGACGTTCGCACCCGCATCCGCGAGGTCGGACACGACCTCGGCGTGGCCATTGCCGGCGGCCAGCATCAACGCGGTGTAGTAGCCTTTTTCATGCAGGTCGACCTGTGCGCCCGCCGCCAACAACTGCCGAACGGTATCGCGGTGGCCGAATTGCGCGGCCAGCATCAGCGGAGTGCGGTAGCAGACATCACGTTGATCGACCTGCGCCGGCGATACGATGGCCTGCATCAGGCCCTGCGTATCGCCCTGTTCGGCAAGGCTGTGCAGCACGTCGGGCGCCGCGTCAGTCTGGTCGGCACGGTCGCAGCCGGTCAGCAACACGGCAAGCACTAAGCAAAGGTAGCGAATCATCAGAATAGATTGCCGCCGAACGCTGTAGGCATGCATTGCGATTCGACAATCGGCCGACTGCGATCAACAGCGCTGCAGGGAAAACGCCAGTACGTCGTCGATATCGTCGACCCCGAGTCGCAACATCAACATCCGATCGAGACCGACCGCTACGCCGGCGCAATCCGGCAGGCCACTTTCCATCGCCGCCAACAGACGGCGATCGACACGGACCGGTGGTTGTCGCTGTCCGCGGCGCTTGCAGTTGTCCGCCTCGAAACGGGCCGCCTGTTCGCCGGCATCGATCAACTCGTGGAAGCCGTTCGCCAGCTCGATACCTTGATGAAACAGCTCAAAGCGCGCCGCCGTCGTGCCGTCCGGGTTGGTACGCGCCAATGCAGCCTGACTCACCGGGTAATCGGTGACGAAGCACAGGGTATCCTTGCCGAGCTGTGGCTGGATCAGATGGCTCAACAACAGATCGAGCCAGGCGTCTTTGTCGAGCTCGAGTTGTTCGGCGCCGATGATGTTTTGCGCCAGCGCATGCTCACGCAATGACTGCGTGTCGGCACCGAAGATGTCGATACCCAAGCGCATGTCGAACAGGCTCGCGTAGGTGATTTGCTCGGCTGCGAGTTCGCTCCGCTGCAATGCGAGGCGTGCGACATTGGCGACCTCATCGATCAGCCGGTCGACATCAAAGCCCGGTCGGTACCACTCCAGTATCGTGAACTCGGGATTATGCAGTCGCCCGGCTTCGCCATCACGGAACGCCTTGCAGATCTGATAGATGGCGCCGCTGCCGTCGGCCAGCAGGCGTTTCATTGCGAATTCCGGCGAGGTCTGCAGGTACAGATCCACGCCGTGCGCAAACACCGGGCCGGTGTAGCGTGCGCGCATGACGCTCAGCGCGGGATCGGTGCCGGCGCTCAGGCAGGCGAGTGGGGTTTCGACCTCGAGCACATCCCGGTCGGCGAAATAACGGCGGATGTCCGCCAGCATCGCTGCCCGGGCGCGGAGCGCGTCGAGGTCGGCCCCCGGCTGCCACTCCGTGCTCATCCGCGCGATGTCATTCGTCTTTGACGCGGCTGACGTATTCGCCGGTGCGAGTGTCGACCCGGATCTTCTCACCGGTCTGGATGAACAGCGGAACGCGCACCACAGCACCGGTTTCGAGCGTTGCCGGCTTGCCGCCGCCGCCCGAGGTGTCGCCCTTGAGGCCCGGGTCGGTCTCGGTGATCTCGAGGTGGACGAAATTCGGCGCCTCAACGGCGATCGGCGAACCGTTCCACAGGGTCACCATGCAGACGTCCTGCTCCTTGATCCACTTGATCGCCTCGCCCATCGCATTCGCATCGGCCTGCGTCTGCTCGAACGAATCGGGATCCATGAAGTGGTAAAACTCGCCATCGTTGTACAGGTATTGCAGATCACGATCGACGACGTCGGCTGCTTCGACCGATTCACCGGAGCGGAAGGTTTTCTCCAGCACGCGGCCCGTCTTGAGATTGCGAATCTTGACCCGGTTGAACGCCTGGCCTTTGCCGGGTTTGACGAATTCGTTTTCAATAATGGTGCATGGATCACCGTCGAGCAGAATCTTGAGTCCACCCTTGAATTCGTTTGTGCTGTACGTCGCCATCCAATCCTCATCAATTCACTGAGCAACCGAAGCGCGCAATGATAACCTGTTCCCCCTCACGCTTGGAATCGGCAGCATGGCAACGCGAGCTGGCCCAGGCCGTGACCGATCCAGCCGAGCTGTTGCGCCTGGTCGGGCTATCGCCCGCCGATCGGCCCGACACCCAGCTGCTGGGCAATGAATTCACGCTGCGCGTGCCGCGCTATTTCATCGAACTGATGCGCCGCGGCGATCCGGATGATCCGCTGCTGCTACAGGTGCTGCCCCGGGTACAGGAAACCGAAACCAGCGAAGGCTACGTCAGCGACCCGGTCGGCGATCTCGACGCCGCGCAACAGGATGGCCTGTTGCAGAAATACGCGCGACGTGCGCTGCTGGTCACCACCGGGGCCTGCGCGGTGCACTGCCGCTACTGTTTCCGCCGGCATTTTCCCTACGTGGACCTGACCGGACGGCAGCAATCGCAGGCGGCAATCGATCATCTGGCACAACGCCCCGATATCGACGAGGTGATTCTGAGCGGCGGCGACCCACTGAGCCTGTCCGACGAGCGATTCGCCGATATCGTCAGCCGGTTGGAAGGACTGGCGCATGTCCGCCGCCTGCGGGTGCACACGCGAACGCCGGTTGTGCTGCCGTCACGGATCACCGCCGGCCTTGTCGGACGATTGGCCGATAGCCGACTTCAAACAGTGATCGTGCTCCACATCAACCATCCGAACGAGGTCAGCGACACCCTGGCCCAGGCGCTCGAACCGCTGCGCGCGGCCGGCATACACCTGCTGAACCAATCGGTATTACTCAAGTCCATCAACGATGATGCCGATACCCTTGCGAAGCTCAGTGACTCGCTACTCGGAATCGGGGTGATGCCGTATTACCTGCATCTGCTCGACCCGGTGGCCGGTGCAGCGCATTTCGACGTCCCTCTGGAACGCGCGAAGTCTCTGCTGGATGCGCTGCGCGAACGGCTGCCAGGGTATCTGGTGCCGCGAATGGTGCGTGAACTGCCGGGAAAACCCTACAAAATGCCGATAACGCGGCTCTAGGCGGACTCGACGGGAGACTGCACTTGTTGTATGTCTAAGGCTAGAATGTCCGGGGGACAAGGGGTTATGTCGATTTGCTCAACTGGGTCACATAACCTCCCGGGACGTGCGGAGACCGGTTTAGAAAAAGTAAAACCCTCGATTTGGCGGCTAAATTGAACGATTCAAGCAACAATTCGGATGTGAATCATTCGTCCAACGGCAACGACGCCTCTCAGCTTCCCCTGCTCGGCCTGAAGATCCCAAAGCAGTCGCCACCCAGTGCCGACAGCATGCTGTTGGATCTCAAGGAGACCGAAGCCTGGTTCGAGACGCTACCGATGGCCAACATCGGCGAGACCGCGCGCCGGGTATTCGGCATGCTGGTCGAGTTCAACCGCATCGAAGTCCCCGACCTGCTGCGCGCCAAGATCATCGAAAAATTCCGCCCACCGGTCGAATACATCATCATCAATCTGCAACGGCACTACGTCGACGTCGGCCTACCGTTGTCGCCCAAGGGCTGGAAGACCGCCTCGCTGGCGCGTGAGTTACTCAAGGAACTGGCGAACTCCTACAAGATCATTATCGAGCGCATGGTCGCCGGCAAGAGCGAGCACTTCGATCGCCGCCTGCTGGTCATCGCCCTGCATCGCGCCCTGCACTATCTCGGCGAAACCCTGATGCAGTGCGCCTTGATCTACGTAGCCTGGCCGGAAGGCATCTGGCGCGAGATCAACAACATCTATGCCTATGCCTCGCAGAACAATGTTCACCAGGTGCCGGTCAAGCCGGACGACAGCAAAGAAGCCGGCGCCCTGTCGACCATCGAGGACACCTTCCGCTCGCTGATGCTGTTTGCCAGCGCGACGCCGCACCGCTTGCGCCAGAGCCATGTGCGCTTGCTGTACTCGCGTCTGCTCGAGTGGTCACATTTCACCGAGATTCTGGCCAAAGACGACGGCGGAACCAGCCTGGGTCGCTTCAATGTCGACCTGTGGAGCGATTTGCCGCCGATGCACAATTCGCTGCGCACCCCGGTGGTCGGGCGACGCGTCGCCATACTCGACGTACGCGAGCTGTTGAAGAAGCTGCGCAGCGATTTCGAACAGGCGCCGTGGGAAACCAACGCCGGCGTGCAATCCGGCAAACCGGTCGTGACCCGTCCGCTGCTGCGCCTGCTGATCATGGCGTGGAGTCGGCCGCCGGATCGCCGCTTCGTGCGCACCAAGCTCAATTTCGATCTGCACGTGGTCGCCGGCCTGCATGCCGTGCACGGCAACCTGCTGGCAATGGACGAGCGTCCCTACAGCACGACGCGTGCACCGCTGTTCACACTTCAGGAAACCGAACCGAACCCACGCCGCCGCAAACCGCAGTGGAGCGCCGGCAGCCTGGAACAGGTTTCACTGGCACCGCTCGACAGCGAGTTGACGTCGGATTCGATCCTGATCGACAGCACCCTGCTGACGCCGGTGGATCCGCCTGCACAACCGCAACCGGCGGTTGAAGAAAAGCCACGCGAGCCACTGCCCAACGAGACGGCGTCGCACACGGTTACCACGATCAACGAGAGCGCCGGCGGTTATTGCATCCGTTGGCATGGATTGCATATTCCACGCGTCAAAATCGGTGAATTGATCGGTATCGAGTCACCGTCGGATCGGCGAAAATACGGTCTGGGTGTGATCCGCTGGATGAAACAGCTCGACGACCATAGCCTAGACCTTGGTCTTGAGGTGATCGCGACGCGTTGCGGCGCGGCCGATGTGCGCGAAGCCGCCTCGGATTCGAAGCGCAAGCGCGCACCGTCATTCAAGTGCCTGGTGATCAACGACACCGATCCGGCGAGCAATGCAACCGCCAGCCTGGTGATGGGCACGATGAGCCTGCAGACCGGCGTCGATCTGTGGTTGACCATCGACAACAAGGACCAACTCGTCCGTTTGACCAAATTGGTGGAATTCAACAGCGCGTTTGCGCGTTATCATTTCGTCTTCGTCGAAACGGAAGAAAAACCAACCAACGATGAAGACGAACGCCCCGGTGATGAATTCAGTGATCTGTGGGGTAATCTTTAAATGTTGTGTTCGCAACTCAAGGGATTCAGCATTCACGTTATCGCCAGCTTTGAAGCGCGAGGAAACACGTAGTTATGGCCGCATACGCTGAATTGGCAATGCAGAATCCAGAGCTTGGCGACAACCCGGTAGAGATGCTGGTTGTCGGTTGCCCGCTGGCGACCGCCGACAGTTACGCCAATGCCCTACGCAACCAGGGACAGGCAGCCCACGTCAAGATCGCTGACAGTCTCGACTCGCTCGATCAGCAGATGGCAACCGACCCTTGCGAGATCGTCGTTATCAACGCCGATGCCGACTCACCGCCGTGCATCCAGGCGATCGGCAAGATCCGCGCTTTGCTGCCAACGTCGAGCATCGTGCTGGTCGCCGCCGATCCGCTGTCGCACAAGAAGATGGCGATCGAGCATCGCCTGCAAGACCTGGTCAACATCGAAGACGTCGAACACCTTGCGCTTGCCATTCAGCGTGAACACCAAACGCTGACGTTGCGACGCGACGTCGAGCGTCTCAGCCGCATGCTGAATGAGGCTGAAGAAACCAACAACCTGCTGGTCGAAAGCTCGCGCGACGCCATTGCCTACATCCACGAAGGCATGTACCTGAAAGTCAACCAGGCCTACCTGGAACTGTTCGGCTATGACTCGTTCGACGAAATCGATGGTTTGCCGATCATGGACATGATCGACGCCGAGTCGCGGACCGAGTTCAAGGACGCCCTGCGCAAGCTCACCGAGACGGGCAAACACAGTGAAGACTTCCACTGCGTAACAGGCGACGGCGAGACGTTCAGTGCCCGCATGGAATTCTCGCCGGCCAGTATCGACGACGAGCAATGCACCCAGGTCGTGGTTTATGACCAGAGCCAGAGTCTCGAACTGCAAAAACGCATCGAAGAACTGACCAGCAAAGACGCACAGACCGGTTTCCTCAACCGTCAGGCGTTCATGGAGCGCCTCGAAGGCCTGGTCTCCGGCTCCGAAGACAGCGATTCCGACCATTCGTTGATCCAACTGTCCATCACCAACTACGCCGACATGCGCGAAAACTGCGGCTTCGATTGCGCCGAAGAGATGCTCGGCGAGGTCGCCGGCGTGTTGTCGTCGACCGTACCGCAGGCCTATACGATCGCTCGCTTTGGTGACCATGACTTCATGATCGTCAGCAGTGAAGAAGAACCGGCGCTGCAGGTCGCCGAGCGCTGTCTGCAAAGTCTGCGCAGCCACGCGTTCAACAGCATCAAGGATTCCCCGGTTACCCCGATCTATTCGGTCGGCGTAACACGTGCCGAGAAAGGCATGGACATCACGGCGCATGAACTGATCAACCGCTCGTGCCGCGCTACCGGTATCGCCCGCACCGAAGGCGAGAATCGCGTCGTTTTCTACAGCGACCAGATCCCCGGCGACACCACGCACATGGCCGAGACCGATGCGGCCATGGTCAAGCAGATCGACCAGTCCCTGGCCAACGACGGCTTCCGCTTGAAGTACCAGCCGATCGTCAGTCTGCAGGGAGATACGCGCGAGAACTACTCCGTTTACCTGCGCATGGTTGGCGAAGACGGCAAAGAACTCGAACCCGAGACCTTCCTGTCGCAGGCGCATGACGCTAACCGTCTCGCCGAGATCGATCGTTGGGTGGTCCGCAACGCCATCCGCGAATTGGCCAGTCACCGGCGCAACGGCAAGAAGGTGATTTTCTACGTGATCCTGTCACGCGCCGGCATCGAAGACGACTCGATGCTGTTGTGGATCTGTGATTGCCTGCGTGAATTCCGCGCCAAGGGCGCCTGGCTGGTGTTCCAGTTCCGCGAGACCGATCTGCGCAGCGCGATTCAACCCGCGCGTGAGTTGATCGACGGCCTGAAGAAGATCAACTGCAACATCGCGATCAACAACTATGTCGACAACGAGGCCAATCAGGCGCTGATCAAGCAGTTTACGATCGATGTCGTCAAGCTTGCACCGGAATACATGCGCGACCTCGCGACGCAATCCGGACAGCAGGACAAGATGAACGCGGTGAATCAGAAGCTACAGGCAGATGGCTATAAGACCATCGCCAGCGGCGTCGAAGACGCCAACAGCCTGGCCATCTTGTGGAATACCGGGATCAACTACATCCAGGGTTACTTCCTGCAGGAACCGTCGAGCACGATCTCGTTCGACGAAGAACACCAGCAGTAAGCCGCAAAGCCAAGCCCCGGGCGGAACGCTCGGGGACTCAATTGCTCGATCAGAAATCAGTCGCCGAAGTGGCGAAGATGGGCACGTACTCGGCGCAGTCTGACGCGCCAGCCTTTCCTAGCGGGTATTCACCACGGCATGAAGGCGTTCATGAACGACATCGGCCGACCGATGTTGTGGTTCAGGCGCGACATATCCGTCTGCATATACTGGGTTGCCTGCCCCATCGTGTGCGTTGCATAGGTCATCGACTGGATGGCGTTATCCATCGAGTCGAGATTGGAGAGCATCGGCTCGAGTATGGCCACACGGTTGTCGATCGAATCCATTGTGACGGTCATTGCGCGTACGTTCGCCGTCAACTGACTCATATTGTTCGAAACGCTCTGCATGTTGCCGGCCACAAGCTGCATATTGGTGTCGACACTGATCGCCAGGTAGTGAACATCCTTGGCGAGGTTGTAGATCAGGTAAAAGCCGTAGGCAGCCAAGATGATGAAGGCAAAAAGCGATGGATAAACAATCAGTTCCCATCGCTTGGCACTCGACTCAAAAACTTCTGAGAGTCGCGCATACCCTGCGTTCGCGTCCGCTACAACGTCAGTGGCATCGTTATTGTTACTCACAGGCCGCCCCTTTAATTCGGTGTATCCGAATTTTCTAATGTAATTATATACGATGCAACCGGCATTTAATTCTGAGTTAGGTCAAGTAACCCCATGCCCGTCATACGTCGTACCCTCGTGCCGTTCATTTATTGCTTTAGCCTATCTGCTCGATCGTCCCCTGCTTCGACCAGCAAATCAATGATCCGTTGCAATTTTTCACCCTCGCCCATCGCTTTCAGGCGACGGCCCGCCTCGTAGTAGGCGTCCAGAGAGCGGGCGTTACGCCCCGTTTTCCGGTAGAGGTTCCCCAACTCGCCGAACCCGTCGGCATCGCCCGGATACGCCGAAATCAGCGCCATGTAGGCGGCTTCGGCGGCCTCGTAGTCGCCGTTCCAGAAAGCACGGCGCGCCTGCTGCAACATGTCGGCCCGACTCGGCTGCACCGGCACCTCGTCGGCGACGACCTCGGGCGGACGAAAGGTCGAAACCGCGGGATCGGTCTCGCTTTCTGCCGGTGTTGCAGTCGACGATGGCGGTTGTTCGGCGTGCTCCTTGAACACCGGGATACTGCCACCGATCATCTTCGGCTGCGGTGGCTCGTCGGGGAGCGAGATGGGGGATTCGTCCAGATCCGGCCGGTGGTTAGGCTTGGGCGCACCCTCGCCTCCCGCTGTATCACCATCCGGTGCAGATTTCTGCACCCCCGCGGGATCTCCGAGCGGCGCACTCGGCCCTGTTGGCGCAGCGCTCTTAGGTGGCTGGCCGGTACTGTCGACAGCGGCCGTTGCCGAAGGTCGCGGCTCACCGCGCAAAGTCGCGGCAAGGTCCTCGAGATCGACGAGTCCGAACACCCACAGCCCGGTAACCGCAAAGCCTGCAAATGTCATTACAACGAGATGTGTAGCCAGCCGAACGCCAGTATCAGGTTGCCGGGCATCTGGTGCTCAGCTCAGTACGTCGGCGTAGAGCACTGCGGCCAGGGCATTCCATTCGGCCGCGCCCTTGCCGCGCGGTTCCTGTTCGAAGACCGCCAAGCCCTCACTGAACGAGCGGCGATACACCGTGCGTTGCGACAGCCGCGGTTTGAGAAAACGAATCCCCGGCAACGACACCAGCGCCGCAGCTGCTTCATCGGATTCGCGCACCGCACGGTGCGTGTCGCCCCGATTGATGAACCCGACAATCTCGGGCTGACGATCGCCCACCTGGGCATCGACGAAACGCAGGAAGCGTTGTGTCGACCAGATATCGGCCTGACTGGGGGGAACGGGGACGATAATTCGGTCGGCGACCGCGATCGCGGCTTTCAGGTTGTCCATCGACGCAGTGCCGACGTCGATCAACACCTCGCCATGTTGCTTCAGTTCATCGTGATTGGTGAGTATCGCGGCGCCTAAGCGTTCGACGTCTGGCTGAAAACCCTCTTCGCGGCGAACCTCGAGCACGTCCGTCAGTGTCGCCTGCGGATCGGCGTCGACGACAGCGACATTCTGTTCGGCCATTGCCAACCAGATCGCTAGGTTGAACGTTACGGTGCTCTTTCCCGACCCGCCTTTCAGACTCCCGATTACGGTGACCATCAAATCCCCTTTTCTGGGTTTTTATTTAACTCCCACCACACCACGCACAATAGTCCAACTGCTCGCTCTCCTGATAGGTTGTCACCCAACCCGGGAGATTGTCGCGAGTAAACTGCTCTTCGTTGCGTGGTGTCTCTGCCGTGTAAGCAGCGCGCGACTCCGTGCCATAAACCGGTGGCCTGAATGCCATCCTGCCCAACCAGGGTTGCGGCTGGGGCATACCCCGATAACCGTAACCTTGCGGCGCTGCATGCGACGGCGACCACGGATTGGCCATGGCCATTTGCGGCATCGGCCACTGCCCACCGGGCGCTCCCCAACCATAAGCATTCGACCAAGCCGACGGATAGCGTGACATTGCTGCGGCGTATCCGTTTGCCAACCAGCGCGGATCAGGATAGTAGCCTGCGAACGTTGAGTATCCCGGCCAAGATCCACCACCGTAGGCAACCGGTTGCGGGCCGGTAAACGGATTGGCCCAAGCAAGTGACGCAGGATACATCTGCTGGTAGGCATCGAACGGCGTGTGGAACATCTGCCCGGGATACATCGCACGATCGGCGATCCAGGGCTGTGGCGCAGCGCGCCATCCGTACTGCTGGGTGAACGCCGGCGGCTGATAGGCTCCCGGCTGATACCCCATACCGGCCATCGGCATGTTCACTGCCGGCGCGCGAGCGCGCCAGTCGGAACGGCCGCGATACGGATAGGCTGGCGCATAGGCTGCCGGTCCATAGGCCGAATACGTGTAGGGGTTGGCATAAGAAAACGGATTGCGCGGCATGCTCGCCGGGCGAAACACCGGCCCGCCAGGGACCGCGTTCGCTGCCGCCGCGGCCGGCTGCTGCATAGCATTCGGTGGCGGGTCGATCGGACGCCATTGCGGACCATAGGCGATCGCCTGGCCGCTGGCGATAACGCCAACGCCCAACAACACTAGACCCACCATCGTGGCCGCTCGTATTTGATACTTCATACTGCTCCTCGAAAAACTGCTGTTTGCCATGTCGCGCCGATTGGCTTGTCGCGTCACATCTTGGGAATGCGCGGCACTGGATGGCTGAATGCTGGCAACGATACCTCACCAGGGTGGGACATAACCACCATAACCTGGAAAGCCCGGCGTCATTGGATAGGGCGGCAGCGGCGCGCCGTAGGGCCCCTGCCGATCAGTTCCGCGCTGCAACTCTTCGTAGCTCGGACGATCGTTGGAACGCGGTGGACGAAACTGCGACTGCAAGCGCGCAGCGGCGGCATCGTCGCCGGGTTCGGTACGCGGTTCGATCCGCTCACCCAGGTCATACCTGTCGTCAGGACGGAATCTTTGCCCCTGACCCTGGCCACGCGTAATCGGTACCGCTTTGCGCGCGCCTGCACGATCGGGGAGCTGAGAATACGAACCGCGAAACGCCGAAGGGTGTTCCTGGCGATTGTCTCTCTTGATCGAAGGCGACGGCCGCGAATGCCCGGCGGCGCGCGGTCGCCAGCGCATCGAAGGTGCCGATTTCGCCCCTCGGAATGAGTTGGCAGGCAGGTACTGATAGTGCGCGGCAGCAAAACCTGCCGGATGGTCGGCATTGGCAAAACCAGACAGGCATAGCCCCAGAGACGCTGAAGCCAGCAGCCTCAACGCCACGCCTAAGGGGAATGTCCGGCTGATCAAACTTCAAAACCCTCTTTATGTACGGCGACCGACTGCGCCGCGCGGTAAGCATCGGCGAAGCGGTTCTGCGACCGCCTGCTCTATCCGTCAGTTTAGACCGTCGCCGCCCGGCTTTCCGAGGGTTTTCAATTGAATGCCTCTCCTTCCTGAAGCCTTCTTACGCGCGCCGACGACCGGTGGTTTCGGCTTTTTAGCGGCTGTCTTCTTGGCGCCGTTCGACTTGGCAGCAGAGGCCTTCTTCTTCGCCGTCTTGCGCGTGACCGTGCGCTTGCCGACTGTGCTCGTGCTGTCGTCGGTGTTGGCTTTGGCTTCTTCGGGCTCGGCTTTCTTGACCACGACGCGTTTCTTGGCCGGCTTGCGCGCCTTGGTATCCGCCTTCTCGGCAGCAACCTTCTTGGCCGGCTCAGCGCGTTTAGCGACGTCGGGCGCCTTCTCGGCAGTCGCCGGCGCGTCTTCGACCTTGGCTGTTTCGGCCGCCTGCGCTTTGCCCGCCGTCTCGGCCCGCTTGGCTGTGACCTTCGGTTTGACCGCCGCCTTGGCAGGCGTCGTTTTCGCACTCTGGGCAATGCCGGTTTCGCGTTTGGCCGTAACCGGCGGCGTAACGGGCGCTGCGGGCTTTGCTTCTTCGCTCGCCGACGCGGGTGGCTTGTCGCTCACCGCATCAACATTCGGCTTTTCAGGTTCCGCCGGCGCCGGCACAGTGCGTACGGGTTGCACAGTGGCGGCGGCCGATGGTGCGGCCACATTCGTTGCAGGTGTAGGTGTAGGTGTAGGTGTAGGTGTAGGTGTCGCGTAACTGGGTCGCGGGGATTGCTTGGGTTTGCTCTTGAACAGACCAATGAGCCAACCGACCGCACCGGATACGGTGCCGACCACGGTGAACAGGACACCGGCAAAACCACTCCAGGCGCGCACCCACAGGGGATCACCGACGCGCGGCCCACCGGCAGGGCCATCGGGACCGGGCTCGGGTTCGTCACCGTCCGAGAACTTGCGGCACGCCGTACCACCGGCAACGGCGCACAGCGAATCGGCGGCAGCAACGCATCCCAGCGGTATCACAACCAGGGTCAGAATGGTCGAGACCAACACACCCGAGGCCAACGAAATGGCCATGCCCTGGAAGATCGGATCGAAGAAGATCACCGACGAGCCGCACACCAGGGCAAATGCGGTAATCAGGATCGGCCGTGTCCGTGTCTTACAGGCGCTGATGACGGCATCGACAACCGAATCACCCTCCTGGATACGGTGTACGGAAAAGTCGACCAGCAGAATCGAGTTGCGCACGATGATGCCGGCCAATGCGATCCAACCGATCATCGACGTCGCGGTGAACTCGCCGCCCCACCCCATCTGGAAGAACAGCATGTGCGCCGGAATGATGCCAAGCAGGGTCAATGGGATCGGCGCCATGATCAACGCAGGAATGCGGAAGTTGCCGAACTCCCAGACGACCAGGATGTAGATCAGAATCAGCGCGGCACCGAACGCGATACCCATATCGCGGAACGTTTCATACGTCACCGTCCATTCACCGGCCCATTCGATCGAGGAAACATTGTCGTTCGGCGGCGGCCCGGTGTAATGGATGTTCTCGCACAACGAGACCTTGTCCGGAGTCTCGCAGCCCAATTCAGCCAGCTTGTCCTCGACCTGCAACATGCCGTAGATCGGCGCCGCCAGGCGACCGCCCACGTCGGCCACCACGTACTCGACGGGCCGCAGATCCTTGTTGTAAATGATGTCGGCCTCGGTACGACGCTGGAAGTCGCCGAGTTCGCGCAGCGGCACACCGACACCGGTAAGCGGTGACTGCACAAGGATGTCGCCGAGTCGGTTGATCTGCGAACGCTCGGCAAGCGGCACCTGGATCACGATATTGATCGGCTCATGGCCGGCGCGTTGCTTGACGTCACCGAGCACGAACCCTCCCAGAGCCATCCGCAGTTCGCCGTTTATCGCGTCGACCGAGATACCGCGTCGCTGGGCTTTTTCGTTATCGACCTCAAAATGCCAGTAGTCGTACGGTTCGCGCATGTAGTTATCGACATCGCGCAAGCTCTCCGTCTGGCCGAAGATATCGGTGAGGTAACGCGCGACCTCGCGCCGCGTCTTCGGATCCGGCCCATGCACCTCTGCAACGACCGACTGCAACACCGGCGGGCCGGGCGGCATCTCGACCACGGAGAACCTTGCCCCACTGCCCGCAACCAGCGCCTTCACCTGTTCGCGTGCGTCGACGGCAATCTCGTGGCTTGAACGGGAACGCTCGGTCTTGTCGAGCAGTTGCAGTTGCACTTCCGCCTGCCACGGCGATTGACGCAGGTAGTAATGGCGGACCATGCCGTTGAAATCGAATGGCCGCGCGGTGCCGACATAGATCTGCGCCGCCGTCACTTCGGGCATACGACGCAGGCGCTCGGCAATGATGTGCGCCATGTTGCCGGTCTCGGGCAGCGGCGTGCCTTCCGGCATATCCAACACCACCGAGAACTCCGGCTTGTTGTCGAGCGGCAGCATCTTCACCGCCACCCATTTGAAATAGAAGAAGGAACAGGCGAGCAGCAGCGTTCCCCACATCGCGAGCTTGAACAGGCGCGCTTTGCGCCGATCGGAGATCAGCGGCATCAGCACCCTGCGATACAGGCCTTCCAGCCACTCCGCCTCACGATGCTCGCGTTTCTCGGCGCTCTCCAGATAGTGCATCGTCGGCCGGAACAGACCATGGATCGCGAACCACGGTGTAAACACGAACGCGGCGAACAATGAGATACCCATCGCGACCGAGCCCAGCACCGGGATCGGCAACATGTACGGCCCCATCATGCCGGTCACCGCGCCCATCGGCAGCAGTGCACCGATAACCGTCAGCGTGGCCAGTATCGTCGGGTTGCCGACCTCGCGCACCGCATCCACCGCCGTGTCCTCATCGGTCTGCCCCTGTTCGAGCCATCGCCGGTAGATGTTCTCGACGACCACGATCGCGTCGTCGACCAGGATACCGATCGAGAAAATCAACGCGAACAACGACACGCGGTCGATCGTGAAGTCGAGCAGCATGGCGCACAGGATCGTAAACAGCAGCACGACCGGCACAACGAACAACACGACGAACGCCGGCTTCAATGCGCGGAACGCAATCCATACCAGCACGAACACGAACAAGGTCGCGATGAACAGTTTGAAGATCAGATCGTTGACCTTCTGCTCCGCCGTCTTGCCGTAGTTACGCGTCGTGCTGACGTGCACATCGTTCGGAATGAGTTGGCCGCGCAGGCTCTCTACCCGCTTGAGAATCGCCTCGGCAACGCTGACACCGTTGGTACCTTTTTTCTTGGCAACGGCGATAGTGACCGCCGGCACACTGATCGCCAGGTCGGGATTCTCGGCAGCAGCGCCTGTGTAATAGGCCACCGTCTGGTTGGCGTCTTCGGGCCCCTGGCGCACATCGGCGACATCGTGCACGTAAACCGGCGCGCCGTTATGCACCCCCACCTGCAGACGATTGATGTCCTCGACCGTTTCGAGGAAGGCACCGGACACCACCATCATGTGGGTGCCTCCGGACTCCACCCCGCCCATCTGCATCTCGACATTGGACTTCTGAATCGCGTCGGCAACCTGCCCGAGGCTCAACCCATAACCGGCCAAGCGTTCCGGATAGACCTCGATCGTGACCTGTTCGGCACGCCCACCGACGACGAAGCTGTCACCGGTGTCCGGAATCTCCTTGATATGCTGCAGCACCGATTGCGCCAGGCGACGCAGCTGCGAATCGTCGACGTCGGGGATACCGTCGCCGTTATAGTCTTTCTCCGACCAGAAGGTCAGCGTAACCACCGGCACGTCGTCGATACCCTTGGCTTTGACCAACGGCGGCATCACACCCGGTGGAATGCGATCCATGTTCGATTCGAGCTTGTCGTTGACCTTGACCAGCGAGTTTTCCATCTCCTCGCCGACATCGAACTGCACGGTCACGATGCCCATGCCGCGCTGGCTCGCCGAGTAGACGTGATCGACACCCTCGATCTCGTACATGATGCGCTCGAGCGGCTGCACCGCCAGCGAGGCAACCTGCTCAGGTTCGGCACCGGGGTACTGAACAATCAGGTCGACCATCGGCACCGATATCTGCGGGTCTTCCTGTCGCGGCGTGGCGAACAGCCCGAGGATACCGAGCAACAACATCGCCAGGTACAACAGCGGCGACAACGGGGATTTGATGAAAAAGCGCGCCATGCTGCCGGCGAGCCCGAGGTTCGGACTTTCGACCGGTTCCGGCGATTCGGAGGGGCGCGTGTCGTTCTCGCTCATGCCAGTTTTCTAATCCGTTGTGCTTGTCGGGTGCCGTGCACGAGCGGCACCCGGAAAGGCGGCAAACTTACTCGCCGCGGCTTCGACTCATCATGTCGGGGCCTGGATTCGGGTATACGCGGTCGCCGGGTGCGACACCCGACAGTACCATCGTCATCCCGTTACCCAGGCGTTTTCCCTGGCGAATCATTCGCAGTTCGGGGCGTCCTTCGTCGTTCTGGATATACACCACCGGCAGACTGCCGCGGTAACGGATTGCCGTGCTGGGAATGACCGGCAACTGGCTCTTGACCGGGCCAGTGCGATCCGGAATCTGAATCCGAGCGTACATGCCCGGCTTGGAAACACCCTGCGGGATGTCGAACTTCACCCTGATGGTGTGGCGCTGCACATCGGCCATCGGAAACACCTGGGCGACACGCACGTCGACCGGCTCGCGATGATCATCGAACGTTGCGGCCTTCTCGAGGACTTCCATCGGCTCGAGCCCTTGGGCAAGACGTGCCGGTACATCCATTTCGATCTGCAGCCAGGTCACGTCGGCGAACTTCAGCATCGGCAAACCAGGCTGAACCGTGTCGCCTTCCTCGACAAACTTCTCGACGATCACCCCGTCGAACGGCGCAAGACTCTTGGCGTCGCGCAATTTCGCATCGATTGCGCGAATCTCCGATTGGGCGCGCAGGATCGAACTGCGTGCCTGTTCCATGCGGGTGCTGGAGGCGTAGAGATCGGCACTGCGCTCAGCGGTGCGGTCACGCCCGCCGAACATATCTTCGGCCGGACGGGTGAACATCTGGTCGAACAGATTGGGGATTCCCATTCCACCGGGCGCGTTTTTCGACTGCGGCGACCACAACTCACGCGAGTACTGCACGTTGGCATTGCGCATCTCAGCGTCTGCCGCTGCCAGCTGCGCATAAGCGGCGCTGCGCTTGGCCAGCAGTTCGGTTTCATCCAGCGCCACCAGCGTCGTTCCGGCGTCGAATTTGTCGCCCTCGATGCCGGACATATATTTGACCCGCCCGGGCAACTGCGCGGCCAGCGTCACTTCTTTAAATGGCACGACGCTGCCACTGACCACGATCGTCGGCGTCTCCGAAGACTCTTTTACGACAAAGATATCTTCGCTATTGCCTGTGCTGGGGGTGTCGGCGCCAAACACCGGTACGGCTAACGCGAGCGCTGCTGCGGTCACCGTGGCAATCAATGTTCTTTGCATTCTGTTCTATCAAACCTGTTGTTGCGTCAGGCAGCCTGAAAGCTTGGCGAATACAACGCACAGATCCGCCGGGACTTTCAGTAGCTTATGCGAGATTTCGGGACGAGGACACAGAAACAGCGGACCATACAGGTCTTCCGGGCACCCTCCCCCAGACGCGCGATACGACTTTTCCGGTCTGCTACAGGTGAAGTAACCAACCACTGCTCTCACCTCCGACCGAGCGCGAAATATGCTCTGGCACAGCGACTTGTAACAGTCTACGAACCCGATTTCGAGCATATTTGAGTCGCGCAATTATCCGATATCCGGGGTCCGCATTGCAATAAAGCTTTACCCTGCCAACGGCGTTTTTCCAAAAAACAACGATCTACATCAGTATTTTCGCATCTATTTGATTTGCCTAACTGCACCGCTCCATCGCACTGCGGCTACACGCGTCGTACGACGTCGGGTTACCATGCGGCCACAACACGTTCCGAACACGAGGAGTGCCTTCCTATGCGTGGCGCAGGCCCGGTCATCGAGACCCGTCTCAAACAACTCGAAGCCCATCTCGAGCAAGAAAACCCGGTGTTGTTGACGACCGTGCAGAGTTTCCGCGAACTCGACACCGTGGCCTACAAGATGGGGTTGTTCGATGCAGAACAGTCGTTTGCGACGCAGATTCCGTGGTGGCCGCTGGTCTCGATACTGGGGACGTTTTCGGCCGGCAAGTCGTCGTTTATCAATCAGTATCTGGGCGTCAAGTTGCAGCGCTGTGGCAACCAGGCGGTCGACGACAAGTTCACCGTGCTGTGCTACAGCAACCAGTCGACCAGTCATGCCCTACCGGGCATCGCGCTCGATTCCGACCCTCGCTTCCCGTTCTACAAGGTCAGCGGCGAGATCGAAAAGGTCGCAGTCGGCGAAGGTTCGCGCATCGACGCCTACCTGCAGCTCAAGACCAGCACCAGCCCGGCGCTCAAGGGCAAGATACTGATCGACTCACCCGGGTTCGACGCCGACGCACAACGCACATCGACGCTGAAAATCACCGACCACATTATCGGATTGTCCGACCTGGTGCTGGTGTTCTTCGACGCCCGCCACCCGGAACCGGGCGCAATGCGCGACACGCTCGACCACCTCGTCTCGAAAACCATTACGCGCCAGGACTCGGGCAAGTTCCTCTACATCCTGAACCAGATCGACACAACCGCGCGCGAAGACAACCCCGAAGAGGTCGTCGCCGCGTGGCAGCGCGCGCTGGGAGAACGCGGTCTGACCGCCGGACGTTTCTTTACCATCTACAACGACGAAGCGGCCAACCCGATACCCGATGAGGCACTACGCCGGCGCTTCGAGAGCAAACGCGACGTCGACCTGGCAGAGATCCATGAGCGTATGGAACAGGTCGAGATCGAACGTGCCTATCGCATCGTCGGATCGCTGGAGAAAGCCGCGCGCGCCTTCGAAGAGAAAGTGGTTCCCGCCGTGACCGATCTGAATACGCGCTGGCGCAAACGCACGCTGATCGGCGACGCCATCGCAGCCCTGCTGCTGATCGGCGGATTCATCGGCATCACGACGCGCCTGGGACAATGGGATGGTTTCAAACTCAATGCCGAATGGTGGAACACCATTACCGCAACGCCGATCAGCATCTACCTGACCGCACTGGTCACGTTCATCGTCTGGCTGGCGATCCACTACGGCATTCGTCACCTCGCGGCCAAGTCGCTCAAGCACACGGCAGACAAGATCGGTCAGCGCCTGGGTATCCGCGGCAACCTCAGCGCAGCCTTCCTGACGAATACCAAACCTTGGCGCAGCATCTTCAGCCGCAATCCGGCCGGCTGGACGCGGCGCAGTCGCAAGCGTATTCAGCGCGCCTTGGAAGATGCCGATCGCTACGTACAGGATCTGAACGATCGCTTCACCAACCCCTCGGGAACACCGGCGATCGAAGTCGAAAAGGCGATGAACGTGGGAGATGACAGCGCATTCGAGCAGCCGCCGGCAGCGTTGACCGCCAACCAGGGTAGCTAACGCCCACACATGCCGCGTATCGGCATCGATCTCGGCGGCACCAAGATCGAGGGCGTCGTTCTTGACCGCCACGGCGACATCATTGCGCGTGAGCGGATCGCCACGCCCGCAGGCGATTACGCAGGCACTTTACAAGCCATCGGCGACCTGGTCGATTCGCTCGAACAGCGCTGCGCTGCCACCTGTACGGTCGGCGTCGGCACCCCGGGCGCACTGTCGCCGGCCAACGGCAAGTTGCGTAACGCCAATTCAACCTGTCTTAACGGTCGCCCACTGGATCGCGACTTGGCTTCGCTATTGCAACGCGAGGTCCGCATTGCCAACGACGCCGACTGCCTGACCTTGTCGGAGGCCGTCGACGGAGCGGCTGCTGGTGCGCGCTGTGTGTTCGGTGTGATCGTCGGCACTGGCACCGGCGGCGGCATTGCGGTAGATGGAAAACTGCTGCACGGCCCAAACGCCATCGCCGGCGAATGGGGCCATAACCCCCTGCCCTGGCCTACCGACCAGGAACGTCCCGGCCCGGCTTGCTATTGCGGCAAGCACGGCTGCATCGAGACCTTTATATCCGGGCCGGGGATGGCCCATGACTTCGGCGACGACCGCGGGATCACCGCACAGCAGATCGTGGCGGCGGCAATGCGCGGCGACAGTGAAGCGTCGGCCTGCCTGGCGCGCTACGAAGACCGCATGGCGCGCGCCCTCTCCGCTGTCATCAACATCCTCGATCCGGACGTGATCGTGCTCGGCGGTGGCCTTTCGAATGTCGAACGACTGTACGAGACCGTGCCACGACTGTGGCAACGTTATGTCTTTTCCGATGTCGTCAACACCAAGCTCTTGGCTGCTGCCCACGGCGACAGCAGCGGCGTGCGTGGCGCCGCCTGGCTTTGGCATTGTGACGAGGCGGATTGAAACACTGCCCACGACACACGTGCAGCAAAACCGAAGCGCGTGAACAGGTCAGCCTTTCGCGCCTTCTCCACCGAGAAAACGCGCCAGCATCTTCAGTGCATCGTAGCGATCGAGAAACTGTTGCGATCGATAATCCGTATACACATCGTCCACGCTGGTCGCCCGCAACACGTCGGGTCGGCCTGCAATAACGGTCAACAGCCAGCGTCGAGTCGAACGTAACAGTTCGACCAGCCTCGCGTGTCGATCCACCAGCACCGTGTCATCCAATTGCTCGATACAGTCAGCGACAACGGCAGGCAATTGCCAATGGCGGCATAGAAAGGCGCCCGCCGCCCAATGATCCGTACCAATCAAGTCGCGTTCGTGTTCGATGAGCCGCGTACCGGGGTTGTCACCAGCCAGTTTCAGCGCCCGTTCCATATCCTTGGGACGGACATGCACCAGCAACAACAATCCCAGGTTGTGCAACAGGCCGACCAGATAGGTCACATCGGGATCGGGAGCATCGGCGACAGTTGCAGCACGCGCCAAGCCACTGGCCAGATCGGCGGTACCCAGGGCCATGATCCAGTACTCGGTAAGGTCGAAACTCGGGCAGCCGGCGGTGGAAAAACCGCCGGCCAATGCCATGCCCAGCGACATGTTGCGCACCATATCGAGCCCCAGCACGCTGACGATGGCGTTCTTGACCGTAACCACCGGCTGGCGCGGCGCGTAGAACGCCGAGTTGGCAATGCCGATCAGGCGGGCGGTCAGCGGCGGATCACGCTCGATGACCTCGGCGAGCTTGGCGATATCGACATCGGGGTCGGTGGCAAGCGCGAGCAGCTCGGCCGCGGCACCCGGCAACGGGGGTATCGACTCCACGGCGATCAGTTCGTTGTAGAACGGGTCGTCCGAGTTCACGGGGCACGCTCGAAAACTGACACCTGAATCTACGTCCTCAATTGTGGCTGACCGAGCGCTGTGGAGATTTTCGTGGTTCGTCCGCGAGCTGCTTCACATCGTCCAGGCGTATGTTTCAAGTGTAGTGCAGCTTCACGACAGGCATTTGACAAGGTGTAAAAATAACACTATCTTGCTGGTGTACTAACGACACTTAGTATTCCAATGCGAGCACCTCAAGAGACATTCAGCTATCGCTACCCACATCCAGCGGTGACCACCGACGTGGTGATTTTCACCCTGCTCGACGGCCGCCTGAAGCTGCTGCTGGTGAAGCGCGCGAATCCGCCGTTCAAAGGCGACTGGGCCCTGCCCGGCGGGTTTCTCGATATCGACGAAGATCTGGATACCTGCGCCGCGCGCGAGCTTGAAGAAGAAACCGGCGTCAGCGGCGTCTATCTCGAACAGCTGTATACCTTCGGCGCAACCCACCGCGACCCGCGCGAGCGCGTGATCAGCGTGACCTACTATGCGCTGGTTCCGCAGCACGCCCTGGCCACGCCGCGTGCGGCCAGCGATGCCGCCGATGTCGGCTGGCATGCGTTCGACCGGCTGCCGAAACTCGCTTTCGATCACGCACAGATCATCAAGATGGCGCACCAACGCCTGGTCGCCAAGCTCGAGTATTCGACGATCGCGTTTCAGTTCATGCCCGAGGCGTTCACCCTCAGTGAACTTCAGGGCGTCTACGAAACCCTGCTCAACCAAACCCTGGACAAGCGCAATTTCCGCAAACGTATCCTGTCTCTCGACATGATCGACGAGACCGGCAAGTTACGCCGCACTGGCAAACACCGACCCGCGCGTGAATACCGGGTCAAACACCCCCGACGGGTGGAGATCATCAAATGAGTACACATGCCGTTCCAGTACAGCCGATCCTGCCGCGGGTAAAGGTGCCGCCGCACCCGAAGACGCCGCCACTGACCAACGCTGAAAAGGATGCGTTGAAGACGCGCATCAAAGCCCTGCTGCGTGAACAGAACGCCGTGTTGGTCGCGCACTACTATGTCGACGGCGAACTGCAGGCACTGGCCGAAGAAACCGGCGGCTGCGTCGCTGATTCGTTGGAGATGGCGCGTTACGGCACTACCACCGACGCCGACACGCTGGTGGTCTGCGGCGTGCGCTTCATGGGCGAGACGGCGAAGATCCTCAATCCGGAAAAGCGCGTGCTGATGCCGGAACTGGGCGCCACCTGTTCGCTCGACGAGGGCTGCCCGGCCGACGTGTTCAGCGACTTCTGCGATGCCCACCCGGATCGCACCGTGGTCGTCTATGCCAACACCAGCGCGGCCGTGAAGGCGCGCGCCGACTGGATGGTGACCTCGGGTATCGCGCTGCCGATCGTCGAACACCTGCATGCGCAGGGACAGAAGATCCTGTGGGCGCCCGACAAGCACTTGGGGCATTACGTACAGCAAAAGACCGGCGCCGACATCCTGTTGTGGGACGGCAGCTGCGTGGTGCACGAAGAATTCAAGGGATTCGCCCTCGAGCGCCTGAAGCGCCTGCACCCGGAGGCCGCCGTGCTGGTGCACCCCGAGTCGCCGGAAGACGTGCTGCAGTACGCCGACGTGGTCGGTTCGACGACCACCTTGATCAAGGCCGTCAAGCAGATGCCGAACGACGAGTTCATCGTTGCCACCGACGACGGCATCTTCTGGAAGATGCACCAACTGGCGCCCGGTAAAAAACTGATATCGGCACCCACGGCGGGTGCCGGCGCAACCTGTGAATCCTGCGCGCACTGCCCGTGGATGGCGATGAACTCGCTGCAGAATCTCGAGCAGGTGCTGATCGACGGCAGCAACACGATCACGATCGAACCGGAGATACGCCGCAAGGCGGTCAGGTCGATTCAGCGCATGCTCGACTTCGCCGCCGAGCACAACATCAGCGGTGCGCTGCCCAAAGGCTAGACTTATTAGGTTGTCGACGTGCCCTGGGCTCTTGGGCACCACACTGGGCACGATGCCGCGATGGCCGATGTGCCCGCAGCGACACCAAGTAACTCGCATTGCAGCGCAATCGGCAAGCAGGCACGCCGCGGCTGTGCAACACACAGTATAAAAAGGACCTGGACGCATGTTCGCAACCGCCAAGATCGGAAGAAGCCTTAGCAAGTCGGCCTACAAGGCCGAGGTCGAGGAACTGCGCACACAGTTGCTCGAGGCCCAGCTGGCGTTGCGCGAACAGCATGTGCCGGTGTACGTGATCATTGCCGGTATCGAGGGTGCCGGCAAAGGCGAGGTGGTCAACCGCCTCGACGAATGGCTGGATGCGCGTGGCGTGAATGTCTACGCCTTCTGGGAAGAGACCGACGAAGAACGCCTGCGCCCGCGTGCATGGCGTTTCTGGCGCGCAATGCCGCGACGCGGCGAGATCGGCATCTTCTTCGGTGGCTGGTATCTGCACCCACTCGAACAACGATATGCAAAGCGTTGGGACGATGCCGATCTGGATCAATGTCTGCGCAGCATTCGCGAGATGGAACGTATGCTGATCAACGACGGCGCCGTCATCGTCAAATGCTGGTACCACTTTTCCGAAAAGGTGCAGCGCAACCGTCTGAAGTCACTGGCGCGCAGCGACCGCAGCCGCTGGAAGATGCTGCCGAAGAAGTCCAAGTTCAGCCAGCAATACCAACGCTTCGAAGACGTCGCCGACCGCGTCGTGCGCAGCACCGATATCGGCCGCGCACCTTGGCACATCATCGAGGCTACCGACCACCGCTACCGCGACATGACCACCGGCCGCATCCTGCTGCGCGCGATGCAGGAGGCGCTCGGCCAGCCATCCGTCGTCGATCGCCGCGTCGACGACTCGCCACCCAAACTCAATGGCGAGCTACTGCCTGAGGCGCCTGAGGCCCGCATCACCCTGCTCGACCGCGTCGATCTCGCGCAGACGATCGACCGCGATCACTACCGCAGGCGGCTCGACGAACTGCAGACCGAACTGAACGATCTTGCCTGGGAGGCCTACACCCGCAAGATCTCGACCGCCCTGGTCTTCGAAGGTGTCGATGCCGCCGGCAAAGGTGGTGCCATTCGCCGTGTGACCCAGGCGGTCGATTCACGCTTGCGCGAAGTCATCCCGGTGGCGGCGCCTACCGACGAGGAGGCGGCACATCATTATCTGTGGCGTTTCTGGCGGCACGTGCCGCGGGCCGGGCGCATGACCGTCTTCGATCGCTCGTGGTATGGCCGGGTGTTGGTCGAACGGGTCGAAGGCTTTACCAGCCACGCCAACTGGGCGCGGGCCTATCTCGAGATCAACGACTTCGAGGCGCAGCTGACAAGCGCCGGCGTTATCGTGCAGAAGTTCTGGTTGCAGATCAGCAAGGAAGAACAACTCGCGCGCTTCGAAGCCCGGGCCAACACGCCCTACAAGGCCTACAAGATCACCGACGAGGACTGGCGCAACCGCGAGAAGTGGGACGATTACCGCTCGGCGGTCAACGAGATGCTGGCGCGCACCAGCGCCAAGCATGCGCCGTGGAACCTGATCGCCGGCAACGACAAACGGTTCGCCCGGATTCAGGTGCTGGAGATCGTCACCAAGGCGCTACGTAATGCGTTAAAGTCCTGATCCAATCCCCTTACCCAACTAACGTCGTAGGCCTTGCTGTACCACCATGCCCGATCACGCCACGCTGAAACTCATCCACTATGCCACCGTGCTGTTGTCCATCGCCGGTTTCGTGTTGCGCGGCGGCATGATGATTGTTTCGCCCAAACTGTTGCGCAAACCCTGGATGCGCACCTGGCCGCACTTTATCGACACGGTATTGCTGGTTACCGGCGTATGGATGGCCGTCAACCTGCACCTCAATCCGCTCTACAATCACTGGCTGCTGGCCAAGATCATCGCCCTGCTGGCGTACATCGCACTCGGCTTCATCGCGCTGCGTCACGGGCGCACCCTGCGCACGCGCATCGTCGCCTTCCTGCTCGCCATCGCGTGCTTCGGCTACATGCTCGCGGTCGCCAAGGCCAAAACGCCCTGGCCATCGTTACCGACGTTTTGATGGATCAATATCGTCGAGCTTGATCGACACCTGCGGCACGTCGGGTTTAACCAGCCCGGCCTTGTCGATGGTGAAATAACGATTGCCGTTCAACATCGCCGATACGTCGGCATTGTCGCCTTTCACGTCCTGCAGAATGACGCAGTAGACATGCGCTGCGACCCACACGGCAACCAGTGTTGCCAGCCCTCCATGAAAATGCGGCAGATAGATGCCGAACAGGATCGGCCTCCCCGGCATCAGCCAGCCGGTGAAAGCCAGCGCCAGCAGCGCAAGCCACAGCAAGAGATAGAGCGCCTTCCACAGCGGGTTGTGCGAGAACCAGTTGGGCAGTGGCGCTTTGCCCAGCGAAAGATAGAACAGCAGGCTGGCGCGAATTGCCGGCAGCTCGGCGGCACGCGGCAACAAATGTTCAAAGCGCTCGGCCCCTTTGCCGAAGAAACCGAGAAACCCGCGAACCGCAATCGCGAACAACAACAGGCTCGCACCCAGGTAGTGAACTTCGAGCGCATCTTCGGCGACCGTCGGCGAATGCCCGATCAACCACCCGGTCGCGAGCATCAGCAGCACGGCGAAGACCACGATGCCATGGGTAAACCGCAGCCAGCCACTCCAGACCAGAACTCGGCGAATCTGCTGCGCCATCAGGCCTCCTGTTTAAACATATGCTAAAAAAAGTTATGGTCACGAAGATGACGTGACCTAGGATAGCCCGGTGGGATGATACGGACGCCATGACAGTCTTCAATCGATCGCGAACGCCATTCCCCCTGACGAAGAAAGTATAACGGCGGCCAACCGCCTGAACGAAAGCGGGTTCGATCAACCAGTCGTCCAGGTCGATGCAAACCCATTGCGACATACGGCGCCCGGCCGGCCAAAAACGACAACAAGGGCGTCACCGCGACTTTCGTTAATGGAGAGCACAGTGTCCAAGCTAAAGCATCGTCTGATGCGTTCGTTTTTGTTGCTGACGTCGATTTGCTTGTTGTCCGGCGCCGCGGTCGCAGATGAATGGATTTATTCGGTCGTCGATGGCGACAACCTCTGGGACTTCAGCCAAAAGTATCTGGACAGCCCCCTACGTTACGAAAAGCTTCGTCGGCTCAACAACGTTCAATTTCCCAAGCGGATGAAACCGGGCACGCGTCTGCGCGTGCCGATGGCCTGGATCCGCAACAACCCGGTACCGGCCAAAATCGAAGCGGTGCAGGGCCAGGCCAACATCATTCGCGCGGATGGCTCGCCGCCGGTCGCCGCCACACCCGGCACCTTGCTGCAGCTCGGCGACACGATCAAGACCGGCGCTGACAGCACGGTCGCCGTCAAGTTCGCCGACAGCACCCTGCTGACGCTCTACAGCAACGGCGAGATGCGCTTCAATCACCTCAGCGCACACGGCGAGACCGGGATGGTCGATTCGCGGCTGCACCTGATAGACGGCCGCCTGGATACCAAGGTCACACCTGCTGTCGGACCGGGGTCGCGGTTCGAGATCGAAACCCCTTCGGCGATCAGCGCGGTGCGCGGCACCGTATATCGGGCTGCGGTAACCGACGGCGGTGGTATTTCCAATGTCGAGGTGCTCGAAGGCAAGGTGCAGGTATCCGGCTCCAGCAAACGACGTCTGGTGCCATCGGGCTTCGGTACACAGGTCGCCGCCGGCAAACCGCCGATCGAACCACGCAAGCTGTTGCCCGCACCCGCCTTCGACGACATCCCTCAACCGATACGTCAGTTGCAGTGGACGCTCGGCTGGGGAGCCCTGCCCGGCGCCAAAACCTATCGGATAGAGATCAGCGCGACGCGCGACTTCAAGCTGTTGCTTTGGGAACAGAAATCGCAGTACGCCAAGTCTGCGTTGCCCGACCTGCCCGACGGCAGCTACTTCGTGCGCGTACGTGGCATCGACGACCTCGGGCTCGAGGGCCAGGACGCGGTCGCCCCGATTGCCCTGGACGCACACCCGCAGCCGCCGGTCGCTCTCAACCCGCCCGACGGACGGGTGTTGCGCGGCAAACCGGCCGAGCTGCAATGGACCGCTTCGGAAGAAGCTGCACGCTACGTACTCGAAATCGCGTCGGACGCGGCATTCAGCAACCTGTTGGTCGAACAGAAAGACCTGGACACGACACGTTACAAGGTAGACGAGATCACCGAGCCGGGCACCTACCACTGGCGGCTGACGAGCATCGCTGCCGACGGCGAGATCGGCCCACCCGGGGCCGCGCGCAAATGGGAACTCAAACCCGAACCCGAGAAGGTCGAGCCCGCGCTCGAGGCCGACGAAGATTCGCTGACCGCCTCGTGGAACGACGCCGGACCGGGTCGGCGCTACCACGTGCAGTTGGCGTATGATCGAAGTTTTAAGGAAATGGAAATCGACCGTGTTACGGAGGAACCGAAGATCGCCTTCGAGCAGATCGGCGGACAGGTTCGTTACCTGCGTGTCCGCGTCATCGAGCCTGACGGTTACCAGGGCCCTTGGGGCACCGTGCAACGCGTCGATCCCGCACCCGACCCGACCGCCTGGCTCATCCCCGCACTCGGCGTATTGGGGCTGATTCTGCTGTAACGGAATGTTTGAGGCATTGACAAGCCGGTCCCGCGAAAGCGGGTTGTTGATGGTCGCCGTGCTGACTGTCTGCGGCTACCTGCTCGCCGGCGGCGAGGCATTGGAACGCGTAGATCACCTGATCTACGATCATTTCCTCAGTGCCCAGCAGTACCACGCCGATGAACGCATCGTCATCGTCGCCGTCGATGACAGCAGCCTGAAGCGGCTCGGCAGATGGCCCTGGTCGCGTGCACGCCACGCACAATTGCTCGACCGTCTGACCGCCATGCAGGCCCGCGCAGTCGGCTTCGACATCCTGTTCTCCGAATCCCAATCGAGCGACCCCGAAGCCGATCGGCAATTCGCCGAGGCCATGGCACGCAACGCCAAGACCATCATGGCGGTCGCGCCAAGCAACCCCCTGCCGAATTCTGCGATCACCGAAGTCATGCCGCTGCCGATCTTTGCGGCGGAGGCAGCCGGTATCGGCCACGTCGATATCGAGGTGGATACCGATGGCGTGTGCCGCAGCTTCTACCTGTTCGCCGGTCTCGGTGAACCGCATTGGCCGTCGTTCGCCTTGGCGCTGTTGCGCGTCGGCGGCGAGAACGTCACGCCCGACTACGATCCCAAATTGATCGATGCGCGCGGGCCGAGTCTCGGCTGGACTCGCTCGGGCCGGTACTTCGTACCGTTCGATCCGAGCGACGACGCGCTCGAGGTCATCCCCTATCACAAGGTTCTGAACGACGACGCCGTCGCGGCACGCATCAAAGACAAATTCGTTATCGTCGGTTCGACCGCTACCGGCCTGGGCGATGTGATCTCGACACCAGTATCGACGAATCACCAGCGAATGCCCGGCGTAGAGCTGACCGCGCACATCTTGAGCGGTTTGCTGCAGGAACAGCTCGTCCGCCAGATGGATGGCCTGACGTACAGGGTGCTGACAGTCATCCTGGTCGGCCTGGCTGCACTGTGGATGGTCTCGGTCAGCTTCCCGGTCGCCATGTTGAGCTTCGTTACCAGCGTCGCCGGCATCCTGGCATTCACCGCGCTGTGGCTGTTCGTCGGCCACCAGTGGTTTCCCCCGGCAGCGGCGATCGCGCCGCTGGTGATCGGCCTACCGGTATGGGGCGCCTGGTCACTGTTGGCCGAAAAACAGATCAACCGCTCGCTGACCGACCGCATGCAGCACCAGGCGCTGCATCACTCGACGACCGACCTGCCCAATCAGTATGTGTTGGAAGAACGCCTACGCAAGCTGAGTTCCGGCACGGCCGACGGCGACACAGTCGCCGCGCTGATGATCGTCCATACCAAGTGGCCGGGCGGCATCAATAATCTGGTCGGCCATTCATCCGGCGACCGCCTGTTGCGCGCCGTTGCCCGCAGGCTCAGCGACGCGGTCCGCACGGACGACCTGGTGGCGCATCTCAACGGCGACGACTTCGCCGTGCTGATACAGAATCTGACCGATCCCGACAGTGCGCTGCGCATCGCTCACAACCTGATGACCGCCTTGCAGCAACCGGTCGAGGTCGATAACAAACAGATCTTCCTGTCGCCGCGCATGGGACTGAGCCTGTGGCCGCGCGACGGCCAGGACGGCAACACCCTGCTACGCAATGCCTACATCGCGATGTACCGCGCGCGCGTCGAGCAATCCGGGATGACCTGCGTCTATTCCGAAGCGATTGCCGAAGAGGTGCAGGCGCACTCGCAGCTCGAACAGGCGCTGGTCTCGGCGATGGAACGCGGCGAGTTCGAGGTCTATTACCAACCCCAGGTGGTCACTCAGTCCGGACGCATCGTCGGTGTCGAGGCGCTATTGCGCTGGCAGAATCCCGAACTCGGGCTGGTGTATCCCGGCACCTTCATTCCCGTCGCCGAACACAACGGCTTGATCCAGGCCATTGGCGGTTGGGTACTGCGAACTGCCTGCATGCAGGTGCAGCGCTGGAACGAACAGGGGCTCGGTCCGCTGCGACTTGCGGTCAACCTTTCGCCGCTGCAGTTCGCCGACGGCAATATCGTGGCCGAGGTGCGCTCGGCCTTGACCGAAAGCGGACTCGACCCACGCAGCCTTGAACTGGAGATCACCGAGAGCGCGCTGATGCAGAACATGGAGCTGGCAACCGAGGCCATGCGCCTGCTGAAAGAGGAAGGCGTGAAACTGGCGATCGACGACTTCGGCACTGGCTACTCATCGCTGAGCAATCTGCAACACTTCCCACTCGACCGCATCAAGATCGACCAGTCGTTCACGCGCGAGATCAACAACAACCCGAACGTTCGGGAGATCACATTGACCATCATCACGATGGCAAAGAAGCTGCGGCTCGAGGTCATCGCCGAGGGTGTCGAAACCGAGTCACAGGCGGACTTTCTCGGCCAGCATGGCTGCGACGAACTGCAGGGTTACTTCTTTGGTCACCCGTTGCCTGCATTGGAACTGGCCGACCTGCTCGACGCCAGTGCCGCGGGCCGCCCCGTCAAAGCGGGGCAACCCGGAAAAAGCACGCTCAACACCAATCTCTGACCCGGCGGGCGATCGCTGTCAGGTGACCGATCGCAGCCAATCGCCGACAAACGTCGCAACCTTTTCAGGCTCATTCAAAGGCAGGCAGGGAATCGATATTTCCTGGGACAAGGGACTATCGCTCGCGACCGCAATCACCCGTTCGTCGTCCGTGCACAGCAGCGGAGTGGCAAGGCTCGGACGATGCACCTCGATCTTGGCGATTGCCTCTTGCCGGAATCCTTCGACCAACACGAGATCCAGGATACTCAGATCCAACCTCGCAACCAGATCCGCCAATACCGGCTCGCTCGCCCCATCCCCTTCGGTTACCCAGAAGGTGCGGTAAGGCGAAGCCAGCAGCACCTGCTGCGCCCCCGCTTCGCGCAAGCGGTGCGAGTCCTTGCCGGGTTTGTCTATCTCGAAGTCATGGTGCGAATGTTTGATGACGGCGAGCCGTAGGCCTTGATCGCGCAACAGCGCAACGACTTTCGTCAACAAGGTGGTTTTACCCGTGCCGGAATAAGCAACAAAACCCAGCACCGGGATCTGCAAAGCGCTTGTGTTCATTATTCTGAGGCATCGCGTCCCGAGCCGTGCAGCGATACCTTTTCGCCTTTGGGAAACCGTTTGTCGAACCTGTTGTTAACACGGAAACACGCCGTTCGCCAAGTCGATCAGTGACAAAGACGAATACGGGATCAGTTCGACTTGGCTTTGCAGTCGGCAATCAAGCGTTTGATTTCGGGCACACACGAACCGCAATTTGTGCCGGCGCTCAAGGCTCGCCCTATCGCCTCAGGGGTATCCAGGCCCTGCTTGCGAATCGCTTCGGTCAGTGTGTTCAGGCCCACACTGAAACAGGCGCAGACGACCGGACCGGCGTCGTGTGCGCCCGACGGCGGCGTGCCACGCAGCAATCGGGCCCTCTCGGTTGCATCGAGCGACTCCTTCTCGAAGAGTGCCGCCAGCCAGTCACGCGGCGGCAGATGCTCGGCAGGGCCGACGATCAATACGGCATCCAACCGTCCGTCGACGATGCGTGCCGCACGGTAATTGGCCTGAGTCGAGTCGTGCAGCTCACGCCAATCGGGTTGCTCGCCTTCGACACACAACAGCTGCCGCGCGAATGACGCCCATTGTTCGGGCGTATCGTCACCCGCCATCTCGATATGCCATACGCTTTTGCGTCGGGCTTTCGACCAATAGGTTGCCTGCTGCGGATTCAAGTTGCGGCGCGACAACAGAAAGCCGTACCACTTCGCGCGACAGGCCTCCACCTTGACCGGGGTATGCTTGAACTCGGGTTGCCCGGAAACCGGGTCGACGGCCGGATTGACCACGCCGCCGATGCACGCCTGCGAGGCGAACTGATCATTCCAGTGGATCGGTGAGAAAACCTGGCCCGGCTGCTGTGCCTCGGTCACCTCGGCACGTAACACTGCACGCCCCCATCGACTGCTGACGGTCGCAAGACCTTTGTTGGCGATGCCGAATCGCAAGGCATCGACGGGATGAATCGCTACGAAAGGCTCGCCGATGTGACCTGAAAGGCGCGGCGACTTACCGGTGCGCGTCATCGTGTGCCAATGATCGCGCACCCGCCCGGTGTTCATGATCAATGGATAGTCCGCATCGACCACATTCGCCGGCGGTCGCGGAATCACGGCGACAAACTTCGCCTTTCGGTTGTCGGTGTAGAAGCGGCCTTCATCAAACATCCGGGCGCGCGGCGAACCGCTGCCGGAACAGGGCCATTGCACCGGCTCGAGTTGTTCATACCCGGTAGCGTCAAGACCCGCCAACCCGGAAATATCGAAGTCGCGGCTGCCATCGTTCTCAAAGCCGCTCAGCTGCGCGTGTTCGATGAAGATATCTTTCGGCGAGCTATAGTCGAACCCCTCATAGCCCAGGCGCTTGGCGACTTCGCCCAGTATCCACCAGTCCGGTTTGGCCTCGCCCGGCGAAGGCAAGAAGGCACGTTGGCGCGAGATGCGGCGCTCGGAATTGGTCACCGTGCCGTCTTTCTCTCCCCATGCCTGTGCTGGCAGCCGGATGTCGGCGAACGACTGCGTATCCGTCAACGCCATGCAATCGGAAACTACCACGCAATCGCATTTCGCCAATGCCCGACGCACCTGAGCGGTGTCGGGCAGGCTCACTGCAGGATTGGTCGCCATAATCCATACGGCTTTGACGTCGCCATTCTCCATCGCGCGAAACAGATCGACCGCTTTCAACCCCGCTGCCGATGCCACCCTGTCGCTGCGCCAGAAACGCCCCACCAGATCGCGATGTCCCGGGTTGTCGATATCCATGTGCGCCGCCAGCTGGTTCGCCAGCCCGCCCACCTCCCGTCCGCCCATCGCGTTGGGCTGGCCGGTGATCGAAAAAGGGCCGGCACCGAGTTTGCCTATGCGGCCGGTCAACAGGTGGCAGTTGATGATCGCGTTGCCCTTGTCGGTTCCGCTGGTCGACTGATTAACCCCCTGGGAGAACATCGTTACCGTCTTGTCGGTGGATGCAAACAGGTGAAAGAACTCAAGAACGCGCTGTTCGTCGAGACCGCACTGCGCTGCGATCGAATCGATCGATGACGCATACCATGCGGCCTGGCGCAATGCCTCATCCAGGCCTTCGGTATGCTCACCGAGAAAGGCGTCATCCGCATAGCCGTTTTGCTGCAACCAGTTGAGCAGCCCACTGAACAGAACCGCATCCGAGCCGGGGCGAATCGGCAGGTGGAGATCGGCAGCATCGCAGGTCGCCGTGCGCCGTGGGTCGATGACAACCAGGCGCATGTCGGGACGCGTCTTACGCGCGCCGAGCAGGCGCTGATAGAGCACCGGGTGACACCAAGCCAGATTGGAACCGACCAGCACCACGAGGTCGGCGAGTTCCAGATCATCGTAGCAGTTGGGCACCGTGTCGCTACCGAACGCACGCTTGTAGGCGGCAACCGCCGACGACATGCACAGGCGCGAGTTGGTATCGATATTCGCCGAACCGATGAAACCCTTCATCAGTTTGTTGGCTACATAGTAATCTTCCGTCAGCAACTGACCGGAGACGTAGAACGCGACCGCATCCGGTCCGTGCCGATCGATGATTCGACCGAACCTCTCGGCGACCGTATCCAAGGCCGACGTCCAGTCCGTCTGCTGACCATCTACCATCGGATGCAGCAGGCGACCGTCGAGATCGATGGTTTCGCCAAGCGCCGTGCCCTTCGAACACATACGGCCGAAGTTCGCCGGATGCTCGCGGTCACCCTTCACATCGATGCGCCCCTGATCCTCCAGGGCAACCACCACGCCACAGCCGACACCGCAGTACGGACAGGTCGTGCGCACCTTGTTTTGCGCCTGTTGGCTGTTCTGCGGGTTTGAATCGACCGTCATCGGCACGCTCATTTCAGACATATCCTTCACCGGCGGTTACCCGGACAAGCACGCGGGTGGTGCCGTTTGCGGCCCTGACACCATGCGCCAAGGCGACAGCAATCAGACGTCCAGCATGACCTTGCGGGGCATGGTCATACCGGCGATCTTGCACAACTCGGGGCCGTAGCCATGCGGGAACAGCTTGTGCAGATACTTTCGCGTTCCCTTGTCTTCGCCCAGCTGCTGCTTCATGCCCTTCAGCAGCCAACGCGCCTCCGGCACGGCCTGGCGGTCTTCGTACCAATCGCGCACAAACTCGATCATCGTCCAATGATCGGGACCGAGCGTGATGCCCTCGCGTTGCGCAAGCGCCACACCAACCGTCGGATTCCACTCTGAAGGATCCAGCAGATAGCCGAGCAGGTCGGTGGCAATCACCCGTCCATCGGCTTCAATCGCATAGACGTCATCGGCCATGGCGCCGCCCGCTCCCGAACTCACGCCGCTGCCTCGCCGGCTTTCAGCGCGAGATAGACCTTGCCGTTTTCGATCTTGGTGGCGAACACATTGGTGCAACCCTCGTCCGGGCCGAGTGCCTCGCCGGAGGCCAAATCGATCTTCCAATTATGCAGCGGGCAGGTTACCGAGGTGCCATGCACGATGCCTTGCGACAAGGGACCGCCGCGATGCGGGCAGGCATCGCGCAAGGCGAACACCTGGTCGTCGCTGGTGCGAAACACGGCAACATCCATCGTATCGGTTTTGATGACACGACTACCCAGGCGAGGAATCTCGTCCAGCGCCACAACTTCAAGCCAATTGCTCATTGTTCTACCCATCTTAGTACCGCCCTTGGGGCGGGTTTACGTCCAACACCGCTGCGCACGATCGCGTCAGCCGGCCCGTTTGCGCTAGGCCGCAGAGATCTCGATCTTCTTGAATTCATGGCCGGCCTCGCCTTCGGCGCGCGCCTTCCACGGATCGATCTGGGCAAACTGCTGACTGAATTTGAAACGCTCGTACAGTGCCTTGCGATTGTCGGCGTCTTCCAACACCTTCTGCTTCACATGGTTGAGCCCGACGCGCTCGACCCAAGGTGCCGTGCGCTCAAGGTAGTGAGCCTCTTCGCGGTACAACTGAACGAATGCGCCGCAGTACTCCATGACCTCTTCTTCGGTCTCGACACGACACAACAGGTCGGTGATACGCACCTTGATGCCGCCGTTGCCGCCCACATGCAACTCGTAGCCGGAGTCGACACACACCACGCCGAAGTCCTTGATGGTCGCCTCGGCGCAGTTGCGCGGGCATCCCGATACCGCCAGCTTGAACTTGTGCGGCATCCACGAACCCCAGGTGAGTTCTTCGAGCTTGACGCCCAGGCCGGTCGAATCCTGCGTACCGAAGCGGCACCAGTTCTTGCCGGCGCATGTCTTGACGGTACGCAGCGCCTTGCCATAGGCATGGCCACTGACAAAGCCGGCATCCGAAAGGTCTTTCCACATCGCCGGCAGGTCTTCTTTCTTGACGCCGAACAGGTCGATGCGCTGACCGCCGGTCACCTTCATCTCCGGTACCTTGTACTTGTCCGACACATCGGCGATCGCGCGCAGGTCATTGGCGGTGCACAAACCGCCGAACATGCGCGGCACGACCGAATAGGTACCGTCCTTCTGGATATTGCCGTGAGCGCGCTCGTTGATGAAACGCGACTGTGCGTCGTCTTCGTACTCGGCAGGCCAATTGGCCAGCAGGTAGTAGTTCAGGGCCGGGCGGCAACTTGCACAACCGTCGGGTGTTTTCCAACCCAGTGCCTCGCGAACCGCCGGCATTGATTTCAGTTTCTGCTTCTTTATCGCAGTGATCACATCGTCGTGGCTGTGCTCGGTGCAACCGCACATACCCTTCTTACTCGGTGCCTTGTCATAACCCTCGCCCATGGTGCTGGCCAGAATCGACTCGACCAGGCCGGTGCACGAACCGCAAGAGCCGGATGCCTTGGTATGCGCGCGTACATCCTCGAGCGTGAACAGCCCCTTCTTGGTGATTGCGTCGACGATGTCGCCCTTGCAGACGCCGTTGCAACCGCAGATCTCGGCACTGTCCGGCAAGGCCATCACCGCAGCGGAGGTGTCACCATGCCCGGCATCGCCCAGGTCATGTTGACCGAACAGAATGGTGCTGCGGAACGCCGAGATGTCCGTGCCTTCGCGCAACAGCGTGAAGTACCAAGTGCCATCGAGCGTATCACCGTACAACACCGCGCCCTTTACCTTGTTGTCGCGGATGACGAGCTTTTTATAAACACCCTGAGACGGGTCCTGCAGCACCAGGGTCTCGTCGCCCTCGCCTTCGTTGAATTCGCCGGCCGAAAACAGATCGATCCCGGTGACCTTCAACTTGGTCGAGGTCACAGAACCTTCGTAGCGCGCAATACCCATCTGCGCCAAATGGTTTGCCGCCACCTTGGCCTGCTCGAACAACGGCGCAACCAAGCCGTAGCAATTGCCGCGGTGTTGCACGCACTCGCCGAGCGCATAGATCTTCGGGTCGTAGGTCTGCATCGTATCGTCGACCACGATACCGCGTTCGCAGTGCAGGCCCGCCTTCTGCGCCAACGCCATGTTCGGCCGGATGCCTACAGCCATCACGACCAGGTCGGCGGGCACCTCGGAACCGTCGGCAAAACGCACACCGCTGACACGACCGTCGCCGAGCAGCTCGGCCGTCTGTGCCTCCATCAAAAACTTCATGCCCCGCTGTTCGAGCGAAGCCTTCAGCAAGGCAGAAGCCGGCTTGTCCAGCTGGCGCTCCATCAGGCTGTCGAGCAGGTGGACGACGGTGACGTCCATACCCTGCTTCATCAGTCCGTTCGCCGCCTCCAGACCAAGCAGACCGCCACCGATCACGACAGCATTCTTATAGTTCTTTGCTGCATCCAGCATGGCGTCGACGTCGGCGATATCGCGGAAACCGATCACGCCCTGCTTGTCGTGACCCGGCACCGGAATGATGAACGGGTTCGAACCGGTGGTGATCAACAGACGATCGTAGTCGGCGCTCATGCCGCTTTCGGTGACCACTTTGCACTTGACGCGATCGATCTCGACGACCGGATCGCCCGTGATCAGCTCGATGCCGTTCTCTGCATACCATTCGCGGCTGTTCAGAACGATATCGTCGATCGTCTTCTCACCGGCCAACACCGGCGACAGCATGATGCGGTTGTAGTTCGGATGCGGCTCAGCACCGAACACCGTGATCTCGTAGTGCTCGGGCGCCAGCTTCAGGAGCTCTTCGAGCGTACGCACACCGGCCATGCCGTTGCCGACGAGAATGAGTTTTTCTTTCGCCATCGTCATACCTCAGATGTCGTTCTGCACTAGCCGGCGGCCGTCGTGGACGCCGGGGTGTGGACCGGATTGGCCGCGGCCAATTCAGGTGATAAAGCGGCACGATCGACCACGTCGAATGCCGTCAGATAAGTTATTGGATCGTCGGGGTCGAATCTGCCGCCATCGAAAAAGCGGTCTGCGCCCAGTTCGATGCCACCCGCGCGCCAATTGGCCGCGTGCGTCCCCTCGGTTTTGTAGTCAGACGCAGGCGCCTCCATGCCCAGGGCCTTCGCAGCCTGCCGATACAGATCGCTGCGATAGACGCGTTCGGCGGTAGCGCGGATATCGATCGCCGTATCCACCTGGCCCCAGCGAATCATCTGCGTCAGAAACCACACGGCGTGTGAGCGCCACGGGAAATTGGCCGCATAGCGGTGAAACACGTTGAAGTCGGACAGGCTGCGCGAAAACTCGGTGCGCGCGTATTGGAAAGTACCGAGCATCGACATGCGCACGACATCCACCGGCGCATTGACATAACGTGGCCGCGCGATCATGTCGACGACCTCCATGCGGTTCTCCGGAAGGTCGACCCACTTTGCGGCCTCCATCAGGGCCATCAACAGTGCCTGGTGGGTATTCGGATGCTGCAGCGCCCACTCTTCGCTGACACCCAGCACCTTTTCCGGGCTGTTGTTCCACAGCTCGTACTTCGTGATCAGAACGCGGCCCAGGCCTTCGCGCACCGCGAGTTGGTTCCAAGGTTCACCGACGCAGCAACCGTCGATCTGTCCGGAGCGCAAGGCATCGACCATCTGCGGCGGCGGCACGACCACCAGCTTGATGTCGCGATCCGGGTCAATGCCGGCGGAGGCCATCCAGTAACGCAACTCATAGGTATGCGTCGAGGTCGGAAAGACCACGGCAAACGTCAACGGCTTGCGGCCGGCCTGCTTGTCGGCATCGACCAGCTTCTTCAAGGCCGTGGCGGTGACCGGCGAGCGCTTCATAGCGTCGCGGTCGGCCTCCAGCAGCCGCTGGTACAGGGCCTCCGACACCGTGATCGCATTGCCGTTGAGATCCAGGCTCAGCGCCGTGATCATCGGCTTTTCGATCGGCCCCAAACCCAAGGTGGACGCAAGCGGCATCGTCGCAAGCATCTGCGCTGCATCCAGGATGCCTACTGCCACCTTGTCGCGCACATTGGCCCACGAGGTCTCTTTCGACAGCGTGACGTCCAGGCCATATTTGCCGAAGATGCCCTTCTCCTGGGCGACGATCAGCGGCGCGCAATCGCTGAGCGCGACAAAGCCCAAGGCCAGGTTCGGTTTCTCCAGCGTCAAGGGGTCGAAACCCGCTGGTAGCGAATTGTCATTCATCGTTTTACCGTTCAACCCGCAAGGCGAAGCTTTGACGCATCGTCGTCATCGCTACTGTCGTCATCCGCTTTCTGTACGGTCGGTTTGGCTTCCTCAGCGCCTTGCGTCACATGACGCTCGTGCAGGAAGCGCACGACCTCGGCGCGGTAGTGGTTGTACGAGGGGTCTTCGGCCAACGCGAGGCGATCGCGCGGACGTTCGATATCGATGTGCAAGATCTCACCGACCGTGGCCGACGGGCCGTTGGTCATCATGATGATGCGATCGGACAACAGCACCGCCTCGTCGACGTCGTGGGTGATCATGACGACGGTGTTGTTCAGGCGCGCCTGGATCTCCATCAGCGAGTCCTGCATGTGCGTGCGTGTCAGTGAGTCCAGTGCGCCGAACGGCTCGTCCATCAACAACACCTTCGGCTCCATCGACAACGCACGCGCGATACCCACGCGCTGTTTCATACCGCCGGAGATCTCATCGGGCTTGCGATCGAGCGCATGCGACATGTGCACCAGCTCAAGGTTGTGCCGCGTCCACTCATCGCGTTCGGCCCGGCTCTTGGTTTTCTTAAAGACCTGGTCGACCGCCAGGCGGACGTTGTCATAAACCGTCAACCACGGCAGCAGCGAGTGGTTCTGGAACACCACGGCGCGATCCGGTCCGGGTTCACCGACCTCGCGATTCTCGAGCAACACACCACCTTTGCTGGCGCGCAACAGACCGGCGACGATGTTCAGCACGGTCGATTTGCCGCAGCCCGAATGACCGATCAGCGAGATGAACTCACCCTTCTCGACTTTCAGGTTGACGTCATTGAGTACGTTCAGCGGGCCATTGTCGGTCGGAAAGGTGATGCCCACGTGATCGATGTTGAGATAGGTATTCATCAATTACTCCTCGGGCCGCGCTCAGCGCAATACCGCAGATTTATCCCAGCTGAATGCACGCTGCAGAGCCAGCATGCCGCGATCGAGCAGGAATCCGATAAAACCGATGACGATCACCGCCACCATGATGCGCGCCAGCGAGTTGGAGCTGCCGTTCTGGAACTCGTCCCAGACAAACTTGCCCAGTCCCGGGTTCTGCGCCAGCATCTCGGCCGCGATCAGCACCATCCAACCGATACCGAGCGACAGACGCAGGCCGGTGAACATCATCGGAATGGCCGACGGCAGTACGATCTTCACGGTCTTGGTCCACCAGTTCAGGCGCAGCACCCGGCTGACGTTGATCAAGTCCTTGCTGACGCCCGACACACCGACGGCGGTGTTGATGATGGTCGGCCACAGGCAGCACAGGGTTACCGTAATTGCCGAGTTCACAAACGACTTGGAGAACATCGGATCCTGGCTGACATACACCGCGGACACGACCATCGTGACCAACGGCAACCAGGCTAGCGGCGATACCGGCTTGAAGATCTGAATGATCGGATTGAATGCCTGGTACAGCGTCTGGCTCATGCCGATGACGATCCCCACCGGGATAGCGATCAACGAGGCGATGATGAAGCCAGCCATTACCGTCCACAGGCTGGTGAAGATCTGATCGATGAACGTGGCCTTGCCGGTGTACTGACGCGCCTTCATCTTTTCGATGCGTTCCGCCGGTTTGCCGGCGGCGACCGCTTTGTCGATACGCGCCTGCATGCGGTCATAAAACTCGCCTTCGCGCACGCGCTCGGCGCTGTGCTCGTCATACAGTGCGACACTCTGCTCCCAAACCTTGCCCGGCCCAGGCAGTTCACCCAACGAGGTCTGCACCTGCTTGGCGCCTGCGGTCCACAGCACCAGAAACACCAGGATCGCCGCCATCGGCACCAGGACATTGCGCGCAATGCCACCGGTCGCCTTCGATAGGCTGTCGCCGGCGAGGAAATCGAGGAATCGGCTAAGCGGGCCGAACTCGAAGGTCTTACGGTTGCGAATAGCACTGATCATCATGTGCTCCTAAAAACTATGTTCGCGTATTCATGGCGGGGCAGACGAATGCCTGCCCCGCGCTTCAGTCTTACAGGACTTCGTCGCCCTTCAGGCCGATCTCGAACGCCTTCAGGTAGTCGTTCGGCTTGGTGCCATCGAAGGTCACGCCGTCGATGAACTCGGTCTGCGGTGCGCGGTAGCCGGTTTCGCCATCGAAGTTCGGAAACTCATCCGCCGTCATGTGGCCTTCGGCGATCAACTCCATGGCTGCCTGCTTGTAGATGTCCGGGCGGTAGACCGACTTGGCAACTTCGTCGTACCAGCTATCGGCTTTCGGCTCGGCAATCTGGCCCCAGCGACGCATCTGGGTCAGGTACCAGACCGCATCCGAGTAATAGGGATAAGTTGCGTTGTAGCGGAAGAACACGTTGAAGTCCGGCACTGCGCGCTTGTCGCCCTTTTCGTATTCGAAGGTACCGGTCATCGAGTTGGCGATGACTTCATAATCTGCACCAACATAGTTCGACTGCGACAGGATCTTCACTGCTTCAGGGCGATTGCCGTTGTCATTCGCATCCAGCCACTTGGCTGCGCGCAGCAAGGCCTTGACGACACGTACCGTGGTGTTCGGATACTTCTCGGTAAATTCTTTGTTCATACCAAAGACTTTTTCCGGGTTGTCCTTCCAGATCTCATAGTCGGTGATCACCGGTACGCCGATCCCTTTGAACACAGCCTGCTGGTTCCAGGGCTCACCTACGCAGTATCCATAAATGGTGCCAGCTTCGAGCGTGGCCGGCATTTGCGGCGGCGGCGTTACCGACAACAGCGCATCGGCCTGCAACGTGCCGGTGATGTCACCCTTGTGCGGTGCGTAATATCCGGGGTGGATGCCGCCGGCCGCCAGCCAGTAACGCAGCTCGTAGTTGTGCGTCGACACCGGGAACACCATACCCATCTTGAACGGCTTGCCCTTAGCCTTGTAGTCATCGACCACCGGCTTGAGGTAGTCGGCCTTGATCGGGTGCTGCGGCTTGCCGTCGGCCTGCTTCGGCACATGCGGTTTCATCTGTTCCCATACCTCGTTCGACACGGTGATGCCGTTGCCGTTGAGGTCCATCGAAAATGGCGTGACGATGTGGGCCTTGGTACCGAAGCCGATGGTCGCGGCCAGCGGTTGACCGGCCAGCATGTGCGCACCGTCGAGTTGGCCGTCGATAACGCCGTCCAACAGCACCTTCCAGTTGGCCTGTGCTTCGAGCGTTACATACAGGCCTTCGTCTTCGAAGTAGCCCTTCTCATAGGCAATCGCCAAGGGCGCCATGTCGGTCAGCTTGATGAAACCGAACTTCAGGTCTTCCTTTTCCGGCTCACCCACCGCTGCACTTGCAGTGCCGCCGAACGCACCGATCGCCATGGCCAAACCGGTGGCCAGAACCGTGCGCTTCAAGAACCCTCGGCGGGTCATGGAGTCGAGTTGTTTTTTCATCAATCGGGACCTCGTCACTTCCAAAAATTTCAGGCAACAAAAAAGGCGCACTGCATCGAACGAGAACTTCTCCGTTCGGACAGGACGCCATTGTCGTGGTTGGCCTACTTTGGCCTTGTCGGTCATATCTGCCGGTCAGCCCGCCGTTGGGTCGACTTGATTGCAGACATGACAAAGTTGAGAAACTCTGGAGCAACGCTTGTGCCAATTTGCCTTGGGGTTTTGTCGCGCTGTCGCTTAAGCTCCTGGCCAAGTTGTTAAGTCGCTGTAATTTAGAGACTTCTAACGTAGCCAGCTGAAGCCGGGCGACGTTGCTGATCGCAGCCAAGCCCCTCACCGCCTATTGGTACACCGACCAAGACCGCACCAACAGCGTGCGAGAAACCGAATCCCGGTGTTATTCAGAGCTCATGTTGGTGCGTTTTCAGATCAGCAGGTCGGCGGCATTGACGATGGCTTCGGCAATGTCGACGAGGCGCTTGTTGGTGCTCATTGCGAGCTTGCGCATCGCCTTGTAGGCCTCGTCTTCGCTCATGCCGCGCTGTTTCATCAGGATGCCCTTGGCCTTGTCGACCACCTTGCGCTCCGCCAGTTGCGCGCGGGTTTTTTCGAGCTCTTGTGAAAGGGTATGGAACTGCTGAAAGCGTTCGATGGCGGCATCGAGGATCGGACGCACGCGCTTCTGGCTGATGCCGTCGACCACGTAGGCGCTGACGCCGGCACGTGTGGCGCGCGAGATGGTTGCCCCATCGTCGTCCTGGGTAAACATCACGATGGGTTTTGGGGCGGCGGTCTGCACGGTCTGCAGGCTCTCGAGGGTATCGCGGCCCGGCGACTCCAGGTCGATAATCACCACGTCAGGATTTTCCTTCTCGACGCGACGCAATAGGTTCTCGCTGCTGAAAGCAAAACCGACAACCTCGCATCCGACCTCGGCCAGCGATTTCTCTACCGATGCCCGCCGCTCTGGGCTGTCGTCAACCAGCAGTACGCGCAGCTTTTTATGTGGTTTTCCGTTGTCCACCATGCGTGTTCGCGTTTACGTCTCCAGTCGACCTCGCCGCGCGATCTCTACGATCACAAAAACGGCGCGCATCATACGGACTACTGAAACTGCTGAGTAGGGCCGCGGTAAAAAAAAGCCGCCGCACCACAGTTTGGGATGGGACGGCGGCATAGGCCATTCTGGCAATATCGACAGAGAGTTAGGAGAAATCACCGCGAAGCGATTTCACTGGATAATTAGCACATGATGTGCCAATGCTCCTGCAGCCCCTGTTCTTGCGGCCTTGGCGGCAACTGACGCGATCGGGACGGCGAATTGGCGGCGAATATTGCACCAGCCTAGGTGCGATTTGGGAGGTCATGCACAACTTGCGTGCAGCTTTTGTCGGGGCGCGGCATCGACCGCGGCATGCGGTTGCCGCCCGCGGCAAACGGCGGCTGAGGTGCGGATGTTTATATAGGTAAGCAGTGGTTAGGCTCCGTAGCACCCATCCTTGCCCGCCTAAACTGCCGGTTTCAGAAGACACCCGCATCGCGCCGCGCCATCGGCGCAACGTTCGCGTGCGTTGTTCGGCGCCGCAATGCAGCCAATACCCCTGGTCTGATTGGGGCTGGCAAACTTTCGACCGGGACATATGCCTAACGCGGTCATGGAGATATCGAAAGCCATACCTCGCTTCGTCCTAGGGGCGCTCGCGCTACTGTGCACGCTGGTGCATGCAGGGCCGGTCGACTTCGAACTGCACGATCTGAGCGGCAAACCCGTAAAACTGTCCGACTACCGCGGCGATTGGGTCTTCGTGAATTTCTGGGCAGCCTGGTGCAGCCCCTGCGTGCGCGAGTTGGCGGAACTTGCCGACTTCCAAAAAGCCAATCCGCAGGTCACGGTCTTGGGGATCAACTTCGAAGCGACAACGGCCGAGGCGTCACGTCGGTTTCTGCAGGGCATGGATATCGGTTTTACCAATCTCAAGATCGGTACCCAGCCGCTGGTGCCGTTCGAACCCCTGGAAGGCCTGCCGACCACGGTGATCGTCGACCCGGATGGCGAGATGATCGAGCGGCACACCGGACCGTTGACCAGCGAATCGCTACAGCACATCTTCGATCGGCTGCACCGATACTGAGCCGTCGCGCCGCCGCTCGCGGACAGGTAACCAGCAGTCACCCGCCAGCCCATCCGAATATTCGTGCATCAGCATTTATTTGTGCAGCGGGAAGGATTTTCCCGAATTTTTCTCCTAGTGCCGATGTGTGAATCACACCCCAATATCTTGTGTTTGCCGATGCACAAACATTGGGCATCTTTAAGTTCCTGAATGGCTTGGAAAAGCTCTACTTTTTAGCCGTTTTTCCACAGGCAACACACATATTCCACACCCTTTTCCACAGCTTTTATACACAAGATGTTGTGGTTGACACTTGGGAATCAGCGTATATATTGTGCTTCGTGCGGATGCATGCAGTACGTCGGCGGTGTCCCTGCCCGATCGCGCAAAGCGGTCTGTCCGCATACAAGAACACACACCCAAGGAGGAGCCTGATGGCAACCGAAGTGACGCATTCCAATGGCGGTGCAGAGAGCATTGCTGTTCCCCCGCGTGAAGCCGATAAGGTCAGCGCCGGTCCGGATATCCAGGCCAACGCGCCGGGCGAGCTGCGCGTCATCCGACGCAACGGCAAGGTCACCAACTTCGATGCCAACAAGATCGCCGTGGCGATGACCAAGGCGTTCCTCGCGGTCGAGGGTGGCAGCGCCGCCGCGTCGCGCCGGGTGCACGACCTGGTGCAGCAACTCACCGAACAGCTCAGCGATGCCGTGGTGCGCCGTAATCCGGCCGGCGGCACCATCCATATCGAAGACATCCAGGACCAGGTCGAACTGGCCCTGATGCGCTCAGGCGAACACAAAGTGGCCCGCGCCTACGTGCTGTACCGCGAGGAACAAAAACGCAAGCGCGCCGAAGAGAAGGCCAAGAAACAGGCCGACGCCCCGGCCGAGCACCTGGTCAACGTCACCCTCGACGACGGCAGCAAGCGTCCGCTGGACACCGAGCGCCTGCGCAAGCTGGTCACCGAGGCATGCAACGGCCTCGAGGCCGTGACCGTCGAATCGATCCTCGACGACACCTGCCGCAACCTGTTCGACGGCGTCAAAGAACGTGACGTGTCTCAGGCGCTGGTAATGAGTGCACGCACGCTGATCGAGAAAGAGCCGAACTACTCCTACGCCGCCGCGCGCCTGTTGATGGACATGCTGCGCCGCGAGGCACTCGGCTTCCTGCAGATGGATACCAATGTCGCCACCCAGCAAGAGATGGGCGACTGCTACAGCACCTACTTCAGCAACTACATCAAGCGCGGCGCCGACCTCGAACTGCTCGACAAGCGCCTCGCGCAATACGACCTCGAGCGCCTGGGCGCGGCACTGAACGCAGAGCGCGATCTGCAGTTCACCTACCTCGGCCTGCAGACGCTGTACGACCGCTACTTCATCCATTCCGACAACGTGCGCTTCGAACTGCCGCAGGCGTTCTTCATGCGCGTCGCGATGGGCTTGGCGATCAACGAGATCGACCGTGAAGGCCGTGCGATCGAGTTCTACAACCTGTTGTCGAGCTTCGACTTCATGAGTTCGACGCCGACCCTGTTCAACTCGGGCACGCTGCGCCCGCAGCTGTCGAGCTGCTACCTGACCACCGTGCCGGACAACCTCGACGGCATCTACGGCTCGATCAAGGACAACGCGCTGCTGTCGAAATTCGCCGGCGGCCTGGGCAACGACTGGACCCGCGTGCGCGGCATGGGTGCCCACATCAAAGGCACCAACGGCAAATCGCAAGGCGTCGTTCCCTTCTTGAAGGTCGCCAACGATACCGCGGTCGCGGTCAACCAGGGCGGCAAGCGCAAAGGTGCGGTATGCGCCTACCTCGAAACCTGGCACATCGATGTCGAGGAATTCCTCGACCTGCGCAAGAACACCGGTGACGACCGTCGCCGCACGCACGACATGAACACCGCCAACTGGATTCCGGACTTGTTCATGAAACGCGTCGCCGAAGACGGCAGCTGGACCCTGTTCTCGCCGGACGAAACCGCCGACCTGCACGACCTGACCGGTCGCGCCTTCGAAGACGCCTACACGCGTTACGAAGACAAGGCCGAACGCGGCGAGATGCGCGTCGCCAAGAAGATCAAGGCGAACGACCTGTGGCGCAAGATGCTCGGCATGCTGTTCGAGACGGGCCACCCTTGGATCACCTTCAAAGACCCGTGCAACATCCGCTACACCAACCAGCACATCGGTGTCGTGCACAGCTCGAATCTGTGCACCGAGATCACGCTGCACACCAACGACAACGAGATCGCGGTATGTAACCTGGGCTCGGTGAACATCTCGGCGCACGTCGACGAGAACGGCCTGAACATCGACAAGCTCGAAAAGACCGTGAGCACCGCGATGCGCATGCTCGACAACGTTATCGAGTACAACTATTACAGTGTGCCGCAGGCACGTAACTCGAACCTGCGTCACCGCCCGGTCGGTCTCGGCATCATGGGCTTCCAGGACGCACTGTACAAAGTGCGCATGCCGTACGCCAGCCAGGAAGCGGTCGACTTCGCCGATCGCACGATGGAAGCGGTGTCGTACTTCTCGATCAAGGCGTCGACCGATCTGGCCGAAGAGCGCGGCCGTTACCACAGCTTCGAAGGCTCGCTGTGGAGCCAGGGCGTGCTGCCGATCGATTCGCTCGAGCGTCTCGGCGAAGAACGCGGCAACTACCTGCAGGTCGATGACAGCCGCACCCTCGATTGGGACAGCCTGCGCAATCGCGTCACCACGGTCGGCATGCGTAACAGCAACACGATGGCGATCGCACCGACCGCAACCATCTCGAACATCTGCGGCGTCAGCCAGTCGATCGAACCGACCTACCAAAACCTGTTCGTCAAATCGAACCTGTCGGGCGAGTTCACCGTGGTCAACCCCTACCTGGTGCACGACCTCAAGAAACTCGATCTGTGGGATTCGGTGATGGTCAACGACCTCAAGTACTACGACGGTTCGGTACAACCGATCAATCGTATCCCTGAAGACCTCAAAGCGCTGTACGCCTCAGCGTTCGAAATCGATGCGCGCTGGCTGGTCGAGGCCGCGAGCCGCCGCCAGAAATGGATCGACCAGGCACAGAGCCTGAACCTTTACATGTCGGAGCCGTCCGGCAAGAAGCTCGACAACCTGTACAAGCTGGCCTGGGTACGTGGCCTGAAAACCACCTACTACCTGCGCTCAATGGGCGCGACCCATGTCGAGAAATCGACCATGGACGACAGCAGCAAGGCCAACAAGCTCAATGCGGTCGGCGGCAACTTCGTCATGGCATCGAGTGACGCAGGCAGCAGCGCACCCAAGGCGTGCAGCATCCTCGATCCGGATTGCGAAGCCTGCCAATAACACGCCCGGCGAAACGAACAGGAGTCATACAGCATGTTGAATTGGGACGATCCACTCGCACCTGTCATTCAGCCGAAGGCGCCCGCACCGGCCATCAACCCGGTGTTCGACGACGTCGACGATCAAGCGGTAGCAGTCGAACAGCCTCAGCCGCAAAAAGCCAAGGCCAAACCGATCAAGGTCGAAAAGCCTGCACCCCAGGTCGACCTGCGCCCGGTCAACCCGGACGACAAGCGCGTGATCAACGGTATGGCCGACATCAATCAGTTGGCGCCGTTCAAGTACCCGTGGGCGTGGGAATACTTCCTGAACGCCAACCGCAACCACTGGACGCCGCTGGATATCAGCATGGCGCAGGACGTACACGACTATCACCACAAGCTGACGCTCGAAGAGCGCCATGTGTATGAGAACGTGCTGTCGTACCTGACCACGTCCGACATCCTGGCGATGCGCAACATCGGCCTGGCGGTCATGGAAAAGATGTCGGCGCCCGAGCTGCAGATCTACCAGGCACGCCAGGTGTACGAAGAATCGCTGCATACCTGGACCTACCAGCACTGCATCGAGACGATCGGCCTGAACCAGAGCGAGATCTACAACCGCTACCGCGTGGTTCCGGAGATCAACGGCAAGATCCAGATCGCCAACCGTCGTCTGAACTCGATTCTGCGCAACGACATCGATCTGACCGATCGTGACGAGCTGCAGAACTTCCTGATGGCCTACATCTTCTTTGCGGGCATCTTCGAAGGCTGCTGGTTCTACAACGGCTTCAGCCCGATCTTCGCCTTGCAGCGTCGTGGCCTGATGAAAGGCACGGCCGAACAGCTGCAATACATCATGCGCGACGAGGTGCTGCATGCCTCGTTCGGCATCCGCGTCGCCAAGCAGATCATGCTCGAAGAAAAGATCAAGCCGGAACCCAAGGCGATCGCCGAGATGTGGGCCGAGTGCGAGGCCGCCGAAGAGGCCTACGCCGGCTACATTCTGCGCGACCCGATCCTCGGTTACAGCAAAGAGGATCACGTCGGCCAGTTCCGCTTCATCGCCAACCGACGTGCGCGCAGCCTCGGTCTCGACGAACCCTACCCGGGCGCCGAACCGACCCTGAGCTGGCTCGACGAACAGGCCAACCTGCGCAAAGAGAAAAACTTCTTCGAAACCCGCGTAACGGAATACCAGGCCGGCGGGTTGAAGTGGGACTGACACCCCGCGCAATAACACGGAAATAACAGGTCAATGCTGGAGGGGCCTCGAGAACCCTCGCCCGACATTTACGTAATGTCATAGACCACCACCCTAGGGTGATTGCGGTCACTCCAGCACCATACATTGCGGCCGGGTCGCCGACGCCCGGTCAATGAGAGGTCGCTGCCGATGTGTGCAGCGACACAGGTGTAACGACCAGGGGGAACAATGTTGAATTGGGAAGACCCACTCAAGAGCAGCGCCATTCCGCGGAAGCCGAAGCGCACGCCACCCCCACCGAGTGAAGCCAGCGATATTGCGGTGGCGGACTCGGGGTCTGAACCTGTCGCTATCAAACAGCGCCCGCACGCCGGCGACGGACTGGTCGACAACACCCGTTTGATGGCTACCGCCGGTGCGGCACCGACCGTTGATCCCAACCCGAGCGTGGTCAGCGAACCGCCGGGTAACTACGACAGCGACGCAGAGACCGGCGCCACCGGTCTCGAATCGCTGCAGATGGGCGCCGGCCGGATCCGTGTCGACGACAAGAAGATCATCAACTGCCGCGCCGACCTGAACCAACTGGTGCCGTTCAAATACGAATGGGCCTGGCAGAAGTATCTCGACGGCTGTGCCAACCACTGGATGCCGCAAGAGATCAACATGAACGCCGACATCCATCTGTGGAAAGACCCCAATGGTCTGACCGATGACGAGCGCTCGATCATCAAACGCAACCTGGGCTTTTTCTCGACCGCCGATTCGCTGGTCGCCAACAACCTGGTGCTGGCGGTCTATCGCCACATCACCAATCCCGAATGCCGCCAGTACCTGCTGCGCCAGGCGTTCGAAGAGGCTCTGCATACCCACGCCTACCAGTACGTGATCGAATCGCTCGGCCTCGATGAGGGCGAGGTGTTCAACATGTACCGCGAGGTGCCGGCGGTGGCGCGCAAAGCCGAGTGGGCCCTGCCCTTCACCCAACACCTGGCCGATCCGAACTTCAATACCGGTACGCCAGAGAACGATCAGAAACTGCTGCGTGAATTGGTCGCCTTTTATGTGATCTTCGAGGGCATCTTCTTCTATGTCGGCTTCACCCAGATCCTGAGCATGGGCCGGCGCAACAAGATGACCGGCACCGCGGAACAGTTTCAATACATCCTGCGCGACGAGTCGATGCACATGAACTTCGGCATCGATGTGATCAACCAGATCAAGCTGGAAAACCCGCAGTTGTGGAGCGACTCGTTCAAGCACGAGATCGTCGAGATGATCCGCGACGCCGTCGCGCTCGAAACCCAGTACGCCTACGACACGATGCCGCGCGGCATCCTCGGCCTGAACGCCCCGATGTTCGAGGAGTACCTGCAGTTCATCGCCAATCGCCGCTGCGCCCAGATCGGTCTGCCGGAACAGTTTCCCGGCGCGACCAACCCCTTCCCATGGATGTCGGAAGTGCTCGACCTTAAGAAGGAAAAGAATTTCTTCGAAACACGGGTAACCGAATACCAGACCGGCGGCGCGCTGAACTGGGATTGATCCAAATACGAACAACGCGGGGTGAGTCATGCAGTGCCATCAATGCCATAGCGAGATGCAACTGACTGAACGAGTTGCCGAAGGCCGTGCCGAACAGCGCTGGTATCAGTGCCCGGTGTGTGCCGCACACCATACGATCTCGCAACCGCATGAGGCATGCCTCAAACGCATCGGCAACCTGCAGCGCTGCAGCAGCGAATGGCCGCAGCCGGCGCGGCTGGTACGCAACTTCACCTGATCTGGTTTCTACCGACTTCTCCAGCAGAAGGCGTGGGCATCGGGAAATAAGCGACACGGACGGTCGCCACTAGAAAAGCTGTATCTATTGGCCACGCCTTTCCGGGCGTGGCTTTTTTCTTTGCCTGATACGAATCCAACGCCTATCGGTCGACCGCCTGCCGACGACATTTCCACTTATTTTTCGCGCCAATCGGCCGCTATTCGACGCATAGACCGCCAGCGATGCCACCACGCCATGAGCACTTCGCCGAGAAAAGCGTTCAACGATACGCACCCTACAATTTCGATTGCGCGCATGGAGCAGCTGCTCCAGTTGCAACGCGACGTGCTGAAAATGATCGCGCTCGGCAGCCCGAGCAGCGACATCCTCGACCAATTGTGCCGCCTGTCCGAGGCCATGGTGCCGAACTCGGTGGCGTCGATCATGCTGCTCGATGAGCAGGGCCTGCACCTCGAGGTGCGCGCCGCACCGAGCATCCCGGCGGCCGGCGTCGCCGCGCTCAACGGCCTGCAACCCGGGCCACAGGCAGGTTCGTGCGGCACCGCGGTATTCGGCCGCAAACCGGTGTATGTCACCAACATCTACGAAGATGCCCGCTGGGCAGGCCTGCTCGATTTCGCCACCCAGTTCGATCTGCACGCCTGCTGGTCGATGCCGATCGCAATCTGGGACAACGAGGTGGTCGGCTCGTTCGCCCTGACCAGCTTCGAGAAGCGCCCGCCCGACGCGTTTCACAAGCGCCTGCTCGACACCGCCAGTTATCTTGCCGGCATCGTGATCGAACGCGAACTGCAGTCGCAGCAACTGCTATCGGCCAACATCGCGTTCGAGCATATGCGCGAAGGCGTTATGGTGACCGACGCCAACTACCGGATCATCCAGGTCAATCGCGCGTTCGAACGCATCACCGGTTTCAGCGCGGCAGAAGCGATCGGTCAGACGCCCAAGATTCTGCAGTCAGGCCGGCAGCCACGTGAGTTTTACCGAGACTTCTTTCGTACGCTCGAGCGTACCGGCGAATGGCGGGGCGAGATCTGGAACCGCCGCAAGAACGGCGATATCTATCCGCAATGGCTGTCGGTGAAATCGGTTGCCGACGCCGATGGCCGGGCGCATACCCATGTCGCGGTCTTCGCCGACATCACCGACACCAAGGACTCGGAGAAGAAACTGTGGCAGATGGCGCACTACGATGCGCTAAGCAACCTGCCCAATCGCCTGTTGCTCAACATCCGTCTCGAACACGCGATTGCCCGCGCACAGCGTGCCGGTTCGCAGGCCGCCGTGTTGTTCATCGACCTCGACCGTTTCAAGAACATCAATGACTCGCTTGGTCACCAGGCGGGCGACGAACTGTTGCAGGTGGTTGCACAACGCCTGCGCGACGCGGTGCATAGCGACGATACCGTGGCGCGACTCGGCGGCGACGAGTTCGTGATCCTGCTCGAAGACCTGAAAGATGCCGACGCCCTGCGACGCGTCGCAGAACGTATCAACAAAACCCTCAGCGACCCGATTCAGCTACGCGGTAAATCACTGGTCGCCACGGCGAGCATCGGAATCGGCCGCTACCCCGACGATGCCCGCGATGCGGAGTCGCTGGTGCAGCACGCCGACGCCGCCATGTACCGCGCCAAAACGCTTGGGCGCAACCGAATCGCGTATTACTCGCCGACCCTGACCGCAGAGATCCAGGCGCGGCTGGAACTGGAACACGACCTGCGCCAGGCATTGAAGAACGACGAATTTGAACTGCACTACCAGCCGCAGTTCTCGGCCGAGGATGGGCATCTGGTGGCCCTCGAGGCCCTGCTCCGCTGGCGACACCCGGTACATGGCCAAGTCTCGCCCGACCGCTTCATACCGATCGCGGAAGAGACCGGCCTGATACGCGAAATCGGTTGCTGGGTGACGGAAGTGGCCTGTGCGCAGACGATGCAGTGGCACGCCATCGCCGAGCGGCCGTTTACCCTCGCGGTGAACCTGTCGCCTTATCAGTTGCAGGGCGATTGCGGTGTACGGTTGATGGAGGTGCTGTCGAAAACGGGCCTGCCCCCGGAATGGTTCGAATTCGAGGTGACCGAGACGCTGCTGGTCGAAGACGGCGGTCTGGCGCTCAGTCAACTGACGCAGATGCGCGAGGAATGCGGCATGAAGATCGCCATGGACGACTTCGGCACCGGCCATTCATCGCTCAGCCAGCTCAAGCTGCTACCGATCGGTAAGCTCAAAATTGATCGCTCATTCATTGATGACCTGCCCAACGACCCGAACGACGCCGCCATCGTCAGAGCGGTGATCCTGATGGCGCACACGCTCGGCCTCACCGTGGTTGCCGAGGGCGTCGCCTCGATCGACCAGCATCGCTTCCTGTGCGACGCCGATTGCGATCATTTGCAAGGTTTCCTTTATTTTCAGCCGATGCCTGCCGAAACAATCACACAGTTACTAAAAAATGGCGAATTGGAGATTCCCCACACATGCAAAACCAGAGGACAGGAGTGAGCGCGACGGTACTCGGCATGCGCTACATCGGATTCACCATGCTGCTGCTCGTGCTGTTCATGGAGCCCGCGTTGGCCAACAAATTCGAGACCATCGGCGGTGGCGTGGCCGGCTCGTCCGGCATCAAGCGCGAGTGGTTGCAGAAGTTCTTCCTGGTCGCGGGCGGCATCAGCCTGTTCGCGGCCTTTCTCGCGGTCGTGGTGCCGCGCAACAACGCGCTGTTTCTGAACTTCCGTAACTGGAAGGCCTCGGCCGCCGTTTTGACGGTGCTGTCGATCATTTTCTTCGGTGCCGCCTTCCTGTTCTGAACACACGCTGCGCGGCCGGGCGGCTGCGTGAGAACGCGCCGCCAACCCTCGAAATTACACGTGGAATGAACCGCCACGGCTCGGTAAAGTAGCCCCTTGCTGCCGCACATCGGCGATCGGGGAACACATGCAGATCGAACACCTGGAGGCCCACTACGCGGGCATCATCGAAGGACTGGGAGAGAATCTCGACCGCGAAGGCCTGATCAAAACGCCCGAGCGTGCCGCCAAGGCCATGGCGTACCTGTGCCGCGGTTATAACCAGGATCTCAACTCCGTCGTCAACAATGCGGTATTCACGTCCGAAAACGATGACATGGTGATCGTCAAGGACATCGAGCTGTACTCCCTGTGCGAACACCATGTGCTGCCATTCATCGGCCGCGCGCATGTCGCCTATCTACCGCGCGGCAAGGTCATCGGCCTGTCGAAGATCGCGCGAATCGTCGATATGTATGCGCGCCGTCTGCAGATCCAGGAGAACCTCACGGTGCAGATTGCGGATGCAATCAGCGAGGTCATCAGCCCGGCCGGGGTCGCCGTGACCATCGAAGCCGAGCACCTGTGCATGAAGATGCGCGGCGTGGAAAAACAGAACTCGACGATGAAGACGTCGGTCATGCTCGGCACCTTCCGCGAATCCCAGGCTACCCGGATGGAGTATCTCCAGCTGATTGCCGATTGAGCGATCACCCTTGCCGAACGAACGCCGCAACAAGCGCCAGACCCAGCCGCTGCATCACACCCAACGGCCGGCCGCAGCCCAGCAGCCCCCCTCTTCCGAAGCGTTGCCCACGGTCGACGACGACCCGGCCCTGCGCCGCCTGATACACCGTCGCACGATGGAACTGCTCGCCGAGGCGGAGCCGCTGTGCCGACGACACCGGGCGCGCCTGCCGGCCCCCGAGATCCGCTTCGATCTGCGCGGCCAGGCCGCCGGCCAGGTGCAGTGGCAGCGGCGCAAGGCTGTGCTGCGATACAACCTGGAGATCGCGCGACGCCACACAGCAGACTTTCTCGCCACCACCGTCACCCACGAGGTGGCGCACCTGGTTACGACAGCCTGCCATGGCCGGGTACGCCCACACGGCGCAGAATGGCGCGCGGTCATGGCGTACTTCGGGATCGACCAACCCAGCCGCTGCCACGATTACACGCTGGAAGAGGCCGGTATCAAGCGCCAGCGTCGCTGGCCGTATCGCTGCGATTGCCGCGATCACGCGTTGAGCACGACGCGCCACAATCGCGCGCGCACCGGCAGCGCAATCTACCACTGCCGATATTGCGGCAGCGCTCTGCGCCCGACCGAGAGTGCCGATGACTGAAAGTTGCCGGCAGAGCCCATCACTGTCGCCGGTTTGCGTTCGGCCGCTCGTGCAATACCCTATGCCCAACAAACACCTTCAGGAGTGTCGACAATGAGCCAGAAATACCCAGCGTTGGACTTCCAGAGTATGCCGGTCGGTGCTGGCTATTCACGACCCGAGCAGCAATTTCCGGGCGGCCTGACGGTCGACAGTCCGGCGGTCGAGGCCATGACCGACCTGCGCAGGGTCACTGCCTTGACCGTTGAACGCACCAACACCCTGGCGGCCACCCGCGAACGTATGAAGAAACTCGGCGTGCGCATGTTGTTGGTAACCGGGGCAACCGGTGCGGTGATGGGCGTGATCACGGTAACCGACCTCGACAGCGGTCGGCCGGAGAAGATCGCCTCAAAGACGGGTGAGCAACCCGAAGAGTTGTTGGTGCAGGACATCATGACGCTGCGCGGACGGATCGAAGTACTGACGCTGGCGGCTGTTGAAAAAGCCGTTGTCGGCCAGGTGCTATCGAGCCTGCGCGAAGCACAGCGGCGACACGCCCTGGTGCTCGACAACGACGAGCACATCTGCGGCATCTTTTCGCTGACCCGGGTCTGCGGTCAGGTCGGCCTCGACATCCAGCCGGGCGAACCCATGCCGAAGATTGAGGCCGCGCTCAAGACTGTGCTCGATTGACGCAACGGCGCAATCAGGGGAAACGCGCGTCCAACCAGGCATTGACCGCGTCGAGCAGTTCGTTTTCCTCGCCTTCGAAGAAATGGTCGGCACCGTCGACCATCTGCTGCGTGTAGTCGCCCCCCGACTGCTTCGCCTGCGCGGCGCGCTGATCCGCACTGGCGAGCACTTCCGGCAGGTCTTCACTGCCGTACAGGTCGAACATCGGTAGCTTGTAGGTCGGCAGCTGCGCCAGCGAATCCATCGGCCCGCCGGCGATACCCCCCGACATACCGATGGCGACGAAGCCGTCTACCGGTTTCGGCGCCTCGCTGAGGTAATAGCTGGTCATCGTGGATCCCTGGCTGTGCGCGATCAGCACGATCTTGTCGAAACCCTTGTCTCGCAGATAATCGATCGCCGCATCCAGACGGCCCGGCACCCAATCGTAGATCTTGGCGTACTCGGCATGCTCGGCCTCGTTCGGCAGCACCGGCATCTGGATCGACAGGGTGTGCCAGCCGGACTGGGTCAACTCGACCCGTAGCGGCAATACAACCGTCGGCCAGTTCGGGTGCACCCCGGTTCCATGCATGACGATCGCCGCCTTGCGCAATTCGCCATCGGCACTTTCCGTTTCGATCGCCAGAAAGTCACCGCGGCCATCGTTGAGATAGACTGCCTCGCCATCGAGCAGCGCGTCGACGACCTGTTCGGCCCAACGCCCTTCCTTTTCCAGGTCGCTGGCAACGGCCGGGATCGTCAACAAGGTGAAGGTTGCAAACAGCAAGGCGGTCAATTTCTGCATGGCAGATCTCCTGTCGTCACAAGATGCGGCTCGATCGTGGAATGTACCCGGCGGTTATGTGCCGCACGCTGAACAATGCCGATTCGCGGCATGGCTTGTCGAATAGCCATTGCGTCCAGCCGGTGTGTCGCTATCATCACATGGTAGCCGCCCACCGGCAAAGAACACGGAACCCAAGCCGATGGAAATCGCGTTGCTCGTCTTTCTGTTTCTGATCGGCACCGTAGCCAGTGCGATCCAGGCAATGAAGTATCTCGAACGCCGGCAGGGCGACCGGCAAGCGCATCACCGTAGTAAACAAGATTCAGGCGAATAGTCCCGCAGGCATGGCACCACCGCTGTTGTTCGACATCGTCGAATCTCCGACGCATCCCGACCTATCCGCACTCAGCGATACGCTGGGCTATCAACGGCTGGCGTTCAACGGTCAGCGTAAAGCGATCGCCAAGATGAAACAGACACCGCCGGATGTCGTCGTCGCCGACTTCTTCTACGGCTATGGCAACAACTACGCCGGCGCCAACGTCAGCAACCTCGATGTCCTGCTACGCAGCCTGCAACGCTTCGCGCCGGCATCGCGCGTCGTGATTCTTGCCGATCGCAGCGAAATCCGACATATCGACAAACTCAAAGCACTGTTCAAACTGGATACCGTGGTCGCCCTGCCTGCGACATTGGCCGACCTCGAACAGGCCCTGACCTGAATTAATCTCTCAAGCCGACACCGTCTGCTGCCGATAAAAGGGGATATGGCCTATCCCGCCGCGTGGAGCTGACTGCATGTCGGACGACAGTAAACGCCTGCTGATGGAGCTCGAGCGCACCATGCGTTCGATCAATCGCGAGGTGATCAACCCCGAGATCCCCGAGCTGACGCTCGACGATTTGCGCCCTGTCTTGTGCCTCGTGGCGAACGCCCGGGCGCGCTACCTCAAGGCATTGATCGCCCTCGGCAACGATGCAGAAGACGGCCAGGCAAGCACCGACCAGCTCAAACAACTGGCGCGCTTACGCCTCGAGTACGACGAACTGGTCAATGGCGCCAAGGCGTTGGAAACCGCTATCCAGCGCGGCTACCTGGACGTCAATACGAACACGGCCTGATCGAGCCCCCGGTATTCAACGCAAGTTTTCGCTGGAGACGCAAAGGCCTGTACATGCACACCTCTGCCCGGACACTCAAAACACGCGTTCGCCGTGTCGCTCTCATCTTGTCACTGTTCGCAGTGTCGATGCCGGTATCGGCAAAGATGGAGGCGCTGAGCAGCAACATCCATGCGCGCGATCGCATCACCTGTGAGTTTCCGTTCAAGCTGGCCTTCGACTGCTCCAACTGGCAGGGCGCCACACGACCGATCGCGGTCGGCGACTACCGCCTGAAACTCGCTGCCGGACCGCGAGGCAAGACCATCTTCGTGTCGAAGGTCCGCCACGGACCCGATCACAACGGCTCGCGCTTTCGCTCACGCACCGCTATGGGAACACGCGAAACCCGCTCGTTGACCGCGATAGACCTGATTGGCAGAGCGCTCGCTGCCGAAGGTATCCGCCTGGAACGGATGCATCCACTGCGGCGCGGCGCCCGCATCGACGGCTACTATCTCGAGTTCTCGGCCAATGCCTACGACTATCTGAAACAGTTCACGGTACTCGAATCCGAGCACTGGTTGCCCTAGTATTGCGATTGCATTCACCACGATACGTCGAACAACCACGATGTGGCATCTGTACCTCGTCCGGTGCGCCGACGGCTCGCTGTATACCGGCATCAGCACAGACGTACAGCGTCGCTTCGACGCCCACCAGAACAACCGCGGCGCTCGCCGCCTGCGCGGACGCGGTCCGCTGCAATTGGTCTTTTCCCAGGCCGTAGGCGACCGGGGTGAGGCGCAGCGCGTCGAATACCAGGTAAAGAAACTCAGCAGGGTTCAGAAGGAACGCCTGATCCGTGGCGAGACCGCCCTCCCCTTGCCGACCGAGATCTCATCGCCAAGCGAGTGTGCCGGTTAGGCGATATCCACCGTGCCAAGGGCCTCGCGCAGCAACGTGAGGCGTGCGTGCAGTTGTTGTGGTTGATACGCGACGGCCGGCGAATGTCCCCAGACCGGCCCGGGCCATGCAGGATCGTCATGCCGGCGCACGATGTGATGTACATGGAGTTGCGGCACCATGTTGCCGAGCGCACCGATATTGAGTTTTTCGCCATCGAAGCTGCGCATCAATACCTCGCCGGCCAGGCACGATTCAGCAAGCAGCTGCTGCCGGTCGTCCGGGTTCAATTGGTAGATCTCGCGGATGTCTACACGGCGGGGAACGAGCACCACCCAGGGATAGCGGCCATCGTTGAGCAACAGGACACGGCTCAGAGGCAGGTCACCGACCAATGTGCAGTCGGCCGCCAGTTGCGGATGCAGGACGAACTCTTTCATAGGGTGTAGCTGGCCGCAGCGACGCCTTCAGCCTGATTCGGCAACGTCGGCGCTCAGGCTCGAAAGTTTGCGATGATTGGAGATTGCCCCGCGACGCCGCGCCGGTCAATGCAGACGTCGGATCAAGCCGGTTAACGACCTGCGGTTTTGCGACGTCCGCTGAACAGGCCGAGGATGCCGCCACGGCCGTGTTCCTTCTCCCACTGTTGGAGTTCCTTGATGACCTGGCGGCGCATCGTCAACACACTGCGCACCGTCTTGGCGCTATGAATATCTTTGCGCAGTTGCTCCTGCGAATGCGGCGACGCCCAGGGCCCACCGTTCTTCGCCTTGCGGATCAGTTTCTTGACCTGCTCCTGCAACACGCCTCGCAGGTGCTCGACGATGTCGGTCTCGGCATCCTGGCTGGTCTTGCCGGTCATACTCAGGATCAGCTTCTTGGCTTGGTCGGGATCGATCAGGCCGGCCGACACACAGTCTTCGGCCAGCAGCTTCTGCGTCGGCTCACGTTCTTCTTTGAGCTTGTCTTCCATGCTCATCGGCTGCGGGGTATGGCGTGCCGGCGGCTTGGCTTTTTTGGCCGGTGCTTCGGCCGGCTTTTCCTCGGCGGCAGGCTGCTCGGTCATGTCGTCGTAGAAGACCGGCTCTGCTTCGGCCTGCACCGCGTCTTGCGCTGCCGGCGTAACGGCATCCCCAGCCTGCTCCGCTGCTGCGGCGGCCGGTGCTGCAGATGCCCCGCCGCATGTGCCGGACCGCGCCTTGAGCGCAGCCTCCAACATGCCGAGCTGTTCGGCGATCAACGGGCCGACATTGCCGAAGTTCACGTTGGCATCCGTGCGCATGCGCTGATGGACGACCGCGGATACGGCCTTGGTGCACACGTCTAGACAGCGCGTGTTGCTCATACCAAGGCGCGTCAGCAGCATCATCACGCGGCCAGCAATGTTTATCTCGAGCGGGTCTTTCACGACGCAGCCGGATCTCTTATCGGAATTGTACTCACGGTTATCGGTCAAACATGCCAGAATCTTAAGCCTGACGATCGAATTAGAACCGTGGGGAATGGCCGTGTCACCGAATGCCGAAGGTACTTGCTGGTCGTGCGGCAACCACCTGGAAACCAGCCTTTACCAGCGAGAGGGCGAGTGCCCGCAGTGCCGCAAGCAGACGCACGTCTGTCGCAATTGCCGGTTCTTCGCGCCAGGCAGGGCCAACGACTGCGAAGAACCCATCGCGGAACCGGTAAAAGACAAGGACCGGGCCAATTTCTGCGACTACTTCGAGCCCAGCAGTGATGCCCACCAACCGGCGGCCGACCCCGATGCCCTACGCGCGGCAGCCGATGATCTGTTCGACCTGTGACGCCACGTGATCTTGCCGATACTGATCGAGATCAAGGTTTGAGGCGCTGACAGGTTCAACAATCTGCCGAGCACTCAAAGGGGGAGAGTGAGCCGTGGACACGATGAGCCTGCTCATCGCCGTACCGCTGGTACTGGCGATAATCTACGTCGCGATACGCCTGCCGATGGCGATCGGAAGCAACCTGCGCACCGGCCATTGGTTCCGCCGGCAGCTGGCGAAAGACCTCGACCAGCTCAGGCTTTCGCGCATGTTGCGTTATCTCGGCATCGACGAAGCGCGCTATCTGCACGAACAAAAAGCGGTCGATATAAAAAACCACATGCGCAAATGCGACGCGTGCGATGCCAAGAACGAATGCGACGAGGTGTTGCAGGCGCCGGCACCGTCTTCCGAACCCGGCCTGGGTTTTTGCGCGAATATCGACGACCTCAAAACGATTCAAAAGCCGAGCGAACAACAGCCGGATACACAGCGGTAGCCCGCGTCAGGCAACAGAGGCGTTAGGTTCGCCACCCTCGTCCGTCGCGTCGACATCAACGCTGTCGTGGCGATTCAGGATACCGAGCGCCGCATCCGCCTCGTTGTACAGTTCGCGTACGAAATCCGTCGAAGGCCCGGTGCGACGCAGCAATTGCATCAGGTTGCTCAGGTGCATACGCGCACGCACGTAATTGCCATTGTTCTCGTAGCGTTTCGCCTCGACCATGTAGAAACGCGACACCACTTCGGCGCGACGTTCACCCAGTTCGCGTTTGAAGATGCCACGCACATCGGCGGGTATCGGTTGAACGGTTTCACCGTAGCTGACGATCTCGATCAGCCTGTCGAGCGCACGCAGCATCTTGCGGAATGCCTGCTCGTCTTCAATCGGCCCGACGCCACCGGGCGCGGCGCCCTCGGCATTCAGTGCCGTTTCGGCTTCGGCGATGCGCTCGGCAATACCCAGGTAGCGCTTGTGCAGTTTCTTGATCTTTTGGTAACGGGCAAGCACATCGCTGCGCAAGGTCACCCGAAGTTCGCGTGACAGCGACACGGTCTGCAGGTCGTCGAAGATCGCCAACAACGTTTGCACACCGACCTCGATGCGCCGCACCGCCAGCCGAACCGTCGCCAGATGGGCCTGGTAACGCGTAACGACAGCCGCCATGAACAGTGTCGCCACCAGCATGCCGGCGACGGCCAACGGTACCCCCCATTGTTCAAGCTCTGCCACTGCGCACCTCCCGGTTTGCCCCCTCCATCCAATAACGGCGGCCGCGCGCAAAACCTGATTTACGTTCACCAACGCGCACAACGCATCCGTTGGTTGTCAGCCGTCTTTACAGCTGACCCGGAATGAAACCCCTGAACGACGCCAGGTGCTTGTTTTTGAGTAGAAAATCAAGAAGGGCAAAGTATTTGCATTAATTTACACAACTTAACGATCTAGCGACTGGCGTGACAGAAGGATGCCGAACAAAACACAAACAAGCCTCTTGTTAATCTCATCCGCGGCGATGGCAGGCGACGCCTTGGCCGCCTCGCTAGACAGCACCATCAGCAGCTACATCCCCGTCGCACTGTTCACATTGGGCGCCTGGGCACTGCTGATCGGCTTGCGCAATCTGAAAGAACTCAAACACAAACGCCTCGAAACCCGGCGGCGACGCTGAGTGCCCCGAACGGCGTTCGCACGCCCGATACAATGCCGCCATTGAGCGCCGGCAACTCGGCAATTTCAGCATATACGGATGCACTCAGACGACGCTAATTGCGGCGTTTTACCTATTCCCGACGGTGTATTCAGGGTCTACGCTTTGCAGAAGGCCATTCGGCCATCTAAGAGAGGAAAGTGCCGACCTTGAACCTCCTGGCATATGCATTCATCGGACTTGCGATTACCTGGGGCCTGTACCTTGTTTACATGTACGTGGCGACACGCGCGTCGGAAGGATTGGCTGCCGACCCGTTGTTCAAACGCTTTCCCGAACTCGCCGCGGTCAACGGCAAAGCCCTGGTCTACTGTTATGCACCGCACTGCGGTCCCTGCCGCCCGATGTCGAAAGAGGTCGACATCCTCGCCGAGACCGGCGCCCCCGTTTTCAAGTTTGACGTTACCGACGATCCCGCCCTGTCGCGTGAGATGGGAATCCGCGCAACCCCTACTTTGATACTGATCGAGAACGGCGTGGTATCGCGCATGTTGCTCGGAGTGCGCACAGCCAACTATATGCACGGCTTGATCGCCTCACACGCGCGCTAAACTCTGCACAGAACCTTCGACAAAGGCCCGGACATCTCGGCATGTTTCGCACGTTCGTACGCGTCGTCTGGCTGACGCTGGGTTGGCTGGAGCTCAGTGTATTCACCACATTGCTGTACCTGTTGAGCTTTCTGCCGCCATCGTGGCGCAGCGGCTGGTATCGGCGACTGTTTCAGAGCTGGTGCCGCACGTGGATACATGCGCTGGGCGTCGACCTGCGCGTTCACCACCGGCATACGCATCCCCTGCCATCGCGCTACCTGTTGATCGCCAATCATCCATCGTCGTTCGAAGACATCGGTATCCCGGCGGTGTTCGACGTCGACTGTCTGGCGAAACGCGAGGTCAAAGACTGGTGGTTGGTCGGGCGTATCTCAGCAGCCGCCGGGACCATCTTCGTGCAACGTGAATCACGCGATTCGCGCGGCGCCGCTGCCGACCAGATAGAACGACACGTTAATCAAGGCATCAACGTGGCCCTGTATCCCGAAGGCGGCATCAAAGGTCCGCGCCTGCAACCCGCCTTCCGCCACGGCGTGTTCGCGATATCGCTGAAAACCGGTATTCCGATCGTGCCGGTCTATCTGCACTACGAGGCCTTGCACGATTTCCATTGGGGCCGACACAGCCTGCTGGCGAACATTCGCAACATCATGTTCGCCAGCAACAACCGGGCGAACTTCTACGTGTATGATCCGTTTGAGCCGCACCTGTTCGACGACAAGCAGAGCTACTGCGATCACGTCTATGGGCTCTACCAGCAATGGCAGGCACGGCACATCGGCTGAAACCTGACGACGGACAAGCAACGACCCAATGAGCTTTAAAGAACCCGCAGCGGTTGAGAACGCCTTCTATGACGCCTTTCGTGCGCTCGATGTCGATGCGATGCAGAACGTGTGGATGGATTCCCTGACCGTCAGCTGCATCCACCCCGGCGGCGAACTGCTACAAGGTTATGCCGCGGTGATCGACAGCTGGGCCGACATCTTCACCGGCAGTGAACCGCCCCAGGTCGAGTATCGCCTGGTGCAATCGAACGCCAGCGACAACCTGGCTGTACACACCGTGGAAGAGCGCGTGAGCACGGGTTCGGGTGCACGCCGTGCCGTGGTGCTGGCGACCAACATCTACGGCCTGGTCGACGGCGAATGGCGGATGCTGGCGCACCACGCATCGTTGCCGTTGGTCGAACCGCGCAGCGAGTCCGAGGCGCAACCGCCGTTGCATTGAACCTAGGATCCTCAGTCGACCGCTTCGAGCAATGTGCCGGCCTTCAGTTTGCCGGCTGAGGATTCCAGGTCAAAAAAAACAGCGGCCGAAGCCGCTGTCTTATCCTCGTTGATCTGACGGATGTCATTACTAGGGGAATGCCGGAATCTGCTCTTCCTGGCCCTTTGCCTTGGCTTCCGGATGATGGCTCATGATCAGTTCGCGAACCTCGCGCACACGACGTACCGGCACGTCGACCATCAACAGGATTTCACCCCGGTCGATGGCCGGCTGGAAACGCTTCAGGCGTGAGTTCGGGATGCTGACCGCGATCATTCCCGATACCCAGGAGCCGATCATGGCGCACACCACAGCCAATATCAGGATACCGCCCATACCGATCGAATCGCCCAACGACGGGTTGAACGACAACGCCACGCCGGCCAGAGCCCCGGTGACGCCACCGGCGACCATACCCAGACCTATGCCGTGCAACAGATCGGAACGCTGCAACAGATTTGCGACGTGCAAGCGGCCGAGGTTTATCCCATCCTTCGCCAGGAAATGAATGTGCGGGTCGTCGATCTTCGCCAGCAACAGTTCTTTCTCAATCGTTTCTGCCGAAGCCACGTTCGGTAGAACAAAGTACAACCGTCTCCGCATCTGAGATCCCTCCTTAGTAAGTCTTATCGACCCCCGGGCCAGCCTGCCGCTTTAAACCCGGCACATCGGTCTCTCATTCGGCAGTATAGAAAACCGCAGTAAAACAGTATGCCTTTATAAAAACTTTTGAATTCGAAGGCCGAAAAACCGACGATAAAAGGGCTGTTTAATTACTCCTGCTTATCGAACACGCGGTCTACCGCAGGAAATCTCCATGAAATCCCGTTTGATTCTGGTTGTTTTGGTCCTTTGCCTCAGCACCCCACCCGCGTTCGCCGACGTGCTCGTGCTGGTTCATGGTTATCTCGGCAGCGGCACCAGCTGGGCCGAGTCCGGCGTACTCGACAGGCTGCAGCGGCGCGGTTATCAACACGCCGGCGAATACAGTTTCAGCCCGCAAGGCATTCTGTACCGACCGACCGCCGCCGAACACGCAAGCAAGCCCGTGATCACGCTGAACCTGCCGTCGCAGGCCCCGGTCGTGATTCAGGCCGACTGGCTCGCGACGTACCTTCATCGCATCCACGCCACCTATCCCGACCAGGACATTCAGCTCGCAGCGCACTCCGCCGGCGGTGTCGTCGCCCGCATGATGCTGGTGCGCCACGGCAAGATGAAGCTGAAGCGTCTGATCACGATCGCCTCCCCCCACCTCGGCACCGGGCGTGCGATCCAGGCGCTGGATGCCACCGACAACAGCGGCATGTTCGGCTTCGTCAAAAGCTGGTTGGTAAGACGCAAGACCGGCGATGCGCTTTACGCGACGCTGCACCACAGCCGCGGCGTGCTGCTCGATCTGGCACCGCCGGCGCCCGGCAATATGCTGTTCTGGCTGAACCAACAACCACACCCCGACATCGGCTACACCAGCATCATGCGCATCGGCACCGTGTATATGCCCGGCGACCAATGGGTGCCCCCGATGAGCCAGGATATGAATCAGGTACCGGCGCTCGCCGGCCGCTCGCAGACCTACAGCATGGCGCAGGGGCACTTGCTCGGTCCGGCAGACGGCGAATTGATCGCCAACCTGCTCACCGAGCAACCGCCGGCCAAGGCCAAGAGCAGCGCACCGACAAAGGACAACGCCGGCGTGGACTAAGCTTGCTTGCATGCACGATGCCTTGCGACAACTCGAGGAACTGCTCAGGCGCTATGGCCACGTCTACGAGGCAAACCAGGCGGCCATCGCGCGACAGTCGTTCGAACGCGACCCGGCGGCAGCATGTCGCATGATGAACAGCGGTGACTGGTGGAACGATACTCAGTCGATCGCCGCGATCGATCTGGCCATTGACGGTGGCTTTACGCCGGAGGCACGTGCAGATGCGCTGGCGCTGCGAAACGCATTGATCGAGGTGTACTCGATCATGAGCAGCTTCGGCGAACACAACGACGCTGGCGAACTCATTGTGTCGCAGTTCAACAAATGGGCGGAGTCCCACATCTGAAGCGCTATCTCATATAAGGTTCACACGATATCTGCCGTCATAAATGGAGTCGGTACAAGGCAGACCCCGACAAACCGGGCGCCAACAATAACGAGGCAAAGATGCAGGGTTTCGATATTTATTTCATGGGAGAGATGCTACCAGACGCCGATCCGGCAGCCGTGAAACAGGGCGTAGGCAAGCTGTTCAAGGTGGAAGGCAAAACGCTCGAGCGGATGTTCTCGGGCAAGCCCATGCGGGTCAAACAGGCCGTCGATGCCGACAAGGCGAGCCGCTACCGTGCGGCATTCCGCGAGGTCGGCGCCCTGGTGCAGATCGTCCCCGCCGGATCGCCGGCGCCCGAGCCCAAACCGGTCGTCGCTCCGTCGACACCCGAGCCACAGGCCGACGAGGAAATCATCATCGCTGCGCCGCCGCCCGAGCCTGACGAAGAGATCATCGTCACCGCACCGCCTCCCGCGGCCGACGATGAAATCACCTTCGTCGAGACCTCGCCCGAGGCAGCCAGCGCGATGTCATTGGCCGAGCCCGGCGTGACCATCGACGATCATCCGCCTCCCGCACCTGCCGACATCGACACCAGCGGGCTCGAGGCGCTACCGCCGAATTCGGGCACGCTCGAAGACTGCGTGGTCGAAAAGCCGCCCAGAGAGATCCCGGACATCAGCCATCTGAAGCTGGTCGACGATTAATTCGTCATCAGTTGTCAGGACCCGCGGCGCGCCACGGCCTGCAGCTGCGGCAAGCGGGTCAATTCAATGCGGAACAGGCCGATCGGATGGCGGTTGTCGGCGCGCAAGGGATAATGTTCCGGGGTCTGACTGAACCAGATGAAGATCGGCCTGTGCGCCGCTTCCCAGTTGCCGCGATCGTTTTGCTCCAAACCATCGAACCGCACTTTCCAGGCGGCAACCGGCTGGCCGGCGACCGCGATGTTCTGCGACCGCTCCACCGTAACCTGGTATCGCAACCGTTCCTTGCCGTTGGTCACGGGCAACTCATACTGCCGACCGACTTCAAGATCCAGGTCGCGCACGGCAGCGAGCAGACTGAGGCGGTCGAACAGAACCTCACCGGCTCCCGGAGGTAGCGGCCAGTTGCCCGTATCCAACTGGGCCAATGCCTCGCGCCCGGGCGCGCTTGCCGGGTCGAGCCGTTTGACGTCACGCGCGCCACCATCGCGCACATATAGCCGGTGACGCAGCTTGCTGGTCTTCTGATAGGTTTCGAAACCGACCAGGTCTCCATCAGCCGTGTTCGTCCAGCTACGGAAGCGATAGCGGATCGGATACAGCGACTCCACGTCCGGATATCCGGCCGACGTCACGTCGAGACGCGCCGTCTGCACGCCCTCTACCAGAGTCTGCTCGGTGATGTTCACATCGGCGATCTGCAGATCACGACCCAGCGAGAACATGCCACGGTAGGTCACGGTATAGTCGAGCGCCGACGCCCCGGCATCGGCGCCGCTGCTGAGCGGAATGATCGCCAGCAGTACGCAGCCCAGAAGCAGCGATTGTTTCACCTTGTTACCAATCATTGCTCATCGCCCCCCGGTACACGATCTCTTGGTATTGTCTGCCGGATCGATCGCTTTCCATCCTGAGTATTTGCAATTTCCATGTGCCGACACCTGCCGATTGTGAACCGCTTCGCCACGCCTGCTGCGGCAAAACGCATATTCTCTTCGGATTGAAAGATTCATGGCACACCCGATTAGTTCCGAACGCCGGCGCCGAGACTGCCTTTGGCACCCGTCGTGCATCTAATTCCGCCATAGGGAGAAAGGTGGCGATTTCGCCAAAAGATTGACGAATTCAGGACGAAAAAATGACGAATCGCATCACTTCCGACAATTTTTCGACACATCAAGCCATAAAGCAACGGAATTTTGACGCCAAAAGCGACGGATCGACCTCCACCGCGCCGACTTCAAGCCACCAGCCAAGCGAACATTCAGCCAAGGTTGACCGCGCTCAAGAACGACTCGCTCAGGAAGCCACATCGCCTCATGACGCCAACATCGGTTCCTTTGCCGACGCTCAAAAGCATGTGGCGAAAATTGAGGCACAGTTTGCTGCCGATCCCAGCGCCGGGCTCAAAGCCCTTGGCCGCGTGAACGGCAATCTCGTAGAGGCAGCGATATCACGGCCGACCGCCTGATTCGACTGTAACCTTCTCGGCACAGGCGAGATCAAATCTCGCCATTTACCCGGCCCCACGCAAGTGGGCGCCGGGTTTCTTTTTTGGGCCTATGAAAATTCAGCAGCAACGGGCGCCGGATTGCGTCGGTCGGCTTACCGCCGGAAAATCAGCACATGCGTATCGTTTATTTGACGCTTGGTTTCTTCATTCTGCTCGGCATCGGCGCAGCCTGCCGCACGCCGCCCCCCTTGGGCGAAGACTGTGAATCCGTCGGCGGCGGACTGGTGCGCTGCGAGCGCCCTATCGGAGAGCGACGTGAATAGTGTCGAAGCGCAGACCCTGAGCGACATCTTCTTCGCCGAATTGCCGCATGCAGACCAGGTCAACCAGGCGCTGCAGGCCGCCTATGAGCGTGAAAAGCAGGCCGAAGACCTGCGGCGCACGCACCATTTCGGCGGGCGCTACGAGAACACCTATATCCCGGCGGAACGCATCGTGGAGCTCGAACCGGTGATCGGCTTTGCGCGCGAGCATGCTGCGCGGATTCTCGGCAGGCCCGATTTACGTGCCGGGTTCTGGTTCAACGAGATGCATGCAGGACATCGCACCAGCCTGCACAGCCACGAGGAACTCGATGAGCTGTTGTCCGCCGTCTACTACGTGCAGTGTCCGCCCGACAGCGGCAATCTGCTGCTGCACGACGACGAGGCGCTGATTACCGTCACGCCGCGCCCCGGCCTGCTGGTGCTGTTCCCCCCCGACCTGCCGCACGAGGTCGAAGAAAACCGGGCGGCACAGATGCGCCTGTCGGTGGCGTTCAATTTTGGTCCGATAGACCCGCAGACCTGATCGTCGACGTTTCAAGTCGCTCGGTCTCGGCCAGAACGATGCGACGCCCATCGGTGGTGATGAATTCGCGGTCTTCGATGTCACCGCGTTGCGCCTGGTATTCGGCCGCCCGCCCACTGGACGCGTCGACGACCCGGATGTAGATGACCTCGGAACTGTCCCGCCAGTGGTCGTACAGCAGAAAAGCCGATGCGAGAATCATCAGGGTGACGACTCCCGTCGCCAGTGCCCGTACCGGCAGTCGGCGCTCGTTTTGCACCGGGTTGATAACGCGCGGCGGCGGGCGCTGCGGCAACGCACGTGCTTGGCGTGTGCGCCAGAACAAGACTACGGCTAAGATTATCGCAAGCGTAAAAAGAATCTTACTGATCATGAACGGATCTTAACCCGGGATGGCACCGGGACGCCGCACGATCATCGACCTTGCATGAACTTCACGACCACGTTGCTACCATCCGATTCACGCAAACGGGCCTTGCTCGCATTCCTATCGGTCTGCAGCCTGTGCGTCGCGCTATTCGCCGGCAGCGCCACGGCGGCCGACCTTGCGGTGAATATCACGCCGCAGCTCGATGGCATCACGACGCTGCACAACGGCCAACCGGTGCGCATACAGCGCGAGCAAGACCGCGATAACACGATCGCGCAGGCCTTTCAGCGCACCTCGAGGCGCTGCCCGCCTTTCTGCATTCAACCTATGCGCATGCCCGAAGGTGTCGAGACGATCGGCGAGCTCGAGATGCTGGCGTACCTCGAGCGCATCGGCCGCGGCGACGATTCACTGCTGGTCATTGATTCGCGCGGTCCGCACTGGCTCGCGCATGGCACCATTCCCGGTTCGGTCAACATCCATCACCAAAAGCTCAGCCTGCGATACAGCAGCGAGGCCGACGTGCTGGCCATTCTCGTCAATCGCTTCGACGTCGACCGCTCTGAGATGTTTCTCGATTTCCGCGACGCCAAGACCCTGGTGCTGTTCTGCAACGGCCCGTGGTGCGGTCAATCGCCGTCGAACATCAAGCGCCTGCTGCGCCTCGGTTATCCGCCGTCGAAGCTCAAGTGGTATCGCGGCGGCATGCAGGCATGGGAGACCCTGGGGTTTACCACCGTGGTGCCGCCATAGCGGTATCATGTAGCTATGAAACACCTTCTCGTCATCGTCTTCAGTCTTGCTGTGGCGTTGCTCGGCGCCTGCACCGAACCCGACAGACCGAGTATCTCCCTGTTCCTCGCCGTCGAGCGCGGCGACCTCGACCAGCTCGAGCGCCACATCTACTGGGGGACCGACATCAACACCGCGTTGCCGAACGGGGTGTATCCGCTGCACGCAGCAGCGCAGAAAGGCCGCTTCGTGATGGTCAGAAACCTGCTCAAGCACGGCGCGCTGATCGACCAGCAGATCGCCGACGGCAGCACCGCGCTTGACGTCGCCATCCTCGCCGGTCGCACCCAGGTTGCCGAACTGCTGCTGAAGGAAGGTGCACAGCTGGATGCTTCCGCCCTGCTCGCCAAGGCCGCGCAGATCGGCAGCACCGATCGCGACACGGTTCGCTTCCTGATCGCGCGTGGCGCCGATACCGAGTTCCGCGACGCGTCCGGCGACACGCCACTGCTGACCGCCATCCGCCAGGACAACCATCGCTTGGCATCCCATCTCGTCAACCAGGGAGCCGACGTTAATGCGGCGACCGCCGACGGCAAGAGCGCGCTGCAACTGGCTACGGAGCTCAAGCTGCCGGAAATCGTCAGCCTGCTGACGCGCCAGGGCGCACGTTGAACGCAAGCACGGACGCTATACGCCTGCCCTGCTTCACATGCCGCGTACGCGCGATGAACTATTGCGACCATGGCGACCCCAAGCAGAAAGTGGCCGCGTTTGCTCGCGGCCCCCAAGCCCTTTGGGGCATTCCAACGGCACGGATCAGCATGACGCAGGCGGGTTCAGCAGCATGAAATGCACAACACGACAGACTGTCGCTTGGCGCTGCTTGGCGATGCTGGCAGGTTTGCTGATGCTTAGCGGGTGCGGCTGGATGGCCTCGGATGCCCCGCCTTCAGACAAACCCTCGGGCGAATCGCTGGCGCAGGCCGAAGGCGACCTGTTCCGCCTGTACGTCGCCTTGTCCGCGGCGGTCGACAACGACAGCATCGTGCAGCGCCGCGCCGACTTCTTTACGGAACGCTACCTGCAGACAGTGGACCCTGGCGACGAAAGCTCGCTCTACCGCTTGAAGCTCACGCAGTATGTCGACAGGATCGATTCGTATCACCAGCAGCGCGACGACCGTAGCGGTTGCCTGACACTGAACGGCTACGAGGCGTCCAACGAACCGGTGGTATTGGCCGTGCGATACGCCAAGCAGGCCGACCGCTGGCTGGTCGACGACGTGCATCTGGGCTTTGCCGGGAGCACCCTGGATTTCGTCGATCAACCCGTGTGTCCCGACGAATCGGATTCCCGCTGAGCGGCATGCGGCCGCCGGCTACAGGCGCAACGCTTTGCAACCACCGCAAGTCTTGCTAAGGTCGCGCGCCTCAGCAAAGTCCTGGACGGAGAACACAGCCATGGCGAGCACCCCGGAAGAACTCACCATCAATTACAGCGAAGGCGGCGTCGACGTCGTCAAGGAACTCGACAAGGTGGTCTTGTCGAAAGGCGCCTGGACCACGATCCTGTTCCGCTACCAGGATTGGGACGCCCGCAAAGAGGAATACAGCAAGGACAAGTACTCGATCCGCCGCTACCAGAAGCGCAACGGCGAGTATCAGCAGAAGTCGAAGTTCAACATCTCAAGCCCCGACCAGGCCCGTCAACTGATCGAAGGCTTGACCAAATGGCTCGACGACTGAACTCCCGCGCACCTTGCCGCACATAAAAAAACCGGCTTGAAGCCGGTTTTTTTATGTATCGGAATTGCCGATCAACCGCCTTTCGCTTTCATCAAGGCCTTGGCCTGCGGTATCCACGATTCACGTTCGATACGCCCTTTGAACTTCAACCGTTCATTGACCCATTCGATGTTCTCCGGCGTCCACGCGGCGATCTGATCGAAGCGCCGGATACCCAGGTCATTCAGGATGCCCGCGATCTTCGGCCCGATGCCTTTGATCTCCTGCAGGTTGTCGGCCGCCTCGTCGTTGCCGGCGAGTAACGGCTGCCCGCTTGCCCCGGCGTCGGCGGCGACGGGATCTGCGGCTTCGGCGGCGGCCTCGGTCGCGGCGATTGCGGTTTCGCTGGCCTGTTCGAGCGCCACCCGGCACTCGGCGAGTTGAGCCTCCAGTTCCGCCACCTGCTCGCTGTTGTCGGTTGCTGAGCCCAGCTCAGCCTTGGCCGCAGCCAACTGATCGACCAGGCTCTTGCATTCCGCTTCGCAGTTGGTACGAGTCGCCAGGGCAGCGTCGAGCTCGGTCTTCAACTTGCGTGACTCGTTCTCCGCGTTGCGCAACCGGGTCAGCAGTGAGGTCTTGGTGCTGGCCGCCGAGATCCTGGTCAGATACCAGCCCAGCAACATACCCAGCAGAGCGGCGATCAACAGCAAAACAAAGGTTTGAGTAATCAGATAGGTCATTTCCGCTCCGGTCTTTTACTGAAAGGGAACGATATCGAAAGTAATACGCCGGTTGGCCGCCCTTCCCTGGGGCGTGGTGTTCGGCGCAATCGGCTGGCTGTTGCCGTAATTCACCACCTGCATACGCTCGGCGGTGATGCCGGCGATGTAGAAAAACTGCTCGATCGCTTGTGCGCGCGCCAGGCTCAGGCGGTCTGCATTGCGATCGGCGATTCCACTGGTATGTGCGCCGATGACGATCTGCGATCCCGGGCACTGGTAGGCCAAGCGCGCCAAGTCGCCGAGCACCGGGTAGCTCTCGGGCATCGGCGATGCGCTGCCGGCGACGAATCGCACCGAGCGTGCAGCCGCGAGGCGCGCCATCATGCGCTGGCAGGTCGCAGCGGACATCGGGTTCGACAGGTCGCCGCCGACCTTCTCGATCTTGCTGACGTCGAACCTCGGATGCAGTGGATCGTTGGGATCGAGCAGTGACTGACGCCGGCGTATGCCGCTGACGTCGACCGAGCGAACTCCCCGCACATCGGCGGTAATCCCGGCGACGCGCTGTACGGAAACCTGGCGCGCAACTTCGCCTTCGAGCGTCAAGTCACGCCCGCGTGCACTGATCGCAATGTTATTGATGGCATTGGCGGACAACGCCCGTTTGACGCGCTCTGTGAGGTCTGACTCGATGGGTTCGTAGCGCAGCGCCACGGTAAACCATGTAAGCAGCAATAGACTGGCCAGAGCGACCAATATCGCAGTACTTCTAGACACCCCGATCTCCCCCGATTGAATGCAGATATGGCTTTTTGTTTTTCTGCTGCGGCCGCCGTCGGCGGCCGATGGGGTAATTTAGCGCATTTTCGAGACCGGTAGGTTGAAAATCCCGCCTTCTAATGACTGTTTGGCCGGTGTTTGATCCACCTCAGCATCGCAGTGACAGCGAATTGACCACAGTCGAGCACCCGGCTAGTCACCGATGAAGCGCTCGCCCGGCGTCATCCGCGTTCGGCACTGACGTTGCGGCAATGAGTCTCGTGCACCCGGGTGGCGGCGACCACGGCAACAACCGCGAGTGCAAACGACAGCCACAGGCCGTTGTGGTAATCGCTCCACGCGTAGTGACGCACGCCGTTGATCTCGGCCCCACCCCAGGTCAGGTCCAACACCCAGCCGAAGGCCGGCTGCATGATCGCTGCACCGAGGAACAGGCCGGTGTTGACCAACGCGATCGCCATGCCCGCGCTGCGCGGTGCGCACACCTCCTTGACGGCGGCATAGGTCAGCACGAAACCACTCGCACCGAGGCCCACCAACCCATACAGCAGGTAGCCGCTCAGGCCGGGGCCCCAATCGATGAACAGGAAACACAACCAGGCGGCGGCCGACATCAAACCGGTCGCCAGGATCACCGGCTTGCGCAACCCGAGATGGTCGGACAACCAACCCATGAACAGGCAACCGGCGGCGAAACAGATCAGGCTCACGGTGGTGTAGCCGGAGGCCTCGGTTTTATCGAGACCGTGCACGTCGCGCAGCAACGGCACGCCCCACAGACCGACGAAGCTGAACATATTGCCGGTCACACCGAGGTTGACCCAGAAACCCGGCCAGGCAGCGAGATTGCCGTACACCGCCTTGAGCGAACCCCACCAATGCGGGTGCGTCTTGGCGTGTTCCGGCAGGCCCTCGATCTCGCGCACCGACGGCAGGCCCAGGTCCTGCGGCTGGTTACGCACCAACAACCAGGTCAGCACCGACATCACCAGCGTCAACACGCCAATGCCGATGAAGATCTCGCGCCAGGAAAAGAACGCGAGCGCCCAGGCCAGCGGTGCCGCCGCCATGATCGAACCGAGGTTGCCGAGCAGCAGCGTCAGCCCGCTGACCCTGCCGTAGTGGCGGTCGCTGAACCACACCGCGTTGCTGCGCATCAAGCCGACGAACACCACCGATACGCCAAGGCCGACCAGAAAACGCCCGGTCGACGCGGCCGTCAAGGTGTCGGCGAGGCCGAACAGGATCGAACCGACACCGGCCACCAACGAACCGATGGTCACGCTGATGCGCGGCCCCAAAGTGTCGGCGAGGATGCCGGAGGGCACCTGCATCGCGGTGTAGATATAGAAATACATCGCCGCCAGCGACCCAAGCGCCGCACCGGTGGTGCCGAAGGCCTTCATCAGATCCGAGGAGACCGCGGCCGGCGCCATGCGATGAAAGAACACCACCATGTAGGAGATGATCAGGATGAAGTAGATCAACCAACGCCAGCGGTTGAAACGGGCATGCACGGCATTCATGGCAAACGGACTCTCGGACGATGGATTTCGGGTAGTTCAGAGGCCGAGTTCCGTTGGCCAATCAAGCAATGCGTCGACGACGGCACGTTGTTTTTCTGTCAACGACAGGTCGACTGCCATACGCGACAAGGTCTTGCGATAGTCGGACAGCACGATCGATCCACCAGCCGAAGGATCGGTCAGGCGTTCGTGACGGAACGACTCCCAACGCACTCGCTCGGCGTGATCGAGCGTATCCGGCCAGTTGCGCGCACGGTAACGAAACAACATCTCTTCGAGCTTGGGCGCATCGAACGCCAGATGCAGTGCGCCAAGTTCTTCAGGCGGCGTGCGCCGCACCTGGTCACAACGGCGTCGGTCTTCGTCCGACAGAAAACCACCGTACAGATCGCGATCGGGATCGGCCTGCGGCGGGAAACGCCCTTCGGACGAGAACACCTCGGTGAGTTTGGCGTCGAGCCCGGCAGCGCCGTTCAATGCATCGAGGTGCCGCTGCTCGGCAGTCGCATCCATCTGCCAACGCTCCCGAGCCTCTTCAGTCAGCGTACCCATCGGCACGACCACCGGCGCACGATTGATATGGACGACCTTCAACGGTATGCGTTCAGCACCATCGGGCAGATCCGCCGTCGCGGTATACAGCCGGGTGCGGATCTCTTCGGCCGACATCGCCAACAGTGGCATCGGATCGGTGCGCAGATCGTAGACGATCACACCATTGCGATTGGTCGGGTGCATCGCCAGCGGCACGACAGCCGCGATACAACCGCGCCGTGCCGGGTAGCGCGCTGATACGTGCAACACCGGCTGGCGGGCGCGCACGTTGAGCTGTGTCGCCAGCTTGTGTTTGTCGCGGTTGCCGAGCGCGAATTGAAACAGCTTGGGTTGGAGTTCGCGCACCAGCTTGGCGAGCGCAATGGTCGCTTTCACATCGACCAGCGCATCGTGCGCGCCCGCGTGTTCGATGCCGTTCGCCGCCGTCAGGTCCTCGAGCCGGAAGCTGGTGACACCCGGTTCGCGCTCCGGCCACTCGATGCCTTCCGGTCGCAAGGCATGCGTCAGGCGCACCACGTCGATCATGTCCCAGCGCGAGTTGCCGTTCTTCCATTCGCGTGCATAGGGATCGAAAAAGTTGCGGTAGAAACCGTAGCGCGTCACTTCGTCATCGAAACGCAGGGTGTTGTAGCCAAGTGCGCAGGTGCCCGGTTGCGACAACTCATCGTGGATGAAACGAAAGAAGTCGGCCTCGGGCGCGCCTTTCTCGCGTGCTTCCTGCGGCGTGATCCCGGTAATCAGGCAGGCCTCGGGATGCGGCAGAAAATCATCGGCCGGTCGTGCATACACCACCAGCGGCTCGCCGATCGGGTTGAAATCCAGATCGGTGCGCAAGCCGGCGAACTGCGCCGGGCGGTCGACTGCCGGTTGCGCGCCCCAGGTTTCGTAGTCGTGCCAGTAAAAGCTGCGTGGTTCGGACATGAATCGTTGATCGGAGTCGTGAGTATCAGATGTTCAAGCGCTACGCCTATGGGCTGCGCTCAGGTAATCAGCGCTGCTTCGCCCAGGCAACCTGGTCACGCAGATAGACAGGTACCGCGGCTTCGGCCGCAACGGCGCCGCCTTCGATGAACTTTGCCACAGCAATGCGCACCACATCCGCGGCATGCACCGACAGTTCACTATTGAATTGCTCCACGCCGGCGCGCGCGCTCAAAGCCGCCGAGTAAGGCCCCCAACCGCTGCCCGCGCCGAACCAGCCATCACCGCCGGGTACGATCACATCCTGCGCGGCGCATACCATTTCTTCGCCCGAGAGCTGCATGATGCCTTCAGCATCCAACCGATAGGCGCCCCAATAGACTTCATTCATGCGTGCATCGAGGGCGCTGAGTACCGCCGCCGCTCCGGCTGTGCGATTCGCACCCTGGGCAAGTGCCCGCAGACTCGATACCGGCACCACCGGCAGATCGGCACCCATCGCCGAACCCTGGATGATCGATGCCGCGATCCGCACACCGGTGAATGAGCCAGGTCCGCGCGCATACGCCAGCGCATCGAGATCGCGCAACGTCAACTGCGCGTCGGCCAACAGGGCCTCCATCATCGGCAGGATATGCTCGCTGTGTCGGCGCGGCACGATCTCGAAACGTTCGTCGACCATGCCGTCGATCGACAGGGCGGCAGAGCAGGCGTCTTCGGTGGTATCGATAGCGAGGAGTTTCATCACACTGTCTCGGCTCAGATCGTCAGCACGGTCGAGCCGGTTGTCTTGCGCGCCTCGAGGTCGCGATGCGCCTGGGCAGCCTCGGCCAGCGGGTACTGTTGGTTGATCTGGATGTGCAGCAGACCATCGGTCACCGCACCGAGCAAACGGTTGGCACCCTCGTCGAGCAGTTCGCGCGTCGCGATATGGGTGGCCAGCGTCGGGCGCGTGACATACAGCGAGCCCTTGGGTGCCAGGATAGCCGGGCTGAACGGTTCGACCGGACCGGAGGCATTGCCGTAGCTCACCATTACGCCGAACGGGCGCAATGAATCGAGCGAATCCATGAAGGTTGCCTTGCCCACCGAATCGTAGGCGGCCGCCACGCCCTCGCCGTCCGTCAGTTCGCGCACGCGCTGCGGGATGTTCTCGCTGCGGTACATGATCACCTCATCGCAACCGTTTGCCCGGGCCAGCTCGGCCTTTTCTTCCGAGCCGACACAGCCGATCACGCTTGCCCCAAGATGCTTGGCCCATTGACTGAGCAGCAAACCGACACCACCCGCCGCCGCATAGACCAGGACCGCATCACCCGGCTGCACCGGGTAAGAGCGAAACAGCAGGTAATGCGCGGTAAGCCCTTTGAGCATGATCGCCGCGGCCTGCTGCTCGCTGACGCTCTCCGGCAGCTTGACGAGCTTGTCAGCGGCAATCAGGCGCACCTCGGCATAGGCACCCAGACACATCGGGTAGGCAACACGATCACCGACCGCCAGGCCGACGACGCCTTCGCCGACCGCCTCGATCACGCCCGCCGCCTCCATGCCGAGCACCGCCGGCAGATCGCCGACCGGATAAAGACCGTCACGCTGGTACACGTCGATAAAGTTCAGGCCGCAGGCGGTCTGTTTCAAGCGCACCTCGCCCGCGCCGGGTTCGCCGACCTCGATCGTTTCCCAGCGCAACACGTCGGCATTGCCGTGTTGATGGATGCGAATCGCGTGAGTCATAGCGTTCTCCGGGCGGGGTAAACCGTCATTCTCTTTGTCCGCGGCGCGCTTCACAAGTTGGGCTTTGAATTGTCGCTGTTCCCTACAAAACGCATGGACTTTCACGCAGTCATTCCGGCACCCTAGGTATCTAAAATCCGGCAGCTCAACGGGGCTGGAACAATAACGGCAATACGGAGGACAACCTGCCGATGGATATCAAAGCGCTCTACGACGCCGAGCCGAAATCGCCGCTGTACGTTGCGATCAACCGGGTTCTGGTACGCAACGACCCGAACCTGATGAGCATGATGAAGGAAGCCAGCAGCAAGATGTGCCTGACCACGGCGCTGACACCCGGCTTTCGCGGCTTCGACCTGATGCGCCAGCGCGGTGTCTGCCCGATGGGTATGCGCTGGGCCGGCAGTTCCGACATGATGACCGAGCTGTCGCATATCTGGATCGATCAGTTCACCTATTGGGATAGCGTCGACGCCCACGAACTGTTCCACGAGACCTTCGAGGACGTGGTCGTGGATTCGTGCGCCAAGTGCGGCGGCATGCTGCTCGACGGCCCGGAAGAACCCATTTACCGGGTCGTCAAAAGCGATCTGCCGAAGCTGCTGTCGAAAAACCAGATGATGAAACGCGGCTTCGAGAACAATGGCGATACCCGCGGTTATGCGCTCGACTCCGGCGAGACGGTCACCGTCCTGGCCTATCACCATGTGAAACCGGGCAAAGAATCCGAATTCGAAGAAGGCGAGATTCAGACCATGGAGATGCTCAAGGAAACCGCCGGCGTGATCGGCTACCAGATCCTCAAGCGCATCGGCCTGTCGACCTTGGGTAGCGGCCACGCCACCGTCGAATCCCTGATGGAAGACCTGAAAGACAGCTCGGGCACCAAGCTCAAGCGCGCTGCCGAGGTCTGGGAGGGTTACACGATCCCGGCCGAGTATCTGACCATGGTCGAGTTCGAAGACCTACGCTCGGCGCAAAGCGGTATGCCGCACGTCAACGTGAAGCCCGAGATCTTGTTCGTGCACGGACCGAAGGTGCTGAACAACTGCCTGACGATTCCAACCGTGCGTATCGCAGAATCCATGTTCCGCGAACACACCTATCGCGAGGTGCTGCAGGGTCTGAAATAGGTCGTGCAATGGCGGCGACAGCCCTCGCGGCTGTCGCCGGTGTCGATGGCCGGGATCAGAACAGATCCACCTCGCCGCTCTCACCGCCTTCGGACTTGTCAACGCTCGCGTAGTCGAGCGCGCAGTTTCTTCCCTGTTGCTTGGCTGCATACAACGCGCGATCCGCGTGGTCGACCAGGGTGGTCGGCAGAATACCCGGAGAGCACGCCACATAGCCGATGCTCACGGTCACCCGCTGTCCACCGGGAAAGACATGTGCCTCCACCGCCTTGCGAAAACGCTCGAGCGCGTTGCTCGGCGCATCGGGTCCGGCGGCGGTTTCCAGCAGTACGATGAACTCCTCGCCGCCGAAACGAAACAGATCGTCCGTGTAACGAAAGGTGCGGTCCATCAGGCGGGCGAACTGCAACAGCACCTCGTCGCCGTACAGGTGCCCGTAGTTGTCGTTGATCCGTTTGAAGTGATCGATGTCGAGCACTGCCAGGGTCAACATGCCGTTCTCTAAACCGGCAGCACGGCGTGACGCCATTTCGAACAGCGAGGTAAACGTCTGACGATTCAGCAGGCCGGTCAGCGCGTCGCGTTCGCGGCTGTCCATCAGCCGAATCAGGTTCGAATAGATCTCGACGATCTGCAGCGATTTGGCGCGCAGTAAGGGATCGAGCGGTACACCGTCGACAACGACGAGACGAAGCGGACCTATCTCGCCGGGGATTGGAATGATCAGCCTGTCTGTATCGTATTGTTCGGAAGCGACGACGGAAGGTTGCAGCGACTGGATTGCCGGCATCAGCGGATCGATGGCGCTGCCTGACGCGACGCGTTCGCTCGCATCGTCAAAACGTTTGATCGTGACGTCGGCAGCGGTGAGCTGTTTCTTCTGCGCCCCCGGCGTGCTGTGACCGTAGACCTCCATCACGCACACGTGCGAGCCGGAGAGCTGGTTGTGGAGTTGGTCGATCAGGCAACGGGTAAGTGAAACGCCGTCCTTTTGGCGGCTAAGTCCAATCGCGGTGCTGAATTGCTCGAAACCATCAATGGTCATCTGCTCTTCTCGCCGCGCAATGGGCGCACTGCCCTCATCGGGCGCGACTGCAGCGCACGCGGATACCGGTTCCAAATCTAATCGTTCGGCCATTACTGTCCATGCATCCCAAACACGCCTTGGTGCATGTTGTCGTTATCAGTTTTATCAATGACCTGGCCGGCGAATCGACGGCCCACTCGACATGGAAGCCATCAACCCGATATCGGTCGCACGCTTGGCTCGTCCTTGAAAGCGATCGCTGGCTTGACTCTTCCCGGTGCCTGGCTCGCGATTCCGCCCTTATACCGTGTAAATAGACTGCATTTCACGGTGCGGTCTGGGTCGAGTATATGTCATGACACCGATAAGGGAAAATTATCGGCTGCGTCGCGGGCGTCACACCCAGACGGCTTTTAGGCGCCGTCTGATTGCTGCAACGCGCGCAACTGCTGCTTGGCGAACAGGCCGTAGAAGAACCACAAAACCAGTGCATGCAGTGCGCTCGAGACGGCAACCACACCGATAAGCACGTGCAATTGATAGTCACCCAGCAGCAACAGCGAAGCGCGCAAACCCTCAAAGCCCGTCATCACAACGATAAACAGCGCGAACAGCAGTAGCGAGATAAGCCAACTGGTCAGCAGGGAGCCGGCCACCAGCCGCCCGCGTTCCGCCGGCGTCGGAACCCGCCGCTGTTCCTTTACAAACAATATGGCTGCCGCCACGACACCGATCACGACAGCTCCCATGGCGGCGCCGGCGTTGCCCTGGATATCCAGCAACAGCAACACCGCAGCGGTCGCCAATACCGCGAGCGAATACACGATGGTATAGCGCCACACATAGCGGGCCACTGCGGCCGGTTGTTGTTCAACATGTTCAGACATGTAAAGACCCGCTCAACATTCGCTTAGTCGGTGTTCACGATAGTTACCACGGCGTGCCGGTCACTGCGCGGACCGTCGAACTCGCAAAAAAAGATGTTCTGCCAACGCGACAGGCCGAGTTCGCCGTCGATCAGCGGTACCGACTCCGACGGGCCGACCAAACCGGCCTTGAGATGCGAGTCGCCGTTGCCGTCCTGCCGATCGTGCAGCCAAACACCTTTGGGGATCAGTTCACGCAGCAGGTTGACGACATCCGTCTGCACGCTGTCGTCCCAGTTCTCCTGGATCATGACCGCAGCGGTCGCGCCCTGCGCGTAGACATTGACCAGGCCGTTGCGGATGCCGGACTGCGTGACGACACGCCGCACCTCGTCGGTGATATCGACGAGCACCTCACGACTGCGGGTTTTCAGATGAATCAGATCGCGCATAGCGCAATCATTGGCGATCGAAGGCGCTGCTTGCAAGCCGCTTGTCGCTGCGACGCCGCGCGCTAGCCCGGCGGCGCTTGCTCCAACAGCGATGCGGCAAAGCGCAGCGCGTCGATCCGGCTGGGTTGCAGGCTGCCTTGGCAGGCTACCGTGACCGCACGCGTGATGCCCTGGGTATCGAGCATCTTCATCACCGGCTTGCGGCCACCGGCAATGACGACCCGCCGACCCGATTCGCATGCGCTGCTCACCACGTCCAGCAGCGCGCGCGTCGCCGTATAGTCGATCATCGGCATATCCGAGAGATCGAGTACCAACACATCGTAGCCGGCCACCATGGACAATTGCCGGGCCATACCCTTGGCGGCACCGAAACTCATCGGGCTGCCGAAGTGGATCAGCATGATCCGGCCGCCGGAGGCACGCACGATTGCCTTTTCCTCAACCGCCAGCGGCGTGCTTTCGTCGACATCACGGTACACGTTGATGCTGGCCAACTGCAGATCGGACATACGCTTCATGAACAGCAGGCCGGCGATCGCCATGCCCACGGCGACCGCCTCGATCAGGTCGGCAAAGACGGTCAGGCCCAGCACCACGAGCATGACGAACACCTCGGTGCTCGGGGTGTTGCGCAGGCGGCGAAAGAAATCCCAATCGACGATATCGATACCGACCTTGATCAGGATGCCGGCGAGCACCGCGTGCGGTATGTGGCTGGCCAGTGCGCCGGCGCCCAACACGATGGCCAGCAGCACCAGCGCATGCAGCGCGCCGGAGATCGGCGTGCGTCCGCCGGCCTTGACGTTGACGACCGTGCGCATCGTCGCGCCCGCACCCGGCAGCCCGCCCAGCAGACCGGCGACCGAGTTACCAATGCCCTGGCCGATCAGTTCGCGATCGGAATTGTGATAGGTGCGGGTAACGTTGTCGGCCACCAAGGACGTCAACAGCGAATCGATCGATCCCAGCGCGGCGAGCGTCAGTGCCGACACGAACATATCGGCAAGCATCGGCGTTTCGATGGTCGGCCACTGCAATGACGGCAGTCCGGTCGGGATATCGCCGAGGATCGGGAGTGCGTCCGGCTGCAACAACAGCATCGCTGCGAGCGTCCCCACGATCAGAGCGACCAACGGTGACGGCACATAGCGACCCCAGGAGGCCGGCATGAGATAGACGATCAGCAGGCTGAGCAAGCCGAGGATCAGCGCGGGTGAATTGAGCTGTTGCCACGCCTGCGACAGCATGGCGGCCGAGGCCAGCGGCCCTGCTTGCGCGGCAGAGCCGAGCAAGGGCGGCAATTGCAGCAGTACGATGATCACGCCGACGCCGCTCATGAATCCCGACACGACCGGCAGCGGTACCAGCTCGATGAACTTGCCGAATCGCAGCAGACCGAACAACACCTGCAATACGCCGCCCATCATCACGACGGTGAAGGCGATCGCTGCGCCATGTGCCGGGTCAGCCGGAAACATCGCCGTGTACTGGGTGAATATCGCCGCCATCACCACGGTCATCGGCCCCGTTGGGCCGGAGACCTGCGACGGTGTACCGCCGAACAACGAGGCGAAGAACCCGACACAGACCGCGCCGTAGACACCGGCAATCGCACCCGCGCCCGATGAAACCCCCATGGCCAGCGCCAAAGGCAAAGCCACGACCGCTGCAGTCAACCCACCGTAGATATCGCCGCGAAGGTTACGGAAGTGCAGGCCATTGATCAGACGATGGGGCAAGGTGGCTTCTCGAGCGGACGAAGCCGAGCACTCTAGCAGGCATCAGGCCCATTGACATACACAAACTAAGGTTTTGTCCCGGGCATCATTGGACACGCCAACGGATGAGTATTTGCGTACTCAGGCGCAAGCCTGGATCAGGCGGTGCGGCGTTCTTCGCTGATCAGATGAACCGCCAGACCGGCGAGCACACCACCCATCAGGTAACGCTGAATCGCCAGCCAGGTGGCATTGCGACTGAACCAGGCCGCCACCCCGGCTGCCGACAGGGCGATCGCGAGGTTGACCGTAAAGCTGACGGATATCTGAATCCCACCCAGCAGCAGGCTTTGCACAAACACCGAGCCATGCTCTGGCGAGACGAACTGCGGAAAGATCGACAGGTAGAAGATCGCGATCTTGGGATTGAGCAGGTTGGTCAAAAAGCCCATCGCAAACAGCTTGGCCGTGCCATCGGCCGGCAGATCGCGTGCCTCGAACGGCGAACGTGCGCCTGGCTTGACCGCCTGCCAGGCCAGATACAACAGGTAAAGCGCCCCGGCCAACTTGACCGCGTCATAGGCGATCGGCACGGTCAAAAACAACGCCGACAGGCCGAGTGCCGCCGCCAACATGTGGACGACGAAACCGAGCATCACGCCCATCAGCGAGATCACGCCGGCCATATGCCCCTGGCAGATCGAGCGCGAGATCAGGTAGATCATGTTAGGCCCGGGTGTCAGCACCATGACCAAGGAAAAACCGGCGAACAACAACAGGTCGGATGTCTCAACCGTCATGCCATGTCCTCCGCCAACGAAACCAGGCTCACAGCAGGCCTTCGATCAGCCGTTCCACTTCCGGATGATCGAACTCCCGCCCACCGATCGCCTGGTAGCGGATCCGGCCGTCGCGGTCCAACAGGTAGGTCGTCGGCAGTCCTTTCACCTTGTAAGCCTCTGCCACCCGGCTGTCGCGATCGAACAGAATCGGAAACGTCGGATCGACACTCAAACGTCCGGTGAACTCGAATACCAGGTCAGGATCTTCCCACTGGTTGACCGCAACGACGGTCAGGCCTCGCTCGGCGTACTTGTCGTACAGGCGCTGCATCGACGGCATTTCACGCCGGCACGGCGGGCACCAGGTCGCCCAGAAGTTCAGCATAACGACCTTGCCGCGATACGCCTCGAGCGTATGCAGTTCGCCGTCCATGTCGGGCAGTTCGAATGCCGGTGCTTCGATCGCCGGCGTGATCGGATTCATCTGGTGACCAAGCGGCGGCAGTTCGGCCGCCTGTGCAGCAAACGCGCCCAGGCCGCCTGCCAGCAGCAGACTAAGCGCCGTTGTCAGGTGCCGGCGCACATTCAAGATCAGGCAATTTCTTTTCATAGTGTTTTCCTTCGATGGACCAGCGCACCGTGATGTCCAGACGACTACCGTGCGGTTCCGCCAGGGTGGTAAACCCCTGTATCCAGTCACCCTCGGCAAAGGTGACATCGTCAGCCAACATCGACCAACTGAATCGCACCCCCATGCCACGCCATTCTTTGAGCCAATCCGACTTGGTCTTGATCGCTTGTTCGTCGCCGCCTTCTACCTTGTAGGTCCAATCGGCTACGCGATAGCTGAGCGGTTTGCCGGCAACATTGCGAATGATGGTGCCGAATACGCAACGCGTGGCGACCGGCTCGATGACATCGTCCGGCAGATCGCGTGCACTGTAACTGGCGCGGATGAAATCGGGTGGGACCTGGACCAGCTCAATGGCTAGCCCATCGCCTTCATAGTGCCAATGTTTGATCCCGGTCTCGGGTTCGACCTCGACGACCACGTCGCTGCCCGCCGTCGCACTTGCGCAAAGCAGCGTCGTGGCAAGCACCAGGATCCACCGCGCCATATTGGCTGAACGCATCGAACTCCCCTTGAATGGACAGACGCCCGAGTCTAATCGAAAAACGCCAATACCTGTTCGAGTTCGCGCGTGCGGGCGAATGCCGGCATGGCATCGAGAAACGTCTGCCCGTAACCCTTTTTCAACAGCCGCGGATCGCACATCACCAACACGCCGCGATCGGTCACATCACGGATCAAGCGGCCGGCGCCCTGCTTCAACGCGATCGCTGCCTGCGGCACCTGGTGCTGCATGAACGCATTGCCGCCGCGCCGTTTGATCGCGTCGAGCCTGGCCTGCAGTACCGGATCGCCCGGCGAGGCGAACGGCAGCTTGTCGATCACCACCAGCGACAGCGCCTCGCCGCGCACATCGACGCCCTCCCAAAAACTGGCGGTGCCGAGCAGGATGGCATTGCCGTCGTCAACGAAGCGTTCGAGCAGCTCGGCCTTCGGCGCACTGCCCTGCACCAGCAGCGGAAAATCGACCTCATCAGCCAGCAGGTTCGCCGCTTCACGCAACGCACGATGACTGGTGAACAACAGAAACGCGCGTCCACGACTGGCCTGCACGATCGGCACGACAAGATCGACAACCGCGGCAGTGTAGCCGGGTTCGTTCGGCTGCGGCATGCCGCGCGGCACGAACCACAGGGCCTGGTTCTGGTAGTCGAAGGGGCTGTCCCACTTGCGGGTGGTCGCGTCGAACACGCCGAGCTGGCGCTGAAAGTGTTCGAAACTCTCGCCGACAGCCAGCGTCGCCGAGGTAAACACCCAGGCCGCCGGGTGGCGCTGCATTTGTTGACCGAACACGTCGGCAATATCCAACGGCGTGCTGTTCAGGCGCACGCTTTGGGTGTGCGTCTCGAACCAGCGGATGTCTTCGCTGCCCTCAGACGGTTCAACCAGTTGCTGCAGCTCGAGCGATAGCGTCTCGCAACGCGCCATGCAGGCGTCGAGCCCCTTGCCGCGCCCCTGGATCGCTTCGAGCATCTGTTTGAGCGTATCGAGCTGCGTGCGGCAGTGGTCGATCGCATGCATCACCCCATCGTCTGCCTCAACCTCGTTCCAGGCACCGCGTCGCAGCGACTGGCCGAAAGCCAGGCGCAGATCGCGCGCGGCCTTGGCGGTGGCATCGGTCTGTTCGAGGATCTTCGGCAGGTCGCCCGCTTCCCGGTGATACTCGGCCTGGGTATCGCGCGTCAGGTCGACGATCTGGCGCGTGCTCACGGTAGTGCCGAAAAAATTGCTCGCGACCTCGGGCAGCTGGTGCGCTTCATCGATGATGAAGGCATCGGCACCGGGCAACAGCTCGCCGAAACCGTCGTCCTTGATCGCGAAATCGGCGCACAGCAGGTGATGATTGACGACCACCACGTCGGCCTCCTGCGCGCGCCGACGCGCTTCGACCAGGTGACACTTGCTCCACGCCGCACACTCCTGGCCCAGGCAGTTGTCGGTGGTCGAGGTCACCAGCGGCCAGATGCTGGCATCTTCGGGAATATCGGCAAGCTCGCTGATATCGCCGCGTTGGGTCGTGCCCGCCCAGTCGCGCACCTGCAGCAACCAACGCAGACCCTCGGGCGTGTGGCCGCGGCTGTCCTGCAGATTGGTCTCCATGCGATGCACGCACAGATAGTTGGCGCGGCCCTTCAGCAGGGCGACCTTGGCGGGGCTGGCCATGGCATCGCGCAGGCGCGGCAGATCGCGCAGAAAGAGTTGGTCCTGCAGGTTGCGGGTACCGGTGGAGACAATGACCTTCTGCCCGGACAGCAACGCCGGCACAAGGTAGGCGAAGGTTTTGCCGGTACCGGTGCCGGCCTCGGCGATCAGTTGGCCACCCTGCTCCAGCGCCTCGGCGACCGTGTTGGCCATCTCGAGCTGCTGCTGACGATAGGCGAAACCCTCAACGGTGCGCGCCAACAGCCCTTCGGGGCCGAGTACATCATCGATATCCATTCGCTATACAGAAAACGCGGCGATCAGCCGGTTTGATTGTCCCAAACGCCGTCCTGGCGACCGTTGACCTTGTCCCAGACGAGTTCGCCGATCACCTTGAAGCGCGCTACCGACATGGCGCCGCGCTTCTGCCGGCTGCTGCTGGACGCATCCACGAACTCGGCCAGATCATCGCGTGAGGCCTGATAGATCTCGTAGGGCTCGTAGTCTTCGTCCATCAACACCAGCACCACCGCGTCCCATTGCTGGTTCATCTTGAGCTGGCCGATGCGTTGTCCGCTCTTGCTCTCGTCGAAGATGGTGCGGCTCTTGATCTGGATACGTGCACCGCTCTGCGGATCGACGGCGTCCCAGCCGGCCTCGGCATTCGACGACGGCTCGAGGTTCAACAGGCGGGCGGCGTCGTGTTCGGCGATCTCATTGCTGATGCCGGGCAGCGGTTTACCCATCGTCCGGCGATATTCGGCCGCCAGCTGGCGGGCTTGCGCAATCAGTTTGTCGGCGGCGTAGGGATTGCTCAAACGGGCATCACTCTCGGTCTAGTACCGAGATTCTATACCGAAGCGGCGTAAGACTTCAGTGCGACAGGGAAATTCACCGCGACCAACGCGGTGAGGGCGACTCGCCGCACTCAGCTCTTCGGCGGTTCCCAGTAGCCGAATGCCTGGCCTGCCGGTGGTGCGGCCGGCTGCGCGGCGGGCTTGGAAACATCGTCGTGCACATGACGGGCAAAGCCGCACAGCTCGTCGAGAAAGGCTTCGCGGTCGGCCGGCGGCATCGAGCGTTGGTTGGCAAGTATGTAGCCGGTCACGGCGACCAGGTATTGCATGACAACCCCGGCGTCGGCGTCCGGGTCTTGTTTCAACACCGCCTGTTGGATGTCGTCGAGTAGTTCAGATGAAAGCTGGATATCGGCCATGGCGTGCGGGCTCCGTTTGGTTCAGCGTGATGCGGCTGCCTGGTTCTCAGCATACCGCGCCCCGGAGGCGTCGCCCATCGCGCGCTTGGCACCGGCAATCAGCAACCAGTTGCGGCGACGCAGATCGCGATCGTTGGCACTCGCCAGTGCATTCGATTTGGCCGCAAGCTGGACGACCAGCGCGTGGCGCTGCTGGGCCATGCGGACCTCGGCGAGGCGGTTCCACAGCGCCGCATCGTCGGGCGAGATACGCAATGCCCTTTCAAGGCTGACGGTGGCACCGTCGAGATCACCGGCGCGCTGCTGATCGCTCGAACGCCGCATCAGCACCTCGACGGCCCGTTTCGGTGCGGGCTTGGCGAATTTCGGCTGCGCCGGCGGCTTGTACGCCGCGATCTGCGGGCGGCCGTCGGTTGGCGGCGGTGTTTCGCTACGCGTTTCGACATCGGCCGGGCGGTCGGTACGGGTATAACCGCCGCAGGCCGCCAGAACCATGGTCAATCCGACCAGCACGATGCCGCGCATGGCGATGCGCCAGCGATCACCCACAAACTCAAGCATGAACTCTTTCCACCTGGCTAATTACTGAGCGCCGAGATTACTGGAACAGGTTTTGAAGGAAACCCCCTAAACCACGTTGTTCGACGCATTCCGCGGTTTCCGTCGGCTCGGAACCGGAAATGTACGGGAACGCCACCGCACCTTCGCAGGTTTCCGCGGCCAGACGACCGTATTGATCGACCCAATGATATTCAACCCCGGGCGGCAACACGAGCTGCAGCGAGGCATTGTCGATGTTGGCCATCAGGTCGGCCCAGACCGGCAGGGCACCGCTCGCCCCGGTCAGACCGGTGGATGCATTGTCGTCGCGACCGACCCAGGCAACCGCCACGCGGTCGGCCGAAAAGCCGGCGAACCAGCTGTCGCGCAGATCGTTCGTCGTACCGGTCTTGCCGGCAACCTGCAGACCGCCGGAAAGATACCGCGGCAGTGCAGCGGCGGTGCCGGCCTCGGTCACCTCGACCAGGTTACGCGTCAACAGAAATACCGCCGCCGGATCGGCCGCCTGACTCACGGTCAGCGGATAACGCTGCAGGGGTTGCTGACGTGCATCGAGTACCGCGCGGATCGATTTGAGCGGTGAGCGGAAGCCCCCGGCGGCGATCGTCTGGTAGACCTGGGTCACTTCGAGCGGCGACAGCGAAACCGAGCCGAGCAGCAATGAGGGATAAGGCGGGATGTCGCGATTCACACCGAGCGCATGCAGCGTGGAGATGATCGGTGGCAGCCCCATCTCAAGACCGAGATTGACCGTCGCCAGGTTGAGCGAGCGCGCCAACGCCTCGTGCAACGGGACCTCGCCATAGACCTGGCGGTCGTAGTTTTTCGGTTGCCAGCGCTGACCGCCGCGTAGCGTGATGTCGACCGGCTGGTCGTCGATCAGCGAACTGAGCGTGTAGCGCGAGGGTTGCGACAGCGCCGTGAGATAGACCGCCGGTTTGACCAGCGAGCCGATCGGACGCACCGCATCGAGGGCACGATTGAAACCGCTGTAACCGGCATCGCGGTCGCCCACCAGCGCCTGGATCTCGCCATCCTGGGCCGACGACACCACCAACGCACCCTGCAGACTGCCGGCCTCGATACCACGCGCCTTTTCGATCTGCGCGAGACGCTTGCGCAGTGCCTTGACCGCCTGTTGCTGTACCCAGGGATCGAGCGTGGTGAAGATGCGCAGCCCTTCCGATGTGAGGTCTTCCTCGCGGTAATCGCGGCGCAATTGGCGGCGCACCAGATCGACGAAGGCCGGCACACGGTAATCGTTGGCCGAGCCACGTTTGGTCACACCCAGCGGCTGCTTGCGCGCCGCATCGGCGGTCGCCTGATCGATGAAGCCCTGCTCGAGGATCTGCGTGATCACCAGGTTGCGACGTTCCAATGCCCGCTGCGGGTGCTTGCGCGGGTTGTAGTAAGACGCACCACGTACCAAGCCCACCAGCAACGCCGTTTCATGCAGGCGCAGTTCGCGCAGCGGCCGGTTGAAGTAGAAATGCGCGCCGAGGCCGAAGCCATGGATCGCGCGATCGCCCTCCTGGCCGAGGAAGATCTCATTGGAGTAGGCCTCGAGAATCTCGTCCTTGTCATAGCGTGCGTCGACGATCAGGGCCATCAAGGCCTCGTTGAACTTACGCCACAGTGAACGCTCCGAGGTCAGGATGAAATTCTTGACCAATTGCTGGGTCAGCGTGCTGCCGCCCTGCACGGTTCGACCGGCGCGAATGTTGGCGATCATGGCGCGCGCGATACCGCGCAGGTCGACGCCGGCATGATCGTAGAAGCGGCGATCTTCGACCGCCAACAGGCCCCAGATCAGGTGATCCGGCAGATCGCTGCGTTTGACCAGGACACGGTCTTCGTTGTGCGCCGGATAGATGCTGCCGACCAACGCCGGTTCGAGTCGCACCAGGTCGAGATTGTCGCTCCCCTGCCCGCGCATCCGGGTGATGCCGGCGCGTGAGGTGTCGACGACAATCGTCCGCCCCTGCTCATCGCCGTCCCAAAAATGGAAATCGCGGGTATGGATCGTGAAGCGGTTACCCTTCTGCGACCACTGCGCCGGTCCGCTGACCTTGGAAACCGCGCGATAACCGAGAAACTGCAGCTCGGCCTTCAATTGGGCCGGCGATACGCTGGCACCGACGTAGAGGTCGAGTGGACGCGCAAAAATCTGTGCCGGTTCCGCCCAGCGTTTGCCGTCGAACTTCACCCGCACCGTCTTGCTGAGATAGACGCTGTAGCCGCCGATCACCAGCGCACCGAAGACCACCAGCCCGAGCAGTACCCGCCACCAGATTCTCGGTTTTTTTGTCGTTGTCTTGCGTTTGCCTCGGCGACGAGTGCTCGCTTTCTTTTTTTTCGCTGCCATGAATGCTTCTACTCAACTCTTCTGTCGGCGCGTTTCGGGACCGGTCATCCTTGCGGCGCGCGTATCATCGCGTACTTGAGGCGCCAAGCGAAGGAGCTGTATCGCAAAAACGTTTCCCTTCCACCCCTTAAGGTTTTGCCAAGCTTCGACGATAATCTTGTCATCATGGATTGAATGGATAGGATTCCAGTTCGTGCAGATCTCGATTGCCAAGCTCGCCGGCTTATTGATCGCGCTGCTGATCACGGTCACTGTGATCACTACCGGCACCGGCCTCTACGTCTTGCAGTCCAACTACCAAACGCTCGAAACAAGGCAGGAAGCCGAAGCACTCGATACTGTGCGCAATGCCGCAATCGCGGTACGCAACCAGGTTCAGTTCTACCAGGGCATTCTGCACCTGATGGCCAACAATCCCGAAGTCGGCAACCTGCTCGAGTTCGGCGAAAGCCAGGATATGACCGATTGGTCGCTGAACGTCGCACGAGTTCTGCCCGGTTCCCTCGGCACCGCGTTGGTGTCGCAACACGGCGTCGTGTTCGGCGACCCGCTTGCCCAACGCATCGGCGACGCCTGCCAAAATGACATGCGCAAGCTGTCGCACGGCGAGCATATCGGCTACCCACTATTGCATACCGACGTTGCCGGCCTGGAGCATTTCGATCTGCTGACCACGATCGTATCGCCATCCGGCGAGACCGCGGGATCGTTGTTCGTCAGCTTCCGTCTCAGCGTGATCGAGGACCTGCTGAAGAACATGACGCGCGACGGCGACCAGTTCGAACTGCGCGATGCCGCCGGCTCGGCCCGCCTGGTCACCGGTGCGACTGCCGGCTTTCAGGAACCGGCGGTCTACTCGGCCACTATTCCGGAGACCGAATGGCAGCTGGTGCTGCGCCGGCCGGGCGTCGAATCGCGTTCGTATATCACCGAGATGCTGGCCACCGATATCGCCATTCTCACGTTGGCTGCCGTCGTGATCATCTACCTGGTGCGGCGCACCTTGTGGCGCTTCAAATCCGATATGTCGCGCGTGCATTCGACGCTGGCCGACGTGCTCGCCGGGCGCTACCAGTATTCCGACAGCAACACCTCGATCAAGGAAACGCAGATCCTGCTCAGCGACATCCAGCACCTGGCGCTGAAGATCCAGACGCAGCGCGACGAACTGCGCCACCAATCGCTTTCCGACCCGCTTACCGGCGTGTTCAATCGACGCTACTTCGACCTGATGCTGGCCCACCTGCATGAACAATCGCGCCGCCAACGGCCGTCGATCCTGGTGATCATCGACCTCAACGATTTCAAGCACATCAACGACGAGTTCGGTCACCACAGCGGCGACCGTGTGCTGCGCAATACCGCGGCCTACCTGCGCTCGCGTATCCGTGCGACCGATATCGTCGCACGCCTCGGCGGTGATGAATTCGCGCTGATCCTGACCAATATGCTGCCCGAGGCGTTGGAAGAATGGCTGACGGCGCTGATTCACGACTACGATCACCAACTGATGGAAAACTCGACACCGTCTGTCGACAGTTGTCAGTTCAGTATCGGCGCCGCCTATATCGATGCCGACGTCTACGCTACGCCTGCCGATGTCTTCGACGCCGCCGACACTGCGATGTATGCAATCAAGCAACGCCGTTCGATCCGTCACAGCCGCTTCGCCGTCGCCCGCCCCGACCCCGACAAAACCGCTAAAGCACTATAGGGCGCGCAGTCACCACGTAACGTTGCTGTGTGCCGCTATCAACGCCTTCGAACGGATAGCAGGTGACCAGGCGCAACTGATCGCCATCCAGGGGATCGGTCAGGCCGACCTCGTCCTCGTGGTACACGGCGCGCTGTATGACCTGATAACGACGCGCGCGGCCGTCGCTGATCTGCAGTTCGAGTTCGTCACCGTCGCGCAGCTCTTTCAGCCAGCGAAAATGTGTATCGCGGTGACCGCTGAGCACCACGTTGCCCGCCTGCCCGGGCTTTGCCGAGTCATGGATATGACCCGGACCAAACGCCAGCACCCGGCCGCTCGAACCGGACAACACCACCTGCTCGATACCCAGGCGCGGCTGGGTGAGCCGCGCCAGTGGCACGGTGTCGGCCCACGGCCAGGGTTTGGGCGATGCCTCACCGGCCAGGCGTCGCTCCCACGCGGATTCCAACAGGCCTTGGGCAAGCCATGCCTTGGCCGGAATGTAGGTACCGTAAGCGACACACGCCAGGCCGCAGACCAACAACAGTCTCTGCAGCGACCCGCGCATCAGGCGTTCCTCCAGCGGCGCGAAGCGAGCCCGGCCAGCAACAACAGCGCACAACCCGCCCATAGATAAAGGCGTGCATCGGTAGCTGTGCTCGGCAGTCGGCCGAATACCGCCTGCGCGGACCATCCCGCGGGCAGGCGCGCCGCGACCTCGCCGGACTTCAACTGATCTTGCTGTGGCCGACTCGGCGTGCGGTCGACGGCAACCAGGCTCGTATAGCGACTCACCAGGTGGTGATCGAGCGCCAGATCGACTACCGCACGCTTGACCACGTCGGCGCTTTCGCCCATGACCAGACGCGCCATCCAATCGGCAATGGTGCGGCGGGCCCACAAGGCGTGCACGCCACTGCCCTTTCCGCCGCCATGCAGATCCACCGAATGGTTCCAGCGCTTTGTACCCAGCCGACCCTCAATCTCGACGCGCGTCGGTGCTTGCGCGGCGCTGACGGCAACCACCAGCGGTTCGCCGGCGTACAGATCAGGAACCGTGCGCGGCGCCTGATCGACAACCGTCAGCGCATCATCGTGGTACCAACGAAGCTGCACATCGGTAAGCACGGGAGAACTGAGTTGGGTAAACAACGCACCGATTTTGGCTTCGACCTCGGCAGTACTCCCGACATAGGTGAAGGTGCCGCGACCAAACTCGGCGGCCTTGCGCATGAACAGGGCATTCGGTGCAGAACCGATGCCGACGGTAAACAGTCGGCTGCGGCCCAGCCGGGCGGCGATCAACTCAAACAGCTGCTGCTCGTTGCCGACCGCGCCATCGGTCATGAACACGATCTGGCGCAACAGGCCATCGGATTGTTCATCGCGCAGCGCGGCCCGCATCGCCAGCAACATCTCGGTACCGCCATCGGCTTGCAGCCCGGCGATGTAGCCTCGCGCCTCGGCCAACGTGGTCGCATCGACCGCTACGGCATTCGGGAACAGCGACTGCGTTGTGCTGTTGAATTGCACGATATTGAACCTGTCCTGCGGCCGCAGTTGCTGCAGTGCCTTGTGTAAAGCTGCTTTCGCCTGCACCAAAGAATCGCCGTGCATCGAACCCGAGGTATCGACAACGAGAATCAACTCGCGCGATACCGTGGGTAACACCTCGCGCGTCTTCGGCGGCATGACCATCAGCAAGGCATAGTGATCATCGCCCCACGATTCGTTGAACAATGCCGCGCTGGGTTGTTGCGCCAGGATCGGCTGCCACTGCAACACGAAATCGCGGTCGGCAACCGTACCGCCGCTGGCCAACGTGACGCGATAGGTGCCGCTGCCGGTGTCGTCGATAATCACGGGATGATTGGCACTGTCGATTTGTGCCAGCTCCAGACCCACGTCGAGGTCCACCGTCAGCCGTACCGGATTGAAATCTTGAGGCGCGCCGGCGGCGACCGGGGGCGTTATCCGATCGGCATCCGGCACCTGGTCTGTCGGCACCGCCCAACCCTGGTGGACGCTGTTGTCGCTTGCCGGCTCCGCTGGCGCGCCCGGTACGTAGCGCGGCGCAACGACCATCGGGAATCGCAGCGAATAGCTGTCGTCACGCCAGAGCAGCGATTGTTGATACTCGATCTCGACCAGCACCGTATCGCGCGGAGGGATGTTGGCGACGGCGGTGGTGAACACATTGGCGCGCTGTTGATCGAGCAGGCTGGCACCCTTACCCGCGGCCTTGGCCTGCTCGTAGAGTCGCTTCGCTTGCGCCTTTTCCTGAATCTCGCCTTCGATCACGCGCTCGTTATAGACCAGCCGCATACGATCGACCGCGCTGTCTTCCGGCAGGGGAAACACGTAGATACCTTCGACCCAGGCGTCGCCCGGGTTGGTGAAGCGTTGCTGAACCCGCACGCGGGCGATCGCGCCGGTCACGTCGATAAATACATCGGTCTGCAATTGTGGGGCGAACCCGAGCTCTTTGCCTTCGGCACCATAGAGCCTCAGCCCCTGTAAGGGCTCGTTGTCGGCGGCCGCCGCCGGCATGGTGAAAGCCAACACCGCCAGCGCGAGAATCACGCTGCCGGCCACACCCACCAAGAGTGCCCGGCTCAGCAGGCCGAGCCAGGTAAATCGATCAGTCTGTGCCACGGCGGCGACTCCCTGTTGGCTGCACCTGGCGCTGCCAGGTATGCCCCGCCGGCTTTGCCGAGGCGCAATACATAAACTCCTCGCTCAGCGGCTGCAGCACGCCACTTGCGCCCAATAAGAGCCAGTGCTCGACCGGCCTGCCTTGCCGCGTGCGATCTCTGCGCATATCCATGTCGTTTCCTCCAACTTGAACCAGCGTGCCCTCCCTGGCGGGGATCGGCCTCATGGCCCGCGCCGGTATGTGGGCAATTAAACGCGCACGAAATGGCACGGCGATCGCGACAGACGGGAAAATTGCGGACGAAAAGTGGCAAAACGCAGGCACTTGATTTTTTGCAGTTAAACTGCGCAGCACAACGCATTAATGGATTACGCACACGCATGGCCCGAACCATCGCCATCGTCGAAGACGAACCCGCCATCAGAGAGAACTACGCCGACCTGTTCCGCCGCCAGGGCTATCGGGTCGAAACATTCGCCGAGCGCGCCACGGCAGCCGAAGCACTGAGCCGCCGGCTACCCGATCTGGCGATCCTCGATATCGGTCTCGGCGACGAGTTCGACGGTGGATTCGAACTCTGCCGTCGGCTGCGCAGCCTGTCGGCGACCTTGCCGATCATCTTTCTGACCGCGCGAGACAGCGACATCGACGTAGTCGCCGGCCTGCGCGTCGGTGCCGACGATTACGTCACCAAGGATGTCAGTCTTCACCAACTCACCGCGCGGGTCAGCGCCTTGTTCCGACGCATCGACGCCCAGCATGAACAGTCTCACAGCGAAGGCGTCATCGAAGAAGGGGCTCTGCGGCTGCAGGCCGAGCAGATGCGCGTTACCTGGCGGGATCAGGCCGTCGAACTCACGGTCACCGAACTTTGGATTCTGCACGCGCTGGTGCGCAATCCCGGTCATGTGAAGAGTCGTGAGCAACTCATGGAGGCAGCCGACACCTACGTCGACCTGGCAACGATCACCTCGCACATCAAACGCATTCGCAAAAAGTTTCAGCGTGTCGATCCCGATTTCGATGCGATCGAGGCCGTGTACGGGGCCGGCTATCGGTGGCTGACGCAGGACTGACGACGATGGCGGGTCGACCTCGTTTCTGGCATCGCGTTCGTTTCAAACTGCTGTTGGTGTCACTGACGCTGCTGGGCATTCCCTGGGCCGGCTATCGCTTTATCCAAGAGACCGAACACTTTCTGCGTGACGCGCAAGACCAGGCACTGCAGACGACGGCAAATTCAGTCGCCAACATCATGCATGCGCAGCAAGACGTGTTTCACGATGTCGCCAGACCGGGGTCGGCGCTCACCTTTCGCAACCTGTTTCTGCACAGCTTCGACAAGCCGCCCCAGGTCGATGGTTATCGCGATGAATGGGAACGCGACAAACACAACTTCATCACGCTCGAATCCGTTGATGGCACCCTCGAAGCGCGCATCCTGTTGGGTTCTCATGGCCGTTATCTCTATCTACTGCTCGGCGTCAAAGACCCGAAAACCGTATTTGGCGAACACGGCGACGCGGTCGACATCGCTTTCACCGACGCCGATGGCGTACTGCAACGCTACCGCTTGCAGCCACAGGCACCCGGTTGGGTGGTAGCGCGACGGCAGCGCTTCAAGACCGATCCGAATGATCCCGAACACATTCAGCGTCTGGTCGACTACGAGCCGGCCATTCGCGGCGACTGGCAGGCCGATCGCAACGGCTATACGTTGGAACTGCGCATCCCGCGCAATCGCATCGGCGATCGCTTTTCACTGCGTATCTTCGATAGCTCCACCGATCAGGTACTGGCGAGCGGCCGGATGTTTCCAGCCGATGCGGTTGGCCGGATCGTACGCCCGGCCGATCAGTTGCAGGCCGTGTTGGCATCCGTCACGCCGCCGGCCACCCGCATATGGGTGACCGATCACCAGGGATTGGTTCTCGCCCGTTCCGGCCAGCTCGACGAGGATGCGCCGTTGAGTACCGACGCCGAGCGTATGCCGTGGTTTATCCGGCGCCTGATTCTTGCGGTGTTGCCGCACGATGCCGATGCGGTGGCCGATCTGCCCGACGACCGCAGCGACCTTTACGTACAGCCGGTTGTCGACGCGCTGCGCGGAACACCCGCCAACTTCCGCCGACAGCCGCGTCACGGTCACGCCGTGGTGGTCAGCGCCGCGGTACCTATCCGGCGCAGCGACGGCATACTCGGCGCCGTGTTGGTCGAGCAGACGACGAACGCCATCCTGTCGATCCAGAACCTCGCGCTGCAACGGCTGTTCGGTGTGACCCTGTTGTTGTTCGCCATCACCAGTCTTGGCCTGCTGGTATTCGCCAGCCTGCTGGCATCGCGCATCACGCGACTGCGGGACCGGGTGGAATCGGCAGTCAGCCACGACGGCAGGATTATCGGTACGCTGCAACCCGATCGCTCCAAGGACGAGGTCGGCGACCTCGGACGCAGTTTCGCCAGCGTGTTGAAACGACTGCACGAATACAATCACTATCTCGAAGCGATGGCATCGCGACTTGCACACGAGTTGCGCACGCCCTTGGCCGTGGTTCGCAGCTCGCTCGACAATGCCGAGCAGTCGGCAGACAGCGACCGGCCTGCTTACTTGAATCGCGCCCGCGACGGCGCCGAACGCCTCGAGCAAATCCTGATCCGCCTGCGTGAAGCAACCGGTCTTGAACAGGCGTTGCATAGCGCGGAGGTCGTGCACTTCGACCTGGCCGACCTGTTGCGTCACCAGGTCGACGGCTATCGCGTACTCCATCCTGGCGTGAACTTGCAGCTCGACATTTGCGCGCAAGCCATGCCGTTCGATGGCGTACCCGATCTGATAAGCCAGGCGCTGGACAAACTGATCGGCAATGCGGTCGATTTTCACGAGAACGATACGCCGATCGTGATCGCTCTCGACGCCGACCCGAAGACCGTGCGCCTTTCGGTGACAAACACCGGCCCCCGCCTGCCCGATGGCGGCGCCATTTTCCAATCGATGTACTCGGGGCGCGCCGGGCGTCAGGACGAACCTCACTTGGGTCTCGGTCTGTACCTGGTGCGCCTGATCTGCGAGTTCCATGGCGGCGAAGCCGGCGCCAAAAACACGGCCGATGGGGTGAGCGTCGGCATGTCTCTGCCGCGCGACCGGGTTCACGCCTAAACCGGATGCTTATTCCGGTATTGCGTTTGCGCAATGCCTACCTTTTGACAACTGGTTCAAGGTAGTCCCCATTCGCGCGCGCACGGCACTCAAAAGCTGTTGGCTCGCGCCGATAGGGAATATGAAACCGGTAGTGCTGACATTATGAACAAGCGTCCTGACAAAACCCGCGACGAACAGAGCATGCTGCTATCCAGCGGCGTGCAGGCACACAAGCTTGCGTCGAAACCGGCTGCGAAGGCTCCCTCGAGCCTGGCAAAGGGATTCTGGTGGCCGGTCAGCGTCATCTGCATCGCGCTGGTTATTCTGCTGCGTCACGGCGGCGCCTGAACGCAGTCTCCCACTCTTCGCTTTCGCTCGCTTAATCCGCTCAAGGCGCCACTTGGGCCGACGACTTCGCGCAACCGATTTTTTTCGAAACTGTTCAGTCAGTGTTCAGCCTGCACTTTCTAGGATGTCCGCAAGGGTCGAGAAACGGCCCGGCATTCAGTCAAAACGGAGAGAGCATCCATGAACACTTTGAAGAAATCGCTGATTGCACTGACGGTCGCCGTCGCCGCCTTGTCGGGCGCGGCCCAGGCACACGGTGGCGAGCGCTACGGCCATGAACACCGACACGGCCATCACAAGGGCGACTGCTTCACCTGCACGGTCGACAAACGCCAGGCCAAACAGAAAAAACGCATCCGCGAAGGCGTACGCTCGGGCGAGATCACCCAGCGTGAGCTTCACCGGATTCGCGAACAACGTCGCGAAGTCAGGTGGCTCGAGCGCCACTTCGGCGAAGACGGCTACTACTCGCGGGGTGAACGCAAGCGACTGGTTAAGGAACTGGACAAAACCAGCCGTATGATTGCGCGCAGCAAACACAATGACGCACATCGCCATAGTGATCGCTACGCATACCACAACGACGATCGCCGCTACGACCGACGCTGGTAACACGCCGGCACAAGACTGCACCGGGTGTGTCTGACCTCGCCCGGTGCGATCTTCGGCGTTACTGCCCCTCACGGCGGTGACGCCTTTTTTCGTCATTGCGCTGGCCCCGCTCAGCCGCATCACGTTAGGATGCGGCGAATCACCATCGCGACATTACGGAGCCACACGTTGGACTGTCAGACGCTGAACGAGCAATTCGGTATTTCAGGTCATGTGTCGGTCACCTCCGGCAAGGGTGGACGCCCGGTTATCCAGATCGACAACGAGGAAGCACGCGCCGAGATATCGTTGTATGGCGGCCAGCTGCTGAGCTACAAGCCGAAGGCGCGGCGGCATGACGCCTTGTTCGTTAGCGATGCGGCCTACTATGTGGACGGCAAGGCCATCAAAGGTGGGATTCCGGTTTGCTGGCCCTGGTTCGGAGACGACCCGGAAAAACGAGGACGTGGCGCACACGGCTTTGTTCGCAATCGATACTGGTTACTGACCGAGACTCGCCAGCCGGATGCCAAGCACACACGCATCACGCTGACCATCAACGACGACGAATCGAGCTACGCCCTGTGGCCCCATCGCTTCGCGCTAAGCATCACATTCACCATCGGCCAGACACTGCGCGTCGAGCTGCGCACGAAGAACCGCGATGCGAAGCCGTTCGCCATCACCCAGGCGCTGCACACCTATTTCGCTATCGGCGATATAGGTAAGACACGGGTAAGCGGACTCGATCGACGCGACTACCTCGACAAGGTCGCCGGTTTTGCGCGCCGCAGCCAGCGCGGCGATGTGACGTTCGACGGCGAGGTCGACCGCATCTATCTCGACACCAACAAACCGCTCGCCATTATCGACGAGGCCTGGTCGCGACAGATTTTCATCGATGCAAGCCACAGCCGGACAACGGTCGTATGGAATCCCTGGGCGGCAATCTCAGCAAGCAGTGCCGACCTGGGGGATGATGACTTTAAGCGCTTTGTCTGCGTTGAAACCGCCAATGCCGCGAACGAAGTGATCGACGTTGCGCCAGACCAAAGTTATACACTTGCCGTCGAATATCGCGTCACCGATCAGCATGTGGTCGCACACAACAGATAACAAACGACGACCACTGCACCAAACAACGAATTCTGGGGACTAAAAAAGGGCGTCACACCCGGCGAACCAGTGGTTCGCCGGGTTTTTTATTGCCGCTATCGCGCCCGTGACGTGTTACACGGCGCCCCAGGCTTCACGCACCACATCGGTACGGCTTCCCAGCGCATCATCATAGGTCGAAGCCGGGTATTTCGGTTTGTAGTCTTTGAACGCGTCGACCACGGTCAGCATCTTGTCTTCTGCCGACTGGCCTTTGAGATCGGATTTCTCGAGGTAACATTCGTCGAGCAACTCGTTCCAGATCATACCTTGCGTGGTCGTAATCAAGACGTAGTTCTGGCCTTCGAGCTCAACCTGGCAGTTGTCGGCCAGGTTGTCGATGTAGAAGATCGCCAGACAGTTGTCGGCAAGATCGCCACCGAAGCGCTCAACGAAGTGCGGCAGCTCACCGACATCGGCAAAATTGCCGCCGATGAAACGGATCTTCTCGTCATCCGCAAGAATGCAGGCCTGTTTGACCAGCGCGATCGGCGGATTGCTCTTCTTAGCAGCTTCGTTGTAGTCACCCTCTTTGGCGACCAGGTCACCGCGGAAGGCATACAGGCCCTTCTCACTCGTAGCGCCCATCAGCGTGGTCAGCCACATCAGTCCTCTTTCTTTATACGTGTCCAGCAACATCGGTTGACTCCGAAAAACAGGTGAGAGCGCCGTGCGGCGCGGTTAATAAGCTTGTAGGAATTCCCCCAAACGCAGACTGCGCGCCTGTCGCAAACACGACCCTGCCCGACTCGACCCACCACGAACGAGATCGCCGAAGCACAGCCAAGATGCTGAATACACGCCGATTTTTTGACCCATGCCCGACGGCAGCACCAAAGCTCGGTCGTGTGGGATATTCCCTTCGAGTACAGGTTGAGCAGAAACCGTGCCGATCGAACAGCGGGCGCGCCGAAACGCGCAGGCGGGAGCGAAACATACTGCGGGAAAGCGATAATGGAACTGCGGCCCACCATCGCGGTCTGCAGAATAGGAAAGCCTGACGGGGCCGGGAGAGCGAAATGCCGATAGCACGCCAACAACGGAGCCCTCGACTCAACGTTGTCCGTTGGTTTGCGAGAATCCGCGATTCGGCAGCCGGACTCTTGCACGCGTGGCTAGCGGCGGCATGTGTGGGCCTGGCACTGACCTCGACAGTCATCGCCGCCCCGCCACCCGGCGACGTGTCGCAGTTGCAACAACTCAATCGCAGCAACGACGCCGCGTTGGATTACTTGCAACGACCAACCGGCGCCCCTTCATCGTCGATACCCCAGATACCGGATGCACAGCGTCGCCTGGACAGCCACCAACGTGCGCAACAGCGCTGGCTGCAGGAAAGACAACGCCGTGAACTGCTGATGCTGAATCAGCGCGCACGCATCAACCCCAACCCCGCAGTACCCGACCGACTGCAAGGCATCAACATGCAGCGCCGCTTCCAGCTACAGCAGCAGAATCAGCTGAACCGCTTCCAGTTACAACGCGGTTCGCCGCTGCGTTAAGCAGCGCCTCACCCCGCCGCTCAGAACCTTGCACCCTTGATGCGGTCGATCAGGAAACCGGTCAGATATCGCAGCGCCTGCTGCAACAGGCTGTAGCGATCGACATCTCTGTCGGCTGAATAACCAACATCGTAGTGCCGGTTGGCAAGCACCGTGTCGTGCACGAACGCCAGCTTGCGTACCGCCCCGTCGGACAGTACGAAGGGATAGGCATCCTGCAAGCCCATGCTGCGGTTGAGACTGTTGAGGGCATGAGTCATCGGCAGCCAGTGCCTGATCACCTCGTCGAAGTCGTCGACACGATAGGCATCGAACCGTGGGTCGGCTCGGTGCACGCTACCATCGGCCAGCCGACGCTCGACGCGTACACCATAGTGCGCCGCCGTTTCCAGCGTATCGATGATGTGCAGGTAGTGGGCCCAGCTCTCCGCCCAATCCTCCCACGGATGGGCGCTCGCATAGCGCGAGATGAAATGCTGCTGCCAATCGCCCGGTGCACCGTGTTCGTAGTACCGGTCCAAGGCCGCGCCGTAATCTTCTCGCTCATCACCGAACCGTTCGCGAAATGCAACCAGGCGATCACTGTCGGCAATAAGGCGCTCCCAGTAGTAGTGACCGATCTCGTGCCGAAAGTGGCCAAGCAGCGTGCGGTATTTCTCGTTCAAGTCGAGCCGCGTACGTTCACGTGTCGGGGCATCCGCCTCGTCGACGCTGATGGTGATATGCCCGCTCGCATGTCCGGTGATCACATGTGCGCCGGGTGAGGCATCCGCCGCACTCAGAAACGAGAACGCGAGCCCATGTGCCGGATCTGCCGACTTACCTTTGAGCGGCAAACCAAGCTTCATCAGGCTGTAGATCAAGCGGCGCTTGCTGCGTTCGAGGCGGTACCAGCGCTCCGTGAATCCGGGTCGGGACAGATTCGGTATTACCGCATTCAGCTCGCAAGCCAGGCAGTAATCGTGGGGCGAATCCATCGGGACCATCCAGTTGCAGACATCGTGGGCCGCGTAGTTCCTGCACTTGCGATAGCGCCTCGCCGGTGCGATATCGGCCAACGGCGACCAACTGCCATCCCGGTTGGGGCGCAACGCGGACACGCGCAACACCTCGGCGATAACCCCCAGTTCGTGTCCGCATTGCGTACATTGGGTGTTTTCGAAGTAGACGGCGTTGCCGCAAGCGTCGCAGTGAAAGGTTCGCATCGATTCAGTTTGAGTTGACTTGCATACCGCTATGTTAGGGGTGCGGAATAGGCCTCGCCAGTGACACGAAAAAAGACGTCACCGATCAACCCCTATTCGCGACCAAGCTCAAGGACCGTATACGGTCGGATAACACCATGCAGTAAAACACTATGCCTAACACGGACATCAGATGTACTGTAGTTACACCAGGGATTGTTGAAAAGGACAGTCTGGAATGAACAACCGTTACTACCCGCTGCTCGTTGCATTGACACTGGCCATTCTCTCTGGCTGCTCAAGTCTCAGCTACCGCGAGCCGGTGCGAATCAGCGTAGCAGGCATCGACCCGTTGCCCAGTGAAGGACTGGAGGCGCGTTTCGCTATTACGCTACGGGTGCAGAACCCCAACGAGACGGCGCTCGAATTCGACGGCGTGTTCATCGACCTTGAACTGGAAGATCGCAGTTTTGGCAGCGGGGTCAGCGACCAGTCCGGTTCTGTGCCGCGCTACGGCGAAAGCCTGGTCACGGTACCCGTGGTGGTTCCGCTCACCTCGATATTGCGCCAGTTATTGACTATCGCAGATCGCGAAGACTCCGCCGAGCGCTTCAGCTACCGGCTGCGCGGCCACCTCGGTGGAAACAGCCTGTATCGCGGCATGCGCTTTGACCACGAAGGCGTCTTCGAACTCGGAACACTCTCAACCCAATAAACGTTGTCGTGTTCTGTTGGCTGCTTGTTGGACCGCGGCGGTTCGACGTGAGGGCCGTGGAGTCATATTGAAGCCGGACCGGGGGCGCTATGAGCCCCCTTCCGTCCGCTTGGACCGACTCACCGGTTTATCGATGAAGAATGGCCGACTCCAACAAGTCGACCACCGGTTACCTTATCCGGCGGTAAATGCTGCGTGACCGCCGGATAAACCAATGACTAAGATGCGACGTCGTCGGGGCACGGCTGCCCGGCTTCCGCCAACATCTCTCG
>MWSE01000005.1_pt4 | contig 172774 bp, 159 predicted proteins | sample 1021931 | NCBI WGS metagenome assembly MWSE01 (sample SAMN06338154, study PRJNA374545) | mollusc metagenome | biome: marine bay; material: sediment; isolation source: gill 28 cm from animal B | host: Kuphus polythalamius | place: Philippines: Mindanao | collected 2011-09-12 | reverse complement strand
CAACATCAGCCTCCGATCGTGTGGTTTAGATTCGTATCAATTCACGCCTGATCACACGGCGAGTCAAGTGTGTGGCGATGCGACAAGCCGATCGCCAGCGTTGCGCTGCACATTTCTGGTGCGAAGCCGGCTTTCATCGACTGCCCGAAGCGCACAAGAGCGGGCCGGGCTCACGTGTTTGCCGTGCATATCGTCCGCATTGCTGCTTTGCGTACAAGACAGAGGCACACTGGACAGCCTGGGCAACGACAGGGAAGATCGTTGCAATCGTCGGACCAACGGACGTGCCGACACTGTCGTCAGGGGGGAGAGCCTATGTTTCCGTGGTGGGTGCAATGGGCACCGCAAATTCAAATTCATTTTCCATTCAGCGGCAGTGTGGCGCAGCGCATCGCGCCGAGCACCGATTGGTTCTTCGGCTCGATCGATGCCGATGCGGGTAATGGGCGTATCGAGCAGAAGGCATTCGACATTGCGAGCTACGGCCGGCAACTCGGCTTGCTGACCGAGGTATTGCTCGATATGGCTGAGCAACAACCGCCCGAGAGTGCCGAGGGTGCGGAGTCGTTGATGCGATTGCGCGACATCAAGGCGCAGATCGACAGGCTCAAACATCAGGAATCTGCCGACACGGTGGAACGTCTGATCAACGATCTGCGCTATCTGCGCGAGCAGCATCCAGACGACTATCCGCGGATACGTGAGCAGTTGCGGAGCTTGCTCGATGAATAGTGCGCGGCGCCCTGCGCGAATTGCGGATCGCCACCAACGGTAGTTGCCATCATGTTGGAAACCCTCGTCAGATACGTGCACTTCATCGGCATCCTCGCGCTCGCGGCGACGCTGTTCCACGAGTATCTGTCGCTGAGGCCTGCAACACCGGCGGCGACCATCCGCCGGCTGGCGCGCGTCGATGCTGTGTACGGCCTGAGTGCGTTGGCCGTATTGGCGGCCGGTCTAGCGTTGTGGTTTCTGGTCGGCAAGCCTGCTTCTTTCTACTCGGGCAACGTGCTGTTTCATCTCAAGCTGGGGCTGTTTGTCGTGATCGGCGTACTCTCGATCTATCCGACTGTCTTTCTGCTGCGCCAGCGCAACGCCGACGCCGGCACCGTCGTTGTGCCGCGACGCTTGCTGCTCGTGCTGAAAGTGGAAATGGCGATGTTGGTGTTGATGCCCCTGCTGGCTGTCTTGATGGCTCGCGGCTACGGCTTGCCGTGACCGATGAGGCTTCGTCAGTGATGCAGGGGGCTCGACGGCGAAGTCGAGCGCAAAAAAACGGGCCTCAACGGAGGAGGCCCTAGGAGGAGATGACGATCTCTCGTTTGGTCTAAAGGGAGGCGCGGTAACTCGCGACCACCTTGTCGAACTGTTCCGGGGTCAGGGTGTCGCGCAGCATGCGGGTGCACAGGCTGCGCATTTCGATCAGCCGGGTCTGCTTCGCGGCAAATTCTTTCTTCAGCGCCTCGCGGGCCATACGGTCGGCGCCGGTAAGGATCGCTTCGCGCAGCTGATCGCGGATCTCCAACGTCTCGGCTTCGAGTGCCTCGCGTTTGGCCGGCGCATCGGCCAGCCAGGCGTCGAGTTTGTCCGACTGCGCTTTCGTCAACTGCAGATCGGCGCGCATCTTTTTGACTTGTGGCATCAGCTCGACGATCGGCTGCCCAAGTTCGGCGACGTCGGCACTACTCGCAGTGACAGGCATCACAAGGCACAGGGCGAGAATTGAGGCACCGAGGGTTTTCGAAATTTTCATTTTGCGTCGCTCCAACGGTTGTCGACTGCAGTCGGCGTTTGCGTGTTGCGCCACAGTGAACCGCGAACACCGAAGTGCGGACAATGCGATTCGTCAATTGCCGCCAGCCGACAGCCGTATCCATCGATTAGGCCGTGAATCGACGCTGCACCATGACAAATGTCAATTGCGGCACCTCTTCTTGATGCAGCTCAAGTTAATTACCTGAGTCTTTGTGTAGTTTTTTTGCTCAAGCGGCCTCCCGTTCCCCAAGGAAATGTTTGTTCGCGGCAGGATGCTGGGCGTGAGAGCCGTTACCGCCTGGGGAGGCTCGTCATGAAAAGAACGTTCGTGCCACTCGCAATCATGCTGATTGCGGGGTTCGCTTATTTTTCCTCCGCGACCGCAGCGGCCGCAGCCAAAACCGGTTGTGTGAGTTGTCACGACGGCATCGAAGACATCCGTGACGACCAGGCGGTGATGATGTTGCAGATCAAGGCCATCGGCGCCGCCAACGGCGATCCCGAAGGCTGCGTTGTGTGTCATGGCGGCAACCCGACGGCGACCCAAGCCGAGGCCGCGCACAAAGGCGCGCCCGATGCCTTGCTCAAGGGCAACGGACCAAAAACCTTCTACCCTGACCCGGGTTCCGTGTGGATCGCCGAGAACACCTGCGGGCAATGTCACAGCGGCTACGCCTACCGGGTCGAGCGCTCGTTGATGAACACCGAGGCGGGCAAGATCCAGGGCAACCTGCATACCTGGGGTATCGCCGAGGTACAGAACCACAAGGTGCCGTGGGGCAACTACGACGTCAAAGACACCGACGGCCAGGTGCCGCAGGTCGGCTCTGACGAATACAAGGAATACATGAAGGCGATGATCGCCGCGCACGGTGATCAGTTCCCCACGGAACTCACCCAGGTGCCGCAGCCTTCGGTCGAAGAGATCGAGAAGGATCCAAAGCTCGCCGGTTTCACCTACCAGCGTCAGCAATGTCAGCGTTGCCACGTCGGTATCAAAGGCCGTGAGAAGCGCGGCGATTATCGCGGCATGGGCTGCTCGTCATGCCACATCCCGTATGGCAACGAAGGCTATTACGAGGGCAACGACCCGACAATCAATAAAGAAGAAAAGGGTCATATGCTGACCCACAAGATCCAGGCGACCCGCAAGACCAAGGTCAAGCATGGTGACGTCGAATACTCGGGTATCCCGGTCGAGACCTGTAACTCCTGCCACAACCGCGGCAAGCGTATCGGCGTGACCTACCAGGGCCTGATGGAGTTCCCCTACGGCTCGCCGTACAACGAGAAGGGCGGCAAGCAGCCGAAACTGCATACCAAGAACTATCTGTTCATCTCCGACGACCTGCATCACCAGATCGATTCACGTCCGGAGAACCCGAAGGGCGGCCTGCTGTGCCAGGACTGTCATACCTCCATCGACATGCACGGCGACGGCAATATCTTCGGTACCACCTTGGCGCAGGTCGAGATCGAGTGTCAGGACTGCCACGGCACCACCGACAAACTGCCGTGGGAACTGCCGCTCGGCTACTCCGAAGAGTTCGCCAAGGATCTGCCGCAGACCGAGCGTGGCCTGAGCGATACGCCGCAGACCGAAACGGCCGCCTTCGCTACCACCTACGACAAGCGTGAAGGCTATCTGAAGACGGCACGCGGTAATGCCTTCGGCAACGTCGTCAAGGATGGCAAGAAGGTTGTCATGCATTCGGCCACCGGCAACGACTTCGAGGTGCCGCTGCTCAAGCAGCTCAAGCTCGACAACAACTGGAAAAGCCCGGATGCCATGGTGGCGATGGACTCGGTGGTCAAGCACAACGAGAGCCTCGAGTGCTACGCCTGCCATGCCTCATGGGTACCGCAGTGCTACGGCTGCCACGTGCAGGTCAACTACGGCAAGGACGACGACGGCAAGCCGTACCAGGACACCGACTGGCTGGCCGGCGGCTCGATCCGCGACGAATCGGGTCAGACCGCCGAATCGCCGCTGGGCACGCATGGCCTCAAGAGCCCGGGCAAGGTGTTCGAGACGCGCTCCTACCTGCGTTGGGAAGAGCCGGTGCTGGGCATCAACGGCGAAGGCCGCGTGACCCCGCTGATGCCGGGTTGCCAGATCGTGTATACGGTGTTCGACCGCAACAACGAGGTGGTCGCCCTGAACCAGCTCGGCAAATCGTTCGACGAGCAGAAAGAGCTCGGCCAGGAGCGTACGCCGGATGCGATCGATATGGCGCCGGTGCAGCCACACTCGGCACAACGCAAGGCGCGTACCTGCGAGTCCTGCCACAACAACCCGAAAGCGATGGGTTACGGCATCTCCGGCGGCGTGTTCCAGACGCGTTACCCGGTCGACATCGTCGAGGACCTGATCGATCAGAAAACCGGCCAGGTGATCCCGGGTCGTCACCAGATCCAGATCCCGAAGATCGCCGATCTGGACTACGACTGGTCGACCATCATCAAGGATGGCCAGCAGACGCAGACCGTCGGTACCCACTGGCCGCTGTCGCGCTCGCTGCCCAAAGAGATGCGTGACGGCATGGAGCGTACCGGCCTGTGCCTGGGTTGCCACCGTGAGATGACCAACGCCGAACTGTGGGCCAAGGTCTCGACCCCCGGCACGCTGACCGACGCCGAGCATATCGAGATGCTCAACAAGTTGCTCAAGACTTACGCTGAGTCGAAGAAGTAACGTCCGCGACGGCATCCCCGGTAAAATGCCGGGGATGCCATTTCCACACACCACCTGCAAGCCGATCATGTCTGCCGTACACCTGTCTGCCGCCTCGTTGTGCGTGGCGCTGGCCCTGAGCCCCTATAGCCACAGCGCGCAGCCGCAAAGCAATGCAACCCCAGCTGTCGCCGATGAGCAGAGTCAGCGCGATATGACTGCTCCATCGGTGCCGACCATGGTGACGGCAAAGCCACAGCCTGCACCCAAGAAACCCATCGGCCCGCACGGCCAGCACGACCCGCATGGCAGCCTGGGCCCGGAGAAGTTGGTCAAGGTCGCCTTGCAGCATGAAAGCGAAGGCCGGCTGGAACTGGCCCTGAAGACGCTGGCCGAGGGCATCGAGCGCTATCCGGATGCCGCCGAGCTGTATGCCGTGCGCGCCAGCCTGCGTCTGCAGTTGCAACAGGTGGCTGCTGCATTGCGCGATCTCGAAACGGCCGTTGAACTCGCCCCCGATGACGCGCGCATCAGGGTGAATCGCGCGCAGGCCTACCGCAGCTTCGGTCGCTACGACGACGCCATGGCCGATCTCGATCATGCCGTACAACAATCGCCCGACCTGCTGCCGGCCCGCTTCAACCGTGGCGCCTTGTTGTATGCGCAGAACAAGTTCGATGCGGCATTGGTCGACTTCGAGCACTGCATCGCGGTCGATCCACACTCCCCCGCACCCTATTTCAACCGCGCGTCGACTTATTGGGAACTCGGACGTGCCGATGAAGCCGTGAAGGACATGGAACACTTTCTCGAACTTGCGCAGGATGCGCAGTGGAAAAAGACTGCGCAGGACCTGCTGAACAATTGGAAGACCGCGATGACGCGGGCCGCCGAACAGAAAAGCGAATCGTGAAGTATTTGGTTGCTTTGTCCCTGCTGATCGGCGGCTGGTGCAATGCCGCACTCGGCACGAGCGCGCCTGATGGCTTTACGGCGTTGCTCGAAGAGGCCGAGCTGGTCTATCAGCCGCCGCAAGGGTTCAGTGCTGCGCCGCCCGGGCGCACGCCGATCATGGACTATGAACATGCGCTGCGCAGCAGCGGCGGCGCGCTGGAGATCCGGGTCGCGGTGCGGCCGTTGAAGCGCCTGCGCATCGACTACGATGATCCGCACGGCTCGGCGCCCGATCCGAACCATGTCTTTCCTCTGGTGTTCGAATCGATGGCTTCACGCCTGGCCGGCGGCACCCATGCGCCGAGCCGAGCCTATTCGCCGCAACAGGCGCGCGCCGATTTCAATGCGGATTGGGCCGCGGCCGCAGTGTTCGATGTGGTCGACGAATTCTCCAGCGACTACCAGCAGGGGCTGCTGTTGGCGATTCATCGCAACAATGTGTCGGATGCCTATGTGGTGTTCCTGTTCGACGACTACAAGGCAGTCAAGCCGACCCTGAACCAGGCGATGCAGACGGTGGTGTTCAAGCCGTTACCTGCTGCCGGCGACAAACCCTGATCTTCGGCGATCCAGACCGAAGCAACGTCACATAGCGCGCACTCTCTGCGGCGAACCAGGTGTCAGCTGCCGATCGATCGGTCACAATCCGGTCATGCAGACATCTTTTCGTGACAACCGTTTTCTTCAAGCGATGCTGGTGTGGTTGCTCGGGTTGTGGATCGTCACCGCGATCAATCCTTTCGACCGCGGCGACTGGTTCCTCGAGAACCTGCTGGTGTTCATCTACGGCGGCATCCTGATAGCGACCTATCGCACCTTTGCGTTTTCCAATCTCTCCTATGGCCTGTTCGGTATCTTTCTGAGCCTTCACCTGGTCGGTGCGCATTACACCTACGCCGAGACGCCGTTTGGTTTCTGGTTGCAGGATGCCTTGTCGTTGTCGCGCAATCACTACGATCGCATCGTGCATTTCTCGTTCGGCTTGTTGCTTGGCTACCCGTTCCGCGAACTGCTGATCCGTGCGGTTGGCGTCAAACCGGCCTGGTCGTACCTGATGGTCATGATCACGGTGCTCGGCTTCAGCGGCTTCTATGAAGCACTCGAAGGTATCGTGGCCGTCATCGTCAGCCCGGAGCTGGGCGCGGCCTATCTCGGCACCCAAGGCGACGAGTGGGACGCACAGAAAGACACTGCCCTCGCCTTCGCCGGTTCAGTGGTTGCCATGGCCATTACCTGGTGGCTCGTGCGGCGCAGATCCGCTTAGATCTATCCACCAGCCGCTGGATTCTCTGCGTTCGATGCGTTGCCGGGGTTATGCTTAAAGCATGCTCCTGAACCTGATGCAGGTGCTGGGCGGGCTCGGCCTGTTCCTGCTCGGCATGGTCGTGATGACCGATGGCCTCAAAGGCCTGGCCGGTGATGCCCTGAATCACTGGTTGGCGCGCTTTACCAAGAGCCCTGCGACCGGCGCCATGACCGGCACGGTGACCACAGCTTTGCTGCAATCATCGAGTGCGACCACCGTTGCCGCGGTCGGATTCGTCGGTGCCGGGCTGCTGACCTTCCCGCAAGCACTCGGTGTGATCTTCGGCGCCAACCTCGGCACCACGGTCACCGGTTGGTTGGTCGCCTTGCTCGGTCTGAAACTGCAGATCGGCACGTTGGTCTTCCCGTTGATCTTCATCGGCGCCCTGCTGCGTTTGTTTGCCCGCGGCCGTTGGCGCCACCTGGGATTCGCCCTCGCCGGCTTCGCCTTGTTGTTTCAGGGCATCTCGGTATTGCAGGCGGCGATGGCCGGCTATCACGGCGCGGTCATACCAGCGGACTTTCCCAGCGATACCCTGCTCGGTCGCCTGCAACTGATCGCGATCGGTATTGCGATCACCCTGATCACCCAATCGTCGAGTGCTGGCGTCGCCACCGCTTTGACCGCGGTGAACACCGGCACGATCTCGTTCGGCCAGGCTGCGGCCCTGGTGATCGGTATGGATGTCGGTACCACCGTAACCGCGGCGGTAGCCACGCTCGGCGGTTCTGCCGATACGCGCCGCACCGGTTACTCGCATGTCACCTACAACCTGCTGACGGCGATCGGTGCACTGCTCCTGCTCGACGGCTACACCTGGGCCTGGCAGCAATGGTTGCCGGGGGCGCTGCAACACAATGCGGAGATCGCACTGGTCGGGTTCCACAGCCTGTTCAACCTGCTCGGTGTGATCGTGGTGTTGCCGTTGGCGCGGCCGTTCGCCCGGTTGATGTTCTACCTGGTACCCGCGCCGAGCGATCCGGTGCTCGATCGTCTCGACCATCAATTGCTCAAGAGCCCGGATGTGGCGTTGGACAATGTCGTGCAGATTGTCGAACGCGCAACACAGGATCTGGTAACGACCGTCGATCGCCTGCTGACCAGCAACGAGGTCAACAATGAACGTTTGCTGCACCTCGATCGTCAGCTCGACGCGACCCATGCGTTCGTCGACCAGATTCATCTGGTTGACGACAAGTCGCCCGAGTGGTCGCGTCTTAACGCCGTTATACATGTGCTCGATCATCTGCAGCGCCTTGTCGAACGCTGCATCGAGGAACCGGAGCGCGCACGCAGCCTGGTGGCGGACGTGGAACTCGGCCGTCAGGCGGCGCGGGTGTCAGACGTATTGCAGCGCATCAACATTGCGCTTGCCGCTGGCGATGACAACGCCGCCGAACAGATCGCATCGGCCAATGCCGCTTACATGCGTAAACATGCAGACCGCCTGCGCAATGCGGTGATGGCCGAGGTTGCCGCCGGCTCGATCGATGTGCCGACCGGTACGCGACGGCTCGAAGGTATACGTTGGTTGCGGCGCGTTGCTTACCACGTATGGCGCGTCAGCGTGCATCTGCCGGTACTGCGGCGACAGTGAACACCTTCACGCGTTGTGCGTCGTGCCTTGATGTGTCGGGCGATCCATGCCATACAAGCGTTCAAGAAAACAGCTGCCGACCCTATAAATCAGAAAGGCACTGACACAATAATTATTGAGCATTTGTTCGGGATATTCTCCCAACGGCAATGTTCAACGAAGGCATATCGATTCCAAAAGAACGATGTGTCTCGGCGGCCGTAATCCGAGTTAGACCACTCACGCCACATTCATCGCCACCACCCCCGGCGACCAAGAACCGAAAGCAGCGGGCGCTTGCGACAAACGACCTGCTGCAACGACAACAATGATCTGCCTGACAGGGTGTTCGAGATGGAGACTGGACAGAGCCACTACGATCGCACCGTGGATATCGTACGCAACGCGATTCCGCGTATGTCTGAATTGAAGATTCCGATTACGCCGGTCAATTACACGGTGTGGTACGAGTATCTTTCCGACAGCGTTCCCGATCTCACCGCTGCGATGAACGCCTTGCTGCACGACGCAAACACGATTTCGGGCGAGGCGATACGTGATCTCTACGAGCGTTATCTCGAAGATCGCGACGATAAACTTCAGGCGGCGAAAAAAGCGCTGGCCGAAATGGTCAAGGCGTTGATGACCAATCTGGGGAGCGCCGACCAAAGCTTCGATCGTTACTCCAGCGAGCTGCACGACATTGCCGACAGTCTGTCTGATGACACCTCGGCAGAAGATCTCAACGCCTTGATGGATCGCGCCCTGCGTGCGACCAATGTTGCATTGACCCAGGGCGTCGAGATGAAGAAACAGCTCTCGCATCTCGCCGGCGAGATGCAGCACATGCGTGCCGAGCTGGAGCGCGAGCACGAAGCCGCCCGTATCGACGCCTTGACCGGCCTGTTCAACCGTCGTGTATTCGACGAGGCATTGGAATCGCTGTCGGGTGAGTCGAAAGACGATGCGCATACGCCGTGCCTGCTGATCATCGACATCGATCACTTCAAGCGCGTCAACGACACCTATGGCCATCAGGCCGGTGACGAGGTGCTCAAGCAGGTCGCCGACGAGATCAAGGCCAGTGTGCGCGGGCGCGACCTGGTTGCGCGCCTCGGCGGTGAGGAGTTCGCCGTGCTGCTGCGCGATACACCGCGCTCCGGATGCAAGGCGGTTGCCGAACATATCCGCATCAACGTGCGCCTGCGCGAGGCCGAGGTCATGGATGAGACCTTGTACCCGATCCGTCTGAAGGTGACCTTGTCGGTCGGTGGCGCCTATCTGCGAAGCGAAGAACCTACCGATGCCTTTGTGGCGCGGGCCGACCGGGCGCTGTACCGGGCCAAGTCGGATGGTCGCGATCGGGTCAAATGGGAAGGTCCCGAAACGCCTACGGACTGAGACTGCGGCGCGTCACGCCAGATCGTGTTCGCCGAAGCTCTCGGTGTGGTAACGGTAGACCTCGACCCGGTCGGACCAATGATTCGCAGCCAGCCCGGCCTTCTGCTTCAGGTGCATCAGAAAGCTTTCCTTGTCCGGCAGGCTCTCCCACACTGACGGTAGAAAGGTTCCGCGGTTCGGCCCGTCCTGCAGGATCAATCCGTCTTCGCCTGCTTCGATCTGGTTGAGCAGATCGCCTTCGTCGGCGAACGTCATGCGCTCCGGTGCCGTCAGAATCGACAGATGGATATCGATCTCGTCGAATTCCGAGGCACGCAGCGGCACAAAGCGTGGGTCGCGAAATGCGGCGGCGAAGGCGTTTTCGGCCACATCCACGCCCAACGGCTGGACCGCTTCGAGGTGGCCGATACAGCCGCGCAACTCGCCGTTCTTTTGCAAGGTGACGAAGCTGGCGCGGATCGCCTTGAGGTCGCGTGGGAGTTCGGAGGGTATCACCACGTAGGGTCGACCGAACTGCAGGCCATGCTCGATCGAACGACGTGCGATCTCGATCAATGCGGCGCGCTGCGCAGCCCCGAATTCATTGATGGATTCAGTAGAACTCATAGGCTCCGTATCCCACCACGCGCGATTTATCGCCGGCCGTGTCACCGGAATTGCGCAGATCCAGTGTCTTGACGTGCCAACCGTGGTGTTGCGCCGCCTTCAACAGCCCACGGATCGGGTAAGCGCCGCAGGCGTCATACGGGCCGATGTCATCCGCCTGCATGGCTTCGATCATCCCGGTGGTGTTGGCGTCGCGCTGTTGTGCCTCCGCATAGCCGTGATAGTGGCTGAGATCCGAGCTGACGACGATCAGGATATCGTCTGCGACCAGGGCTTCGATCACCCGGGCAACATCCTCACCCTCGGCATCGCCGACGATCAGCGGGATCAGGATGAAGTCGTCGAGCACCCGTTGCAGAAACGGCAATTGGACCTCGAGGGCATGTTCTTCAGCGAAGGCTGCATCCAGGTAACCGACATGCGGCAGCGCCGCCAGCGACTTCACCCGTTCAGTATCGACCGGTATCGCACCCAACGGGGTCTGAAAGGCATCGGCGTTGCTCAGCGCTATGCCGCGGAACGGTACCCGGTGCGACGGCGCCAATACCGCCACATGGCGGATCTCCGCGGCCCAGGGGCGCAGCGAGGCATAGGCATTTGCAGCAATCGGACCGGAATACTGGTAGCCGGCGTGCGGCGCGATCAAGGCATGCGGCCGCACCTCGCTGTCGGCCGATACGGTCTGCATCAGCCTGTCGACGGTATTGCGTAGTTCAGGTTCCGTGCCGGGGTAGAACAACCCGGCGACGGCGGGTGTTTTGACGTGCATCATGGCTCCCCATGGGCTGCGGGTCTATAGATTTAATGGGTCATTGGCTGTTGGATTGCAAGCATCTTGCGCCGTTTCGGTGAAGTTGTTTGAGCTGCCTCAGTCCGACATCGGACACATAGGGAGGTCTGTCATGATTAGCGACACCGTACCCGGTCGTTTCTGGCACATGCGGGATGACGGTCGCATCCAATGCGACCTGTGCCCGCGTTATTGTCACCTTAAGGACGGCCAGCGCGGTCTGTGTTTCGTGCGCGCGCGCGAAGGCGACCAGATGGTATTGACCACCTACGGGCGCTCCAGTGGCTTCTGTGTCGACCCGATCGAAAAGAAACCGCTTAACCACTTTCTGCCGGGCACGCCGGTGTTCTCATTCGGTACGGCAGGCTGCAACCTGGCCTGCAAGTTCTGTCAGAACTGGGATATCAGCAAATCGCGCGAGATCGATACCCTGGCTTCCAGCGCCGCGCCGGAGACGATCGCCGCCACCGCCAAGCGCCTCGGATGCCGCAGCGTGGCCTACACCTACAATGACCCGGTGATCTTCTTCGAATACGCGCTGGATACGGCCGCTGCCTGTCGCGAACAGGGCATCAAGTCGGTCGCGGTCACGGCGGGCTATATCTGCGAAGAGCCGCGACGTGAGTTCTTCTCCCATATGGATGCCGCAAACGTCGATCTGAAGGCGTTCACCGAAGACTTCTATCACAAGTTGACCGGCGGTCATCTGCAGCCGGTGCTGGATACGATCGAATACATCCACAACGAAACCGACTGCTGGCTCGAACTGACCACGTTGCTGATTCCGGGCCACAACGATACGGACGACGAACTGCATCGCCTCGCAGACTGGTGCCTGGAAAAACTCGGGCCCGAGGTGCCACTGCATTTCTCGGCGTTTCATCCCGACTACAAAATGACGGATGTACCGCCTACCCCGCCGGCCACGCTGCAACGGGCGCGACGCATCGCCTTGGATACCGGCCTGCACTATGTGTACGTCGGCAACGTGCACGACACCGAGGGCGACAGCACCTACTGCCCGCAGTGCGGCACCCGGGTTATCGAGCGCGACTGGTACCAGCTCGGCGATTGGCAACTCAAGGACAACGGCCATTGCGCAAACTGCGGCCACCTGATTGCCGGCGTGTTCGAGAATGAGCCTGGGCACTGGGGGAGCCGGCGTCAGCCCGTGTCGATGCATGAGCCGTTGCAGGAAGCGGCGCACAACCCCGCACACTGAAGGTTACTTGCATTGCCGGCATTCGCTGGCCTGACGTATCGGCGCGGGACAGGTAAATTACGCGGCTATTGCGATCGGCTTTGACCACCGCGCCGAGGAAAGAACCACCATGCCTGAATACCTTGCCCCTGGCGTCTATGTCGAAGAAGTCAGCTTTCGCTCGCGCCGGATCACGTCCACTGCATCGCCGACCACCGTGTTCATCGGGCCGACGGCGCGCGGCACGGCCGGCCGCCTATCGCGGGTGATTACCAGCTATCACGCCTACCAGCGCCAGTACGGGGGCAGCGAGGGCCTGGCGATCGGTGGCCGCCAGCGGCAGATCAACCATATGGCGCATGCCGTGCGTGCCTTCTTTGCCGAAGGCGGAACGCGCTTGCACGTGGTTCGTGTGGCTGGCGGTAACGGTCGAGCACCGTCACTGCGCAACTACCAGGCGGCACTGCGCGCGGTAGCCGGATTGCGTGGTCTGTTTACCCTGGCGGCACCGGGGGCGACGGCGTTGCCGAGACTGGCGCGCGAGGTCAACGGCCTGTTGCTGGATTTTGCCGCCACGGCAGATATCGCAGAACGGGTTTTCGTGCTGCTGGACCCGCTGCGCGGTGAGACCCCGGATGAGATCGAACGCTATGCCGCATCGATCGAGTCGCGGTCGGCGGCACTGTACTATCCTTGGCTGCAGTTGGCGGACGGCAAGACGCGCAAGACGGTCGCGATACCGCCATCCGGGGTGATCGCCGGTGTGCTGGCCCGGGTCGATCGACGCCAGGGAATACACAAGGCGCCGGCCAACGAGGTGATGCGCTCCGTGATCGGTGTGGCGCAGGCGCTCAATGCGGCGCAGGCCGATCATCTGAATGCGGTCGGCATCAACACGCTGCGCCAGTTTCCGCAACGCGGGTTGCGGGTTTGGGGCGCGCGCACGCTGAGCAGAGACCCCGAGTGGAAATACGTCAACGTGCGGCGTTATTTCATCTTCCTGCAGCACGCGATCAATCAGGGCACCGAGTGGTCCGTGTTCGAGCCCAACGATGAACCCCTCTGGGCGCAGATCCGGCAGATCATTGAGACCTTCCTGGACGACCAGTGGCGAATGGGACGTCTTGCCGGCAGCAAATCCAGTGATGCGTTTTTCGTGCGCTGCGATCGCACCACGATGACCAGGGCCGACATCGATGCCGGCCGCCTGATCGTTCAGGTGGGGGTTGCGCTGGTGCGCCCGGCCGAGTTCGTGGTGATCCGCATCGGCCAGAAAACGGCCGATGCGCGTCCCTAACTGAAGCAGCCGGTCATCGCTCAGGTCGACGAGGTCAGCGGTTTGCCCTCGTCGCGTGGCGACGCGGCGCCATCTTCAGTCTCCCCGCCCGGCTCTGCGGCTGCGAGGTCTTTCTGGTGGTCGCGCGCGAGCAGCATGTACACGGCCGGCACGACGAACAGCGTGAACAGTGTGCCGATACCCAGACCGGTGGTGATCACCAGGCCGATATCGAAGCGACTGACTGCGCCCGGGCCACTGGCCGTCAATAGCGGCACCATCGCAACCAGCATGGCGATGGTCGTCATCAGGATCGGTCGCAGGCGAATCGCCGAGGCCTTTTCAATCGCCTCGCGCTTGCCCAGCCCCTCTTCGATCTGCAGCTGGTTGGCGAATTCGACGATCAGGATCCCGTTCTTCGCGATCAGGCCGATCAGCGTGATCAGGCCCACCTGGGTATAGATGTTCATCGTCGCGAAGCCGAGCGTCAGGAAGGCCATCGCCCCGGCGATCGACATCGGCACCGACACCAGGATGATCAGCGGATCGCGCCAGCTCTCGAACTGCGCCGCCAACACCAGGTAGATCACCAACAGCGACATGAAGAAGGTCGCGACCAAGGCGCTGCCTTGTTGGGCGAACTGCCGCGTCTGGCCGGTGTAGTCGAAGCTATATCCCTGTGGGAACACCTCGCCGGCGATCTTTTCCATCGCCGCCATCGCGTCGCCTTCAGATACGCCGGGCGCCGGCAGGCCCTGCACGGTGATCGCATTGAGCTGTTGGAACTGCGTGCGCTTGCTCGGCTCTACCGCCCGCTCTATGCGCACCAACGACGATAGCGGCACCTGCTCGCCGCTCGCCGAGCGCAGGTAGAAATCACCGAGCATCTCGGGTGTCAGGCGGAATGTCTTTTCGCTTTGCGGGATCACCTTGTAGCTTCGACCCTCGAGGCTGAAGCGGTTGACGTAATTGCCGCCGAGCAGCGTCGCCAGGTTCTGACCGATGTCGGCCATCGAGATACCGAGGTCGCCGGCGCGGTCGCGGTCGATCACGACGACCGCCTTGGGTCGCGAGAACTCGATCGATTTCTGCAGGAACTGGAACTGACCGCTCGCCATGCCCTGCCCGATCAGTTGATCGGCGATCTGATCGAGCTCGCGGAAATCGGCGTCGCTCTGGATCACGAACTGGAACGGCAGACCACGGTTACCCGGCAGGCTCGGCCGCGGGAACATCGCGGTCTGAAAACCGGCGATGCCGGCAAGTTTGCCCTGCAGCTCGGGCTGAACATCCATCTGCGAACGTTCGCGCTGCGACGGCGGTTCCATCTTGAAGCCACCGAACACGACGTTGTCGTCGCCGCCGAAGCCCACCAGGATGAAGCTCTCGTGATACTCGGGCACCGATTCAAACGTTTCGACGATCTCGCGCGTATACGCCTCGTTATATGGCAGTGAAGCGGTCTGCGGCGCCGTCGCCTGGAAGAACAGGATGCTCTGGTCTTCGGTCGGCGCCAGCTCGGACTGGGTCGTGGCAAACATGAAATAGATACTGCCAAGTACGACCGCGGCGAACAGCAACGTTGCCGGCAGGTAGTTCAGCGCACTGCGCAGGCGACGCAGGTAGAAGTTGGCCAGCCCGGTGAAAAAGCGCTCGACCGCGTGTTCGAAGCGCCCTGCCTTGCCGGCTGGTTGCAGCACCTTGGATGACAGCATCGGCGACAGCGTCAGCGCGACGATGCCCGAGATCAGCACGGCGCCGGCCAGCGAAAACGCGAACTCGGTGAACAAGGTGCCGACCAACCCGCCCATGAAGCCGATCGGCGCATACACCGCGACCAGCGTCGTGGTCATCGCGATGATCGGCAGGCCGAGCTCGCGCGCACCGTCGATCGCCGCCTGGTAGCGCGACTTGCCCATCTCGATGTGACGGTGAACGTTCTCGACCACGACGATCGCATCGTCGACCACCAGGCCGATCGCCAGCACCATGGCGAGCAGTGTCAGCAGGTTGATCGAAAAGCCGGCCATCAGCATCAGGAACGCGGCGCCGATCAGCGACAGCGGCACGGCGACGCCGGGCACCACGGCAGCACGCATCGAACCCAGCGACAGGAAGATCACGACCAGCACGATCAACACCGCTTCGACCAGCGTGGTGAACACCTCGTCGATCGACTCCTGGATGAAGGCGCTGGCGTCGTACGGGATGTGAACCTCGAGACCGGTCGGCAGCTGGCTGCGGATCTGCTCGATCGCCACGTGTACCTTCTTGGCCACCGTCAGCGGGTTGGCCCCCGGCGCCTGCTCGACACCGACGAAGATCGCCGGCTGGCCCTTGTACCAAGTCGAGGTTTCATAGTCTTCCGAGCCCAGATCGAGGCGTGCGACGTCGCCGAGGCGCACCAGCGTGCCGCCGGTGTCGCGTACCACCAGGCGGCGAAAGTCTTCGACGTTGGCGACGTCGGTCGTGGCCGACAGGTCGATCACTGTGTATTCGCCGCGCGCCTGGCCGATGCCCGACAGGTAGTTGTTGGCGCGCAGCACGTCGGCTACGTCCTTCGCGGTCACGCCGAGTGACGCCATGCGTCGCGGGTCGAGCCAGACGCGCATCGCGAAGCTCTTGTTGCCGATCAGGTTGGCCTTGGCGACGCCGGGGATCGCCTGCAACTTGGGTTGCACCACGCGCAGCAGGTAGTCGTTGATCTGCGACGGCGCCATCGATTCGCTGTAGAACGCCAGATACATCAACGCGGTGGCATCGCCGGTCTGCGAGGTGATGACCGGGTCCTGTGCCTCGGCCGGCAGCACGTTGCGCTGGCTGGCGACCTTCGCCTGGATCTCGGCGACCGCCGCCTCCGGCGGATAGTTGAGCTGCATGTGCGCCTCGATCACCGAGGTGCCCTGGCGGCTGGTCGACGACAGGTAGTCGATGCCCTGCGCCTCGGCGATTGCTTGTTGCAGCGGCGTGGTGATGAAACCTTTGACCAATTCGCCACCCGCCCCGGGGTAGCTGGTCGTGACCGTTACCACGGTGTTCTGGGTTTCCGGATACTGGCGGACCTCGAGCGAGGTGATCGCCCGCAGGCCGACCACCAGGATCAGCAGGCTGACCACGCTGGCCAGCACCGGGCGCTTGATGTAGAGATCGGTGAATTTCATGCGCCGGGTGCCCGCTCGGAAGGTGCCGGCTTGTCGTCGACCACGACCGGCTGACCGTTGCGCAGCTTGTTGTGGCCGGCGCTGACGATCTCGTCACCGACCTGCAATCCGGAGACGACCTCTACCCTGCCGTTGCGTGTATTGCCGGTCTGGATCTGGCGCCGCGAGACCACCTTTTTGCCGTCCTTCTCCTCGATGAGGAATACCGAATCGCCGTACGGCGCGTAACTGATGGCCTCGCCGGGTATCGTGATCACGCTGTCTTCGGTGGGCATCATAACGCGAACGTCGGCGAACATGCCGGGTCGTAGCGATGAATCGGCGTTTTCGAGCTGTGCCCTGACGCGGAAGCTGCGGCTGCCGATCTGGATGCCGGGATCGATCGCGATAATGTGCCCCTCGAAGCGCCGGTCCGGGTAGGCCTGCACCTGGACCGCGATGGTCTGGCCCTCCGCGATGCGCGAAAGTTCGCGCTCCGGCAGCGTGAAGTCGGCATAGATCGGGTCGAGTTGTTCAAGCGGCACGATGGCGGCGCCCGGCGTCAGGTACTCGCCGAGGTCCACGCGGCGAATCCCCAGGCGGCCGTCGAACGGTGCACGAATCTTCTTTTTCTCGAGCAGTGCGCGCTGCGACTCGACCTGTGCGCTGGTGTTGTCGAGTGTTGCGCGCGCTTCGTCGAAGTCCGACTTCGACACCGATTTGTCTTTAATCAACTGGGCCGCACGTTGGTACTTGAGCAGGGCAAGGCGGCGCTCGGCCTCCAGTCCTTTCAATGCGGCCTGGTCGGTCTCGTCATCGAGTTCGAGCAGCAGTTTGCCTTTGGTGACCTGTTCGCCCGAGTTGAAGTGGATCGCACTGACCAGCCCGCCGACCTCGCTGGAGACTTCAATGCCGGCGACGGCCGACAGGCTGCCCACCACCTGGATGTACGGTCGCCAATTTTCCTGTTTTACGGTCGTCGCGGCGATGGCTGCCGGTGGCGGTCCACCCGCCTGGGCGGCGGCCATTTGTTGGGCGGTGTGGTATTTCCAGCCGAAGATGCCGCCGAAAATGACGGCGAGCAAGACAACGACAAGGGTTAAACGGGCGAACATCGATGAGAATTCCTAGGCTTATCCGACACGGGTTTGCGGTGTCACGAAGAAAGCGGCAGGACCGGGGTCGGTCGGCGATGCCGGCAGCGGACCTTCGTTTTATTGCACTGCAGTATAAAAGTCGGACACGACGACATTAAGAAAGGTTTCATCGCTGTTGGTACCAAAATTCGCCGGTTTGCAGAAAGATCGTTTCAGTTTTTCCGGTCTTAGGGTGCTGGGCGGCGCGGGCAGCCGTTCTCGATGGTGTGCACCTTCTGTCGACCGCCGAGTTGTTGCATCGAAACCGCAGCGCTAGGCTGAACCCTTTGGCGTAATCCACAACAATCCAAAATGACCGAGACCCAGGCTGGTTCGACGCTTGAATATCTCGTCGCGCGCTGCGCGATGGGAGACCGTATTGCATTCGCCGATCTCTATCAGGCGACGTCGGCGAAACTGTTTGCCGTGCTCCTGCGTATCTTAAAGAACGAAGAGATGGCGGAGGATGCCTTGCAAGACGTTTTCATCAAGGTTTGGCACAAGGCCACCGAGTATCACGTGGGCAAGGGTGCGGTGATGACGTGGTTGTTGAGCATCGCCCGTTATCGCGCCATCGACCTGTTGCGGCGGGCGAAGACTGCGGTGCAGGTCGACGCCGAAGAGGGCCTCGAAGAACGCGCCGCCAACGAGCCGGATGTGGCCGAGCTGGCGGGCAGGGCGGTGGACAACGCGCGCCTGAATACCTGTCTTGATGAGTTGGAAGGCCCCAGGCGTGCTTGTTTGGTGTTGGCGTACTGCGAGGGCTATACGCATGACGAGTTGAGCCAACGGCTCGGTTCGCCCGTCGGCACGATCAAAAGCTGGATTCGGCGCGGCCTGAAGGTACTGAAAGCCTGCCTGGACGGGGAGGGCGACTACCGTGGTTGATATGAGTGCCGAAGAACGGGATATGCGGGCCGCAGAGTTCGTGCTCGGTACGCTCGACGGTGAGCAACGGCGAGCGTTCGAAAAACAGATGGACCACGACCCCACGTTGCGCGACCTGGTGAACCTGTGGGAGGCACGCCTGGTCGGGCTGAACGATACGACGAGCGTCGTGCAGCCGCCACAACGTGTGTGGATGGAGATCGAACGCGTGATTGCCCCCGGCGCGGTCGACGATGCTGTGCAGGCACCATTGAAGACACCATGGTGGCAGTCGCTGGTGCTGTGGCGGATGACCACGGCGGCCGCGCTGCTGGCCTTGCTTGCCGTGTTGGTGCCGGTGCTGACGCAGGGCCCGCTGCAAGGCCCCGAAGCCTTGCCGGTCTATGACGTGGTATTGCGTGATACGCAGGATCAGCCGCAATGGATGGTGGTGTGTGACTGGCGCACGCGCGAGGTGGCGGTCAGCCGGGTGGCGGCGGCCGCGCCGGCTGCCGGCAAGGCGCATGAGCTGTGGCTGGTGCGTGGCGAGGGTGTGGCGCCGATCTCCTTGGGTGTGCTGAGCGGCAACGAGATCCAGCGGTCGCTGCCGGCCAATGCCACCTGGCGTGACACCAAGGCCCTGGCGGTCAGTCTTGAACCGGCCGGCGGATCGCCGACCGGTGTGCCGACAGGGCCGGTTTTGTATGCCGCGCCGGTCAGTATCTAGGCTCACGGCCGAGTCGCCTCGAGCGCCATCGATCCTGCGCTTGGTGCGGGTCGAGTCCTTTTTTCAGTAAAACCAACCCTTTTGCCGGTTTGCGCAGGCGAGTGGTCGCCGCCGACATGGACGCGGATAAATAGCCTCGAAAGGCGTTGCAAGGCAGCGGGTGCCGTGCGCGGCCGGATCGGCTGCCCGGTCATCAACCGTTGAGCTGATCGAGCGCCGGCGCAAAAAAGTTGCGTCGAAGTGCATCCGTTTTCGATATCCCTGCGTATCTCCAGGTAAGACATCTGGAGGAGAAAGGGATGCGCGCTTTGCGAGAACTGACACTGCTACTGCTGGTGTCGCTACCGACTGGGGCGGTGACGGCAGCCGACTGGCAGCCCTACGGGCCGGCAGCGTTCGCCCAGGCAGAGAAACAAGACAAGCTGATTCTGCTCGATCTGGTCGCCGTATGGTGCCATTGGTGCCACGTCATGGAGTCGACGACGTACCGGGACGCGGGCGTTCTCGAGGCGCTCAGCGAACACTATGTCGCCGTCCAGGCCGACCATGATGCGCGCCCGGACCTGGCTGAACGGTATCGCGACTACGGCTGGCCGGCGACAATCGTCCTGACCCCCGACGGCCGCGAGCTGGTGAAGCGCGCCGGCTATATCGCGCCGGATGAGATGGCCGGCCTGCTACGGCGCACGGCGTCGATCGACCGCAGCGAGCAGCACGAGCCGACCCGCACTGCACAATCCAGCGCCGTTTCCGCGGCATTGTCCCCAGCGCTGCGCGACACCCTGCAACAGCGCCACCTGGATGCCGATGACCCCGCATCCGGCGGTCTGCGCCTGATGCAGAAGTTTCTCGACGCGGATTCGATCGAGTGGGATCTGCATCTGGCGGCCAATGGCGACGCGCATGCCGCGCAGCGTGCGCGCCGCCACCTCGATGCCGCCCTGCAGTTGATCGACGCCGAGTTCGGCGGCGCCTACCAGTACTCGACCCACGGCGACTGGGCACATCCGCACTACGAAAAGATCATGGCGACCCAGGCCGCCTACTTGCGTGCCTACAGCTTGGCATACCACCAGTTCGGCGATCCGCGCTATCGCCTTGCAGCCGAGATGGTCGCGAACTGGCTCAACGACTTCATGCGTGCCGACAACGGCGGCTTGTTCACCAGCCAGGATGCCGATCTGGAGCAGGGGAGCAAGGCGCACGATTACTTCGAACTGCCGCGAGACCAGCGTTTGGCGCGTGGCCTGCCGCGCATCGACAAGAGCCAGTACGCCGACGCCAACGGCAAGGCGATCGAAGGCCTGGTCACGCTCTACCAGGTGACAGGCCAGGACAAGCACCTGCGCCTGGCGACGCGAGCGCTGGAGTGGGTACTGCGTAATCGGCGTCGCGCCGACGGCGGTTTCAGCCACGGCGCAGGCGACAAAGCCGGGCCTTACCTTTCGGACAACCTCTACATGGGCCGCGCGATGCTCGCCGTGTACGAGGTGAGCGGTCAGTCCGTGTGGTTGAAACAGGCGGTACTGGCCGCCGACTTCATCGATCGCGAGTTTCGCCACGCCCCGGGCGGGCTGCTGTCTGCCGCGGATAACGGCACGCCGATCAAGCCGACGCCGCAACTCGATCAGAACATCCACGCCGCCCGGTTCATGTACGCGCTCGCGTCGCACACCGGCGAAGACCGGCATCGGGCCCTGGCCGACCACGTCATGCGTTACCTCGCGACGCCCGAGGTCGCCGTCTCTCGCCTGACCGACGCCGGCATCCTGCTGGCCGATAGAGACCGCATCAAGAACTCAAAAAGTAACTACTCACTTACTCTAATCCCGCGCAATAAGAAAGGAGACCAGGCATGAGTGCCATGCAGCAAAGCCTCGCCGAACAAACCCCGAAAAACTGTTTCGACAGCCTGTACGCGGCGCACAATGATGTGCTCAACCGCGTTGCCTGGATGCTGTGCGGTGACCCCGATCTGGCACGCGACCTGGTGCAGGAGACCTGGATACGCGCCTGGCGTGCAGCCGACTCGCTACAACAGTTCGCCGCCGGCAAGGCCTGGCTGATCACCATTCTGAAACGCGAATACGCGCGGTTGTTCGAGCGTAAGCGGTTCGATCTGGTCGACATCGACGACCATGCCAATGATCTGGGGCACGATGCGGCGCCGGATCAGCGGATCTACCTCGATCAACTCCTCGGCCGGCTCAGCGACGACGAACGTGAGCCGCTGTTGATGCAATTGGCCGAAGGCCGATCCACGGCCGAGATCGCAGATGAGTACGGTGTGAGTCGCAACGCGATGACCATACGTTTGCACCGTATCAAGAAGCGTCTGCAGGCCGTGTGAAAGCCGCGCCCAGCCGCCGGCGAACGCGGCCGCTTAAGTCGTTTGGTTCACATAATGGACGAATGAGGGGCAAGTTTTCGCCCCATCCACCGATACAAAAGCCATCGACCCCGGCTTGTCTGCGATGCGATCCGACATGGTTGCGGCGCACAAAGGGTGACAGGACCGGCTTCTTTCTACGCGTGATGCTATAGGAGCGTTCGCAGTTATGGCGCATATCGACGTCCCCCGAATTCTTCAGATCATGGTGCAGAACAACGCGGCCGACGTGTTTTTCTACACCGGCGCAAAGATCTCGATGAAGACACCCAAAGGCTTCGCACAACTCGGTGAGCCGTTGGATGTAGGCGACGCCGAACGGGCGGTACGCGAGATCCTGACCGACGAGAAATTGAAGCATTTCGAAGAGCACGGCGAGGTCGATTTCTCGCTGTCGTACAAAGGCATCGGCCGTTTTCGTGGCAATGCCTTCCGCCAGCGCGGCGAGGCGGCGCTGGTGTTGCGTCACATCAACACCGATGTACCGACGGTCGACACGCTGGGTGTGCCGCCGGTGCTCAAAGATATGGTCATGGCGCGCAACGGCTTGATCCTGCTGGTCGGTGCGACCGGCTCGGGTAAGTCGACCACGCTGGCAGCCATGATCGATCACCGCAACAGCAGTGCCGGTGGGCACATCCTGACGTTGGAAGATCCGATCGAATACGTGCACGAGCATAAGAAATCGATCGTCGCGCAGCGCGAGATCGGCGTCGATACGCTGGATTTCGGCACCGGCATGAAGGCGGCGCTGCGTGAATCGCCCGACGTAATCCTGATGGGTGAGATCCGCGACCACGATACGATGGAATTCGCGCTGAAATTCGCCAATACCGGTCACCTCGCACTGTCGACCCTGCACGCCAACAACGCGATGACGACCATGGAGCGTATCCTCGGTTTCTACCCGAAAGACGGTCTCGAAGCCCAGGCCAAGCGTATCGCACAGAACCTGCGGGCGATCGTCTGTCAGCGCCTGGTGCCGGCCAAAGACGGCGGCAAGGTGGCCGTGGTCGAAGTCATGATCAACACCGGCTATATCGCCGATCTGATCAGCAAGTTGGAAATCGGCGGCATCAAGGACGCTATCGAGCGCGGCGGCCAGTACAAGATGCAGTCGTTCGACCAGCACTTGGTCAGCCTGTATCACGAAGGTCGGATCACCGAAGAAGTCGCGTATGACTTCGCCGACTCGTCGAGCAACGTGAAGATCCAGATCAAGACATCCAACGCCGGTAAGAAGGTCACCAGCACCGATTGGGGCAGCGGCCTGTCGCTCGAACCGACCGAGTCCGGCGACGACGACGGCGTGGTTGCCGAGTTCCGTTAATCCGGCGCGACCCTTTTCAGCTACGAGTACTGCACACCCCCGTTCACGGGGGTGTTGTGTTTCTAGGGATTGCGTCTGACCCTCCCGCTTTTCTCCGCTCCTTTGTGGTGCCCAGGCGTTGATTTGCGTGTTCGCAGTATTGCGATTTGCTGCACCGTAACAGGGCGTCGCGTTCAGCGACGCTGAACATGCCGCGTGTAGTACACGGCAGCGTACTGAATTCAGTTATTTACGCGCCCAACGTCGGCAAACATCCGGTCGCTAAGATCGCGCCATTCCCCCTGATGCATGCATGGTCTTGAGGCACCAGTGTGGTGCGCCACTTTTGTGCGGACGGGCAACGATGGTGCGTTCGCTTTGTCGGAGCGTGCTCGGTTTTCGATTTTCTTGCGTTGAAACAAGTCCTTATGGAATTGGCATAGCTACTGCAGTCACCGGGCATCTGTCGTCCTGGCCGGATTCACAACCCGACCGGCCGTGCCGAGCCGGTGACTATTCGCTGGGTGCCGGCTGGCGACAGTTTCGCTAAATCCGAAAGGGGAGAAATTCAAGAATGAGCTTTGTTACGCAACTCCGCCGAATGTCATTGGCCGTATCGGCCGTCACGGCGATGAGTGTCGCCGGCGCGGTCAGCGCTGCCGACACCATCAAGGTCGGTGTCCTGCACTCGTTGTCGGGCACTATGGCGATCTCCGAGACGACGCTGAAAGACACCATGCTGATGCTGATCGAGGAGCAGAACAAAAAGGGCGGTGTGCTCGGTAAAAAACTCGAAGCGGTGGTTGTAGACCCGGCTTCCAACTGGCCACTGTTTGCTGAAAAGGCGCGCGAGCTGATCGAGAAGGAAAAGGTAGCCGCCACGTTTGGTTGCTGGACCTCGGTGTCGCGCAAGTCGGTGCTGCCGGTGTTCGAAGAACTCAACAGCCTGTTGTTCTACCCGGTGCAATACGAGGGCGAAGAGTCGTCCAAGAACGTGTTCTACACCGGTGCCGCGCCGAACCAGCAGGCGATCCCCGCCGTCGATTACCTGATGGAACAAGGCGTCGAGCGCTGGGTTTTGGCCGGTACCGACTATGTGTACCCGCGCACCACCAACAAGATCCTCGAGGCCTACCTCAAGGGCAAGGGCGTGGCGTCTGCCGACATCATGATCAACTACACGCCGTTCGGTCATTCCGATTGGCAGTCGATCGTTGCCGAGATCAAGAAGTTCGGCTCGGCCGGCAAGAAGACCGCGGTCGTCTCGACCATCAACGGCGATGCGAACGTGCCGTTCTACAAGGAACTGGGTAACCAGGGCATCTCGGCCGAAGATATTCCGGTCGTGGCGTTCTCGGTCGGCGAAGAGGAACTCTCCGGCATCGATACCAAGCCACTGGTCGGTCACCTGGCCGCGTGGAACTACTTCATGAGTGTCGAAGACGAGAACAACGACAGCTTCATCGAAGCCTGGCACAAGTTCATCAAGAACGAAGACCGCGTCACCAACGACCCGATGGAAGCACACTACATCGGCTTCAACATGTGGGTAAAAGCGGTTGAGAAGGCCGGCACGACCGATCCGGACGCCGTTGCCGATGCCATCATCGGTGTGGCCGTGCCGAACCTGTCGGGCGGCACCTCGGCAATGATGCCCAACCATCACATCACCAAGCCGGTGCTGATTGGCGAGATCCTCGACGACGGTCAGTTCCAGATCGTTTCGCGTACCCCCGGTCTGGTGGTCGGCGATGCCTGGTCCGACTTCCTCGAAGGTTCGAAAGACCTGATCTCCGATTGGCGTGCGCCGCTGTCCTGCGGCAACTACAACGTCAAGACGGCGAAGTGCTCGGGTCAGAACTACGAGTGATCTGAGTTAGCTGTGCAAAGCTGTGGCGCCGATGCCCCGTGCATCGGCGCCACCCCTCCGATAACGATAAAACGAAGCCGGAACCATGCTGCGATTCGCTCTTGCCGCACTCCTGTTGTGTCTGCTGTCTCCCTCGCATGCGGCCGAGATTCAGACGGGCGATGCAACGCTGGACGCTGCCTTCGAACAGATCCTGGATCGCAACTTCGGCGTGAAAGACGAAGGTGTGGTCGCGATTGCCCAATCCGGACACGAAAAAGCCACTGAATTATTGCGCGGTTTGCTCGACGGCGAATTGCGCTACCTGAAACAAAACAACCGTCTGGTCGTCATGGGGCGCGAAGGCGGGGAGACGGTCGCCATCGATGCGCTTACCGGCGAAAGCTACGGTAAGACCAGCAAACGCAAATTCAAGCGTTTCACGATCAACAATGCCATGCGCGGACATATCCGCAGCCTGCTGGCCGAGATCGGTCTGTCGAATCCAGACCCTGAGATGCGCCTGCGCGCAGTCAAAGAGATGTTGTCGAACAGCGAGCCGGAACACGCTGCGCTGTTCGAGCGGCTGCTGCAAGCCGAAGAAGACAAGGCGGTACGTGCCGTGATGCAGGATGCGATGGAACTGGCGAGGTTGAGCGACCCCGACCCGGAAGTACGACGCGCTGCAATCGAAGGCGTATCGGGCAGCCTGGAGCAGGGCGTGCGTAACCAGCTGACCCGCTTGGCGGCCGACGATCCGGACGAGTCGGTGCGCGCTGCGGCCGCTGCTGCGATGAAGAAGATCGAAGACCGTGTCGCGTTCTATGGTCATGTCGAGACCTTCTTCTTCGGCCTGAGCGCCGGTTCGGTACTGGTATTGGCCGCGATCGGCCTGGCGATCACATTCGGCGTCATGGGCGTGATCAACATGGCGCATGGCGAGCTGATCATGCTCGGCGCCTACACCACCTACCTGATCCAGCAGGCGATGCCCGACATGATCGGCCTGTCGATCCTGCTGTCGATTCCGGCTGCCTTCCTGGTGTCCGGTGCAGTGGGGGTGGCGATCGAGCGCGGCGTGATCCGTTTCTTGTACGGTCGCCCGCTGGAGACACTGCTTGCGACGTTCGGTATCAGCCTGATCCTGCAGCAGCTGGTGCGTACCGTGATCTCGCCGCAGAACGTGCCGGTGTCGAACCCGGAGTTTCTCAGCGGCTTCTGGCAGATCAACAGCGTGCTGTCGCTGACCTACAACCGCCTATACATCTTCATCTTCTGCCTGCTGGTATTCGCCGGCCTGTTCGTGGTGCTCAAGTACACCCGGCTGGGTCTGCAGGTGCGCGCGGTGTCGCAGAACCGAGCCATGGCGCGCGCGATGGGCGTGCGCTCGTCGCGGGTCGATGCGATGACCTTCGGTCTCGGTTCGGGCATCGCCGGCATCGCAGGTGTGGCCCTGTCGCAGCTCACGAACGTCGGACCGAACCTGGGGCAGTCGTACATCGTCGACAGCTTCATGGTCGTGGTATTCGGCGGTGTCGGCAACCTGTGGGGCACATTGGTCGGCGGCCTCAGTCTCGGGATCGCCAACAAGATCATGGAGCCCTGGGCGGGTGCGGTGCTGGCCAAGATCCTGGTGCTCGTGTTCATCATTTTGTTCATTCAGAAGCGGCCGCGCGGATTGTTCCCGCAGAAAGGCCGTGCCGCCGAGGGTTGATTGTGAAGTTGATCGTCGATTGGCGCTTTGACGGTGAGGTGTCGATGCCTTTGCAGGCACGGCGACCTGGAGTGCGACCGCCATGTTGTTGACGCGTAGCCTGAAGGGAGACCGGGGTGGTCAGGTCTTTTTGTTGATCCTGATCGCCGTAATGATCGCGGTACCGATCCTCAACAGTTTGCCGACGGACAACCCGCTGTATCTCTCGACCTACACGGTGACCCTGCTCGGCAAGTACCTCACCTATGCCTTGCTCGCTGTGGCCGTCGACCTGGTGTGGGGCTATCTCGGCATTCTGAGCCTCGGCCATGCCGCGTTCTTTGCGCTTGGCGGTTACGCCATGGGCATGTACCTGATGCGCCAGATTGGCGAGCGTGGCGTCTACGGCAATCCGTTGCTGCCCGACTTCATGGTGTTTCTGAACTGGCAGGAACTGCCCTGGTTCTGGCACGGCTTCGATCAGTTCTGGTTCGCCGCGTTAATGGTGTTTCTCGCACCGGGGCTGCTGGCTTTCGTGTTCGGTTGGCTGGCGTTTCGCTCGCGCGTGACCGGTGTTTATCTTTCTATCATCACCCAGGCGTTGACCTACGCCCTGATGCTGGCGTTCTTCCGCAACGAGATGGGTTTCGGCGGCAACAACGGCCTGACCGACTTCAAGGATATCCTCGGCTTCAGCCTGCAATCCGATAGCACGCGTATCGGTTTGTTCATCGCGTCCGGCGTCGCGTTGGCCATTGGCTACATCGCCTGTCGCGCCCTGGTGAAATCGCGCCTTGGTCGGGTGGCGGTGGCGATCCGCGATACCGAAGATCGCACGCGCTTCATCGGCTACAAGGTTGAACACGTCAAGCTCGCCATATTCACGTTCTCGGCGATGCTTGCCGGAGTCGCCGGTGCGCTGTACGTGCCGCAGGTCGGCATCATCAATCCGGGTGAATTCGCCCCGCTGAACTCGATCGAGGTCGTGATCTGGGTGGCGATGGGCGGGCGCGCCACCTTGTACGGTGCCGTACTCGGCGCGGTCGGCGTGAACTATGCGAAAAGCTGGTTCACCGCGGCCTTTCCCGAGTTCTGGTTGTTTGCCCTCGGCGGCCTGTTCGTGCTGGTCACCCTGCTGCTGCCGCGCGGTATCGTCGGACTGTGGCGGCGCAAGGAGGCCGAGTCATGAGCGGCGTTCAGGACGTTTTTCGTCGCGACCGCGTCTTCAACTTCATGGTGTCGAAGACGGTCGACGGTCTCGACCTGTCGCACGGCACCGTGCTGTACATGGAAGACGTGTCGGTCGCATTCGACGGCTTCAAGGCGATCAACAATCTGAACTTCTATGTCGACGCCGGTGAGCTGCGTTGCCTGATCGGGCCGAACGGCGCAGGCAAGACCACCATGATGGATATCATCACCGGCAAAACGCGCCCGGACACCGGGGCCTGCTGGTTCGGATCGCGCATGAACCTGCTGCAGATGAGTGAGCCGGAGATCGCGCAGGCGGGCATCGGTCGCAAGTTTCAGAAGCCGACGGTATTTGAACACCACACGGTGTTCGAGAACCTGGAATTGTCGATGGCCGGGCCGAAAGGTGTGTGGCGCACTTTGCGCGCCAAACTCAACGCCGAACAGCGCGAGCACATCGACGAAGTACTCGAACTCACCGGCCTCAGTACCGAGGCGCAACGACTCGCCGGTGCCTTGTCGCACGGTCAGAAACAGTGGCTGGAGATCGGCATGCTGCTGATGCAGAACCCCTTGTTGTTGCTGGTCGACGAACCCGCCGCGGGTATGACGCACCAGGAGATGGACCGCACAGTGGAACTGCTGACGTCGCTCGCCGGCGAGCATTCGGTGGTAGTCGTCGAACATGATATGGACTTCGTACGTGCACTGAACTCGCGGGTCACGGTGTTGCATCAGGGCACCGTGCTGGCCGAAGGGTCGATGGACCAGGTGCAGAACGACCCGAAGGTCGTGGAGGTCTACCTTGGCGAGTAACCGCTACCGCGTCGGAATCGGGTCATGTTGAAGATCGAGCAACTCAACCAGTTCTACGGCCAGTCACACACCCTGTGGGATCTCGATCTCGAGGTACCGGAAGGCCAGTGCACCGTGTTGATGGGGCGCAACGGGGTCGGTAAGACCACGTTGCTCCAGTGCGTCATGGGTCTGTTGCCGGTCAAGTCGGGTGGCATGAACTACCTCGGGCACGATCTGACCGGTGCGAGCGCCGAACAGCGCGCCGGCCTGGGCATCGGCTATGTGCCGCAGGGCCGGCAGATCTTTCCGTTGATGTCGGTTGAGGAGAACCTGTTGATCGGCCTGCCGGCGCGGCGCGACGGCCTGCGCAAGATCCCGGATTTCATCTTCGAACTGTTTCCGGTGCTCAAAGAGATGATGGGCCGGCGTGGCGGCGACCTGTCCGGTGGACAGCAACAGCAGCTTGCGATCGGCCGCGCCCTGGTCACCGATCCCAAGCTGCTGATCCTGGATGAGCCGACCGAGGGTATCCAGCCCAATATCGTCGCGGATATCGGCAACATCGTGCGTCGTCTCAACCAGGAGATGGGCCTGACGGTGTTGCTGGTCGAACAAAAGCTGCCGTTTGCGCGCAAGGTGGCGGATCGTTTCTGCCTGCTTGATCGCGGGCGGGCGGTTGCAACCGGCGATATGCCGGAGTTGAATGAAGAACTGATACAACAGTACCTGACCGTCTGATCTTTCCGAGGGGGAAACATGCGCAAGTTCGTTTCGATCATGGGCCTGATGAGCCTTGCGGCAAGCAGCCAGGCTCACGTCGCCGATATACCGGTGGCGCAACATGTGGTTGAGCATGCGTGGCTGGTCTTGGCCCTTGTTCCCCTGCTGGCGGCCGCGATCCCGTGGGTCATGCGCCGTCGCTGAGCAATTGCCAATGACGGCATCCGTCGCAACGCTTTCACGTACCGAAGGCTGGCAGGCCCGCCTTCGGCTTGGCTTTGCAGTACGCGGTGAACGCACCGTGCTGGTTGACCGGGAGCGCCACGGTCCGTTGGCCGTGCAGCGGCCGTTCTACCCCGAAGGCGATATTTGTCACGTATACCTGCTGCATCCACCGGGCGGTGTCGTCGCCGGTGATGCCCTCGATATTTCGGTAGATGTCGGCGCCCGTGCCCATGCCGTGCTGACGACCCCGGGCGCGACCAAGTTCTACCGCAGCGCGGCCGGTCATGCATCGCAAACCCAGCGCATCACCGTGCAGCCGGGGGCGACCTTGGAATGGTTGCCGCAGGAAAACATCCTGTTTCCGGGCGCCGATGTGCGCTTGCAGACCGATATTGATTTGCTCGGCGATGCGCGGTTGTGTGCTTGGGAGATTCAATGCCTGGGTCGCCCGGCGATCAAGGAGCTGTTTGAACACGGTCGCTTGGACAGCCGCCTGACGATTCAGCGCGACGGCATGCCGCTGGTCATCGACCGCCTGCGTGTCGATGCCGACAACCGCGCCCGTTTGTCGTTGATGGCGGGCATGGCGGTCGGCGCCACCTTGTACATCAGCAACGCCGACGAGCAGAGTATCGAGCGTTGCCGCGATCTGCTGTTGACCGATGGGCCGGATTACACCGGTGCCACGTTGCTCGAAGATATCCTTGTGGTGCGGTATCTTGGCAATTCGACCGAACGCGCGCGGCGGATGTTTACCGCGATCTGGCAGGCATTACGCGAACAAGCGATCGGGCGGATGCCCCACCTGCCGCGTATCTGGGCCACCTAAACAACGAGATCGAGAATAAGACGCTATGGAGCTGACGCCTCGAGAGAAAGACAAGCTGTTGTTGTTCACGGCAGCGCTGTTGGCCGAACGGCGCATGGGCCGCGGGCTGAAACTCAACTACCCGGAGGCGGTTGCCTACATCAGCGCAGCCATCATGGAGGGCGCGCGCGACGGTCGCAGCGTGGCCGAGCTGATGGATCACGGGCGTACCCTGCTCAAGCGTGAAGACGTGATGGACGGTGTCGCCGAAATGGTTACCGAGGTGCAGGTCGAGGCGACGTTTCCCGACGGTACCAAGCTGGTGACCGTGCACGATCCGATCGTGTGAACTCACGCATTGCCTGTTCGAGGTCGGTGCACGCCGACGAGGAGAGCCGCAAATGATCCCCGGTGAAGTGATCGCTGCAGATGGCGAGATCGAATTGAATGCCGGCCGCAAGACCGTGACTGTGTCGGTGGCCAATACGGGTGACCGGCCGATCCAGGTCGGATCTCATTACCATTTTTTCGAGACCAACCAGGCGCTGGATTTCAAACGTGAGAAGGCGCGTGGTTATCGCTTGAACATCCCGGCCGGCACTGCCGTGCGGTTCGAGCCGGGGCAGACGCGCGAAGTCGAACTGGTCGAGTATGCCGGTGATCGTCATGTGTACGGATTTCGCGGGCACGTGATGGGTCCGCTCGAGCGAGGTGACAGCTAATGGTCAGCATCAGCCGGCAGGCCTATGCAGAGATGTACGGCCCGACCGTCGGCGACCGGGTGCGTCTTGCCGATACCGAACTGTTCATCGAAGTCGAAGAAGACCGCACCATCTACGGCGACGAGGTCAAGTTCGGCGGCGGCAAGGTTATCCGCGACGGTATGGGTCAAAGCCAGCAGCCATCCTCGCAGACGGTCGATGTCGTGATCACAAATGCGCTGATTCTCGACCACTGGGGTATCGTGAAGGCGGACGTCGGCATCAAGAACGGTCGCATCGTCGGCATCGGCAAGGCCGGTAATCCGGACGTGCAACCCGGCGTCGATATCGTGATCGGGCCGGGCACCGAGGCGATCGCCGGTGAAGGCCAAATACTGACCGCCGGCGGGATCGATTCACATATTCACTTCATCTGTCCGCAGCAGGCCGAAGAGGCGCTGATGTCGGGCGTGACGACCATGCTGGGTGGCGGCACCGGTCCTGCCACCGGCACCAACGCGACCACCTGTACGCCCGGGCCGTGGAACATTCAGCGTATGCTGCAGGCCGCCGACGCGATTCCGGTCAACCTCGGCTTTCTCGGCAAGGGCAATGCCTCGCGCCCTGGCCCGTTGTCCGAGCAGATCGTTGCCGGTGCGATTGGTCTGAAGTTACATGAAGACTGGGGCACGACGCCGGCCGCCATCGATAATTGCCTGACCGTTGCCGAGAACTTCGATGTGCAGGTCGCGATCCATACCGACACGCTCAACGAATCGGGCTTTGTCGAAGACACGCTGGCCGCCATGGCCGGGCGCACGATACATACCTATCACACCGAAGGCGCGGGTGGCGGTCACGCGCCGGACATCATCAAGGCGGCGGGCTACAGTAATGTGTTGCCGTCGTCGACCAATCCCACGCGGCCCTACACCGTCAACACGGTCGACGAACACCTCGACATGCTGATGGTCTGCCATCATTTGTCTCCCTCGATCGCCGAAGATGTTGCCTTCGCCGAGTCGCGCATACGCCGCGAAACGATCGCGGCCGAAGACATCCTGCACGATCTGGGCGCCTTCTCGATGATCGCCTCGGATTCGCAGGCCATGGGGCGTGTCGGCGAGGTGGTTATCCGCACCTGGCAGACCGCGCATAAGATGAAGGTGCAACGGGGCAGCCTGCCCGGTGACACCGCCAAGCACGACAACCTGCGGGCCCGCCGCTATGTCGCCAAGTACACGATCAACCCGGCGATCACGCATGGCATCGCGCACGAGGTCGGTTCGGTCGAGGTCGGCAAGCTGGCCGACCTGGTGTTGTGGAAGCCGGCGTTCTTCGGCACCAAGCCGAGCCTGATTATCAAGGCCGGCATGATCGCCGCGGCGCCGATGGGTGACCCGAACGCATCGATACCGACACCCCAGCCGGTGCACTATCGGCCGATGTTCGGTGCCTTGGGCGGGGCACGCCATGCCACGCGGATGACGTTCCTGTCGAAGGCGGCCTACGAAGCGGATGTGCACCGCCATCTCGGCCTGGAGTCGTTGGTCGGCACGGTGCGCAACTGTCGTGGCGTGCAGAAGAGCGACATGCTGCTGAACGATTGGCAGCCGACGATCGAGGTCGATCCGCAGACCTACGAGGTGCGCGCCGATGGTGAGCTGTTGACCTGCGAGCCGGCCGATGTGTTGCCGATGGCGCAGCGCTATTTTCTGTTCTGAAGCCGTCCGATGATCGAGCTCAACTGCCGCATCGCCCAAGGCGAACCGACAGCGACGTTGACCCTGCCCTACGACAAGCGGCAGCGCAGCCGCATGCGCGCCGTGCTCGATGACGGACGCGATGCCGGTATCTTTCTCGAACGTGGCACGACCTTACGCAACGGCGACCTGCTCAGCGATGCCGACGGCATGATCGTGCGCATCGCCGCAGCGGCAGAGCCTGTCTCCGAGGTTCGCTGTGACGACTCACTGCTTTTGGCGCGCGCCTGCTATCACCTGGGCAACCGCCACGTCGCGCTGCAGATCGACGAGGGCGTGCTGCGCTATTTGCACGATCATGTGCTCGACGACATGGTGCGTGGCCTCGGGTTGGTGCCGCGTTGTGTCGAAGTGCCGTTCGAACCCGAACCCGGGGCATACGGCGGCGGCCATGCCCACTCACATGCACACCACGACCACGGCCATGACGGACACGCCCACTGACCCACTCGCACGCCTGAGGCTGATGCAGTTGGTCAGCCCGACGCTGCCGATCGGGGCGTTCACCTATTCGCAGGGTCTGGAGTGGGCAATCGAGGCCGGATGGGTGCGCGATGCCGAATCCACGGCGGACTGGCTGGCGGGATTGCTCGGCGACGGATTGGCCGGATGTGAACTGCCGGTGCTGATTCGTCTTTATCGGGCTGTCGAGACCGACGACCTGCAGGCGATCGAAAGGTGGGGGCGTTTTCTGTTCGCCAGCCGCGAGTCGCGCGAGCTGCGGTTGGAAGAAAAGCAACGGGCGAGGGCGTTGATCACGCTGCTCAACGATCTGGGTATCGACCGGGTCGCCCGGTGGCGCGAAGTGTTGGCGCATTGTCAGGCGGCACCGTTTGCCGTCGCAGCGGTGCATTGGGGTATCGGACTGCAGGATTGCCTGCTGGGTTACGCCTGGGGTTGGCTGGAGAACCAGGTGGCGGCGGCGATCAAGCTGGTGCCGCTGGGCCAGACCGAGGGTCAGCGCCTGCAGCTCGCGTTGGCGGCGGACATTCCCGCGGCAGTCGACAAGTCCATGCAGCTCGACGATAACGATATCGGCAGCGCTGCTCCCGCATTGGCAATCGCCAGCGCACGACACGAAACACAATACACACGGTTATTCCGCTCCTGACAGCGGCGACCGGATGAACGAGGTATCGACATGACGACAAGCAAGGCGGCACTGCGTGTCGGCGTCGGCGGCCCGGTCGGCTCCGGCAAGACGGCATTGTTGGAAGTGCTGTGCAAGGCGCTGCGCGATCGCTACGACATCGCCGTGGTGACTAACGACATCTACACCCAGGAAGACGCCAAGATCCTAATGCGTGCCGAGGCTCTTCCTTTCGAGCGCATCGTCGGGGTCGAGACGGGCGGCTGCCCGCACACAGCGATTCGCGAAGATGCATCGATGAACCTCGCCGCCGTCGAGGATCTGCTGCACAAGTTTCCAAACCTGGATGTCGTGTTCATCGAGAGCGGCGGCGACAACCTGTCGGCCACGTTCAGTCCGGAACTCGCCGATCTGACCATCTACGTGATCGATGTCGCCGAGGGGGAGAAGATTCCACGCAAGGGCGGTCCCGGTATCACGCGATCCGACCTCTTGGTGATCAACAAGATCGATCTGGCACCGCATGTGGGCGCGTCGTTGGAGGTGATGGAGGCAGACACCAACCGCATGCGCGGCGACCGGCCCTGGGTGTTCGCCAACATGAAGACCCAGCAGGGGCTGGAACAGATCATTGCCTTCATCGAACGTGAAGGGATGTTGCGTGCTGCCTGATGAAAAAAGCCGCCGATTATCGGCGGCTCTCATTCCGAAACGCGGTCGAGGCTTTGGCTTCTATGGGGAAGAAAGCCCCGTACCTCGTCAGTTGCCTGCGGTGGTTGTTTTCTCGGAGTCGCCGAGCAATTCTTTCGCCGCAAGCTCGGCAAACTTTTCGTAAAGCCAGTTCATCCGAGCGCCGTCTTGCCCGCCGGCGAAACCACCGAGTGCATAGGAAGCGCTGATCTCGAATTGATCTAGTGCCGTTCCGTTCGGGTCGACAACTTCGACATTGCCCGTAATGTGGTCGCTGCCTGCCATGAAGCCGAACATGACGGCAGAGAAATTGGAGCGTACGCGCACATCGGATATGGTCACCCGCAAATGGTTGCCGGCCTCGGGCTCCATCAAGTCGTTGGCGGCCAGGGCGCGACGCATCGTCGACGCCAAGGCGTCCGGATCAAACTTGATGTTGTCCTTGTATTGCTCCTTGGCTTCGTCCGTAAAGCCAATCTGAATTTCGGAGACGCTCATTCGCGTTTGCTGGCTGGCGTCGACCGTGGGTCCGGTAGTCTCGCCTGCATTCTCGGCCCCGGCCGATCGTTTGACGCCGCTGGAGCAGCCGGCCAAAGCTCCGACCAGGAGGGCAAGCGCGAAGAGTTTGAAAATCGAGCGAATGTTCATCGTGTTTCCTTTCAAAGTTGTCAGTTCATTCCATGGGGGATGGATGGGTCGTGTTACGACACGGGCGCAGAACGAGGGCAAGCGCCATATCCGACGGATTGGTCGGTAGCCGGTCGTCCTGATGCGCGAACCACGCGAAGCTTAATGAAGCGGAGTGACGGGGTCGATATTTCGACCACACTTCGAGATTGGCGATCCTAACAAGTGCGAACAGCGACCGTGCTCGTGTGCGCCTTCAGGAAGGGGGCTGCCCCGCGCTCAACATTTCTCAACATCCGAGGATCGTCCAGGCTTTCACAATCTCTGGGCAGCCAACTCGCCCGCAGCGAGCAGTTGTGAGCGCACCGCGTCGGAGTTTGTATTGCCGGCGCCGATGTTGACGTAGTAACCGTCTTTCAACATATGAAGTCCGCCGGTCGCGATAAACGCTTCATCCCCAAGTCCGTCGATGTCGGTTCTCGAACCGTCGAAACCGGATTTCAGGCTCCGGAAGATCGAGGCCGCGGTGCTACTGCTGGACCGCATTGCGGCATCTTGCGTCAACGATATCTGCAGGAATCGCGTCGATCCCTCACTGACGGGATTGTACATACACAATTTAGCACCGACGGCGGGGTTCTCACTGGTTTGAGCTGGCTGAACCGGTTCACCAAGGATTGATTCGGCGTCCGTCCCGCTGATGATGCTGCACGGATCCAGCATGGCAGCGGAGGAAGCGGCCATGCCAGGATCATTCGCCGGAGTGGCGTTGTTCGTCGGATTGTCACATCCGGTCAGAAACGAAAGCGCGCAGGCTAACGAGATCGCTACAATCTTCATGCTGTGTATTGGGTTGGTATCCATGCCTAGTCCAACTTTCCGCTGAATCCAAAGTAAGCCTTATCCGATGGCACTGCAATAGCTGCCCATGCAGAGCGCTTTGTGCGCCCATTGGCGTTTTGGCCAAGACGCTACGCTTACTGGCGGCGACGGCTGCGGACCGCTTTCTGCGGAGTCAGCGTGAACCGTGGCGCTGCCCAGCTGGTAAAATCGCCCAATGGACGTATCTCACATCATCGATGGGCTGAACGATGCCCAGCGCGAGGCCGTTACGGCACCGATGGGCAATGCACTGGTGCTGGCCGGCGCCGGCTCGGGCAAGACCCGCGTGCTGGTACACCGCATTGCCTGGCTGATCCAGGTCGAGGGGTTGTCGCCGTGGGGCATTCTGGCGGTGACCTTCACCAACAAGGCGGCGCGCGAGATGCGCCATCGCATCGAGGCTTTGCTGGGCCAGCCGGTCGGTGGCATGTGGGTCGGCACCTTCCACGGACTCGCCCATCGTCTGTTGCGCGCGCATTGGCAGGAGGCCGGTCTGCCGCAGGGGTTTCAGATTCTCGATTCGGATGACCAGCACCGATTGATCAAGCGCATCATCCGCGAGATGAACCTCGACGACAGCCAGTGGCCGCCGCGCCAGGCTCAGTGGTTCATCAACAAGCAGAAGGACGAAGGGTTGCGCGCCGATCATCTCGATCATGGCGGCGATCCCTACCAGCGGCAGATGATTGCGATCTACCGCGAGTACGAAGCCGCCTGCCAACGTGCCGGCACGGTCGACTTTGCAGAACTGTTGTTGCGCGCCCATGAGCTGTGGCGCGACCGGCCGGACGTATTGCAGCACTACCGACAGCGGTTCGGGGCGATCCTGGTCGACGAGTTTCAGGACACCAACAGCATCCAGTACGCCTGGCTGCGATTGCTGACTGGCCAGGAACATAAGCTGTTCGTGGTCGGCGACGACGATCAATCGATCTATGGCTGGCGCGGTGCGCGCGTCGAGAATATCCAGGATTTCCAGACTCAATACCCGGATGCGCTGGCGGTGCGCCTCGAACAGAACTATCGCTCGACCGGCAACATCCTGCGCGGCGCCAATGCGGTCATCGCCAATAACCCGACCCGCCTGGGCAAGCAATTGTGGACCGAAGACGGTGATGGCGAGCCCATTCGGGTCTACGGCGCGTTTAACGAAGTCGACGAGGCCAGGTTCGTGGTCGAACGGATTCGAACCGCCATCGAACACGGTAGCCGTCGCATCGAGATGGCAATTCTGTATCGCACCACCGCACAATCGCGTCTGTTCGAAGAGTCGTTGATCCAGGCCGGGATTCCGTATCGCGTCTACGGCGGTTTGCGTTTCTTTGAACGCGCCGAGATCAAGGATGCCCTGGCCTACCTGCGCCTGCTTTCCAATCGCCACGATGACCCGTCGTTCGAACGAGCGGTTAACCAGCCGCCCCGTGGTATCGGGCCGCGTACACTGGATGCGGTGCGCGCGCACGCGCGCGACTTTGGCTGTTCGCTGTGGCAGGCGGCCGGCGACCTGTTGCGTGGCGGTGCGATGGCGGCACGCGCCGCGAACGCCTTGCGCGGTTTCCTCGATCTGGTCGAAGAGATCGACGCCAACAGCGCAGAAGACGCATTGCCCGAGCGTGCGGCTTTCGTGATCGAGGCGTCGCATCTGAAGGAACACTTCGAGAAGAGTCGCGATGGCAAGGGTCAGGACCGCATCGAGAACCTTGAAGAACTGGTCAACGCCTGTCGCCAGTTTGAAGTTGACGAGATCGAAGACGAAGGGCTCAGTGAAATGGACGCCTTTCTGGCACACGCGGCGCTCGAGGCCGGCGATACCCAGGCTGAAGAATACGAAGACTGCGTGCAGCTGATGACGCTGCACTCGGCCAAGGGCCTGGAGTTTCCGTTGGTGTTCATCGGCGGCATGGAAGAGGGTCTTTTTCCGCACAGCATGTCGGCCGAAGACCCGGAACGTCTCGAGGAAGAGCGTCGCCTGTGCTACGTCGGCATGACGCGCGCAATGTCGCAGCTGTACCTGACACATGCCGAGTCTCGGCGACTGCATGGCTCCGAGAGCTATCCGCTACCCTCGCGCTTTCTGCGGGAGATCCCGTCGGACCTGATCGAGGAAGTGCGTGCGCGGCCAAATGTGAGTCGACCCTACAGCGCCGCGGCCGGCTCGTTGGCGGCAGCCCAGGCAGAGACCGGGTTTCAGCTCGGCCAGCGCGTGCAACATCCCAAGTTCGGCGAAGGCGTGGTGCTGAATGCCGAAGGCCAGGGTAATGGTGCGCGGGTGCAGGTTGTCTTTGAAGAGGTCGGTGCCAAATGGCTGGTGGTCGCCTATGCCAACCTCCAGGCTATTGCATAGAGAATGGCGCTGTGAGCGGCGACGGCGTTGCATCACCTACTCCGATTGTCGCCGACATACCCGTATCCCTGTATGTGCATATCCCTTGGTGTGTGCGCAAATGCCCGTACTGTGATTTCAACTCGCATGCGGTCGTCACAGAGATAGACCAGGCCGCCTACATCGACGCCTTGCTGAGCGACTTCGCGATCGAGTGCGGGCGGCAGCCGTTGAACAAAATCCACAGCATCTTCATCGGCGGCGGTACGCCGAGCTTGTTTGATGAGCAGCAGATCGGGCGCCTGCTTGAGGGCGTTAACCGGCGGGTTGCGCTGTCCGCCGACATCGAGATTACGCTGGAGGCCAACCCGGGTACCGCCGAAGCGAGACGATTTGCCGGGTATCGGGCGGCCGGCGTGAATCGCCTGTCGATCGGCGTGCAGAGCTTCGACGATGCCAAGCTGAGTGCTTTGGGCCGCATCCACAATTCGGCTGACGCCCGGTCGGCGATCGCCATGGCCAGGGCTGCAGGTTTCGACAATCTCAACCTGGACTTGATGTATGCACTGCCTGCTCAAACGTCCGTTGAAGCCCTGTCAGACCTCAACGCTGCCATCGATCTGGGGCCGACGCATCTGTCGTGGTACCAGCTGACGCTCGAACCCAATACCCTGTTCCACCACAAGCCGCCGTCATTGCCCGGAGACGATGAGGTTGCCGACATGATGGATGCGGGTTTGCAGCGCCTCGACGAGACCGGTTTCCGGCGATACGAAATCTCCGCCTATGCGTCTTCTGATCGCCAGTGTCGTCACAATCTCAACTATTGGCGGTTCGGAGACTACCTCGGCATTGGAGCCGGCGCGCACGGCAAACGCACCGAGCGAGCGGGACGCATTTGGCGCCGCAGCAAACAGCGCCAGCCGGCTGCCTACCTGGCGCAAGCCGCGCGCGGTGCGGTTCTCAGCGAAAGCCTTGTCGCAAGAGATTCATTGGGGGTCGAGTTCTTTCTCAATGCGTTGCGACTCGTCGGTGGCGTACCGCCGGGATTCCTCGCCGACCGTGCCGGTCTAACACTCGATGATGTTGCTGAACCGCTACACGAGGCGCGACGCCGCGGGCTGATGGACCCTGATACCGCGGTGCTGCGGCCGACCCGACTGGGGCTGGATTTTCTCAACGACCTGCTGGCGATCTTCGAACCGGACGCCGAGGCGGAATGATGGAATCACTGGATTTCGCAGCTGTGCAATGCCCTTACTGCGGCGAAACAATCGAACTGGCGGTCGACGCCTCAGCCGGCGAACAACGCTACATCGAGGACTGCAGCGTGTGTTGCAAGCCGATCGAGGTGTTGTTGTTCGCCGATGGCGGCGACTGGCGAATCGCGGTGGCGCGCGATGACGACTGAGTATGCTCCAATCCCCTGCGGTCCGTATTCCGAACTCGAGGTGTTGGCTATGCGCCGGGTTCGCGCCAGGGTGCTGGCACGAGATGACTTTGGGCTTTCGATCAGCCTGCAAGGCACTTTGTGGACACTCCAGACGCGAGATCGCGCCGAATACCTTGTCCTAAAGACCTTGGATGGCGGCGAAGAAAGCGTTCGCCTGGATCGCATCGAAACCGTCACCGCCCGCGATGGGAGTCTCGTGTGGCGTCAAAATGCCGACGAACCGCGGTAGTGCCATTAAGTATATGAAATACAATGAGAAAATGAGGGAATCAACATCCCCTTGGGTGGCTTTTAATTCGGCAAGACAAGGCGCAAAACCCTGTGGTAGGTTGATCTCGAATTGCGCCGAAACTGATGGTTTACGGCCGACCCGAAAGAAACTTTAGGGCGAATGTGATGGAACAAAAAAATACTGCCGAGTTTGATTTTGACGCCTGGTCCGATATGGCCAAGAACGATCCTGAGGCGTTCGAGAAGATGCGTCTCGCCGCGATTGAAGACGTCATCGAGAAAGCCCCCGAGGACAACCGCGAGCGCCTGCGCCGACTGCAATGGCGAATCGACCAGGAACGTCGCCTGGCACGCACGCCGATGGCGGCCTGCCTGCGGATCTCGCGCATGATGTGGCGCATGGTGCTCGGCGAAGGCGGTCTGAACGATCGGTTCGCGGAGCTGCAGGGCCTGGTTAACGGACACGTGCCCGATACCTCGGCTCGACGCCCGATGGGCGGCGAAGTCGTGGCGTTTGCCCGCGCGCAGGACTGACCCGAAACCGCTTGCAATTTCGCTGGCCGTGTTTTATGTTACGCGGCCTTTCGCGCCCGGCGCGATCACCAGTTGATAAACCGCTCACCGAATCGGTGGGTGTTGGAGTGAGACGAAATGAAAGCGGACGTGCATCCGAACTACACCGACATCAAGGTCGTGTGCAGCTGCGGTAACTCTTTCGAAACGCGTTCCACCATCGGTGGCGACACGCTGCAAGTCGAAGTGTGCTCAGCATGCCACCCGTTCTATACCGGTCAGCAGAAACTGATGGACACGGCCGGCCGTGTCGACCAGTTCCGCAAACGTTTCCGTCGCTAAGCCGAGCCGGCTTACAGGAACACAGGAAGGCGCCCCTGCGGCGCCTTTTCTCGTTTAGACTTTCTGTCCCCGCCATCCGGAGCCAAGCCATGACGCAGGCAAAACAACAAAACGCCGATGCCGATTTTGAGATCAACCAGGCCGCGTTGGACTATCACGCCAATCCGCGTCCCGGCAAGATCAGCGTCGAGGTCTCCAAGTCGACCCGGACACAACGTGATCTGGCGTTGGCCTATACGCCGGGCGTTGCCGAGCCAGTACGTCGCATCGCTGACGACCCACAGGATGCCTACAAGTACACCGCCAAAGGCAATCTGGTCGCGGTAATTACCGATGGCACCGCGGTACTCGGCTTGGGAAATGTCGGTGCGTTGGCCGGCAAACCGGTGATGGAAGGTAAGGGGGTGCTGTTCAAGCACTTTGCCGGCATCGACGTATTCGATATCGAGGTGAATGCCAAGCGCCCGCAGGAGTTCATCGAGACAGTGATGCGTATCGCGCCGACCTTCGGCGGCATCAATCTTGAGGACATCGCGGCGCCGCACTGTTTCGAGATCGAGCAGGCGTTGATCGAGCAACTCGATATCCCGGTGTTCCACGACGACCAGCATGGTACCGCGATCATCATCGCCGCCGGCCTGTTGAATGCGCTCGAGCTGCAGGGCAAGAGCCTGGATAGTGCCCGGATTGTTGTGTTGGGTGCGGGCGCTGCGGGTATCGCGGCGGTTCGTCTGCTGATTGCGATGGGTGCACACCGTGACAACTTCCTGGTGCTCGATCGTAAGGGCGTGATCCACCTCGGGCGTAAGGACCTGAACCCGTACAAGTTCGGTGTTGCCGTCGAAACCGAAGCACGTACGTTGGAAGACGCCATGCAAGGCGCCGACGTGTTCATCGGCGTATCCGGGCCGGACCTGGTATCGCCCGAGATGTTGGCGTCGATGGCCGACAAGCCGATCGTGTTCGCCCTGTCCAACCCGGTGCCGGAGATCCGTCCGGAAGTCGCTGTAAAGGTCCGTGACGATCTGGTCATGGCGACTGGTCGTTCGGATTACCCAAACCAGGTCAACAATGTCCTCGGCTTCCCCTTCATTTTCCGTGGCGCCCTGGATGTGCGTGCCAGCCGGATCAATGAAGACATGCAGATTGCGGCCGTGCATGCATTGAAGGACCTGACGCACCAGCCCGTGCCGCAAGAGGTGCTGGATGCGTATGGCCTGAGCACTCTGTCGTTTGGCCCGGACTACATCCTGCCCAAGCCGCTGGACGTTCGTCTCAAAGACGTTATCCCTCCGGCCGTTGCGCGTGCGGCGATGGATAGCGGCGTCGCCCGGGCTGCGTGGCCTAAAGATTATCCAGAGAAATAGTGACTTAGTTTCAATAAGTTACGTGTCTTATTCGAAGGCGCTGCGGTGTAACCGCTGCGCCTTTCTTGCTTCTCAGGCAATAGCTTCTGCGTGATGAAACGGATGACCGGATTCTTCGTCTAAGCTCAAAACGAGGCGGACCCAGCGTCTGCCGACAGAGAGACGGAGAAAAAACAATGCAGAAAGTTGCGATCGTGGGGGCCGGCAGGGTCGGCGAAACCACGGCACAGATTCTTGCGGAACAAGAGACCTGTCGTGAGGTTGTGTTGATCGACATCCGTGAAGACGTGCCGCAGGGCGTGGCGCTGGATATCTTCCAGACTGCGCCGTTCTTCGAATTCGATACCCGCGTAAGCGGCAGCAACGACCCGGCAGCGATGCGCGATGCCGATGTGGTCGTGGTGACGGCGGGTGTGCCGCGCAAACCCGGCATGTCGAGGTCTGACGTACTCGGCGTCAATCTCAAGGTGATCGACGGCATCATCGACGACGTTATGCAATTCGCACCGAACGCCATCGTCATCATGGTAACCAATCCGGTTGACGTGCTGACCTATCGCGTCTGGCAGCGCACTGGCTGGCCGCGCGAACGGGTATTGGGTCAGGCCGGGGTGTTGGATGCCTCGCGCATGGCGGCCTTCATCGCGATGGAGACCGGTTTTTCGACCCGCGACATCACCACGATTGTGCTTGGCGGTCATGGCGACAGCATGGTGCCGATACCGCGTTTTTGCACGGTCAATGGCATACCCGTATCGCAGTTTCTGAGTGAACAACAGATCGAAGAAATCGTTGAGCGCACCCGCGGTGGGGGTGCAGAGATACTCGCGCTGCGCAAGAACGCCAGCGCCTACGATGCGCCTGGCGCGTCTATTGCAGCGATGGTCGATGCGATCAGCCACAATAGAAACCGGGTGTTGCCCAGCGTTGCGATATTGCAGGGAGAATATGAAGAAGACGGCATTGCCATGGGTGTGCCTTGCATATTGAACGAGCGTGGTTTGGTCCAGGTGCTGGATCTCGGATTGAGTGACGATGAGCAGGCGATGTTTCGCGAGTCGGCGGCGGCAGTTCGGCATGATATCGAACGAATTCCGTCAGCCTGATTCCGTCTTCGGCGTTTGCTGAAGAGCTTCCGGATCAGCAAACAGGCAGGCCGGGAACTGCACTGGCCTGGTGCGAGTTGATGCGTGGTTGCGTGCGTGTGGGGCAGCCGGTTCCGCCGGTTTTCGGCGTTTGTGCATTAAAAAACGGCCCCGCGGCGGCGCGACAATTCCAATAATCGGATGGAAATCCGGTTGTGTTAGGCTTTTGCGCCTAGCTTCAAATCAGCCTAGAGGAACGGCCACATGTCTGACAGGAAAGCCACCCTCACCTTCAGTGATACCGGAAAGTCTATCGAGCTTCCGATTCACTCTGGCACTGAGGGTCCCGATACCGTTGATATCACGTCGCTCTATGCTCAGGGCAAGGTATTTACGTTCGATCCCGGCTTTGTCTCGACCGCCAGCTGCAACAGCTCGATCACCTACATCGACGGCAACGAGGGCGTGCTGCGCTATCGTGGCTACCCGATCGAGCAGTTGGCCGAAAAGTCTTCGTTTATCGAGGTGGCGTACCTGCTGCTGTATGGTGAGCTGCCGAGCAAAACCGAACTCGATGACTTCAATAGCGTCATCACGCGGCACACCATGATCAATGAGTCGCTGCTGCGCTTCTTCGAAGGCTTTCATTACGATGCGCACCCGATGGCCATGATGGTCGGCGTGGTGGGTTCGTTGTCCGCCTTTTATCACGATTCGACCGATATCAGTGACCCGCGCCATCGCGAGATCAGTGCGCACCGCCTGATTGCGAAGCTGCCGACGATCGCCGCTGCCTGCTACAAGCACAATGTGGGCGAGCCGGTGATGTATCCACGCAACGATCTGAGCTACACCGGCAACTTCCTGCAGATGATGTTTTCCACGCCGTGTGAAGACTATGAAGTGGACCCGCTGGCCGAACGCGCCATGGACCTGCTGTTCATTCTGCATGCCGATCACGAACAGAACGCGTCGACCTCGACTGTACGGCTCGCGGGCAGCTCGGGAGCCAATCCCTTCGCCTGTATCGCCGCTGGTACGGCTTCGTTGTGGGGGCCGGCTCACGGTGGCGCCAACGAAGCGGTTCTCGACATGCTCGAGCAGATCGGCGATGTGAAGAACATCGACAAGTATCTCGCCAAGGCCAAGGACAAGGACGATCCGTTCCGCCTGATGGGCTTCGGCCATCGCGTCTACAAAAACTACGATCCGCGCGCGAAGATCATTCGCGAGGTCTGTTATCAGGTCCTCGAGAAACTCGCGGATACCAACAATCCCTTGTTCGAGTTGGCGATGCGCCTCGAAGAACTCGCGTCGAAGGATGACTACTTCCTGGAGAAGAAGCTCTATCCGAACGTCGATTTCTATTCGGGTATCATCTACCGCGCCCTGGGTATCCCGGACAGCATGTTCACCGTCATGTTCGCTATTGCGCGTACCGCCGGCTGGGTGAGCCACTGGATGGAAATGCTCGATGACCCGAAACACCGCATCGGCCGTCCGCGCCAGTTGTATCAAGGTGCGGGAAAGCGCGACTACCTGCCCGTCGATCAGCGTTGATCAGTGGCTGGCAGTCCTTTCAACGAGGGCTGCCAGTTCATCCTGGCTCAGTGCGGCCAGCTTACCGCCGCCGATCGGATCTCTTGGCGGGTCGCTGCGTTGTTGCGGCGGCATAATGATCAGCTCCACATTACTGTCGCCGGCCTGGAAGCGTAGCGCTGGTAGCGCCTCGATCCGGCCTCCGGAGTAATGCATCCTCGCCTCCGTCTCGCGCCACGGGGTGCGCTGGTCGCTCAGGTGCATGATCACCTGTTCGGGCGTATCGGCCGTCAGCAGCAGGCGAATGACATCGACCGGGCCGTCGCCGTTGACCAGAGCCCCGATTAGTCTTGGCTGAAACGCGTCAAACTGCCGCATTGCTTCGATCGCCATGCGGCGGTTTTCGTGAAGCTGCTTTGCCTGCTCCGGCCTGAACAATTCGCGGTAGTCCTGAATGGCGGCGCGCATGGTTGCCGCATCCGGTTGACCTGGCTTGAGTCTGATTCCCAATTCTTGCGCCACCTGGCGCAGCGCGGTTGGAAGTTCCAGGCTGTCTTCTACCACCCGTTTGGCAACGTCGGCGATCAGTCGTCTGAGATCGTTCATGTGCTGCCGATGATCGTCAGAACAGATCCTGGGTTGGCGGCGTGGTGGTTACCGGCTGAGAAGACACGGTGCCGGTGTTCGTGGTGCCGCCGGCGTATTCGGGCGCATTCTCGGCCATGAACAGTTCGAAGATGGCGTCTTCGGTGGCCGCGCTGGCACGTGCCCCAGTGCGTGGATCGATGCGCATGCGCACGATGCCTTTGGGCATGGTCGGCTCGACGTCGGGCACATCGTTCAATGCGGTGCGCATAAACTCGATCCAGGCGGGCAGAGCCGCTTTGCCGCCGACTTCACCGCGTCCAAGTTTGCTGTTGTCATCGAAGCCTACCCAGACGTTTGCAACGATATTCTGGTTGAATCCGTTGAACCAGGCATCGCGCTGGTCGTTGGTGGTGCCGGTCTTGCCTGCGATGTCTTTTCGACCCAACTCGCGTGCCTTGGTCGCGGTGCCGGCGCGGATAACGTCCTGCATCATCGAATACATCAGGTAGCGATTACGCTCATCGAGTACACGCGGCGCGACCCTGGGCTGTTGGTCGGTAGCCGACTCGTTGGGTGGCGCGGCGCTCTCTTCCGCTTGGTCAGCGGGTGGTTCGGCAGCAGGATCTGCGGCCACGGCGGGGCAGTCCTTGCAGACCGTCAGTGGGTTTGCTCGATAGATTACGCCGACGTCAGATTGCTCGATGCGATTGATCATGAAGGGCTCAACGCGGTAGCCACCGTTGGCCAGCACCGCGTACCCGGTCGCCATCTGCAGCGGCGTTACTTCAGTGCTACCCAGTGCGAGTGACAGGTTGTGCGGGATTTCCTTCGGATCGAAGCCGAATTTTGCGATATGTCTGACCGCGTTATCGATGCCCATCGAGCTCAGCAAACGTATCGAAACCAAGTTGCGCGACTTGGTCAGCGCATAGCGCAAGCGGGTCGGGCCGAAGAACTTGCCCGAGTAGTTTTCCGGCCGCCATGCGCCTTCGAGGCTCGGGTCTTCGAACACCACGGGCGCGTCGTTGATCAGGCTGGCTGGAGTAAAGCCGCTGGCCAGTGCCGCCGAGTAGATGAATGCCTTGAATCCGGAACCGGGCTGACGTTTCGCTTGGGTGACGCGATTGAACTTGCTGTGATAGAAGTCGTATCCGCCTACCAGGGCGCGGATCGAACCGTTGTTCGGGTCGAGCGCGATCATCGCGGCAGCGACGCGCGGAATCTGCGATAGCCGCAGGACTTTCTTGTCGTCCTGCTCGACCCATTTCACCCGGATGAGGTCGCCGGCAGCAACGACGTCAGCGGGCTTCTTCGGCGCCGGTCCGCGGTTGTCCAGTTCGATATACGGACGCGCCCATTCCATTTGTTTCCAATCGACGGTTCCGGTCGAGCCTTCGCCCAAATAGACACTCGCCGCTTTGTCGTCGACAGCCGTTACCACGGCCGGCAGCAGTTCGCCGACGGTCGGGTGATCCGCGAGAATGGCGTCCAGTTCTTCCGGTTGCGTGGGAACGCTTTCGAGCCGACTTTCGGGCCCGTAATAGCCGTGGCGGTCGCTGTAGTCGTCGAGGGCGTGACGCAATGCCCCGTTGGCGGCGCTCTGCTCCTCGGCCTTCAGTGTCGTATAGACCGAATAGCCACCGGTGTACGCATCCTCCCCAAAGCGGTCGACCATCTCGGCGCGCACCATTTCGGCAGCGTACGGCGCCTCGATCTGGATGTCGGGCGAATATCGGCTCGCGGTGACCGGTTGCGCGTGGGCTTCGTCGTATTGCGCTTGGTCGATGTAACCCAGTTCGAGCATCCGCGACAGCACGTAGTTGCGGCGCGCGATGGCACGTGATGGATTGGTTAATGGATTGAAGGCAGACGGAGCCTTCGGCAAGCCCGCAATCATGGCGGTCTGGGCAAGATCGAGATCTCCGACCGTTTTGCCGTAGTACACGCGCGCCGCTGCGCCGACACCATAGGCGCGATGACCCAGGTAAATCTTGTTCAGATAGAGCTCCAGGATCTCTGCCTTGCTCAACTCGTTTTCAATGCGCAGGGCGAGAAATATCTCGCTGATCTTGCGGGTAAACGTCTTCTGACTGCTCAGGTAGAAGTTGCGTGCGACCTGCATGGTGATGGTGCTGCCGCCTTGGCGTTTCTCGCCGGTCAACGCGAGTTGTATGCCGGCGCGCGCCAGGCCGCGATAGTCGACACCCGGATGGGTGTAGAAATTGGCGTCTTCGGCGGCGAGGAATGCCTGGATAAGACGCTCGGGCAGTTCTTCGTGATCCAGCGGTATCCGGCGCTTCTCGCCGAACTCCGCGATCAGTCTGTCGTCACGCGTGTAGACCTTCAACGGCACCTGCAAGCGGACGTCGCGCAGGTTGTCGATTTCGGGGAGCTCGGGTTCGAGATAGTAGTAGGCGATGCCGACAGCAGCGGCCCCGGCGAGCACGCCGAAGATCCCCAGCCACAGCCCAAACTTAAAAAATTTCCAGAACCACTTCATTTATTGCATTCGCCGACTACAGAGATTTAAAAGCGTGCCGATACGTTGGCCAAGAGGGTCGTAATACTAGCTCGAAAAGCCCTGCTACAGGGTGTTGAGCACGCAAATCCGCGACCCGGATGAAACAGAAATGTCGGGGAGTCCGGTTGCCGAGAATCACGCGAGTGGTAACAGGCTTGAGGTCGAAAAGACCGTACTTAGTTCCCCTATGAGTGCGAAATCCTTCAAAAAAATGATGAGAAGGTTTTATACTTAGGCGAATTAATTAAAGAAAAACCTCCAAGTTGCCGTTAGTACTCCCGATCCCGGGACGCAAGGCACTCGGGCAGGCACACCAAAGGAAGTCGGAAGCTAATCAGTCATGGGCCTTTTTACCCAGAAGAAGGTGCCGCTACTCGGACTGGATATCAGTTCAACAGCGGTGAAGTTGCTCGAATTGAGTCAACATAATGGCCGTGGGGGTGTCCGTTATCGCGTAGAAAGTTACGCGGTGGAGCCGCTTCCCTCAACGGCAGTCGTTGAGAAAAACATCGCTGATGTCGAGGCGGTCGGCAAGGCGATCCGCAGCGTTGTCCGCAAGGCGGGTACCCGCAATAAACGGGCGGCGGTGGCCGTTTCCGGATCGGCAGTCATCACCAAGGTGATTTCGATGCCGGCGGCGCTCTCCGAATCTGAAATGGAGAGCCAGATCCAGCTCGAAGCGGATCAGTACATCCCGTACCCCCTCGAAGAGGTCAACATCGATTTCCAGGTTCAGGGGCCGTCGGAAAACAGCCCGGAACTGGTCGATGTACTACTGGCGGCGTCGCGTAGCGAGAACGTCGATGACCGGGTCGCGGCGCTGGAACTCGCCGGGTTGACCTGTGACATCGTCGATGTCGAGGCCTACGCGATGGAAAACGCCTGCAGCCAGCTGGCCGACCAGTGGCCGAATGCGGGTGAAGACCAGATCATCGCCGTCGCCGATATCGGCGCGACGACGACCACCCTCAACGTCCTGCACAACAACCGCATCATTTATACGCGTGAACAGAATTTCGGTGGGCGCCAGCTGACCGAAGAGATTCAGCGTCGATACGGCTTGTCGGTGGAAGAGGCCGGCATGGCGAAGCGCCAGGGCGGTCTGCCGGACAATTACATCCCGGAAGTCCTCGAGCCGTTCAAAGAAGCGATGGCACAGCAGGTCAATCGTTCCATCCAGTTCTTCTATTCGGCAAGTGCGTTCAACAACGTCGACTTGGTCGTTTTGGCGGGCGGCAGCTCGTCGGTGCCGGGTATCGACGACCTGATTCAGGAGCGTCTTGGCGTTGAAACGGTGATTGCCAATCCGTTTGCGAACATGGCGGTTGCTTCAAAGGTTAAACCACAGGTGCTCAGTAACGACGCTCCGGCGTTGATGATCGCTTGCGGACTGGCACTGAGGAGCTTTGACTAACATGGCGCGCATTAACCTATTACCTTGGCGAGAAAAACTGCGCAAGCAGCGTCGCCGTGACTTCGGCCTGATGGTGCTTGGTGCCTTGGTGGTGACCTTTCTCGGTCTCTTCTACTGGCACATGTTCAATCAGGGAATGATTGACAACCAGAACGAGCGCAACCGCATTCTGGAGAGCGAAATCGCCACGATGAACAAGGCGATAAAAGAGATCGAGGAGCTCGATCGCACCCGCCAGAAGCTGATTGCCCGCATGAAGGTGATCGAAGACCTGCAGGTCAGTCGCCCTCAAATTGTGCATCTGTTTGACGAGTTGGTGACGGTTGTGCCGGATGGCGCCTATCTGACGAAAGCTGTGCAGGCCGGCAAGAAGCTGGTGCTGGATGGTCGCGCACAGTCGAACGCCCGTGTCTCGACCTATATGCGAAATATCGAGGCCAGCCCCTGGCTGAACGATCCCAAGCTCAAGATCATCGAGCACAAAGACGAGGACCGTAAAGCGGCGGCGGGGAGCACCTTCCAGTTGGATCTGGTGCAGGTTGTGCCCAAAGAGGAGGCTGCCCAATGAACATGCAGGAACTCAACGAGCTTGATTTCAGCAACATCGGTGACTGGCCGGCCATCGTCAAGGCGATCCTGATCATCATCGTGTGCGCGCTGGTTGGTGTGGGCTGGTATTACCTTGATACCGAGGCGCAGTACGTCGAGCTCGAACGTGTCGAGCGGATCGAACAGGATTTGCGTGGAGAATTCGAAGAAAAGCAGCAAAAAGCGGCCAATCTCGAAGCCTACCGGGCGCAGCTGAAGGAAATGCGCGAGTCGTTCGGCGCGATGCTGCGCCAGTTGCCGAACAAGACCGAGGTCGCCGACCTGCTGGTGGACGTCTCGCAGACCGGTCTCGCAGCTGGGTTGGAATTCGAATTGTTCCAGCCGCAGGCGGAGATCCCGAAAGACTTCTACGCAGAGTTGCCGATCAAGCTGCGGGTAATCGGCACCTATCACGAGTTTGGTGAGTTCGTCAGTGGCCTGGCGGCGTTGCCGCGAATCGTCACTGTGCACGACGTTTCCATCGAGCCACGTCCCAATGCACCGGGCGAACTGATCATGGAAGCGACCGCTCGTACGTACCGTTATCTTGATGAGGCAGGTGGCTGATGATGAAGAAGTTCATCCCATTGATGGTGCCTCTGTTGCTGGCCGGTTGTGTCAATACCGACAAGTCTGATCTGCAGACCTATATCGACGATGTGAAGAGTCGTCCGGCGTCAGGTATCGAACCGATTCCGGAGATCAAACAGGTGGTGGGGTTTGTCTACGCGGCCAAGAATCGTCGCGATCCCTTTACGCCGCAGGAAGACGAAACCGCCGCAACGGAGTCTGTGTTGGATACGGGAATCCGTCCCGATCCGAATCGGCGCAAAGAAGAGTTGGAGTCATATTCGCTTGACTCGCTGCGCATGGTAGGCACGTTGGAGCAGGAACAAGCGACCTGGGGTCTGGTCAAGACCTCGGATGGCACGATACATCGCGTGGCGACGGGCAATTATCTGGGCCTGAATGACGGCAAGATCACACGCATCAGTGAAGACAAAATAGAGCTGATTGAACTCGTACCCACTGGTTCAGGCTTCTTGGAAAAAGAAGCAGCATTGGCACTGGGCGAGGAATAGGAGAAGGCACAATGGTTAAGAAGGTAAAGGCACGCAACAAGGCACTCTTGGGGATAGTGCTTGCATGGGCCTTCCTGTCCGATGCACTGGCTGGCCAGCTGCAGGACGTGAGTTTTTCGGCATTGCCAGGTAACCGCGTCGAGGTCGTCCTGACGACCAGTGAAGCGGTGTCGAACCCGGTATCGTTCACAACGGACAACCCTGCACGTATCGCCATCGATCTTCCGGGCACGACCAATGGTTTGCCGCAGAAGGTAACGCCGATTGCCATCGGGGTGGCGCGCAGTGTGACGGCGATCGAAGCGGGTGACCGCACGCGCGTCGTGATCAATCTGCTCGAATCGGTTGGGCACGAAGTGAAGACCGAGGGTAACAAGGTCATCATCGATGTCGGCGCCGGCAGCGGTGCGGGTAGCATGTCGGCTGCGGCACCGGCCGCCGCGACGGCTTCGTCACACAGCGTGGCCAAAGGTAAAGGTGGTACCGGACTGGAAAACATCGATTTCCGCCGTGGTCCGGAAGGTGAGGGCCGTGTCGAGATCGAACTCTCCGATCCGTCCATCGTCGTCGACATGCGTCAGCAGGGTAACTCTGTCGTACTCGACTTCATGAACACCTCGATTCCGGAGCAACTCGCCCGTACCCTGGATGTGATGGACTTTGCGACCCCGGTCAAGTCGATTCAGACGCGTCCGAATGGTCGCAACGTACGCATGACGATTGCAACTGGTGGTGAGTTCGAACATCTGGCGTACCAGGCGAACAACAACTACACCGTCGAATTCCGGGCCCTGACCAAGCAGGAAAAAGAGGCTCGTCTCAAGGCCCAGAAAGTTTACGAAGGCGATCGCCTGTCGCTGAACTTCCAGGACATCGAGGTTCGTGCGGTGTTGCAGCTGTTGGCCGACTTCACCGGGCTCAACATGGTGGTCAGCGACACGGTGTCGGGACGCATTACCCTGCGTCTGAAGAATGTCCCCTGGGATCAGGCGATGGATATCATCCTGAAGACCAAGGGCCTGTCGATGCGCAAGACCGACAATGTCATCCTGGTTGCACCGACCGAAGAGATTGCTGCCCGCGAGAAGCTTGAGCTCGAATCGCAGCAGCAGATTGCAGAACTGGCACCGTTGCGTTCGGAGCTCATTCAGATCAACTATGCGAAGGCGGAAGATCTGGCCAAGTTGCTCAAGTCTCCGGACAACAAGTTGCTGGGTGACCGTGGTAGCGTGTCGATCGACGAGCGTACCAATACGCTGCTGGTCCAGGACACAGCGGCCAAGCTGAGCGAGATCCGCGCCCTGATTGGGGATCTGGATATCCCCGTTCGCCAGGTGCTGATCGAGTCGCGGATTGTCATTGCCAACAACGATTTTGCCCGTGACCTTGGCGTCAAGCTTGGTTTCTCGGCGGTCGGTTCACATGATGGCGACGTTGGCCTGTTCGGTGGCGGTTTGCAGGGTGACTTGGCAACGAACATCGCCGGCCCATTCATCGTAACTGGCGATAGCGACAACGAGAACCTGCTGGTCAACCTGCCGCAGACTCTGGCGGCTGGCAGCGGTGGCGCAGTCAACTTCGTCCTCGGCAAGATGGGGTCATACCTGTTGCGCCTTGAACTGAGCGCCATGCAGCAGGAAGGCAAAGGCGAGATCGTATCGAGCCCGCGCGTGATCACGTCGGACCAGAACACGGCGTCGATCAAGCAGGGTGTCGAGATTCCTTACCAGGAAGCAACCTCGAGTGGTGCAACGTCGGTATCCTTTAAAGAGGCCGTGTTGCAACTGGAAGTCACGCCGCATATCACGCCGGATGACCGTGTGATCATGGATCTCAAGGTCAACAAGGACAACCCGGACTTCACCCGCGCGGTGCTGGGTGTGCCGCCGGTCGATACCCGCGAGCTGGAAACCTCGGTGCTCGTGGACAACGGCGAAACCGTCGTCCTCGGTGGTGTGTTTGAACGTACCAAGGCCAAGAATATCGGCCGGGTGCCGTTCTTCGGTGACCTGCCCTACGTCGGTTGGGCGTTCAAGCAGGAGCAAATCCAGGACGAGAACAGCGAACTGCTGATCTTCGTGACGCCCAAGATCCTGAAGGACACGCTGACTCTGCGTTAATCCGGGATCTTATCTCAAGCGGCAGCAACGGCGGGCACTTGTCCGCCGTTGCTGCTTCTGGCATACCTAGTCCATGGCGATACCGAACCGAATTTTTCTGATCGGCCCGATGGGTGCCGGCAAGACCACGATCGGCAAACAGCTGGCGCAAGCGCTGGGCATGGCGTTCAACGATTCCGATCTTGAGATCCAACGCCGCACCGGTGTGGATATCCCGACCATCTTTGCCTACGAGGGCGAGGATGGGTTTAGGGCGCGCGAGCGCCAAGTCATCGACGATCTGACCCAGGTAGAAGGCCAGGTGCTGGCTACTGGCGGTGGCGCCGTTATCTCGCCGGAGAACCGGCAGCACCTGTCTGCCCGTGGCATCGTCTTCTACCTCGCGTGTTCGGCAGAGCAGCAGTTCGAACGTACGCACCGCGACCGCAACCGCCCGTTATTGCAGACGGAAGACCCGCTGGCACAGCTCAAGAAGCTCCTCGAAATTCGTGACCCGCTGTATCGTGCGACCGCGGATTACACCGTCAGCACCGAGGGAAGGAGTGCTACTTCCGTCGCAAACGAGATCCTGGACACCGTTCGCAGCTGACGCATTCCGGCCGGAGCCGTGTAGAATTTGCGAGCAATGATCGCGAATCAACCAGGAACTCCCGGACCATGTCATCCGCAATGCGCACTTTGAAAGTCGATCTCGGCGAGCGAGCCTATCCGATTTTCATTGGTCCCGACCTGCTCGGAGACACGTCGCTGTATGCGCCTCATATCCATGGCCAGCAGGTCATGGTGGTCACCAACGAAACCGTCGCTCCGCTGTACCTCGAACGCGTAGAGAATGCGCTGTCTGGGTACCGCGTTGCCCGCGTCGTCCTTCCCGACGGCGAAAAATACAAGACGCTCGACATTCTCGATCGCATCTACAGCGCCCTGTTGGAAAATCGCTTCGATCGTCGTTGCACGCTGGTCGCGCTGGGTGGTGGCGTGATCGGCGACATGGCGGGCTTCGCTGCCGCCAGCTACCAGCGCGGAGTGAATTTCATCCAGGTGCCGACCACCCTGTTGTCGCAGGTCGATTCGTCTGTTGGCGGCAAGACCGGGGTCAATCACCCGCTGGGCAAGAACATGGTTGGCGCCTTTCACCAACCGCAATGCGTGATCGCGGATACGGCGGCATTGAACACACTGCCCGATCGGGAATTGTCTGCCGGTCTTGCCGAAGTGATCAAATACGGTTTGATAAACGATGCTGAGTTCTTCTACTGGCTGGCGTCGAATATGACCTCGCTGGTCGCGCGCGACCCAGCGGCCTTGATCTACGCTATCGAACGATCGTGTGCCGACAAGGCAGCCGTCGTCGCTGCTGACGAACTCGAAGCCGGCCAACGCGCCCTGTTGAATCTCGGACATACCTTCGGCCACGCGATCGAAACGGGTATGGGGTATGGCGCGTGGCTACACGGCGAGGCGGTCGGCGCCGGTATGTGCATGGCAGCAGCTTTCTCTCAACGGCTCGGATGGATGACACAGGGTGACGTCGACCGAATTGTCGAGGTGATCGGGGCCGCGGGGCTACCCACGGCACCCCCTGCCGAAGTGACGGCCGAGCGTTTCCTCGAGTTGATGGCGGTGGACAAGAAAGTGATGGATGGTCAGTTGCGATTGGTGTTGATGCACGGCATTGGCAAAGCCGTGGTTACGTCTGATTTCAATATGGACTCCCTGAGGCAGTCGCTCGATGCCGCCTAGCGCCCACGCCGCCGACAGCTACTTTGAAACGCCGGCCCGGGGCGAAAGGCTGCAGCTGCTGTTGCACCTGGTGCGCAATGCCGATGAGGTGATCTATCTGCGCGCGCCGAGCGGCGCGGGTAAGACCCTGTTCGCTAAACGCCTGCTTGCTGTTCTCGGCGACGATATGGCGGTGGTTCGCGTCGGCGCGGGGCAAGACAGCGATATCCCAGCCGCTGCTGTAGGACAACTGGATGTCGTCGGCGCGAACATGGGCCCTTGGCCGGAAAATATATTCGCCGCTATCGGCGAACAAGGCCTGCTTGTGGTCGTGGACAACGCCGACGAGCTCGCGGTCATGGATATGGAGTATCTCGATGACCTGCGGCGCCACGGCGGGCATCTGCTGTTGATCGGCCAAGGCGGTTTGCCGCGCCAGGCAGGAGATAACTGGCAGGTGAATTTCGTCGACCTGCCGGGCTTCGATGCCGATGAAAGCATGCGCTTCCTGCTCGCCAGCGCTGGCGAGCATGCCTTGAAGGTCAGCGAAGGTCTGGCGGCCGCGTTGCACGGTGCCGCCCAAGGTCAACCAGGCCCGTTGTTGGCGGGATTGAACGAGGTGTTGTCACGATCGCCGGCTCCGCCTGCCAAAGAGCCGAAGCCACCGGTGCCCGTGGGCCGACCTGCCTGGCAGTGGATCGCCGGCGGTGCGGTTGTCATTCTCTTGGGAGCGATACTCGTCTTCCAAGACGAGATCAACGCGCTTTTCGAACCCCCTGCGCCAACCGTTGTTGAGGTCGAGGTGCCGGAGCTTCCTGCTCCGTCCGGCTCGGTTGCGCCTGCATCGCCAGTGGATGGACTCGACGCCACGGCCGCTAAGCCATTGGTGCTGCCTGTTGAAACCGATCAGCTCGCCACAGGCGGCGTGGACGATGAGACGTTAGCGGATTCCGTACCCGAGATTGCACTACCCGAACTAACGCCGTTGGTAGCCGATAGCGCCTACGAAAAGGCCGAGCCGCAGATCAGCGCAATGCAAGAGGCGCAGACAGGGCTTGCCAAGCCGGCCGGCACTGCTCCGGAAAAGGCGTCTCCAAAACCTGCCGAGACATCACCGGCGGCCGACGATCCGCTAGCCGCCGTGATGAAGGATGCGATGACTGCAGCGGATTCGGGCGCGGGCGCTAAAGACGCTGCGCCTGAGTCGCAAAAAACCGCAGAAGAAACCATCCCCCCGCCGGCAACCAAACCGCTGGTGACAGGGCGCGATGCCGAACCTGTCGCAGCCGATAGCACCGGGGTTCAAGTCTCTGCATTGCGTGAACCCCCCGCTACGCAGCCCAAGCCGGCGGATGCGGCGGCGGCCCCGCGCGATGTAGCTCCATCGGCGCCCGCCGAAGCCCGGCCGTCGCGCGAGGAGGTTGTAGGCAACCGGCCCGGCGCTGCGCCGGTCGAGGATCGGACGACGCCGGCTGCGCAAGAAAAGACCGAAGAGAAGACCGTGGCGGCAACTCCTTCGATGGCGCCCAAACCCGTTGCGGCTCCGGTCGCAAGTGCGGCGAAAGGCGTCGAATGGTTGAAGTCCCGGCCCGCCACTCACTACACCCTGCAACTTCTTGGTGCACGCGACAGGGCCGCCATCCAGAAGTACATCCGATTGCACGCCGTTGAGGCGCCTTATGCGATCTTTGAGCGGCCCCTCAACGGCAAACCCTGGTTCTCCCTGGTCGCTGGCGATTATCCGTCGCGCGCGGCTGCACTGGCGGCGCGCAATCGTCTGCCGGCCGACATGCGTACGTCGGATATCTGGCCGCGCACCTTCGCGTCGATCAAGAAAACTCTTTAATATCAGTCGATTAAATGTTTGTTCGGGGCGCTGCGTTTTGTGTGCAGTGCAAAACAGTGGTTCGAATATTCTGATTCCATTATCCTAGCGGGTCCGCTCAGCCGGCCGGGTCAAAGGTGTTTGCACCTGTTTGGCGATGCGGCGGCGTGTTTATTGCACATGCCACTAAGTCGCAACAGATGCCCGGGCATCCCCGCTGTTGCCAATGAGTTTCTGCCGTTGAGAGGGCGCCGCCGTCTCTCGCGGTTGTGTGTCGTCGGTCGGTATGCGACCCCCAGAAGATTTAAGAAGAGGTATGCGATGAGTTACGGTGCCCTGCCGCCGAAACAGGGTCTCTACGACCCGGCAAACGAACACGACGCCTGTGGCGTTGGCTTTGTCGCGCATATCAAGGGTGAGAAGCGCCACGAGATAGTTCGTCAAGGCCTGACGATTCTTGAGCGTCTGCATCACCGCGGTGCAGTGGGTGCCGACCCACGTGCGGGCGACGGTGCGGGCCTGTTGCTGCAGATACCCGATGCGTTTTTTCGCGCGGTCGTAGATTTCGACCTGCCGCCGGAAGGTGAGTATGCGGTAGGCATGCTGTTTCTGCCGGCGGACGAGCGCGGCCGCGATGAGGCGCAGAAGGCTGTTGAGGGCTATGTGGCGTTTGAAGGTCAGCGCCTGCTCGGCTGGCGCGACGTGCCGGTGGACAATAGCGGGCTCGGCTACAGCGTTCTGCCGACCGAGCCGTGCATTCGCCAGGTGTTCGTCGGCCGCGGCGAAGACTGCGCCGACCAGGAAGCGTTCGAGCGCAAGCTGTTCGTCATCCGCAAGCAAATCGAACACCGCATCCGTGACGCGGCTACGGATACCAAGAATTCGTTCTATTTCACGTCGTTCTCCTCGCGCACCCTTGTCTACAAGGGCATGCTGCTGGCCGGCCAGGTCGGCGAGTACTACCAGGATCTGAACGACGAGCGGATGGTGTCGGCCCTGGCGCTGGTGCACCAGCGCTTTTCCACGAATACCTTCCCGACATGGGACCTCGCCCACCCGTTCCGCATGATTGCGCACAATGGCGAGATCAACACTCTGCGCGGTAACGTCAACTGGATGGCGGCGCGGCGCGCGTCGATGGCGTCCGACATCCTGGGTGACGACCTGGAAAAAATCTGGCCGCTGATCCCGGAGGGGCAATCAGACTCGGCGTGTTTCGACAATGCGCTCGAACTGCTGGTGGCCGGCGGCTACTCGCTGGCGCACGCCATGATGATGCTGATTCCCGAGGCGTGGGCAGGCAACCCGTTGATGGATGCCGATCGCAGCGCCTTTTACGAGTACCACGCGGCTCTGATGGAGCCCTGGGACGGGCCTGCCGCTGTTGCGTTCACCGACGGCCGTCAGATCGGCGCCACGCTCGACCGCAACGGTCTGCGTCCGGCACGTTATCTCGTCACCGATGACGACCTCGTGGTGATGGGCTCGGAGATGGGAGTACTGCAGATCCCGGAGGAAAAGATCGTCAAGAAATGGCGTCTGCAGCCGGGCAAGATGTTCCTGATCGACATGGAAGAAGGTCGCATCATCGATGATGCAGAGATCAAGGCCGGCCTCTCCAAGGCCAAGCCTTACCAGCAATGGCTGGAACAAACCCAGATCGACCTGCACGACCTGCCCGAGGTGGTGGGTGCCATGTCGCCCGACCCCGAGACTCTGCTCGATCGCCAGCAGGCGTTCGGCTATACGCAGGAAGACATCAAGTTTCTGCTGACCCCGATGGTCTTGACCGGTCAGGAGGCGATCGGCTCGATGGGTGCGGACAACCCACCCGCCGTGCTGTCCAACAAGCCCAAGCCCTTGGCCAACTACTTCAAGCAGCTGTTTGCCCAGGTGACCAACCCGCCGATCGATCCGATTCGTGAAGAGATCGTGATGTCGCTGGTCTCGTTGATCGGGCCGCGCCCTAACCTGTTGGGGCTGCACTCGGGCGGCGAGAACATGCGGTTGGAGGTCAGCCAGCCGGTATTGACCAACGAGGACCTGGAGCGGATTCGTAACATCGAAGACGGTTCCGGCGGCGCTTTCCGCACCAAGACACTGCGCATCACCTACCCGGCCGCCGACGGCGAAGCCGGCATGGCGGGCGCGCTCGAACTGTTGTGTCACAGCGCCGAGCAGGCGGTGCGCGATGGTTTCAACATCCTGATCCTGTCCGACCGCCCGGTTGACGCCGACAACATTGCCATCCCGGCGCTGCTGGCGACGTCGGCGGTTCATCATCACCTGATCCGTCATGGTCTGCGTACCGATTCGGGTCTGGTCGTGGAAACCGGTGCGGCGATCGAAGTCCACCACTTCGCAACCCTGGCCGGCTACGGCGCCGAGGCGATCAACCCTTACCTCGCGTTCGACACCATTCAGGCGATCCTGCCGTCGTTGAGCGATGCGCCGGGTCTGAAGAAGGAAGATGTCCCGACCCTCGAAGAGGCGCGTTACCGCTATGTCAAAGCGGTCGGCAAAGGCCTGCTGAAGGTCATGTCGAAGATGGGAATCTCGACCTACCAGTCGTACTGTGGTGCGCAGATCTTCGATGCTGTGGGCCTGTCTACTGAATTCGTCGATGAGTATTTCACCGGCACCTCGACCACCATTGAGGGAATCGGTCTGACCGAAGTGGCGGCAGAGGCCGTGCGGTGGCATCGCGACGCGTTCGGCAGCGCGCAGATCTATCGTCGGCATCTCGACGTGGGCGGCGATTACGCCTTCCGCCTGCGCGGCGAAAACCATATCTGGACGCCGGCGACGATCGCCAAGCTGCAGCACGCGGTACGCGGCAACAACGCCAAGACCTACGATGAGTTTTCGCGCATCGTCAACGAACAGAGCGAGTCGTTGATGACCTTGCGCGGGCTGTTCGAATTCAAGTTCGCCAAAGATCCGGTGCCGCTCGACGAAGTCGAATCGGCCAAAGAGATCGTCAAGCGTTTCGCAACGGGGGCGATGTCGTTCGGCTCGATCTCCTACGAGGCACATTCAACGCTGGCAAAGGCAATGAACGCCATCGGCGGCAAATCGAACACCGGTGAAGGCGGTGAAGAGCCCGAACGTTTCAACCCGCTGGCGGACGGTTCGATGAATCCGGAACGCTCGGCGATCAAACAGGTCGCGTCCGGCCGTTTCGGCGTGACCACTGAGTACCTGGTCAATGCCGACGATATTCAGATCAAGATGGCGCAGGGAGCGAAGCCGGGCGAAGGCGGTCAGCTGCCGGGCCATAAGGTCAATCAGCAGATCGCGCGTGTACGCCATTCCACTCCTGGCGTTGGCCTGATCTCGCCACCGCCACATCACGACATCTATTCGATCGAGGATCTGGCGCAGCTAATCCATGACCTGAAAAACGTCAATCCGCAGGCGCGCATCTCGGTCAAACTGGTTTCCGAGGTTGGCGTCGGCACCGTCGCTGCGGGTGTCTCCAAGGCACACGCCGACCATGTGACGATCGCCGGCTATGACGGCGGAACCGGCGCATCGCCGCTGACCTCGATCAAGCATGCCGGCTCTCCGTGGGAAATCGGCCTCGCCGAGACTCACCAGACGCTTGTCATGAACCGTTTGCGCAGCCGCATCGCGGTGCAGGCTGATGGCGGTATGCGCACAGGACGAGACGTGGTTGTTGCCGCCCTGTTGGGTGCGGACGAAATCGGTTTTGCCACTGCGCCTTTGATCGCCGAAGGCTGCATCATGATGCGCAAGTGCCACCTCAATACCTGCCCGGTGGGTGTGGCCACGCAGGACCCGGAATTGCGCAAGCGTTTCAACGGCAAGCCCGAACACGTCATCAACTACTTCTTCTTCGTTGCCGAAGAGGTGCGCCAGCTGATGTCGAAGCTCGGTTTCCGTACCTTCAACGACATGGTCGGCCAGATGGACCGTCTCGATATGCGGCGCGCCATCAACCACTGGAAGGCACACGGTCTGGACTACAGCCGTCTGCTGGCCAAGCCGGTTGCAGTCGAAGACGACAAGGTCTACTGGTCGGATACGCAGGATCACGGCATCGACAAGGCGCTCGACAATAAATTGATCGAACTCGCCAAGCCGGCGCTCGAGAACGGTGAGAAGGTCGAGATCGATATCGATATTCAGAACGTCAACCGTACGTTCGGTACGCTACTGTCCGGTCGCGTGGCCGAAAAATATGGCTTTGCCGGTCTGCCGGATGACACGATCAAGATCAACGCCAAGGGTACCGCCGGCCAATCGTTCGGCGCTTGGGTCGCGCGCGGCGTGACGATCGAACTTGCCGGTGAGGGCAACGACTACGTCGGCAAGGGTTTGTCGGGCGGAAAGCTCATCATCTACCCGCCGCCCGAGTCGAAGATCGAGAAAGCCGAAGAAAACATCATCGTCGGCAACACCGTGTTGTATGGCGGTATCACCGGGGAGTGTTATTTCCGGGGCGTGGCCGGCGAGCGTTTCGCGGTGCGCAACTCGGGCGTTACGGCCGTCGTTGAAGGCGTCGGTGACCACGGCTGCGAATATATGACCGGCGGGGTTGTCGTTGTGCTCGGTCCGACCGGGCGCAACTTTGCCGCCGGCATGTCGGGTGGGATTGCCTACGTGCTTGATGAAGACGAAACCTTTATGCAGCGCTGCAACCTGGCCCAGGTCGAGCTCGAACCGATCGCCGAAGAAGACGACGCGCTCGAATCGCTGGCCCACCAGGGTGGCGATCTGGAATCGCACGGCCGGGTCGATGTATCGCATGACATGACTCGCTTCGATGCTATCCGTTTGCGTCAGCTAATTCAGGCGCATCACGGGTACACCGGGTCAGTTGTTGCCGAACGCATCCTGACGGACTGGGACAACTGGCTGCCGAAGTTCAAGAAGGTCATGCCGGTCGAATACCGTCGTGCCCTGGCAGAAATCCAGGCCCAGCAGGAAAAGGCGAAAACGGCCGCATAAACCAATCCGGGCGGCTGCCATTGCCGGTGGCCGCCCAACATAATTTCTAAGATTTGCGCAAAAGGGCGTTAGCCTGATTGCAAGTGAGTGTTTGAACAATGGGTAAGCCAACAGGGTTCAAAGAAATCGCCCGACTTGACCGCAGTTATGCGCCGGTCGCAGACCGACTCACCCACTATGATGAGTTCACGATTCCGCTGTCGGAAGAGCAGGTCAGCCAGCAGGGCGCGCGCTGCATGGACTGCGGGATACCGTTCTGCCATGAAGGCTGTCCGGTCGACAACCTGATTCCCGACTGGAATGACCTGGTCTATCAGAGCGACTGGCAGTCAGCCATCGAAGTATTGCACTCGACGAACAACTTTCCGGAGTTCACGGGGCGTATCTGTCCGGCGCCGTGCGAAGCATCGTGCACCCTGAACATCGAAGATTCGCCGGTAACGATCAAGAATATCGAGCTGTCGATCGTTGAAAAGGCATGGGCCGAAGGTTGGATTCAGCCGCAGATCGCTGCCCACAAGACCGGCAAACGTGTTGCCGTCGTAGGCTCAGGGCCGGCCGGTATGGCCGCGGGCCAGCAACTGGCACGCGCCGGTCACACGGTATCGGTCTACGAGAAGCAGGATGGCGTCGGTGGCTTGCTGCGTTATGGCATACCGGATTTCAAACTGGCAAAGCAGGTTATCAAGCGCCGCATGGGCCAGATGAAGGCCGAGGGCGTCAAGTTCCACGTCAACACGCACGTGGGTGGTCCGGATTTTCCGACGCAACGCCTGCTGGATGATTTCGACGCCGTCGTGCTCGCCGGCGGATCGGAAAAGCCGCGTGATCTACCGGTGCCGGGCCGTGATCTCAACGGCGTGCACTTCGCGATGGATTTCCTGCGCGCCAACAGCAAGGTGGTTCAGCAGGTACCGGGCGCCGAACAGCAACTGATCAGCGCAGCCGGCAAGCATGTTGTGGTCATCGGTGGTGGCGATACCGGCTCCGACTGCATCGGCACCTCGAATCGGCATGGCGCGGCATCGGTTACGCAGATCGAGATTCTCGACAAGCCGCCGGAAAAAGAAGACAAAGGCCTTACCTGGCCGGATTGGCCAAACAAGCTGCGCACCTCGTCCTCGCAGGAAGAAGGCTGTGAACGGCTTTGGAATGTCACGACCAAGGAGTTCCTCGGCGACGACGATGGCAATCTGCGGGCGCTCAAGTGCGCCCTGGTCCGCTGGGACAAAGACGAGCAGGGGCGCTGGCAGATGTCAGAGGTCGAAGGTTCGGAGTTTGAGCTGAAGGCCGACCTCGTGACCCTGGCGATGGGTTTCGTACATCCGGTGCACGAAGGGCTGTTGACCGATCTGGCTGTTGAGCTGGACGGTCGGGGCAATGTTCAGGGCAGCACCGAAGGCACCGACGCCTACAAGACGTCGATCGACGGGGTATTCGCCGCCGGCGATATGCGTCGTGGCCAATCGCTGGTTGTCTGGGCGATTCGTGAAGGCCGGCAGTGCGCCCGCGCCGTCGATGAATACCTGATGGGCGTTACCTCGCTGCCGCGGTGAGTCGGTCGATGCGTCATCGGCGCACCTGATATCATGCCGGGCGTGCGCACCAACGTATCTGCGTCTGAAGGTGCGCTGACCCAACGCGGGTATCGATGGGGTACCCACAAGGAACACCATGACCGAACTTAAGAACGACCGTTTTCTGCGTGCGCTGCTGCGCCAACCCGTCGACATGACGCCCGTGTGGATGATGCGGCAGGCCGGTCGGTATCTGCCGGAATACCGCGCGACCCGCGAAAAGGCGGGCAATTTCATGGCCCTGTGCATGAACCCCGAACTCGCCTGCGAAGTCACGCTACAGCCTCTCGACAGGTTCCCCTTGGATGCGGCGATCCTGTTTTCGGACATCCTTACCGTACCCGACGCCATGGGCCTGGGTCTGTATTTCAGCGAAGGCGAAGGGCCGCGTTTCGAGCGCCCTGTGCGCGACAAGGCGGCGATCGCCGCACTCGGCGTTCCCGATCCGGAACAGGAGTTGCGTTACGTGATGGACGCGGTGCGCACCATCCGGCACGAGCTCGACGGCCGCGTCCCGCTGATCGGGTTCTCCGGTAGTCCCTGGACGCTCGCGACCTACATGGTCGAAGGCGGCAGCACCAAGACCTTCTCACGCTCGAAGGGCATGATGTTCGATGATCCGGCATCGATGCATCTGCTGCTCGAAAAACTTGCCGATGCCGTCACCGCCTATCTCAATGCTCAGGTAGCGGCCGGCGCCCAGGCGCTGATGATCTTCGACACCTGGGGCGGCACGCTGACCCCAAAAGACTATCGCGCATTCTCTCTGGCCTACATGCAGCGGATCGTCGACGGCCTGACCCGTGAGGCAGATGGTCGGCGTGTGCCCGTGATTTTGTTCACCAAAGGTGGTGGGCAGTGGCTGGAATGGATGGCCGACACCGGGTGCGACGCGCTGGGTCTGGACTGGACGACAGATATCGGCGAGGCGCGCGCACGTGTTGGCGACCGCGTCGCGCTTCAGGGCAATCTTGATCCCTGCACCCTGTATGCTTCGCCCGAGGCTATCGAACGCGCTGTCGCAGAGATCCTTGCGAGCTATGGTGAAGGAACCGGCCATGTGTTCAATCTTGGTCACGGAATTCATCCGGCAATTCCCCCAGAGCATGCAGCAGCGATGATCCAGGCGGTGCATGAGAAAAGCCGGCAGTATCACTCGACCTAGGCGCGGTTGTTCTAGTGCCCTGCACAGGACGGGTCAATGATGATCAACAACGATGAGTCGGAAACGCACTAAGCCGCCAGCGACAGCAAAAGCAAGAAGAGCCTCGACAGACGATGTGGCCCAACGGCAGGCCTCAGTTATCGCGAGCAACGTGGCTCAATTGTTGAGCAAAGGCAATTTGCAAGCTGCCGCAATTTCGGTTGGCCAAGGTCTTTCCGTTGCGCCGAATCACCCGGATCTTCTGCATCTTGCCGGTCAGGTCTCTCTACACACCGGCAACAAGGACGAGAGCAAGCGCCTCATCCGTCGGGCAATAAAAGTCGCGCCCAAAATCGGGCTTTATCATTACAGTCTGGCGGCAGCCTTGTTTGCCGAGAACGACCTGGATGGGGCCTTGCAGAGTCTACGCGCAGCGATTCGGCTCGAACCGCGCAATGCCGATGCGTATACCAACCTCGGAATTGTCTTCGTCAGGAAAAAACAGCACGACGAAGCTGAAGCTGCCTTTTCACAAGCCGCTCGATTGAAACCAGATGACCCGCAAGTCCACCTGAATCTGGCGATCTGCAATATGGAACTGAAAGAGCCGCAGAAGGCCGCGGCGGCCGTGCGGAAGGTTGAAGAGCTGGTTCAGGCGCCCGAGCCCCGACTGCTCTTCCAGATCGGCAACGTGTATCGCGGGCTGGGGCAGTCGTCACTTGCTGAGAGCTACTATCATCGAGCACTCGAAAGGCAATCCGAAGCGCCGGACATGTGGTTTGAGTTCGGCGATTTGTTATTGCAGACAGGCGAATATGATCGTGCCGCTGAGGCATTGCGTAAGGCTGATGCTCAGGGCTACGACAGTATAGCCGTCGACATAGCCATGGCGCGTGTTCATGCGGCGCTCGGCGAGATTGACCAAGCGAGGACATTGCTCGACAGTGCAACGGCGAAGGCGGGTGACAAGGCGGTGTATCTGTACGACGTCGCGCGTCAATTCACGTTCATCGGCGATTTTGCGGCGCAAGAACGTTGCTTGCATCGGGTGCTCGAACTCGAACCAGATCATGCCGGTGCATTCGCAGCGCTCTTGATCGCTCCCGGCCGTAAGCTCACCGATGGCGATGTGGCGAAATTGCGCAAACTGGCTGACGACAAGTCCGTCGATTCCGAGACGCGTCGCCGGATCGGGTTCTCCCTGGGTAATCACTACCGGTACGCCAAGCAGTATGACGAGTCATTCCGGTATTACCGATTGGGAAACCGGCTACGCGGAAACAGGTTCGATCGCGAGGCGTACGCTCGATGGGTTGCGAGCGTCGAAAGTACCTTCACAGCGGACTTTTTTGAGCAGCGTGCAACATGTGGATCGGACTCGCGTCTGCCGGTGTTGATTGTCGGTATGCCGCGGTCCGGTACGACGCTTACCGAGCAGATCATCAGTTCGCACCCAAGTGTATTCGGTGCGGGCGAATATGGTTACGTCTCCAAGCTGTGCAGTTCGGCGGACCTGGAGTTTCCAGACCCGCGAGCCGGTCTCGATCGGTGGTCAACGGTGACCTGCGACGAAACCGCGAGGCATGCAGAGATTTACCTGGAGAAGATGCAGGCGCTGACTCAGCGTGGCGAGACCAAAGTCACGAACAAGCTTCCGCACAATTTCGAGCAGCTTGGGGTATTTGGCATGCTATTCCCCCAGGCCCCGATCATTCACGTCAAACGCGATCCGCGTGACAATCTTCTGTCGATATATTTTCAGGATTTCAGCGAGTTTCACGACTACGCAACCGATCTGAAAAGCTTGGGTCACTATTTTTGTTTGTATGAACGCCTGATGGCGCACTGGTTGGAAGTGGTGCCGAACCCGGTGTACACCCTACAGTACGAAGACCTTGTCGCCGATCTGCCGACCAAAGCGCGCGAACTGGCCGATTTTGTCGGCATCGGTTGGGACGAACGGATGCTCAGTTATTACGACCAGGAGCGTAAGGTCGACACAGCGAGTAAATGGCAGGTGCGACAGCCGATCTACCAGAGTTCGGTTAGCCGCTGGACGCCGTATGCGAAACACCTCAAGCCGCTTTTTGATGTCCTGGACCAGACATAGGCACAGCAACTGTTTCGTGCTGGAGGGCTGAGGTCAAGCGGTCGAGACCTCCACAAGTAGTGCTTCCTTCAATGCTGCTTCCGGATGCCGGGTTTGCTAGAGCCGGTACACCGACTTCGTCATGATCTTGGCCGTTACTTTCATCAATGCCTTGATTGGCTGCGGCAGGCTTACTCCCCCGTGTGCCCGCGCCTTTTCGCCATGCACAATCTCGTCGGCTTTCATCTGTTCGAGAATCACCCGCGTTCTGGCGTCGTGCTGAGGTACCTGGTTGAGGTGTTCATCCAGATGCCCTTCTACCTGTTTCTCTGTTTCGGCGACGAATCCCAAGCTCCATTTGTCACCGGCTAGCCCGGCCGCAGCGCCGATCGCGAATGAGCCTGCATACCAGATCGGGTTGAGCACGCTAAGGCGTCCACCCAATTGCTCTACCCGTTGCTCACACCAATCCAGATGGTCGTTTTCTTCTGCCGCTGAACGTTCCATGCTCCTGCGCACCTCGGGGTCGCGCGCTGTTAATGCCTGGCCCTGATAGAGGGCTTGCGCACAGACTTCTCCTGTATGGTTAATTCGCATCAAGCGTGCAATATGATCGCGCTCCTGCTCGGTCAGTTCCGTATCTGGAATGTCGCCTGCAGGGTTTGTTCGTTCCGTAACTTGCGGACGGCCGAACAGGGTACGCATGGCTTGATCGATGTTCATCATCAACGTGTCGGCGGGTGAATAGTTTCGCGGTTGCATGACGGATCCGGAATAGTGACCAGCTGGAAACTGTATTTAACCGCAATTCGCGAAGGAAAGCCCCTTACGCCTTCCTTCGTTTCACATCGAGCGATCGGCCAGCTGGCGTGCCAGTAATTCGACGGGATGAAGGACTTCCCGCTGCGTACCGCGTTCGAGCAGGCCTGCCGAGATATGCATCGCGCAACCAATATTGGTCGTGGTGATCGGCGCGGTGGGGTGCGCTAGCGCCTGATCCAGCAATGGCCTGCGTAGGATGTCGGCGATCGCCGGGTGACGCAGCATGTAGTCTCCGGCGCTGCCGCAACATTGGCCTGCAACACCTAGCGGCTCAACGGAAACACCGGGAATCTTCGACAGCAGTGCCTGCGACCAGTTTCCACCTTTGTAAACGTTCGCCATGGTGCAAGGGGTATGCGCCAGAACGGCAACATCCAGAGGACGGAAATCGTCGGCCGTCAGCTCAGACTCGGTGAGCAAAAATTCACAGATGTCCCGATGCGGAAGTTGGATTGGGCTTGCGTGGCCCTCGATATGCACACCGCATCCGCTGGCAATGGAGATCACCGCATCGAGTCCGCGGGGGAACGCGCGCTGCAATGCCTCAGCCTGGCGTTTCGCGGTGGTGACATCGCCGGCATGTTGCGCCAAGGCGCCACAACAACCCTGGTCTGCCGGGATTTCCACATCGAAGCCACAATACCGTAGTAGCAGGACTGCAGCGCTCAATGCAGTTCCTTGCTTTGCCGACGTCGCGCAGCCGAGAAGCAGCCCTACCCGGCCCTTAATCGGCCGCGAGGTTGCGTCAAGGTGCCCGGGGCGTGGGGGGCGCCCTCCCCCGACTAGACTGTTCCCGAGCAGATGGAGCCGATGCAATGGCCCTAGTGGTTTGGATAGCGTTGACGGGAGCAGCTGGGCGGCCTGACCAGCCCAGCGCATCAACCGGGGTTCTTGCAGTAACTTCAGCCAACGACGCGGCTTGCCTGGAGCCAACTCAGCCCGGGCGTACTCAACCAGACTGCCGTACTCGACGCCTGACGGGCAAACGGCCTCGCAACGCCGACACGTGAGGCAGTTATCAAGATGGCGGCGAACGGCGGTATCCGGTTTCAGGCGACCATCCGCCAGGCCTTCAATCAACGCCAGCCGGCCACGCGGAGATTCGTTCTCGTCACTGCTAAGACGGTAGGTCGGACATTCCGGCAGGCACATCCCACATTTTACGCAGCGATCGAGCTTCGCCTTGGCGGCTGTTTGGTCATCCGTTGGATACATGGCCTATATAATGAGGCTTTACGCCATGCCGTGGACGGGTCGTTGTATGAGTTATTTTTCGCACCATGTTTTCTTTTGTACCAACCAGCGGGACGACGGTCGACAGTGTTGCAACCAATGCGGTGCCACTGATGCGCGCGCTTACGTCAAACAGCGTTGCAAGGAACTGGGTATTGCTGGTCAGGGCAAGGTGCGCATCAATAACGCCGGCTGCCTGGATCGCTGCGAATCGGGGCCGGTGATCGTCATCTATCCCGAAGAAACGTGGTACACCTACGTCGACAACTCGGATCTCGACGAGATCATCGAAAAGCACCTGATCGGCGGCCAAGTGGTCGACCGCCTGAAAATCGACCAGGATTGAAAGTCGTGAACGGTCGCACACTGAAGGTCTGAACAGGGGTTGACAAATCGGATGGAATATCAGAATATTTGCACATACTGATTCGAAAGGATCAGTTCTCCTCCATCCTCCTTTGGTGGTTACTTTGGAAAGCGCGACACCCCCTGTCGCGCTTTTTTTTTGCATGTATCGACAGAATTCGTGAGCAGGCTGCTATCCGTTTGTAAATATTGGTTTTATTGCTTTTCTAATGGGTAGCTGCGACCGCTGGCGACGCCGATCATGATCTGGCATTCATTCGGCGAGCTCGAGTACAGCGTCAACTGCCCCAAAATGCTTGCGAATTATTTTGTTCCCCGGTAAGATTCGCGCCCTTTCGTGACACACTTGCACTCCTTGTTTGGAGCAGAATGAAATGAACACCACGGTCAGCGCTAAGCCCGCAGAAGTCCGCCGGGAATGGTTATTGGTTGATGCAGACGGCAAAACGCTTGGGCGCCTGGCGTCAGAAATTGCACGTCGCCTGAAAGGTAAGCACAAGCCGATTTTCACGCCGCACATCGATACCGGCGATTACATCGTGGTGATCAACGCTGAAAAAGTGGCCGTTACGGGTAATAAGCTGAAAGACAAGATGTACCATCATCACACCGGCTATATCGGTAACTTGAAGTCGATCAGTCTTGAAAAGCAGCTGCAGAAAGCACCGGAGCGCGTCATCGAAACGGCCGTTCGCGGCATGTTGCCTCGCAACCCGCTGGGTCGCGCGATGATGAAGAAGCTTCGGATCTTCGCCGGACCCGAGCATACCCATCAGGCGCAGCAGCCCAAGCCGTTGGAAATCTGAGATCGGAATAGAACATGGCACAGCAGATGAATTACGGAACCGGCCGCCGCAAAACTTCAACGGCCCGCGTCTTTTTGAGTCACGGTAACGGTGCAATCACCGTCAATGGCCGCCCGCTCGACAAGTTCTTCGGCCGTGAAACGGCTCGCATGGTTGTTCGTCAGCCTCTGGTCGTGACTGAAATGGCCGACAAGCTCGACATCAACGTCACCGTTATCGGTGGTGGTACGACTGGACAGGCTGGTGCAATTCGCCATGGCATCGCACGGGCGCTGGTCGAGCACGACGAGAATATGCGCGTGCCGCTTCGTCGCGCAGGGTTCCTGACCCGCGACGCGCGTATGGTCGAGCGTAAGAAGGTCGGCCTGCACAAGGCGCGCAAGCGTCCGCAGTATTCGAAGCGTTAATCACTGCCGATTGGTGCTGCCGGCTTGCTCAGCAGCACCTTTCTGGCTGCTCGTGTTTGAGTTTCCGGGCGAAATCACGAGATATCGCCTTCTCCCGCGACCGAAATATCGTGTCGAAGGGACGTTCCCGCGTCTTCCAGGCATTTCGTGCCTTTTCTTTTTTGGGGCGTAGCTCAATTGGCAGAGCGACGGACTCTGACTCCGTAGGTTGTAGGTTCGATCCCTACCGCCCCAGCCATATCTCCCCCATCTGCTGCACAATTGTCACGCTGAAGCGATTGTGGTCACACTCTTCGCGTCTTTCAGCGTCAGAGTACAAAAAAATCAATTCCGACAGAAATTCGACGCCAGATTAGGTGTGCGCCCTAAGTCGCTCTTGTGAAAAGAAAAATATTGCGCATTCAGGGGCTTGCTTTAATCGGGGGTGTTGGGTTTTTGCAACAAAACAACAAAGTGTGGATTTTTTGCAAAAAAGTGCTTGCGCTGTGGTATGGGAAACACTACTATTCTCCTCGCACAGCTTTTCTTTAAACCAAAACCTATTTACGGGAGTTCTCAATGAACAAAAAGCTTCTCGCTGCAGCTGTTGTTGCTGCTTGCGCCGCTGCCCCGGCTGCTTTCGCTGACGCAGTCGTTTACGGTAAAGCCCACGTCTCGGTCGACGCTATCGACTACGAGGCCACCTCCAGCGTTCTTGCTCCGGCTGAAAAAGACAACTACGAAGTCAACAGCCGTGCTTCGCGCCTTGGTTTCAAGGGTTCGGAAGATCTGGGTAACGGCCTGAAGGCTATTTACCAGTTCGAATTCGGTATCGATGTTGATGACAACGCCGGTATCAACAACGGCCGTAACACCTTCGTTGGTCTCGCAGGCGACTGGGGTACCTTCCTGGTTGGTCGTCATGACACCCCGCAGAAACTGGCTTTCTACGCTGCAGGTAACGAGCGTCTGGGTGACTCGATCATCGACCTGAACCGTTCCAATGCAGGCTGGAATATCTCTGGTGGTGCTCCGATCGGTGTCTTCCACGAAGCGCGTGTCGATGACGCAATTGCTTACGTAACCCCGAACTTCAGCGGTTTCACCGCTGCGGTTGCGATCGTTCCGGGTGAAGACGACGGCGTTGCTACCGGTACCGGTACCGGTGGTGCCGACGGTCTGGCTGACCACTGGTCCGCAGGCCTGATGTACTCGGGCAACGGTCTGAAAGCCAGCGTTGGCTACACCGACTACTCGGGTGACCAGGGTAAGGCAAATGCTGATGACACCACCGTATTCCAGGTTGGTGCAAGCTACACCTTCAACAACTTCAGCATCGGTGCGCAGTACGAAGACAGCGATCTGGCTGACGTCGTCGATTACACCGCTTGGGCTGTAACCGGCAAGTTCACCTTCGGTAACAACGCTCTGAGCTTGGTGTACACCGATTCCGAATTTGACGTCGGCGGCGGCAGTGCTGGTGATGAAGAGACCACTGGCTGGGGTCTGGCTGCTGAGCACAACTTCAGCAAGCGCACCAAAGTCTACGCTGCATACGCTACCAATGAAGTTGAGGTTAGCGGTGGCGACGACGGCGACCAGGACGTCTTCTCGCTCGGTATGATCCACAGCTTCTAATCGAACGATTAGATTCTTGTGATCAAAAACGGGGCCTTCGGGCCCCGTTTTTTGTTGTGTGTAACCAGCAACGTTGTGCTGGCTGAATCGTGCCCGCTGCGAAGACCGCGGTTAAGGTTTGACCACTTTCGGGCCTTCGGGCGTTCCGAGGATCAGCACGTCCGCCGGGCGGTGAGCAAATATCCCGACGGTTACGACGCCGGCCAACTGATTGATCTGGGTTTCCAGCTTCACCGGCTCCATGATCTCGAGATCGTGTACGTCGAGTATGAGGTTGCCGTTGTCGGTGACGAAGTTCTCACGCCACACCGGGCTGCCGCCGAGTTTCACCAGTTCGCGTGCGACGTAGCTGCGTGCCATCGGGATAACTTCGACCGGCAATGGGAACTTGCCCAGTACGTCGACAAGTTTTGACTCGTCCGCGATACAGACGAACTTCTTGCTGGCCGCCGCGACGATCTTTTCTCGCGTAAGTGCGCCGCCACCCCCCTTGATGAGGTGTAGCTGGCGATTCGATTCATCCGCGCCGTCGACGTAAACCTCCAAGCCGCCGGTAGCGTTCAGGTCGAGTACGGGTATGCCGAGCTTCTTCATGCGCTCTGTGGATGCCTCAGAGCTGGAAACAGCACCATCGAACCGGCCCTTCACGTCTGCGAATGCGTCTATAAAATGGTTGACGGTCGAGCCGGTGCCGACCCCGATGATGCCACCTTCCGGCAGGTACTCGATCGCAGCTTGCGCCGCCTGTCGTTTCATTTCATCTGCGTTCATATCTGCCCTCTGCTTGGTCGGGTCTTCGCCCGTGAGTTTTCTGATGGCGCAGAAGGTATCACCGATGCCTGTACGCAGGCCAGCCGGCCGACCCTGGCGTCATCCGGGCGCGCATACGCATCGCACGGTCGCAACAACAGAGGCCCACGCTGTTCTCAAGTCGTCGGTACCTACTTCAGGCAGAATTGCGGGCATTGCTGATACGATTGACGTTTTCGCCTGCCGGATAAGCGCTCGTTGTTGATAGCCGGTTGTTGGCGCACATGGCGAAGAGGCCGGTCCGGAGTATTGCGGGTTCCGGCGTAACGCGGAAATTTGTCGATTCAATTTGAGAGAGCTGGTATGTCACGCAACTACGTTGAAAAGATCCTGCGGGCTCGCGTCTACGACGTCGCGGTCGAGTCGCCGCTGGAAACAGCTGCGCGGCTGTCATCGCGAACAAGCAACAGGGTGTTGCTCAAGCGCGAAGACGAGCAGCAGGTTTTCTCTTTCAAGTTGCGGGGCGCCTACAACAAGATCTATCAGCTGACGCACGAGCAACGTGCTGCAGGCGTCGTGGCTGCTTCAGCCGGCAATCATGCACAAGGTGTCGCTCTTGCCGGAAAGCGACTCGGCGTTGCAACTACCATCGTTATGCCGGTGACTACGCCGGGCATCAAGGTCGAAACCGTACGTCGCCTTGGTGGAAAGGCCGTGCTACAGGGCGATTCTTATGATGATGCCTTCGCGCACGCGATGAAGCTGGTCGAAGCCAAAGGTTTGACCTTCATTCATCCCTTCGACGATCCGGATGTGATTGCAGGCCAGGGCACGATCGGTATGGAGATCTTGCGACAACACGCAGACCCGATCGATGCAGTGTTTGTGCCCGTCGGGGGCGGTGGTTTGATCGCCGGCGTTGCTGCTTACATCAAGCACGTGCGGCCGGAGATAAAGGTCATCGGCGTCGAGCCGGAAGATTCCCCGACTCTGGAGCGAGCCATGGCGGCCGGTCGCCGTGTCGTGTTGCCCCGGGTAGGGCTGTTCGCCGATGGTGTCGCAGTGCGCCAGATCGGCAAGGAAACATTTCGCGTCGCGCGCAAGGTTGTCGATGAGGTGATTTTGGTCACCACCGATGAGATCTGTGCGGCGATCAAGGATATCTTCGACGATACGCGAAGTGTTGCCGAGCCTGCCGGAGCGCTTGCGGTGGCGGGTATCAAGAAGTACATCGCTCGCGAGAAAGCCAAAGAGCAGACATTGGTGGGCATACTCAGTGGTGCCAACGTCAACTTCGACCGTTTGCGGCATATCGCAGAGCGTGCAGAAGTCGGTGAACAGCGTGAAGCGTTGTTCGCGGTGCGGATACCCGAAAAACCCGGCAGCTTTCTCGCGTTCTGCAGAGCCTTGGGTAAACGCAGCATCACGGAGTTCAATTACCGTTTTTCAGATGATCAGGATGCCCAGGTCTTTTGCGGCGTAGAGTTGCGCAACGGCAACGCTGAACGGATAGAGCTCAAGGATCAGCTGGCTGAGAAGGGGTTCGAGGTTGCTGACCTGACCGACAACGAAACAGCCAAACTGCATATCCGATACATGGTCGGTGGCCATGCGCCGCAAGCGACAAACGAAAAGCTCTTCCGCTTCGAGTTTCCTGAGCGGCCGGGTGCGCTGCTGGATTTTCTCAAGGGGCTATCACGGGGGTGGAATATCAGCTTGTTCCACTACCGCAACCACGGTGCCGCCTATGGGCGTGTTCTGGTCGGTTTGCAGCTTGACGCAGGGTCGGTGAAGAGTTTCAGGGCGTATATGGAAGAGAGTGGATACGCGTACAGCGATGAGTCTGAGAACATCGCCTATCGACTGTTCGCTAAGGGCGGCTGAAGAGCAAAAAAACCCTTTCCGCACAACAGCTTAGTGCGGGAGCGGTAGAGAAAAGCCCGACCTGCAGGTCGGGCTTTTCTTTGCAGTTAAACGATCAACGCTTCTTGCGAGGCGTGACCTTACGTGGCCTGGCTTTCGCTTTTTTCTTAGCGGTAGCCTTTTTCTTTTTAGGTGCTGCTTTTTTCTTTTTAGCAGCGGCCTTCTTCTTTGAAGTTGCCTTCTTCTTTGAAGCGGCTTTCTTCTTCGAAGTTGCCTTCTTCTTTGAAGCGGCCTTCTTCCTCGAAGTTGCCTTCTTCTTTGAAGTGGCTTTCTTCTTCGAAGTCGCCTTTCTTCTCGAAGTGGCTTTCTTCTTAGAGGTTGCCTTCTTCTTGGCGGCTACTTTTTTCTTCTTAGCAGCTGCCTTCTTCTTCGGTGCTGCTTTCTTCTTCGCAGCGACCTTCTTCCTGGAAACGGAAGCTTTCTTAGCTACCGCTTTCTTCTTTGCCGATGACTTCTTCTTGACTGCCATAAACCCCCTCCGGTTGAACAGGTGCCATAGACCATGGCTTGAGTATAAACAAGGAAAACGAAAATACTAGTTTGTCAACGGCGTTATCGACGTTTGCTTTCAAGGCTTTAGCGAAAATTTGTGATTTGTTTTTGCAACTGAAGTTGCGTTCACGCGATGTATACGGGGCGAAACGCGATTTCGCATTCAACGTGAACGCTACGCAGCTTGTATTTCGTTGCCAAGAAATCAACGCAAAAAAAATTTCGAAATCGTGCTTCGTAACTGCGCAAAAGGCTTAAAAGCGCGGCTTTCAACGCCTGCTGATGGCTGCGAACTGCCTATGCGTAAACGCGTTGTTCAGTGAAAACTGCGTCGAGTTTAACGTCCCAGGGTTGCTGTTCGATTTGAGCGACTCGTTGGAGATCGAATGCAACGCCAGCGAGGTGGGGACGTTGCAGATGTGAACGACGTCGGCGAAAAGCGAATGTGCGATCGTAGAATCCGCCACCCATGCCGAGTCGGTGGCACTGCGTATCGAAACCGAGCAGAGGCACGATAACGAGGTCGAGATCACGCGCGGGTAGAACGACAGTTGTGCGTGGGTCAGGTTCAGGTATGCCGAATCGATTGGGCATCATTGCAGTGTCGGGTGTCCATCGCGCAAACCACAGCCGACCTTGCTGGAAAGGGTGCAGCACGGGCAGATAGCAGTGTTTGCCCAGTGCGACTGCGATCTGCGCCAGGGGCATCGGGTCGATTTCCCCGTTTGAACCGACATAGAAGGCGATGCGGCGGGCTTTGAGAAACGGGCGATAGCGTGCGATGCGTTCGATGACGCGCGCCTGTGCGCTTGCACGTGCAGCGTCTGTGAGCTCAAGCCGAGCGTGTTTCAAGGTTTGACGTAGGGGTTTCGGATTGCTCATCGCGCAGAGAAAGCGGCATTCCCCACCTGTGCCGGTACTTGCCGTTATCCTTGAACCGTGAGGTTCAAGTGGGACCGAAGCGGCGCCTCAGGCTTTCCGCTACAAGGCGGACATGCACACTGGCGTCCGAGGCTCGGTCCCGGGGTGCGTAAGCATAGGCTCAAGGGAACATCGGGCCAGCTGTCGAGCACCGCAGGGAATGCCTGATTACAGGCTAAACGCAAACGCTCTAGAGTTCCAGCTGTGTGCTGTCGTTGAGTGCGATTTCGATGCGCTCGCGCAACGAACGTATGCGCTTGTTGGCAGAACTGGCAGCAGAATCCTGCTCGGATTTTTCCTTCAGGAGTTCGTGGGCGAGGTTCAACGCGACCATGACCGCGATTCGATCGGTTCCGATAACCTTTCCTGAACCTCGTACCTCGCGCATGCGTGCATCGAGAAACCGTGCCGCGCCGATCAATTCGTCTTCGTCGCCCGGTTCACACGCGATGCGATAGTCTTTGCCGAGGATGCTGACCGCAATGGGTTCGGCGGGTTTGCTCACGCTTCATCCTCCAGCTTTTTCAGCCGGCTGATCATGTCTTCGACACGTGTCTTGGCCTGGTCGTTCTTGTTGGCCAGCTTATCGCGCTCCACGAGCAACTCCTGCTCACGAGCACGAAGCGTTTTATTCTCATCCTTGAGATGGGTACAGGCGCGAATCAGTTCTTCCACGCGCACTTCGAGTGCGCGCAGGTCCTGTTCCTGGATGCCTTGTTTATCGTTATTGCTCATAGCTTTGTGGACTATAGTTTCGCAGGCTCAGCCGGGTCAATGGCGGCGCATGATACGATGGTTGGCGGCTCGATAAACTGTGACTTGATCCGATGGTAGTTCCCTCCGAAGAAACCGCACCCGAATACACCGCGGTAGCCGCCGCCATGCAGCGTTGCGGCATGCCGCAGACCCCCGCCGAAACCCAAGGGCTGGCGCTGGGGCTGTATATCGGCGGCGTCGCCAACCCGTTGCAGCTCTGGCAAAAAGAGTTGTATGCCGATCTCGATCCCAACGACGTGCTTGCAGCCGAATGTCGCACCCTGCTGGACCGCGTTTTCGCCGCCGTGTTCGTCGGTGACTCGGGGCATTCCATGCACCTGTCACTGTTCCTGCCTGAAGGCATTGAGGTCAGTGTTTCGCGCCTGCAGGCCGTGCGTGGCTGGTGTCAGGGCTTTCTGTACGGTATCGGACTGGGCGGCGAATCGCTGACCCAGCGTCTGTCGCCACAGGCCCAGGAACTGTTGCGTGATCTCACCGAGATCACCCGGCTCGATACCGACAATGTCGACAACAGCAGCGAAGATCAGTCAGCCTTGATCGAGATCGAAGAATATCTGCGCGTCGGCGTCATGTTGATCCGTGACGAACTCAAGGGAGACAAGTCAGCGTGAACCAGAATGAGTTCAAGCGCCGCCGCCGTCAGCTGATGCGCATGATGGGGCCCGGCAGCGTGGCGATATTGCCGACCGCTGCAGAAACCATCCGCAATCGGGATGTGCACCACCCATTCCGACCGGACAGTGACTTCTACTACCTGACCGGATTCGCCGAACCCGAAGCGGTCATGGTGCTCGTACCCGGTCGGGCGCATGGCGAATACATACTGTTCTGCCGCGAAAAAGATCCGACGAAAGAGCTGTGGGACGGGCGACGCGCCGGTTTGGAGGGCGCGGTTGACGACTACGGCGCCGACGATGCGTTTCCGATCACCGACCTCGACGACATCCTGCCGGGGCTGCTCGAAGAGCGCGAGCGCGTCTTCTTCGCGATGGGCTGCGACCCAGCGTTCGACAAGCGCGTCTCCGACTGGGTCAGCCAGGTACGTTCCCGCGCGCGCGCCGGAGTACACGGCCCGATCGAATTCCTCGCGCTGGATCATTTCCTTCACGACATGCGGCTTTACAAGAGTCGCGCCGAAACGTCGGTGATGCGACGCGCTGCGAAATTGTCCGCGCAGGCGCATCGTGAGCTTATGCGCCGCTGTGAGCCTGGCATGCATGAGTACCAGCTCGCTTCGGTGTTCAACCATGAGTGCCAGATGCAGGGCGCGAACGGCTTGGCCTATCCGTCTATCGTGGGCGGTGGCAACAATGCCTGTGTTCTGCACTACGTGGAGAACAACGAGGCGCTACGCGACGGCGACCTGGTGCTGATCGACGCCGGTTGTGAGCTCGATTGTTATGCGTCGGATATCACCCGTACCTTCCCGGTCAACGGACAGTTCAGCGACGCACAACGCGCACTCTACGAGCTGGTATTGGACGCCCAATTGGCGGCAATCGACAAGGTGCGTGCCGGCAATCACTGGAACGATCCTCACGATGCTGCGGTGCGCGTTCTGGCCAAAGGGTTGCTGAAGCTGGGATTGCTGCGCGGCACCTTGGCCAAGGCCCTCAAGGCCCAGTCCTACACGCGCTTCTACATGCACCGTACCGGCCATTGGCTCGGAATGGACGTGCACGACGTGGGTGACTACAAGGTGGACGGCCATTGGCGCGAGCTGGAACCCGGCATGGTGCTGACCGTGGAACCGGGGCTGTATATCCCGCACGGCGCCAAGGGGGTCGCAAAGAAGTGGCAGGGTATCGGCATCCGCATTGAAGACGACGTGCTGGTCACCAAGGGCGAGCCGGACATTCTGAGCAAGGATGTCCCCAAGCATGTCGACGAAATCGAGGCGTTGATGGCGTGAGCGACTCGGCGCGCTATGACCTGATCATTGTCGGCGGCGGCATGGTCGGTGTCAGTCTCGCCCTGGCGCTCGCGCGGCGCGGGCTGCGGATGGCGCTGGTCGAAGCGCATGTGCCGGGTGCGGATTCGCAGCCCAGTTACGATGATCGCGCCATCGCGCTGGCCTACGGCACGCGACGCATCTTTGAGGCCATCGATGTCTGGCCGTCGTTGCAGCCACGCGTCGAGGCAATAACCGACATTCATGTCTCCGATCGTGGGCATTTCGGCTTCACCCGCCTGCATGCCGCCGATGAAGGCGTGCCGGCGCTCGGTTACGTGGTGACGGCCCGCGAACTGGGCCGCGTTCTGCTCGACCAGCTGCAGCGTGATACTTCGCTGGATATCGTCGCGCCGGCACGCGTGCTGAACTTCGTCGACCAGGGTGACTCGGTCGAGGTGGAAATCGAGCGCGACGATGTTGTGACTACCCTCGCCTGCTCATTGCTGGTTGCCGCCGACGGCGGCGATTCGATGATCCGGGAATCGCTGGATATACCGGTACAGCGTTGGCAGTACGGGCAGTCCGCGATTGTCGCCAACATTACGCCTTCGCATGCGCACAACAATGTGGCCTACGAGCGGTTCACCGACACCGGGCCGGTCGCGCTGCTGCCGATGAGTGAAGGGCGTTGTGCGCTGGTCTGGACAGTGCGGGATGACATGGTCGACGACGTGATGGCACTGGACGACACCGCATTCTTGCGCCGTTTTCAGGACCGATTCGGGCATCGGCTGGGTCGCTTCAAACGCGTCGGCAAACGGGCGTCATATGCCCTATCGCTGCTGCGCGCACGTCAGTTCGTTCGCGGTAGAGTGGCCATCATCGGCAATGCGGCGCATACGCTGCATCCGATCGCCGGACAGGGATTCAATCTCGGTATCCGCGACGTCGCCGCGCTGGCCGAGGTTGTCGATACGGGTTTCGCGTGCGGTGACGACATCGGGAGTACTGAAGCGTTGGCGGCGTATGTGAAATGGCGGACAGCCGAGCAACGCAATGTCGCGCTGGCAACCGATGCCTTGGCGCGCTTGTTCAGCAATCCATTAGGGCCGCTGCGTGTCGGACGAAACCTGGGCTTGCTGGCGATGGAGTTTGTGCCGGGTGCCAAGCATTCGCTGGCTCGTGCAGCCATGGGTATGGCGGGCCGGCAGCCCCGATTGGCGAGAGGAAAGGCACTTGGCTGAAGATCGTTGTGATGTCTGCGTTGTCGGTGGCGGCATGGTCGGCGCCGCGCTTGCCTGCGGGCTTGCACGTCGCGGATTCTCCGTAGTGCTGCTCGAAAAACACAAGCCCGCGATGAGTTGGGACACCGAGAGTTTCGATCTGCGGGTGTCGGCGATTACCCGCGCCTCACAACACCTGCTGCAGCATCTGGGTGCATGGTCGTTCATCACCGATGACCGAGCGACGGCATACGAGCACATGCATGTGTGGGATCGCGCCGGCGTCGGAGAGATTCATTTCGACGCCGCCGATATCGGCGAACCAGATCTCGGGCACATCATTGAGAACCGGGTGATCGTGCGCGCCTTGTGGCGCACCTTCGACGAAGCCGGTGTGCGCGTGATTGCGCCTGGCGCAATCGACGTACTGAAAACAGATGACAACCAAACCGAGCTGATTCTCAGCGATGGCCATCGCCTGACGACGCAATTGGTGGCTGGCGCCGATGGTGCCAATTCGCAGGTGCGCGCGCTGGCGGGTATCGAATCGGGTAACGCGGCTACCGCGTGGCAACGCTTCATGGCGAATGGCCCGCTTGCGTTGCTGCCGATGCGCGACGATCTCGTATCCATCGTCTGGTCGACGACGCCGGATGAGGCAGAGCGCCTCTGTCGTCTGCCCGAGAGCGAGTTCAATCAGCTGCTGACCGAAGCTGCGCAGTCGCGGCTTGGACGGATGAGCGTGATGGGCGAGCGGGCAGCGTTCCCCCTACGTATTCAGCATGCCGAGCGCTACGTGCAAAAAGGCCTTGCCCTGGTCGGCGATGCAGCGCACGTGATCCACCCGTTGGCGGGTCAGGGCGTGAATCTTGGGTTTCTCGACGCTGCGGCATTGATCGATGCGCTGCAGCGTGGGCGTGAGCACGATCGCCATCTCGGTTCGCTGGCGACCTTGCGGACATACGAACGCGCGCGCAAAGGCCACAACACAGCAACGCAGTTGACGATGGATGCGTTCAAACACCTGTTCAGCAATCAATCGATGTTGTTGTCGACGGTGCGCAATCTAGGCCTGGGGGCGGCCGGGCGGATACCGCCGTTGCGCCGCTTATTCGAACGCGTGGCTCTCGGTTATGGCCTCGAACTGCCCAGTCTCAGTCGTCCTCCGCTGTGATCGCATGCCCTATAGCTCGTTTGTATCTTGTCTAAACCATTAATTTAGCGCCGTTTTTCCACTCCGGCCGTGCATGCCGGGGTTTGACAAGCTCGCAAATTTGAATAACATTGCAAATCATTCTCATTTATTGTTCTTTAGAGGTGATTTGAAGATGCGTTCCCTGTTGTTCGGCTTACTGGCGTTTGCCGTTGCCATGCCTGTCACGGCGACTGCCGACGAGGTGGTTGTTTATTCGTCGCGCAAAGAACACCTGATCAAGCCATTGTTTGATCGTTTCACCAAGGAGACGGGGATCGATGTCAGCTACATCACCGACAAGGAAGGTCCGCTGTTGCAACGGCTGCGCGCCGAAGGCCGCCGCACGCCCGCTGACATGCTGATCACGGTCGACGCGGGCAACCTGTGGCATGCCGCGGAGACCGATGTGTTGGCAGAGATAGACTCAGCGGTGTTGAACGCCAACGTGCCGGCCAACCTGCGCGATGCCAAGGGCCGCTGGTTCGGTCTGTCGGAGCGCGCGCGCACGATTGTCTACAGCACCGAGCGGGTGAAACCGGGCGAGCTCACCACCTACGAAGATCTGGCCGATCCAAAGTGGAAGGGGCGCTTGTGTCTGCGTACGTCGAAGAAGGTCTACAACCAATCGTTGGTCGCCACGTTCATTGCGCGACTCGGCGAAGCCGAAGCCGAAAAGATCGTCCAGGGTTGGGTCGCCAACCTCGCTACCCAGCCGTTCTCCAACGACACCAAGACAATGGAAGCGATCGCTGCCGGTCAGTGTGACGTGGGGATCGTCAATACCTACTACTTCGGCCGACTGCAGAAGGATAACCCGGAAGTGCCACTGGCCCTGTTCTGGCCGAACCAGGACAGCAGCGGCGTGCACATCAATGTCTCCGGCGCCGGCATCACCAAGTATGCAAAGCACCCCGAGGCGGCGCTGAAGCTGCTGGAATGGTTGTCGTCGGAAGAGGCGCAATCCGATTTTGCGGGGTTGAACATGGAATACCCGGTCAATGCGAAGGTCAAGCCGGACCCGCTGGTTGCCTCTTGGGGTGACTTCAAGGCTGATGATCTGCACGTCAGCGAGGCGGGTCGTCTGCAGGGCGACGCCATCAAGTTGATGGATCGCGCCGGGTATCGTTAACGTCGAATGACGTCATTGCATGTGGGCCGGTGAAGCTCTTCCCGGCCCCTGACAGCGGGGAGACTCCGTCTTCCCGCTGTCGTCGTTTGAAGCCGAAACATGACAGCGGGAATCGAAGCCGAAAATCAGGTCTTTGTCGGGGCGGCGCGTGAACGCGATGACAGCGTTCGCTGGCGTTGGGCCGCGCGTTTGCTCGCGGTCAGCGTGATCGTACCCCTGGCGGTTATTTTCAGTTCCTGGCTGTCTGTCGACGCGGAAATCTGGGCCCATCTCGGCGGCACAATACTGCCTAACCTGATGCGCAATACGACATGGCTGCTGATCGGCGTGACCGTGGGCACCTTGTCGCTTGGCGTCTCGCTCGCCTGGCTGACCGTCATGTGCGATTTTCCCGGGCGGCGCATGCTCGACTGGGCCTTGATGTTGCCGTTCGCGTTGCCGGCCTACGTGCTGGCTTTCGTGTTCGTCGGTGTCATGGATTTCTCCGGGCCGGTCCAGGCGGGCCTGCGCGCACTGTTCGATTTGCCGCCGAGTTGGTCGTTCGAGGTGCGCAACACCTTCGGTGTGATCGCGGTGATGACGCTGGTGCTGTATCCCTACGTCTACATGCTGGCGCGGGTATCGTTTCTCGGGCAGGGCCAGAGTGCCTACGAAGCGGCGCGCAGTCTCGGTCTCGGTCCGTGGGCGGCCTTCTTCCGTGTGTCGCTACCGATGGCGCGGCCGGGGATCATTGCCGGGCTTAGCCTGGCGTTGATGGAGGCGTTGGCCGATTTCGGTGCGGTATCGGTGTTCAATTTCGATACCTTCACGACGGCGATCTACAAGGCATGGTTCGGTTTCTTCGATCTGCAAAGTGCTGCGCAACTGGCGTCGATCCTGTTGACCCTGGTCCTGGTGGCGCTGGTTATCGAGCGGCGTTTTCGTCAGCGCGCACGCTTCACCGAAACGGGTCGTGGCGGTGTGCAGCGTCGCATGAGACTGTCGGGTGGCCGTGCCGTTGCGGCCAGCGCCTTCGCCTGGGGGGTGTTCTCGATCGCCTTCGCCGCTCCGGTTGTGCAGCTTGTGAGCTGGGCGTGGGAGACCTCGTCGGGTCTGGACAGCCGGTACTGGGATCTGCTGCAACACACGCTGTTTCTCGGCGTAATCGCAGGCGTGTTGACCGTCACGGCAGCCTTCGTTCTGGCGTTCGCACAGCGTTACCACGGTGATTTATCCACCGCGCTGAGCGTGCGCATCGGTACCTTGGGTTACGCCTTGCCGGGTTCGGTGCTGGCCGTAGGCGTCATGCTGTCGCTGACCTGGTTCGACAACCGTTTCGCTGACGCGGTCGAGTGGCTGACCGGTCACGATATCGGCCTGCTTCTGTCGGGCACGGTGGTTGCGCTGTTGATGGCCTACTTCGCACGATTTCTTGCGGTTGCTTACGGCCCGGTAGACAGCAGCCTGGAGCGCATTCGCCCGAGCATCCGCGATGCCGCGCGCAGCCTGGGGGCAGGCCAGTGGGAAACGGTCTGGCGGGTCTATCTGCCGATGTTACGCCCGGGTCTGCTGACGGCCGGGCTGCTGGTGCTGGTCGATGTGATGAAGGAGATGCCGGCTACCTTGCTGCTGCGGCCGTTCGGCTGGGACACCCTCGCGGTGCGCATCTACGAGCTCACGTCCGAAGGCGAATGGGAGCGCGCCGCACTGCCGGCGGTCGCGCTGTTGCTGGTTGGCCTGATCCCGGTGGTGTTGTTGGTGCGAAAGTCGGCCCGCTGACCCTCCGCCGATCTTCAGATCGTTGGACGGTCGGGAATCTCCGGATAGGCGGGCAGGCCGGCTTCCTGACGATCTTCGAACTCAAGGTTTGTGGCTGCGAAGGGTGTCTTCTTTTCCGACACGATGATGTTGTCGGTGATGTCCGCTTGCAGACCTTTGATCTTGGTGTGGAACAGGCGATTGTTGCCTTTGCGTTCGAGGATAATCACGTTGCGCTTCAGCGTGAAGGCGTTTTCCTTGTGGCGCTTTTTCTCCACGGCAAAGCCGATGGCGTCGAGATTGCTCGATTTCGGACCCTGCTGCAGGGTGCAATCGGTAATCGATGCGATGCCGCCGTTGGAGATGTCGATCAGGCGACTGTCCTGGTTGGTCATCGAGGCGATCACGCTGTTGGTGATCGTGGTGCGTATAGCGCGGGATTTGACCTCGTGACCCTGGCTCTTGGCGCCGAGAAAATAGCTGCGATCGATCTCCAGCACCCCGCCACCCTGGTAGATGCCGTGGGCCCGCCCGCCATGCCCGAGGCGCTCGAAAAAGCTATCTACGATCACCACCTTGCCCGGCTTGTTGCCGGTCAGCAGGCCTTGTTGCGATGAATGGAAAAACACGTGTTTGAGCGTCAGGTTCTTGCCCTGCAGGCGCACGCAGGCGCCGTTGCCGTCTTTCACCTTCACGTCACGACACTCGATGTTCTCGATCGTGGTGTTGTTGCCGTTGACGATAAAGGTGCCTTTCCCCTTGGCAGCGGCGCCGCGGAAGGTCACGTGACCGCGTCCGATGATCAGGATGTTGTTCGCCTTGGTCGCGATGCCGGTGTCATAGGTGCCGCTGCCGATCTCGAGGATCGAGCCGTCGCGCATTTTGCGTGAGGCCTGCGTCAGGTTCTTCATATCGCGGCCATCAAGCCGGATCTGGCCGGGTCCCAGTACCACGTCGATGTTTGCCCGCCAGCGCTTCAGTGATGCCCGGCCGATGATCCAGTCGTCCGAAGCGGCAGCCTCTGCGCTGGCGATGATGCCGGTTTGGGCGAGCTTGTCGCGTAGGTAGTTTTCGACCTTGTCGGCGGCGCGTGTGACCTTGTCCGGGGCATAGATCGTGGCGGCCACGGTGGCGAGCACGCCGGCCGCAGTGAGGATGATCAGGGAACGAACGATGGGCGTCTTGAAAGCCATGGCGAATTGCGGGGATGTCCAAGTTGGCAAGCGGATGTTTACTTTATATAGTCGCGACTTCGATCCCAACCCCTGTGGGAGACATTGTTGCCGGCACTGTGATCCGGGCGACAAGGCCGAAGGCGCAATTTCCGCCCGGAATCGCTCAGGCAAAAGGACCACGGGGATGAATTCGGCGCACGGATTCGGATCGACTCTGGAGAGCGGTGCCCGCGGGTACCCACCGACGGGGCACGGAGCGCGCAGCGCTTTCAAACTCTCAGGTCGCCGGACAGAGGGGCGGTATGGTTGTCGTGGCAGGCGATAGCCATACCGCCCCTTTGTTTTTGGCCGCTGGAGATGGTGATGGACAAGAAGACTGTGCTCAACGAGACCCACCGCGACATGGGGGCACGCATGGTGTCGTTCGGTGGCTGGGACATGCCGGTGAACTACGGTTCGCAGATCGAGGAGCATCATGCGGTCAGGCGCGATGCGGGCATGTTCGATGTCTGTCACATGACGGTGGTCGACTTGCGCGGCGCGCGCACCCGCGAGTTCCTGCAACACCTGCTGGCGAACGACGTGGGTAAACTGCAAAACCCCGGTAAAGCACTCTATTCGTGCATGTTGCGCGAAGATGGTGGGGTTATCGACGATCTTATCGTCTATTTTTTATCCGAAGACTGGTTTCGCATGGTCGTCAATGCGGCCACCACCGAAAAAGACGTCGCGTGGATCGAGGCTCAGGCGAAGCCGTACGAGGTGTCGGTGGAGCCACGATTCGATCTCGGCATGATCGCGGTGCAGGGGCCGAAGGCGCGCGAAAAGGCCAAGACGGTGCTCCCGGGCGATCTCGCAGCCTCCGCCATGGATTTGAAACCCTTCAGCGCGGCATACGCCGGCGAATGGTTTGTCGGTCGAACCGGTTATACCGGGGAAGACGGCTTCGAGGTCATGATGCCGGAAAGCGAAGCGCCGGCATTCTGGCGCGCGTTGGCCGACGCGGGGGTTGCGCCGTGCGGCCTGGGAGCGCGCGATACCCTGCGGCTCGAGGCCGGGATGAACCTATATGGCAGCGATATGGACGAAACACAGAGCCCGTTGACGTCGGGCTTGGCGTGGACGGTCGCCCTGGAACCGCAAGACCGTGCATTCAACGGTCGCAGCGCCCTTGAGCAGCAGCGTGCCGGTGGTGATCTGCCGAAGTATGTCGGCCTGCTGCTCGAAGGCAAAGGCGTGCTGCGCGGTCACCAAAAGGTATTCGACGGTGATCGCGAGGTCGGTGAGCTGACGTCGGGCGGATTCTCGCCCACACTTGAACGTTCGATCGCGATGGCACGCGTTGCGGCCGACGCCGGCGAGCAACTCACGGTGGATGTGCGTGGCAAGCGACTGACCGTGCGCCGTGTAAAAATGCCGTTTGTGCGCAACGGAAAGGCGTGTATTGCGCTGTAATTGACATAGGACCGGTCGCTCGACCGCAGTTAGAGAAAAGCGGTTCGGTGAACAACGCCGATCGCGCCAGAGCCCGAGAGGAAAAAACAATGAGCAATGACGTCCCAACAGAACTGAAGTACACCCGGTCGCACGAATGGGTGCGTGTGGATGATGAGGGCATTGCCACCATAGGCATCACCGACCATGCACAGGAGCTGCTTGGCGACCTGGTTTTCGTCGAGCTGCCGGAAGTCGGCGCCGAACTGGGTGCCGGGGCCGAATGCGCCGTGGTCGAATCGGTCAAGGCGGCATCGGACGTCTACAGCCCGGTCACCGGTGAGGTGCTCGAGGTCAATGAGGTGCTTGCCGATGCGCCGGAGACGATCAACCAGGATGCCTATGAAGACGGTTGGATCTTCCGCGTCCGCCTGGCCGACCCGTCGGAGGTTGAGGCGCTACTCGACGCCGATGCCTACGCCGAACATGCTGAATCCGAAGAACACTGATCCGCAACGCTGCATCACCCGCTTAGAAAACACCGCCAATGCCGTTTATCCCGCACACTGAAGACGACGTCCGCCAGATGTTGGATGTCATCGGCGTCGATTCGATCGACGATCTTTTCGACGAGATCCCGGCCGATCTGCGCGCCGCTGCGCTGCAGCATGTCCCCGAAGGCATGTCGGAGATGGAAGTCACCGCGCTGATGCACGCCAAGGCGCGCGAAGACGGCCAGCCGGTATGTTTCATCGGCGCCGGTGCATACGATCATCACATCCCCGCTGCCGTCTGGCAGATCGCAACCCGCGGTGAGTTCTACAGCGCCTATACCCCGTACCAGGCCGAGGCCAGTCAGGGTACTTTGCAGCTGTTGTATGAATACCAGTCGATGATGACGGCGCTGATGGCGATGGATGTGTCGAATGCCTCGCTGTACGACGGTGCATCGGGCCTGGCGGAGGCCGTGCTGATGGCGGTGCGCGCCAACCGCAAATCCAAGTCGCGGCGTATCTTGGTGCCGCGCACGCTCAACCCCGCCTATCGCAAGACGGTGGACGCGATCGTGCGCAACCAGGGCATCGAACTGGTCGAGGTACCTTTCGACGCGAAGACGGGCAAGACCGATATGACGGCGCTCGATGCGCATGCCGGTGAGGACTTCGCGGCGCTGGTGATCCCCCAGCCGAACTTCTTCGGCGTGCTCGAAGAAGCCGATGCCATGACCGATTTTGCGCAGGCAAACGGCATGCTGGCGGTCGCGGTGGTCAATCCGCTGGCGATGGCGGCGATCTCGCCGCCCGGCGAGTGGGGCAACGCCGAGAACAACGGCGGTGCGGACATCGCCTGCGGCGAGGGTCAGCCCTTGGGTGCGCCGTTGTCGTCGGGTGGGCCGTATTTCGGATTCCTGTGCGCCAAACAGGCGCTGGTGCGCCAGATGCCGGGAAGGATCATCGGCAAGACAGTCGATCTCGACGGCAAGGTCGGCTATGCCTTGACCCTGCAGGCGCGCGAGCAGCATATCCGCCGCTCGAAGGCGACCTCGAACATCTGCACCAACCAGGGTCTGTTGGTGACCGCCGCTACCATCCACATGGCCTTGCTCGGCGGTGAGGGTCTTGCACGAGTCGCGGCCCACTGCCACGAGAATACCCAGAAGCTGCTGGGGCAACTCGATGCGATCGAGGGTGTCACACGCCTGTTCGGCGACAGCGCGACCTTCCATGAAGGTGTTCTGCAGTTGTCGGCGCCGGTCGCCGACATCTTGCGGTCACTGGCGGCGCACAACGTGCTCGGTGGATATGATCTGAGCAATGACTACCCCGAACTCGGCGATGCGGTGCTGGTGTGCGCCACCGAGCTGCGCACCGACAGCGAAATCAGCGAATATGCGACCAAGCTTGCGCGGGTGATGGCAGCCCGAACCCAGGCAAGGTGTCCGGTCGAACCCAAGTTCAATTGACAACCAATGCGCGTGCGTCGCGAACGGCGACGTGTCGACAAACCCCCGAAGGAGACACGATATGGCACAGATAACCTTGCACGGATCCCCGATCAACACCAATGGTGATCTGCCCGCCGTCGGCAGCACTGCACCGGATTTCCGCCTCGTCGACGGCGAGTTGAAGGAGGTACGCCTCGGCGATTTCGCCGGTAAGAAGAAGATACTGAGTATCGTACCGAGCCTGGATACACCCGTTTGTGCGACCTCGACCAAGGTGTTCAATGAGCGCCTCGGCGGCCGCGACGACGTGGTCGTGCTGGTGATCTCGGCCGACCTGCCGTTCGCCCAGGGCCGCTTCTGCCAGGCCGAAGGCACGGCCGACGTCAAGACGCTGTCGATGATGCGCTCGCGCAACTTCGCAAAGGACTATGGCGTACTGATCGAAGATGGCCCCCTGGCCGGCATCACCGCACGCGCCGCGATGACCCTCGATGCAGACAACAAGGTGTTGCATGCGCAGATGGTCGGCGAGATCGGTGAAGAGCCCGACTACGATGCTGCGATCTCGGCCCTCGGCTAAGACTACACCCACCGCAGTCGACCACACCTCCCAACAGGCCTAAGCACCTACGACACCAGCGATGTTGATCTACGAGCAATCCAAGAGCGGCCGTCGGGCATTCGCCCAGGCGCCGAAAGACAAACCGGCGTTGAGCGGGATACCCGCAGGCATGCAGCGCAAGCAGCCCCCGGCACTGCCGGAGGTATCGGAGATGCAGGCGGTACGGCATTACACGCGGCTGTCGCAGAAGAACTTTTCGATCGACACCGAGTTCTATCCGCTGGGTTCGTGCACGATGAAGTACAACCCGCGAGCCTGTAACTCGCTGGCGATGCTGCCGGGATTGTTGGGGCGTCATCCGCATGCCCCCGATTCGCATAGCCAGGGATTCCTGGGCTGCATGTACGAACTGCAAGAAATGCTCAAAGACGTCACCGGTATGAAGCAGGTGTCGCTCGTGCCGGCGGCTGGTGCGCAGGGCGAGTTTGCCGGCGTGGCCATGATCCGCGCCTATCACGATGCGCGCGGTGACACCGAGCGCAGCGAGATCATCGTGCCGGATGCAGCGCACGGTACCAATCCGGCAACCGCGGTGATGTGTGGTTACAAGGTGCGTGAGATACCGACGCTGGATGACGGCGATGTCGATGTCGAGGCCTTGAAGGCGGCACTTGGTCCGCAAACGGCCGGCATCATGCTGACCAACCCTTCGACTGTCGGTGTGTTCGAACGCCGTATCACCGAGATCGCCAAACTCGTCCACGAAGCCGGCGGTCTGCTTTACTACGACGGCGCGAATCTCAACGCGATTCTCGGCAAGGTGCGTCCGGGTGACATGGGTTTCGATGTCATCCATATGAACCTTCACAAGACATTCTCGACGCCGCACGGCGGTGGCGGCCCCGGTGCCGGCCCGGTCGGTGTCAGTGAGCGTTTGGTGCCGTTTCTGCCGGTTCCAATGGTCGGTTTCGATGGCAGCGACTACCACTGGATTACCGAAAAAGACCGTCCGCAAACGATCGGCAAGCTCTCGGCTTTTGCGGGCAACGCGGGCGTACTGCTGCGTGCCTATGTCTATGCACGCATGTTGGGCCGCGAGGGCATGGTGCGCGTATCCGAATACTCCACACTCAACGCCAACTATCTTGCCAAGCGTTTGTCCGACGCCGGCTTCAAACTCGCCTATCCGCAGCGGCGTGCGACGCATGAGTTCATCGTTACCTTGAAAAAGCAGGCGAAGGAACTGGACGTCACGGCCATGGATTTCGCCAAGCGCCTGCTCGATTACGGGTTTCACGCGCCGACCACGTACTTTCCATTGCTCGTGCCTGAGTGCTTCCTGATCGAACCCACCGAAACGGAAGACATGACGGCGCTCGACGGTTTCGTCGAGGCCATGGTGAAGATTCAAGACGAGGCGCAGAACGCGCCCGATACGGTCAAGTCAGCGCCGCATACGCTGCCGGTTCGTCGGTTGGACGATGTGCGGGCCGCGCGCGAACTCGATCTTCGCTGGCAGACGGATTGACGTTTTCAGTGTAGGGTAGCGCCCGTTTTGAATCGCGTGGCGCAACGGAAACGCCGCGCACCAGCTTGTCATCTGGCGGTCACACTGATGTCTGAATTCAACGAAACGACGGGGCTGACGCGCCTCTTTCGCGCGTTCGGTTATTCGTTGCAGGGGTTTCGCGCCTGCTATCAGTACGAAGCGGCGTTCCGCCAGGAAGTACTCGTCGCGCTGTTCGTGGTGCCCTTGGGATTCTGGTTGGGCGAAGGCGGCGTCGAGAAAGCGTTGCTGGTCGGCAGCTGGTTGATTGTCATGATCGTCGAACTGCTGAACTCGGCAGTGGAGGCCACTGTCGATCGCTTCGGGCCCGAGCACCACAAACTATCGGGCCGCGCCAAGGATATCGGCTCCGCGGCCGTGTTTCTGTCCATCAGCTTCGCGGTCATGGTCTGGGCGCTGATCCTGTTGCCGCGTTATCTGTAGCTGGAACAATCGGGCGAACATAAAAAAAACCTGCGCATCTCAGCGCAGGGTTTTGTGTATCAGCCGGCTTGGCTCGATCAGTTGTAAAGGTATTCGGGATTGCCGACGTTTTGTTGGGCCGATGCCTGTTCTTTGCCCAACATACCTTGATCTTTTGCCTGTTCGGCCAGCTTCATGGCGGTGCCGAAGTTGCCATCGGCAGCGGCTTTTTCGGCCTTCTCGATGATCTTTCCGGTATCTCGCCACTCACCACCGGCTTCGGCAGCCGCTTTTTGCGCGGACTTGGCAGCCGCGATCGCAGAGTCGGCAGCGGCCTTGTCAGCGGCAAACACACCGCCGCTCATGCTCAAGCCACCAATCAGCAAAGCCAACGCGATTTTTTTCGTCAGCATGGGTTCCTCCAGTCACTCTGTATTGTTTTGATGTTTGCAGTTGCACCAAGGTGCCTGCCCGGCCGGCGCCAGATAAGCCCGGCCAAAAAACTCCGCATACGGTACCATTTCGCCTGGATTCGTGCACTAGCGCGAGATGTAGCGAAGCGATTCCGTCCGGTTGAAAGCACACTTTTAGCAAGGGAAATCTGATGTCAGCACTGATTTGTGGTTCGATGGCCTTCGACACCATCATGGTATTTCAGGATCAATTCAAGAATCACATTCTGCCCGATCAGGTTCATATCCTTAACGTGTCATTCCTGGTGCCCGAGATGCGCCGCAATTTCGGCGGCTGCGCGGGAAATATCGCCTATAACTTGAAGCTTCTGGGTGGTGACGGGTTGCCGATGGGGACCGTTGGGGTCGACTTTGCGCCCTATGCCGCGTGGTTGGATCAACACGAGATTCGCCGCGACGCCTTGCAGGAGGTCGCCGACAGCTACACGGCACAGGCCTATATCACGACCGACCAGGACGACAACCAGATCACCGCATTTCACCCTGGCGCGATGAACTTTGCCCACCAGAACCGGGTCGCGGACATTGCCGGGGTTACGATCGGCATGGTGTCGCCCGATGGCCGCCAGGGCATGATCGAACACGCCGAGCAGTTTGCCGCCGCCGGTATCCCCTTCATTTTCGATCCCGGCCAGGGCATGCCGATGTTCGACGGCGACGACCTGAACCGGTTCGTGTCGCAAGCCAGTTGGCTGGCCTTCAACGATTACGAGGCCAAACTAATGACTGAGCGCACCGGCAAATCGCCGCAGCAAATGGCGCGCGAAGTGAAAGCGGTTATCGTGACGCGCGGCGGCAAAGGCTCGACGATCTACACCGAAGGCAAAGAGATCGAGATTCCCCTGGCGCCGGCCGAGAAGCTGGCTGATCCGACGGGATGCGGCGACGCCTATCGCGGCGGGCTGTTGTATGGCCTGCAGAACGGCCTGGATTGGGAGGTCACCGGGCGTATCGCTTCGCTGATGGGGGCAATCAAGATCGAACATACCGGTACCCAGAACCATGCCATCAGTCGCGCCGATTTTGACGCGCGATTCAAGGAGGTATTCGGTTTCGCGATCTAGGTTTTCAGATCGCCGGCCATCTTGTCCGCTGCGGAGAAAAGCGTGTCTGCCACTGAATGCACACCCCATCTCAATGACCTGCTCAGCTATGAGCAGGCCGTCGAACAGATCGTCGCCGCGGCGCAGCCCCTGACCGAGCACCGCAGTGTTCCCCTGCGTGAAGCGCTCGGCTGTGTCCTCGCAGAGCCGGTAATCAGCAGCATCGACGTGCCGGGGTGGGACTACAGCGCAATGGACGGCTACGCGCTGCGCGCGGCCGATAGTGCGCATAGCGGAGCCGAACTGCCGGTCAGTCAGCGACTGCCTGCCGGTGTTTCACCCGAACCGCTCGAGCCGGGTACGGCAGCGCGCATCTTCACCGGCGCGCCGATACCCGCCGGCGCCGATACGGTCGTCATGCAGGAGGTGTGCGAAGCGTTCGACGACCGGGTGCGGATCAACACCGAGGTGCAGCCTGACAGCAATATCCGGCGCCGCGGAGAAGACATCGAACGCGATAGCGTCGTCATTTCGGCCGGCACCAAGCTGCAGCCGCAGCATATCGGCTTGGCGGCGACCGTTGGTTGCGCCCGGTTGAGCGTGGTGCGTCGCCCAAAAGTCGCCCTGCTGGCGAGTGGAGACGAGCTGGTAACGCCGGGCGAGCCGCTAGAGCCGGGCAAGATTTACAACTCGAACCTGTTCAGTGCGACGGCCATGCTGCAGGCGCTGGGCTGCGAGGTCATCGACATGGGCATTGTCGAAGACACCTTGCAAGCGACCAAGGCTGCCTTGTCGCGTGCGGCCGCGCAGGCCGATCTGGTGTTGGCCTCGGGAGGCGTGTCGGTCGGCGAGGAAGACCATGTGAAACCCGCTGTCGAGGCCTTGGGTTCGCTCGATCTGTGGAAGATCGCGATACGTCCCGGCAAACCGGTGGCGTTCGGCTCGATCGGCGAGACACCGTTCATCGGGTCGCCGGGCAACCCGGTATCGCTGTTTGTCACCTTCATTCTGTTCGTCAGGCCATTCTTGCTGCGCATGCAGGGTCGCGATGACTGGCGACTGCAACCGATGACCGCCAAGGCGGATTTCGACTGGCCTAAGCCCGATAAGCGCCGCGAGTTTCATCGTGCCCGCTTGTTCTACGACGAGGCCGGGATACCCTGGCTCAAGATGCACCCCAGCCGTTCATCAGGCGTGCTCAGCTCGATGACCTGGGCCAATGGCCTGATCGTGATCCCCGAGAACACCCCCTTGAAGCGGGGCGATGATGTACGGTTTCTACCGTTCAGTGAGATCCTGACATGATCAAGATTCTGTATTTCGCCAGCCTGCGTGAGCGGCTCGGCACGGGCGAAGAGACGATCGATGACATTCCGGCAACCGTCGCAGCCCTGCGTGCTGCGCTGGCGGCGCGAGGCGAGGCCTGGTCGGAGGTGTTCGGTGGTGACAAGCAGCCGGTGCTGAGTGCCGTGAACCAGGAGATGGCCACGGCTGACCAGGCGCTTGCCGATGGGGATGAGGTCGGCTTCTTTCCGCCGGTGACCGGCGGCTGAACCGGCGAGGTAGCCATGCAGGTCGAGATACGTGTGCAACAAGAGCCGCTGGATGCGGTGGGCGAGATTCCGTGGGTGTATGACGGTAACCCGGCCATTGGCGGGGTGGTCAGTTTCATCGGCCTGATGCGCGACATCAACCAGGGTGACGCCGTGTCGACCATGACGCTCGAGCACTATCCCGGGATGACCGAAAAGGCGCTCGCCAAGATTGTCGACGAAGCGGGCGAGCGTTGGACGCTCGACGCCGTGCGGGTGGTCCATCGGGTCGGCGAGATGCGGCCCCAGGATCCGATCGTGCTGGTGGCCGTTGCCAGCGCCCACCGCGGCGAGGCATTTCGCGCGTGCGAGTTCATCATCGACTATCTGAAAACACGCGCACCATTCTGGAAGCATGAACAGACCCCCGAGGGGGCGCGTTGGGTGGACGCACGCGACAGCGATGACGCCGCGGCTGCGGCCTGGTCGAAAGAGGACTAGCGGCCATTCTCCCCGTATGACCGGGCGCCACCGGGGCGAAATGTGATCCCAAGGTGCCGAGACGATGGCCGCATTGGGTTGGTCATACGCGGGTCACGGGTTACCATACCGGCATCGACTCGCCGTCCTAGGAGTCCGAAGTGGCTTGGATCACCCGAAAACGCGAATGCAACGTCTGTGGTTGCACTGAAATGACGCGCTATCACCGCAGCTTCTGGATGCGGATGTTTCGGGGCAGCCAGCTTCTGCGCTGCCGGCAGTGCCGCTCAACGATCCTGTTGCTGCGCGACTCGGGGGCCGAGGCTCAGTCGTCGCTCGAACAGGGCTGAGGCCAGCTCACCCGCATTGGCTGGCCAGCGTACGGCATCGGCCAGCGCTTCACCCATACCGTCCAACCGTTCGCCGCTCTCGCCGACGACGGCAATACTGCCCCAGGCCGTCGGTGTGATCTCGCCTTGGAATCGGTCCGAAACGATTGGCAGGACGCCGTCGGTATCTTCGCCGGGCATAAAGAACACCGTGATCGGCCCCATTTTGCCGGGCATGACCAGGTGGACCCCTGTGCGATGACGCATCGGGCATTCAGCCGCGAAGTTAACCTGTCCCAGATCGCCTGCCAGCTCGGCATCGAACCGATCGAATACGAACTTCAGCCGGCCATTCGACACCGGCTGGGCTTCTCGCAGGTGGTTCGACTCGTCGTCGATATGGTTGAGAACCGACTGAGCCAAGCTCAGGTCGCTGCGCTCATCGATGGTGTGCCAGACGGAAAACAGGCTGACGCCAATGGTCAGCAGCATTGATGCAGCCGCGGCGTACCACCAGCGGCGCTTGCTCTCGACCCGGTGTTCGTAGCGCGCAGCGAGCTGAATGCGCTCGGCCAGCCCCTCCGGCGGGGTGACTTCCTGCAACAGGTTTCTCAGCGCAATCTCCTGCGCACGGGTTTCGCGCGCAAAGGGTGCGCAATCCGGGCAGGTTTCCTCGTGCGCGAGCAATTCCTCGTCGTCGCAGAACGGATCAGCCAGCAGGCGGCGGCGGAAATCCAGGCAATTCATTGTGCGGCCTCCTTAAGTGGATGATCCGTTAATCGATCCCGAAGTGTCTTTCGGGCCCTGAACAGGCGCGTTAGCACCGTGTTCGTGTTGAGATCCAGGATTCCTCCGATCTCTTTGCAACTGAAACCGCCGATCACCTGCAGCAGCAGAGGATCGCGGTACTCCGGCTCGAGCTCGGCCAGCGCACGACGCGTGGCGAAGGCCGCTGCGCTCGTGTCATAGCCACGCACCGGCACGTCAGGAAGCTCGTTCGGGTCGTGCGCCTCGGGCCGCTGTCGCTCATACAGACGGGCGTGCTCGTTGCGCAAAATGGTGTACAGCCACGCGCGCGCCGCCTTCGCGTCGCGCAGATCCTTACGCGACCGCCAACCACGCAAAAACGTTTCCTGAACAAGGTCTTCCGCGGTATGCGGGTTGTGGCACAGGCCCATCGCGTAACGATACAGCTCGGGCGCCAATGCCTTGACCAGGGTGTCGAAATCGGTGCGTAGTTTTGCCATCAGGAAGGAGACCGAAAACGTGAACGAAATATTTCGTCGCCACGGTTGTTGATAGCGGCAAAAGAATGGCCCGCATAAAGCGGGCCCAATCGGGTACCTCGGAGGGTATTCGGCATATCCGTCGGAAAGGGACGGATATGGCCTAGAGGTTCATGGTTTGATGTAGGTGAAACCCTGGGATTGCAGGGCGGCAAGTTCCGCCACGCCGCTCGGCACGATATCGGCCTGGTCGACGTTGTAGAGATGCTCGTCCACGATCACACCGCGTCCCTTTACGGTATTGGCGCAGACTTTGAACGACACGCCCTGGTTGCGCAGGCCGTCGATTTTCGCCTGCATCTCTTCGTTTGCATTTCCCGATTTGAACTTCTTTACCTTGCTGACTGCATCCGGCAGGAGCACCATCGACAAACCATTGCCATGCATGACAACGCGCAGGTCGAGGTTGTCGGCACCGACTGCGTTGATGTGGTTTTGGATGTTGCGTAAGGCACCTTGTTGTTGTTTCGGGTCGTCCCCGTTCACGTGATAGACGACCTTCTGTTTGGTGTAGCCTGCCGTTTCTGCAGTAACCCCCATCGAGGTCATAAGGCCAACCAAGCCTATTAGGATCAAACTCATAACTCGCTTCATCTTCTCTACTCCTTCGGCCCTGCTCTCCGGCAGGTGGTGGATAAAGGCTAGACGCGGATATACGACCAGCCTTCACGTTGCCGTTTGACAACATGATCAACGCCGGAGTCGATCACCTCGGCATCCGGGATCAGTTTTACTTCGATGCCTTTCTCAACCTGGATGCGGTTGATGCTGTTCTTGCAGGCGACGAAAGTGAGATTCGAATAACGCTCGGCGAGAACGTGGATGCGCTGTTTGTGTGCGGTCAGGCGCTCGCGCAACAGGTCGAGACCGTTGTTGTTGCTGACCACCTCGACGCGCAACAGCCGGCCATCGGCCTCGTAGGCCCGCAGCAGGCCTTCGACCTCGTCGAGCAACTCGCCCGCCGCCACCTGATCGGCCTGGGTGAGGTGAAACACGATGCGGGTTTCGCCGTCGGCTGCGCGCGCCGGCGCCTGGCCGCGGCCATCGGGGTCGAGAACGACGAAGCGCTGACTGTTGGACTGCCAATCAGGCGAGTTTGCGTGCAGCAGCCAGCCACTGATCAGGCCGAGGGCGAGCAGGGCAAAGCCGGCCGCCACAGCACGCCACGAGCCGCTGCGTCCGCTCATGCCGCGGCGCGTCGGGCGCGGCGGAATCGCGTAGGCAAGCCTGACCTGGGTCTTCATCTGCCCGAGTTCACAAACCCGGCGGGATAGTTCCTTGTCGCCACGCATGGCTTCGAGCAATTCGGCCTGCTGGTCGTTGCTCAGTTCGCCGTCTACGTATGCGTTCAACTCAAGATCGTCATTCGAACTCATTGGTGCCTCCTCAGCGGTACTACCTCGGCACGTCCTATGCCTTGCTGTTCCAGGATCTCGCGCATGCGACGACGGGCGCGTGACAGTCGACTCATGACGGTACCCACCGGTACATCCAAAATGGCCGCCGTATCCGCATAGCTGAACTCGGCGACGTCGACCAGGGTAAGGACCTGGCGCTGGTCTTCATTGAGCATCGCGATCGCCTCGCGCGTGCGCGTGATCAACAGGGTGCGGTCGGCGGCGTGTTCCGGGTCGCCGTCGTCGGCGATCAGGCTTTCGTTCTCCAGCCCAGTCTCCGGCTGAATGCGGCGGAACTGGTCGCGGTAGTAGTTGGCCAGGATCTGGGTCAACCACACCTGCAGCCGACTCTCTTCGCGCAGCGAATCGAGCTTGCTCAACGCGCGCGTCAGGGTTTCCTGCACCAGATCGTCGGCCTGGTGGCTGTCGTGGCACCACGACCACGCAATCCGGTACAGGCGTTCGCGTTCGGCACAGATCGCCTGACGCAGCTTGCGCCGGCGGCCGAAATGTCCGAACAGGGATCCGTTACTGTTGCTCATGTGCTGATAGACGCTGTCTGCATCGAGTTATTCCAGGGTCCGGGGGAGAAATGTGCACTGCATCAACCGTGGTCGTCGGCCATTAGGCTCGCGACCTCTTCGACCGGTGGTTCGCAGACCTGCCCGCGGCATCGGTAGGCCAGCGTTTTGCCCGCTGCGGCCTGTTTTGCCGCCAGCCCCGCCGGCAGTCCGGCGGCGTCGTCCGGGATGATAAAGACTGTGCGCTGCGGCGCAAATCCGCCCGCCAGCGGCGCGGCCCAGTCGTTCGCCGTATCGGCCGGCCCGCGGACGATGATCTGCTCCGGCGGATCGAGGTAGGCCTGCAGGCCCATCAACAGCCCGACGTGGGCGTAAGGCGCCTGCTGGATGGCCTGCCAGGTCGCGCCAATGGTGCGCTCGGTCGCGTCCTGAAGGTCGGTGTCGCCGACCAGCAGGGCAAGGGTCTGCAGCGACTCCAGGGCGATCGCATTGCCGCTCGGCGTCGCGTCGTCACCGAGCGACTTGGGGCGGTGCACCAGGGACTCGTGGTCGTCCGAGGTGAAGTAGAAGGCGCCCTGTTCGCGGTCCTCGAAATGGCTGACCAGACGCTCGGCGAGTTGCTGAGCGAGGTCGAGGTAGTCGCTGCGCCAGCGCGCCTGCAGCACTTCCAGGATCGCGGCGAGCAGGTAGGCGTAGTCATCGAGATAGGCGTTGAGCTGCGCCTGCCCATCGCGGCTGGTGGCGAGCAGCCGTCCGTCCCGCCAGTGGTGTGCGATCAGGTAGTCGAGCGCACGCTGCGCCGAGTCGATCCATTCGGGCCGACCCAGGCGCCGCCCGGCGTTTGCCATGCCCTTGATCATCAGGGCATTCCAACTGGTCAGGATCTTCTCGTCCCGACCGGGACGTACCCGTTGCTCGCGGACGGCGAACAGCTTGTCGCGCGCGCTGGCGAGCAGCTGGCGAATCCGGCGCGGCTCGAGGCCGGTTTTCGTGGCCAGTTTCTGCGTATCGGCGTACGCGTGCAGGTGCCAACTGCCTTCAAAGTTCGCTGGGCGATTCAGGCCGAAACGTGCGGCGAACACCTTGTACTCGTCGGCGTCGAGCACCTGTTTGACCTCGTCCGGCATCCACACGTAATAGCGACCTTCTTCACCCTCGCTGTCGGCGTCGAGGCTGGCGTAGTAGCCACCCTGCGGTGACTGCATCTCTCGCATGGTCCATTCGGCGATGCGTTCGCAGACGTGCTTGAACAGAGGGCGTTGGCCATCTGCCGCCCACGCTTGGGCATACACGTCGAGCAATTGGCCGTTGTCGTAAAGCATCTTCTCGAAATGCGGGATCATCCACAGCTCGTCGACCGAATAGCGGCAGAAGCCGCCACCGAGGTGGTCGTTGATACCGCCGTTGGCCATCTTCTCCAACGTGTGCAGCGCCATGTGACGTGCCGAGTCGTCGTTGCGGCGCACGCCCTGCGCCAGTAGGAAGCGCAGCGTCACCGGATGCGGAAACTTGGGCGCGCCGCCGAATCCGCCCAACTCGGCGTCGAACTGGCCGGCCAGCTGGTTGATTGCCTCATTGATCGGTTGATCGTCGATCGCTGCGGCACCCGCGCTGCCGGTGCGATCGAGTTGCAGCAGGGCCTGACGCAACGAAGCGTTTTGTTCATCGATGGCGTCGCGCTGCTCGTTGTAGGCGCGCGCGATCTGTTCCAACAGGTCGCGGAAGGCGGGCAGGCCGTGGCGCGGCGCCGGCGGAAAATAGGTGCCGGCGAAGAACGGGCTCAGATCGTCCGGCGTCAGGAACACCGTCAATGGCCAGCCCCCGGCGCGGCGTGCCAGCAGTTGATGGGCAGTCTGGTAAATCTTGTCGAGATCGGGGCGTTCCTCGCGGTCGACCTTGATATTCACATACAGCTCGTTCATGACCTCGGCGGTCTGTGGGTCTTCGAACGATTCGTGCGCCATGACATGGCACCAGTGGCACGCCGAATAACCGATCGATAGCAGGATCGGCTTGCCCTGCGAACGTGCCAGCGCGAGTGCTTCGTCGCACCACGGCCACCAGTCGACCGGGTTGTCGGCGTGCTGTTGCAGATAGGGGCTGGTTGCGTCTCGCAGGCGATGGGTAGTCATAGGTGCTTCCGACAGTGGGTTAAGCGCACCATACGGCGATATCCCGGGCTTTCCAAATCAACTGCCGCACGTTGGCTGAGTTCGTCGAACGATGAGGTCGCCGTCTGAATTAAACCCGGCGATCGACGGGTCTTTATGGAGCGAACAGCGAAGGCGTGCAATCAGATGCGCCGTCCGATCGTTGAAAGGATTAAGCGACTGCCCGAGCGGGCACGCCATAACCCACTGTCTAACAGTAACCAGAGGACCCATCTATGAATCACAATGACCGAATCACCGGTGCTGCCGCCGCCTTGCTGGCTGCCGGCTCTTTGATGGCCGCATCCACGGCATCTGCGGTGCCCGACGCGCCGACGGCTTGGGAAAAATGCGCCGGCATCGCGGTGGCAGGCAAGAACGACTGCGGTGCCTTGGACGGCAAGCACAATTGTGCCGGTCAGGCCGCGAGCGATAACGATCCGCAGGAATGGGTCTATGTGCCGGCCGGTACCTGCGAAAAGATCACCGGCGGCGTGGTCGCCAAAGTAAAGCCGGCGAAGTAGAGTCGCTATGAAGACCGCGCCCCAAACACAGGGGCGCGGGTCTGTGTCCGGTGTCGGCATAGGCCTGCGCGATATCCATTTTCACCAGCTCATGGAGGGCCGACAGGCAGTGCCTTGGCTGGAGGTGCTGGCGGACAACTATCTGATCGGTGGCATAGCGCGTCACCAGTTGCAGCGCGCGGCCGAACGTTATCCCTTGACGATGCATTGTGTCGGCATGAACCTGGGCGGCAGCGGATCACTCGATCGTACCTATATCGAGCGCGTCGGCGAGATGGCGCGCGATACCGGCGCGGCGTGGATTTCAGACCACCTGTGTTTCACAGCGCATGCGGGCCGCCATTATCACGACCTTCTGCCCTTGCCGTTCAGTGACGAGGCGGTGATGCACGTCGCTGCGCGTATCCAGATCGCACAGGACATATTGCAGCAACGCCTGCTGGTGGAGAATGTGTCGGCCTATGTGCGCGCCGATACGCCGATGACCGAAGCACAGTTCATCGCCGAGGTGTGTGCCGAAGCCGATTGTGATCTGCTGCTCGACATCAACAATCTCTACGTCAACCAGGTGAACCTGGGCTTCGATGCGTGTGAGGCGCTCGGCGCGTTGCCGCTCGACCGTGTGCGTGAGTTGCACCTGGCCGGTTATGAAGACAAGGGAAGGTACCTCGTGGATGCACACAACAACCCGGTAAGCGACGCCGTGTGGGATCTGTTCAGTGAGTGTCTGCGCGTGTTGCCCGAGACGCCGGTATGCATCGAGTGGGACAACAACATACCGACCCTCGATGTGCTGATCTCCCAGGCGAGCACCGCGGCGGGTATCGTTGCGCTGGTGCAGGAAGATGCCGCATGACGACGCTGCACCAATGGCAGCACGCGGTATCGCGTTTTATCGATGCCGCTGTTGCCGATGCTGCAGGATTCGACCCGGAGGCGGTGAGCATCTATCGTGGCAACAGTCGCGGCGTGCGCCAAGCCGCCCTTGCGAGCGTCTACCCGGTCTGCGGTCGCTTGGTCGGTGATGCCTGTTTCGATGGGCTTGCACGCCACTTCATCGCGACCGAAGCATCGACCTGTAGCGACCTGAATCTGTACGGCGAGGGCTTCGATCGTTTTCTCGCCGAGGTCGCCGAACGTCAGCCGTCGTTGGCCTCCATTGCCTGGATTGCAGATGTGGCACGCCTGGAATGGCTGGTGCATCGACTCGCTTACAGCGAAGACGACCAGGCGAGTGATTCAACGGTTGACGGCGTCGATCCATCGCACATGATTCCGCGCGTCTCACGACAGCTGAGCCTGATGGCCAGCGAATGGCCGGTGCACCTGGTGTGGGAGTCGCAACGTGAGCCGCAGGCGGCGTCGGACGTCGACTTCGTTCGCGGCGATTATCGGTTGCTCGTTCAACGCCGTGGTTTCGACGTGTGGGTGGGACTGGTCGACCGGTCTGCGTGGCAGCTGCTCGAGCGCTGTGCGAGTGGTGCAACCCTCGCACAACTGGCTGATGATCCGACCCTCGACCTGGTGCTGATGAAGATGCTGGTGGAACAGCGTTGGATCGTCGGATACGCACATCATCGACATGCTGTTTGACCACGCCATGCTCAACCGGCTCTACCGCTACGCCTATGCCTTGCTGGGCGAAGAGGCCGGGGCTTACGATCTGCTGCAGGACACGGTCGAGCGTTGCCTGCGCAAGCCGCCGGCCGAGTCGACCAGCCCGGAAGGTTATGCCCGCCGCGTGATGCGCAATCGTTACATCGATCTTGCGCGCCGCAGACGGGTCAGCCCGGAGGTGGAAGATGCAAATGGCGATATCGAAACACTGGCGATCGACACCCAGTGCCTTGAAGAGATGATGGTTTCGCGTCAGCAACTCGAGCGCGTCTGGTCGCAGTTGCAGGGGATAGAGCGAGAGATCCTCTACCTGTGGGCGATCGACGGCATGACTGCCGCCGAGATCGCCGCTGCCACCGGCAGTCGTCGCGGCACGGTGTTGTCGCGCATCCATCGCTTGCGGCGTCGACTCGGCAGTGACGACGGTGCGTCGGTCACGCCATCGGAGACGCCATGAAGTCCGGTCTGAAACAGCGTGTCGTAGACTTGGTCGAGAGCAAGGGGCTCGATGATGCCCAGTTGCGTCGGCTCGATGCCATCCAGCGAAAGCCCTCTGCTGCATCGCTCAACCGATGGGCGGTAGCGGCTGCACTGCTGCTTGGTCTGACGGTCGCATTGACCGTGATTGTCTGGCCGGGCAAACCGGCGAACATGACGTACGCGATTGCAGACGAAGTCGCGATGAATCACCTCAAGCGTCGGCCGCTCGAGGTCGCGGGTCAGAGCCTCGACGAGGTGAGGGCGTACTTCAACGAGCTCGACTTTCAGCTGCTGGAAGACTCATCGGCAACCCTGGCCATGGGCGGCTTGCAAGGGGGGCGCTACTGCAGCATTCAGGGAAAGGCGGCGGCCCAGCTGCGCTTGCGCGACAAGGCCGACCATATGCAAACCTACTACCAGGCGCCCTACGATAAGGCCTTGTTCGGTGATCTGCCGGACGTTACGCGCGGCCAACAACCTGCGGTTGTCGAGGTGCGGGGATTGACGGTCTACGTGTGGACAGAGAGAGGGCTGCTGTTCGCGCTGGCGACGGAATAGATTCGCCAATCACCCAAGCGGCTCGCAATTTCGTGCACGATTGGCTGTCACACTGATGGCATGAGAAGCTGCGGGGGCGTTTCCCGGTCAGCAATGCACACGGGAGCCCCGACTTATGAACCTTCGAATCGCAATCGTTGTCGCCATGGCGATGACAGCCGGTTTACTGCTTGCCGCGTCGCTTGCCCACGCGGATTCGAATGACGCCGGCAAGGATGGCGGATGGCGCTACGAAGGCATTCCCGCGTCGACCAACGCCGTGTGGGTGGTAGACCGCAAGACCGGCAAGGTGCGCAAGTGCCAGCAGGATCTGGCCGACCAGGCGCCGGTGTGCACTGCATATTCGAACTGATCGACCGATAACGCCGTTCGGCGCTGCTCAGCGACGGCCGATGATCGAACCGAGGATGCCGCGCACGATCTGTCGACCGAGTGTCGAGCCGATCGTGCGGGCAATCGATTTGGCCAGTGTCTCGCCGACACCCTGACGGTTGCTCTGGCGCTTGCTGGCCTTCTCTTCTTCCTTGCGGCGCTTCTCCTCTTCGGCAGCGCGTGCTGCCGCTTCGGCTTCCTGCTGACGTTTCTCGGCGATCTCTTTCTCGCGTTTCTGCAGCAGTTCGTAAGCCGACTCGCGGTCGACGAGTTGCTCGTAGGCGCTTTTGAGCGGAGAGCGTGAGATCAGCTCGGTGCGCTTCGCTTCATCGATGGGTCCGAACTGCGAACGCGGCGGCGACATCAGTGTACGTTCCACGATCGATGGCACGCCCTTGGCGTCGAGCGTCGATACCAGGGCCTCGCCGACACCGAGCTCGCCGATCGCCGTCTCGGTGTCGAACGCCGGATTCTCGCGAAAGGTTCTGGCTGCGGCCTGCAGTGCCTTGCGATCGTTGGGCGTAAACGCGCGCAGGGCATGTTGTATGCGGTTGCCGAGTTGGCCGATGACCTCGTCGGGTACGTCGTTGGGGTACTGGGTAATGAAGAATACGCCGACCCCTTTCGACCGGATCAGACGCACCACCTGGGTGATCTTTTCCAACAATGCCTTGGGCGCATTGTTGAACAGCAGGTGGGCCTCGTCGAAGAAGAACACCAGTTTCGGCAGGTCGGCGTCGCCGCGCTCGGGTAGCTCTTCCATCAACTCGGAGAGTAGCCACAGCAGAAAGGTCGCGTAGATGCGTGGCGAGTGATAGAGGGTCGTCGCATCCAGAATGCTGATCACGCCGCGACCGGAGAAGTCGCACTGCATCAGGTGTTCGACACGGATTGCGGGTTCACCGAAATAGATCTCGCCACCGGCCTCCTCGAGCATCAACAAACGACGCAGGATCGCCGTGACACTGGCCTTGGATATCCGTCCGTAGTCGCGCTCGAGATCCTTCGCGTTGTCCGCTATCCAGTTCAGCATCGAGCGCAGGTCTTTGAGATCGAGCAGCAGCAGGCCCTCGTCATCGGCCACGCTGAACGCGACCTGCATGACGCCTTCCTGGGTCTCGTTGAGTTCCAGCAGGTTGCTCAGCAGGGTAGGGCCCATCTCCGAGACGGTGGTGCGCACCGGGTGGCCCTGCTTGCCGAACACGTCCCAGAACACGGTCGGGCTCGCTTCGAAGCTGTGATTGTCGATGCCGATGTACTGCAGACGCTCGTCGATCTTGGGGTGCGGGTTGCCCGCGCCGGCCAGGCCCGACAGGTCGCCCTTTACGTCGGCGGTGAACACCGGAACGCCGAGGCGTGAAAACGATTCTGCGAGCACCTGCAGGGTGACGGTCTTGCCGGTACCGGTCGCGCCGGTGATCAGGCCGTGGCGGTTGGCCATGCCGGCGTTGAGTTTGATCTGTGCCGCGCCGTTGCCACCCAGCAGAATCTCGTTGTCAGCCATCGTGTTCTCCGTTGTTTGCGCGAAACTTTAACCCGAAGTTGCGCGAAATTGCAGCGTTGTGCCGCAGGGTTCAGAAGTTGGCGCGGTGTTTCCACGTAGCGCGCCACTCCGGGTACACTCGCTGCATCAGTGCCCACGTCGCCGAGCCATTCGGTCGTCGCACCATGTGCCGGCACCGGTCAGCGCCGTGCCGGTGCGTGAAAAAGAACGAGGAGATCAGCATGCGTTGGAAAGGCAGACGACAGAGCAGCAATATCGAGGACCGTCGCGGCCAGTCGCCCGGCGGCTTCGGTGGTCTGGGTGGGCTCAGCGGTGGCCGCGGGGGCGGCGGGCTGTTGCGCCTGTTGCCGGTGCTGTTCCGCGTGCTCGGATTCAAAGGCACGATCGTCGTGGCCTTGCTGTTCGGCGCCTACCTCTATTTCAGCGACGGCGGCCTGGGCGGGCTGCTGGGCGGCATGACCGGCGCGCCGGTGGAATCGACTCAAACCGCACCGCAAGGCGAGGTGAAGTCGACCCCGCAAGAGGACGAGCTGAAGGCCTTCGTTGCGGTGGTGCTGGCGGATACCGAAGAAACCTGGCACACGCTGTTCAGCGAGCAGGGCACTACTTACAAAGAACCGCGGCTGGTTCTGTATCGCGGTGCGGTCAATTCGGCCTGCGGCCGCGGACAGGCGGCGATGGGGCCGTTTTACTGTCCGGCCGATCAGAAGGTTTACCTCGACCTGAGTTTCTTCGACGACCTGAAGCGCCGTCACGATGCACCCGGCGATTTCGCCCAGGCGTACGTGGTGGCACATGAGGTCGGCCACCATGTGCAGACGCTGCTGGGCATTTCCGAAAAGGTGCGCGAGGCCAAGCGCAGCGTCGACGAGGCGCAGGCGAACCAGCTGTCGGTCAAACAGGAACTGCAGGCGGATTGTTTCGCCGGCATCTGGGGGCACCATGCGAATCGCAGCCGCCAGTTGCTTGAGAAAGGCGATATCGACGAAGGTCTGAACGCGGCCAGTGCGATCGGCGATGACCGCTTGCAGAAACAGGCGCGCGGCTATGCCATGCCCGAAACCTTCACTCACGGTTCGTCGGCGCAACGCGTGCGCTGGTTCAAGATCGGCCTGGAAAAGGGCACGCTGTCGGCGTGCAATACCTTCGCCGCGAATAATCTTTGACGTCGCCGAATCGACAGGCGCGCGCTTTCTGCTACGCTTGCGCGCCTGTTTTCGTGAGGACCGATCATGAGCGACGTGTTGCGTCTGGCCAAGGATCAGGACCGCCGTCTGCGGGCCGGCCACCTGTGGATCTATTCCAACGAGGTCGATAACGCTGCGACTCCGCTGAAGTCGTTCGAAGTGGGCCAGCCGGTGGCGGTCGAGAATGCGCAGGGCAAGTGGCTCGGCGCCGGCTACGTCAACCCCAATTCGTTGATCTGTGCCCGCCTGGTCACGCGCAACCGTGAACTGGCGGTCAACGCCTCATTGTTCGTGCACCGGATCAAGGTGGCCTTGGCGCTGCGCGAACGACTGTATGACGCACCCTATTACCGCCTGCTGTTCGGTGAGGCCGACGGGCTGCCCGGTGCAGTGGTCGACCGCTTCGGCGACTACCTCGTCGTGCAGATCACCACCGCGGGTATGGAACAGCAGCGCGAAGCCTTGGTCGGGGCCCTGGTCAAGGTGCTCAAACCCTCAGGGGTTCTGTTACGCAACGATAGCGCGGTGCGTGAGCTCGAGGGCATTCCGCGTTACGTGGAACTGGCTTACGGCGATGTGCCTGAACGGTTGGAGGTGCTTGAGGGCGGGTGCCGGTTCGAGGTTTCTGCCAGCGAAGGACAGAAGACCGGCTGGTTCTACGATCAGGCCGCCAACCGCGATCAGTTCGTTCGCTATGTGAACGGACTGCGCGTGCTGGATGTGTGCAGCTACGTCGGTGCCTGGTCGGTACGTGCGGCGGCAGCCGGGGCTGCCGCCGTTACCGCAGTGGACGCCTCGGCACAGGCGCTCGACCTGGTCGCGCACAATGCGGCGCTGAACCAGGTCGAGGATCAGATCGATGTCATCCAGGGAGATGCGTTCGAGGTGCTGCGGGAACTGCGTGGGCAGCGTGAACGCTATGATGTCGTTGTGTTGGATCCCCCGGCGTTCATCAAACGCAAGAAGGATCTCAAAGCGGGTACGGCAGCTTACCGACGTCTCAACGAGGCCGCGTTGGGCCTGCTCGAGAAAGACGGCATCTTAGTCACGGCGTCTTGTTCTTTTCACATGCAGGGGGATCAACTCCTGCGAACCGTGCAGCAATCTGCCCGGCATAGTGATCGACATCTTCAACTGCTGCAGCAAGGCCAACAAAGTCCAGATCATCCGATTCACCCCGCGATTGTTGAAACAGCCTACTTGAAGGCGTTTTTCCTGCGCGTGTTACCGACGCTTTAGCTTATCCCTTAAGACGACATCCGACGACCGGCCAGCAGACGCATTTCGCTGCGCAGACGCTCGCGTTCACCTTCACTCAGGGTCATCCAGATCTCAGCGACTTCGCGCGCATCATCGGTCAGCGGCGTAGCTTTTTCGTCACCGAACATCAGCCAGGCCGGATTGACTTCCAGCACTGCGGCAATTTCGTCGATCTTACGCGGACGCAAGCTCTTGCCATTCTCGATCTTCTGAATGACCGCCTGGTTCGTCCCTGCCTGGACGGCCAATTGTTCCTGAGTCCAGCCCATCTGACGTCTGCGGTAGCGCAAGCGCTCCCCAAGCGTCCGCAGATGATGCGGGATTACCTTCGTTCCATTCATGCCTATGAGCCTCATAGCCAACTCTCGCCAAAGTGGTTGCCAATGTGTTGTGGAGTAGCTAACGGCGTGTGTCGCGGAAACTTGAGCGATCACAAAAAGTCAGGAATTTAGGGCAGATTCAGGAATTTACGGCAGCGTTTAGGCGTTTATCGACGTCATTCCCGGTACAGGCTGCAGGCGTCGATACGGCCATCGATCTCGGCGATCATTTTCCGGTATCGGCTGCTGCCGACGCCGCCGAACTGGTTTTTGAACGCTTGTCCGCGCAGGTTCTCCGGCAGGTCCTTCGCCGGGGGCATGATATCGGTCTCGGCGACACCCTGGGTGAGGCGTTTCTGGACCAAACGCGCCGAGGCCGCGGAGCGGGTGGCGATCTCGCCGAACCTCGTGCCGGCGCGGTCGGCGGCGATGTCGGTGAAGCTGAAACCGGAGCCGTGATCGGTGTCGGTGATCTCCTTGAACAGGCCGACGGCATCCGACAGGCTGCGATCGCCGCGCGCCGCTAGCGCGGCTGACGCCACGAAGTGCTGCCCGAAATCGGTGCGACCTTCGAGTTTGAGGCGGAAATAGCCCGGGCGTTGCGGTCGGTTGGGCACCAGCTGGGCGAGGTTGCGGCGGCTGCCCCAGGTGCCCATGACGGTCAGCAGAGCCTTGTTCTCGGCGATCGGGTCGCCGCCGTCGTCGGAGCGGCGCCTGGCGTCAGCGAACAGCGGTTGCAGCACCGTGAGCAGCGAGCCGTTGCGGCCGATTCCCTGAGACTGCAGTTCGACGATGCGATCGTGGTAGTAGCGCAATGCCTCGCGGTCGGTAGGCGTCAGCAGGGTATCGCGCGCCTGATCGATTGCCGCGGGGTTCCAACGGTAGGTGAGGCGGACCCGGTCGGGGAAGATCTGCAACGGGCCCATCATATTAATGAAGACCTGCTGTTGATCCTCGCCCAACAGCAGATTGACGAGCTGCGGTACCAGCTGCTGCGCAAGTTCGGCCGGGATCTCGACATCGCCGACCTGGAGAACGGCGATCCGCGGTGTGCCCGAGTCGCTGACCAGCTGCGTCTTCACGTTGAGATAGGGGCGTAGCGGAACCCGGTCGACCAGGATGGTGGCATCGGCAAGCAGCGCATCCTGCGACAAGCGGATCTTGGCGCCGCCCTGGGAGATCCTGCCGAGCAGGTAGTTGCTGGCGAGGTTCAGGTCGGCCTGATTGATCTCGACAGCACGCTGCGCCCCGGTAGCGAAACCGCGCGGGTCATTCTGTTTGAGGATGGCTTTGGCGCGGGCGATGTCCTGATGCGACAGGGTTACCGGGTCTGAAATGCCGGGTTTGTCGGAGAAAGCGAACCAGCCGAGAATCAATACGGCCACCGTCGCGATTAACAGCAGGGAAAATAACAGCTTGATCAGCGCGCGCATGCAGGGCTCCGAAGAGATGCGGTCAAGCGTACTTTCAGCCCTGGATGGTGTCTATGTTCAAGTCCACATCTCGCCACATGACGGACGGTCATTAGCTGTTAAACTCGCCCGCCATGATTTTTCCCGACTTCGATCCCATTGCCGTATCGCTCGGCCCCGTCGCCATTCGCTGGTACGGCCTGATGTATCTGATCGGCTTCGCTTTGGCCTGGTATCTGGGGCGGCGCCGGGCGCGTTCGGCCGATGCCGTGGTCAACCCGCAGCAGATGGACGATCTGTTGTTCTACGGTGCGCTGGGTGTGATCCTGGGTGGCCGTATCGGGTACATCCTGTTTTACAACGCCCATCAGTGGATGAACGACCCGCTGCAGATCTTCCGTATCTGGGAGGGAGGCATGTCTTTCCACGGCGGCTTTCTCGGCGTACTGGTCGCGGTCTGGCTGTATGGGCGCATCCACAACAAGCGCTTCTTCGACCTGACCGACTTCGCCGCGCCGCTGGTGCCGCTGGGCCTGCTGGCCGGGCGCATCGGCAACTTCATCAACGGCGAGCTCTGGGGTGCGCCGGGCAATGTGCCGTGGGCGATGCAGGTGTCATGCGCGAAGTTTCAGGCACTGTGCCTCGACAAGCTGCAATTGCCGCGCGGCACAGAATACACACCGCCTCTGCACCCCACGCAGCTCTACGAGGCAGCACTGGAGGGTCTGGTGCTGTTCATCATACTGTGGTGGTTCAGCAGCAAACCGCGGCCGATGATGGCGGTATCGGGTCTGTTTCTGATCGGTTACGGTGCGTTCCGTTTCGCTGTTGAACTGGTGCGGATGCCCGATGTTCAACTGGGTTATCTGGCATTCGGCTGGGTTACCATGGGGCAGTTGCTGTCGCTGCCGATGATTGTCGGCGGCGTTTTCCTGATGTTGATCGCCTATCGCAGGTCCGCCGCATGAAACAGTATCTCGACCTTCTCTATCGTGTGCGCCAGTTCGGCGATTTCAAGGGCGACCGCACCGGCACCGGCACTTGGTCGGTCTTCGGTCACCAGATGCGCTTCGACCTGCGCCAGGGTTTTCCGTTGGTGACGACCAAGAAGATCCACCTCAAGTCGGTGATCCACGAACTGCTGTGGTTTCTCAAGGGCGACACCAATACACGCTACCTGAAAGAGAACGGCGTGAAGATCTGGGACGAGTGGGCCGACGAGAACGGCGAGCTGGGGCCGGTCTACGGCTACCAGTGGCGCTCGTGGCCCGCGCCGGACGGCCGGCATATCGACCAGGTCGAACAGGTCGTCGAACAGATCAGGAACAATCCGGATTCGCGCCGCATCATCGTGTCGGCCTGGAACCCGGCCGACCTGCCGGACGAAACCCGCTCGCCGCAGGAAAACGTCGCAGCCGGCAAGATGGCCCTGGCACCGTGCCATGCGTTCTTCCAGTTCTATGTCTCGAACGGCCGCCTGTCGTGCCAGCTCTATCAGCGCAGCGCCGATATCTTTCTCGGCGTGCCGTTCAATATCGCCAGTTACTCCTTGCTGACCTTGATGATCGCGCAGGTCTGCGGCCTGGAGGCGGGCGAGTTCGTACACACGCTCGGCGATGCCCACCTGTATACCAACCACCTTGAGCAGGCGGACGAGCAGCTCACGCGCACGCCATTCGAGCTACCGCGCATCACGCTGAATCCGGACGTTACCGACCTGTTCGCCTTCACTTACGACGACTTCACGCTCGACAACTACCAGTTTCATCCGCACATTAAGGCGCCGATCGCCGTCTGAAGCGGCGACTGCCACCCGCAGACCGCCGTTTTGGGCATTGGTTTCGCCCCGTGATGCGATGCACAAGTTTATTTGACGCCCGTCAAATGACTCCGTATCGAGCTTTTGCATCCGCTGCCGATAAAGCATATAAGTAATTCACGATGTACTTTAATTGGAGTAAACGGTCATGAGTGGCGAATTGGCAGTAGACGGCCGCGAGCTGTTGGAAATGGCTGAAGAAGCACCTGAGCAGGTAGAAACCATCATCGAGATGATGATCGATGCTGACGAAGACCTGCTGGGCGATGAAGAAGAATAAGTTGGCGTGCCGACAACCCGCTATCTTCGGATAGCGGGTTCGCAAACATTCCCCCGTGGGTACGCTGCGCCGCCTGATAGAATCCGCGCATGCACGTGTTACCCAACCTCTCCCTGATCGCCGCGATGGCGGACAACGGCGTCATCGGCCGTGACAATCAACTTCCCTGGCGATTGCCGGCGGATCTCGGACATTTCAAACGCCTGACCATGGGCAAGCCGATCATCATGGGTCGATGCACCTGGGAGTCGCTGCCCGGTCTGCTTCCGCATCGCCGGCATATCGTAGTGACTCGCGACCCGGACTATGTGGCCGAAGGCGCAGAGATTGCGCGTTCACTCGATGAAGCGCTGACGCTGGCCGGTGATGCCGATGAGATGATGATCGTCGGCGGTGCCAACCTGTATGCGCAGACCTTGCCGATGGCCTCGCGCCTGTACCTGACCTTTGTACACGATGACTTCGACGGCGACACCCGCTTCCCGGCATTCGACCGCGATGCATGGAAAGAGGTAGCACGCGAATGTCACGAGGCCGACGCGCGCAATCCGCACGCCTACAGCTTCGTGACTATGGAGCGTGCCTGACCTCGTCGGCGAGTTCGCTGTCCGATTCCAACTCCGCCGTCTTGGCTTTGAGCACGCGGTTTTCGATCTTCAGCTTCTGATAGGCCTTGGCGAGTGCGCGCACCTTGGCCGGGTCGCGCCGAGAGATCGGTAGCTTGTCGCTGAACGTGTCGTTGATGCTCTGTTCGACGCGCTCGACCCACTTCTCGATCTTGTCTTCCGGCACGTTGTATTCACGTGCCGCCGCCGCGACCGCCATCTTGCCCGACATCACTTCGCGTACCAGCGCAACCCGGCGTTCGGGCGTCCAGTAAAGCCTGTCGAAACCCGGCTCGGCTGCGTCTTCGGTTTGCACCGCAGCTTTGACTTTGGCCCAGGGCAGGCGCGCCAGCCAAGCTGCAACCGCGCTATTGCGGCCGAAGATCACGATCAGCAATGCCGGCAGCAACACCAAGTCGAACACCAGGGCGGCAATCAGGCCGATCGTGGTCAGTAGGCCGAAGTTGCGCGTCGGTACGAAGTCTGACGTCACCAGGATCAAGAATTGCGCGCTCAAGATGATGGTGGTGACGACCACCGCTCGACCGGCCTCGCGATAGGCGCGGGCCATCGCGATGACCGGCGAGATGCCGTTCTGAATGCGATTGCGCACGCCATGGTAGACGTGGATGGTGTCGTCGACGGCGATACCCACCGCGACGCTGGCGATCATCGCGGTCGCCATGTCCAGCCAGATACCGAACAGCCCCATGATGATGAAGATCAGCAGGATCGGTGACAGGTTGGGGATCATGCACAGCGCCGCGCCCCAGGGGGTGCGCCACAGGATCAGCATGAAGACGTAGATCAGAACCAGTGCGCCCCACAGGCTGTAGACCTGGCCGGCCACCAACAGGTCTTCCATGTCGGCGAACAGACGGCCGGCACCGGCGATCTCCCAGTCGACCTGATCGCCGACATGCTCACCGAGGTAGGCGCGGATCTTGTCCATCACGCCGGAGATCTCGTTGGCACTATGCACGTTGAGGTTCAGCACGATGTGCGCGTGCTGGTAGTCGCGGTCGACGAAGTCGAACAGATCCTCGCCGTCGTACACCAGCAGGTACTGGCTGATCAGCTGGTCATCGTCGGGCAGCTTGCGGAACTCGGGCTTTTCGGCGTTGAACGCCCAGTTCATCTCTTCGATGAAGTCGACCATCGAGAAGGTACGGTCGATCTCCGGCTGCGACTTGGCCCAGGCCTGGAAATCGCGCATCTTCTGCAAGATCGTATGATCGACCAGACCATCGCGCTGCGCGGCATTGAAGCTGACCTCCAGCGGCATCGTGCCGACGAACTGTTCGTCCACCAGCCGGGTTGCTGCGCGTACAGTGTGCTCGTAAGGAAAGTACTCCTGAAAATTGGTCTCGACCTTGACCTTGGCGAGCTGCGGCAAGCCGAAGGCCAGCCCGCCCAGGGTGAACACGATCACGATCAACGGGTGGCGCATGCCGAAGTAGGCCATGCTGCGCACGACATGGTCCATCGTACTCAACCCGCCTTTGACGCGCGGCCACGGCGTTCTGTCCCAGCGCACGCACACGTTCGGCAGCACGCGGTAGACCACCACGTAGATCAGCGCGACGCCGCATGCCGAGAACAGGCCGAAGACCTTGATCGGCACGATCGGGCTGGTGCCCAGCGAGGCCAGACCGGCTGCCGTGGTGAGCGCGGCGAACATTGCCGGCTTGTCGATTTCTTCGAGCGCACGCTCGACGCGTTCCCGACCGGTATAGCCGTGGCGCGACGCCTGGTAGAGCGCGTTGAACAGGTGCACCAGCGCCGCCACCGTCAGCGCCGACAGCATTGGCGAGATGATGCTCGACACCAGCGTGAACGGCTGGTCGAGCAGCACGTAGATTGCGACCGTCGAGTTCACGACCACGCTGATCGCCACGCCGGCGAGGATGACCGCCAGCCAGCGGCGGAACAGCCACCAGATCAACAACAGGCCGGTGATGACGGTAGCCGGAATGAACACCGCGTTGTCGCTGAGCATCGATTTGAGTTCGGCGACGTCGACAGGAATCCAGCCCGCGACCGCGGTCAGGTAGCCGCTGAGGCGCGCATCGTCGACCGCGGCCATGATCTCGCCTTCCATCTCCAGGCGTTCGAGGCTGTTGCCGCTCTCGCCCGGAATCACGACCATCGCCAGCGCATTGCCTTCTTGCGAGATCAGCGCGCCCTTGGCGAAGCGGTCGCCGAGGATGTGCTGCTGTCGCGCCTTGGGGCGCGAGTTCTCGAGTTCGCGCACGTCGATCAATGGCTCGACGATGAAGCTGTCTTTGCCGCCGCGGATGTGGTCCTGGTTGGTGACCGAGATGACGTCATCGATCAACGGCAGCTTGTGCAGTGCCTTGCCGAGTTGGTCATAGGCTTCGAGGAAACCGTCGGAATACAGTGCGACGCCGTCGAAGACCAGCAAAAAGACCTGGTCGCCGGGAAATCGTTCTTTGAGTTCGTTGTCGAGCACCACCGCGGGCTCGTCGTCGGGGAAGTACACGCTCGGCGAGTTGTCGATGTTGAGCTTGAGCAGCATCGTCGACGGCAGAACGGTGAACAACACCAGAAAGATCAGGCTGAGATACAGACGCCAGGGGAGGTTCTGCACGACCTGCTTGAGGCTGCTGTCCTCGCGGGTCTTCAGGTTGAGCTGAACACAGTCTTCGCCGGCGTAGCGCGTGCGGAACGAGGTGAAGGTGCCGGATAACGGGAGGTCGTCGGCGCGCCGCAGCAACAGCCGGGCTTCGGGTGGCTTGGCGTCGGTGCCGGCGGTCTGCTTGGCAGCCTCGAGATGCTCGCGCAGACGCTCGTGGTCGGTTCCTTCGACCAGGTCGAGCAGCGGGACCGCTTCGAGGTCCTCGAAGGTTTTGTAGCCTAGGCGTTCGAGGAATGGCTGATTGGCGTAGACGAAGAACCCTTCATGAACGAAAGCGACCGCTTGTCGGGAACGTTCCGCATGTGCCGGTCGCAGGGAGTCGTCAATCACGCCAATCAGGTTCCATGGTGGTTAAAACGTCGAGCGCCAACCCAGGTTGATCGACGAATGGTCTTCGTGGAAGCCACCCAGGGTGTCGTCGTCGCCGTCAAAGTAGTGCACCGCCAGGTACAACTCGTGTGGCTCCCAACCGAGGAAGGCGATTTCCGGGTTCAGGTACACGTCGGTGTCGTTGAGGCCGAGGTTGAAGTCGAGGCTTGCACGCCAGCGACCACGGTCAAACGGTACGTCGACCTCGCCATTCAGACTGTAGACGTTTTCGCGGTCGAGCACGTCGGGTGCGTTGACCAGGTTGCTGCCGATCACCTGAACATTGACCCGGGTATCGCCATCGCCGGGATGCATTTCGACACCGGCGCCCCACAGTACGGCCTCGGTCGTCGTATAGCTGAAGTCGGTGCGCGTCACCGGCATGTCGCTGATATAGGCGGCCTCGACCCGTACGGTGGCGCCCATTGCCTCGAAGGCAGCGTCGATACCGTAGTTCCACGAGCGCTGATACTCGGCCTCGAACCGGCCGGGGGCGACCATGCGGTAATAGGGTGTCGACTGACGTACATGGGCAACCGTCACGCCGATGTCGGCAAATGAATGGGCGCGCGTATAGCGTGCGCCAAAGCCGCCATCGCCCTCGGTCTCTTCGTCCGAGATCTCGGCATCGCGGACTGCTGCCGTGGGGATGTCATCCGGATCGAAGCCGAGCATGCGACCGGAATCGCGGTTGATCGGATACCAGATGCTGTCTTGGTCGGGCAGTTCCGCCGGTCGGAAGTCGAACAGCCAGACCACGTCGAGCTTGCCGGCGCCGAAGAAGGATTCGAGACGCAGCACCGGGTTCGAACGTCGCCGGTCTTCGAGGTCGTCGAGCACGAAGCGCGACAGGTCGGCAGTACTGACGAAGTCGGACAGCGGGATCTCGTCCATGCGTCCCCAGATCACGGTCTGGGTGCCGAGCGTGACACGCGTGGTGTCGCCACGGAAGCGTACGAAGGTATCGCCGTAGTCACCGGCAAAAGTGCCATTGGACTCGCCGCCGCTCTGGCCGTTGCCGTCAACGCGCGCTGCGGCCTGGAACTCCCAAGACGGGTCCGGCTGCCAGTTGGCCGATCCTGAGAGATGGCCGTAGAAGGTGTTGTCGGCCTCGCTGTCGGACGGGTAGACGTAACCGTATTCGACGCGTGCCTTGTCCAGGCCGATGTCGAAGTTGGACGACTCCGCCATCTCGGTTTCAGTGCTTTCAGCCGGCGTGCTGTCGTCGATCACGATCGTGTCGGACTGCTCCGATGCGGGTTCGTCGATGACGATATCGCCCGACTCAATAGCCGGCGAACCGGTGTCGTCGATCAGGATCTCTTCCGCCGGCGCGCTGTCGCTGGCGTCGATGGTGATTTCTTCCTCGATTACGATCTCGTCGGCGGCGAGAGCGATCGGGGAAACAGAAGCGGTGAGAAGAAGCGTTGCGAAAACGCGCCCGGTATATCGCGGAAAGTACATGTGGTTATAGTCCTTGTGTCCTTTCAAGAAGCGATCGATCTACGGCCGATATTTTATTTCTGCACGGTCATCCGCCAGTGCTTGGCTGCTAAACAATCGATCGGGTATCCCCTGATTATACTTAAGTGACGACAAGGTTATACGGGTAGTGTGGCCTGACTTGAGATCCTGCATCGTGCTGTCGAGTACGGTCCAAAATCCCTGCACGCGCTTGATACGTTTGACCAGCAGCCGCTTGACCGGCTTGCTTGAATGCGCCTGGTAAAAATCGACGCGCAACGGGATCAGGGTTTTCGGGTGTACCCAACTGATGCGCTTGGTGTACACCGAGTTGTCCGGATCGACTGGGGTGCTTTCCAGCAACTTGACCTTCAGCTTGCCGAACTTGCCTTCGCCCTTGTAGAGGTGCTTGTCCATGTCCACTTCGCGGTCGCGCAGATCTTCAAAGAACAGGTCGGAGTTGACGAAGCGCCCCCCTTTGCGTGATGAGGATACGCGGCGCACGCGGTCGAGGGCGGGCAGGTAAAGCCATTGATCGCTCTCGTCGCCGGGATGGTCTTTGGTCAACAGGCCGACGCCGTCGATGTCGTTAGGACTTGTAAAGCGCGTCAGCGACCAGCGCTCACCCTGCTTGGGTTCGACGCTGAGTGTATACATCGTGCGTTTGCGCGGATCGCGACCCTTCTCGATCAGGGTCATGGTGGCGCGCGATGCGAAGTCTTTACCGTCGGGTGCGTCGTACACGGCCTGCGCGAGTTTGCGGCCTTCGGCCTCCGCGTTGCCCGCGGCCTGCGCGTAACTGCCGATGAGCAGGCCCAGCACCGCGACTGACATCAGTGATCGAAAAAGCCGCATTGGATGCTCCGTTAAGCGTGAATTATCTGTAAGGAACAGCGGTGATCGTGATGGCGCAACGGAGCCCAGCACAAGGCTCTGTCGGCTCCCGCGGTGCGAGGACGTGATCCATACCCCGTTCAGGAGCTTAAATCGGCTTTGGTTTCGCGGACTTTAGGCGAACGCGATCACACCTCGAGCGCCTTGTTTGGGCGCGTGAGGCCCGTCACACGGCGTTCAATCCGTCAGCCAGCCGGTGCGTGCCTTACGGAAGAACTCGGGTTGGGCGAACGCCGCCTGATGGATCTCGACGTTGTAGTAGGTCGTTTCGAAGGGTTTGTTTTCCGCATCTGCGCGGCGGAAACCATCCAGCTGCGTGTTCTTGGCGCCGATCGTGGCCGACCACCACCCGGTGGGGTAGATCGGCTGCGGGAAGAACAGCGTGCGCGCATCGGCGAAGCGGGCCGTTTTCAGGCTGCGGTACATGCGCTCGAGGATCGCCATGTGAATCAGCGGTGATTCGCTTTGTTGTATGACCAGTCCGCCGTCGTCGAGGGCGTTGAAGCAGGCGTTGTAGAACTCGGGGGTGAACAGCACCTCGCCGGGGCCGATCGGGTCGGTCGAGTCGACAATGATGATGTCGAGCGAGCCGGCCGGTGCATCCTTCATCCACTGGATGCCGTCGATAAACAGCAACTCGGCACGCGGATCGGCGTTGAGCTCGCACAATTCCGGAAAGTGCTGCTCCGAGGCGCGCGTGACCACTTCGTCGATGTCGATCTGCACCGCTTTTTCGACTTCAGGGTGCTTGAGCACTTCCCTGAGTGTGCCGCAATCGCCGCCGCCGATGATCGCGACGCGCTTGGGCGCGTGGTGGCTGAACAGCACCGGGTGGCTCATCATCTCGTGGTACAGAAAGTTTTCGCGTGTGCTGACCATGGTGCAGCCGTCGATCAGCATCAGCTTGCCATAGGTCTCCGTCTTGAAGACCTCGACCTTCTGAAACGGCGATTGCTGCTCAAACACCTTCTCGCCGCCTTTCAATGAAAACGCCGAGCCGCCGTCTTCGCAGATCTCGGTAATCCAGTCTTTGTCCAGTGACATGCAATACTCCAGCGGGGACAGGGGTTCGATGCGGCGCACCTTAGCGGCACGATTGTCGTCCGGCAACAAGCGCGTTGAATAGTGCGGCCGAGGCAGTGCGTTCACGGTCGAATTTCCGGATAATCCTCCTGTCGCCGACTGCCGCTTCGCGCGCTCATTTCAAGCGGGCAGGTCGCTTATCCATCTTACGAGGTCGTTATGCCTGCAAAGGTCGCATCAGTCCCCCAGAACTATGGCGTCGGCCGTTGGGGAGAAGGCTATTTCGGTATCAACGACAATGGCCATGCGACCGTCCGCCCGCATCCCAAGCACGAGCACGATATCGATCTGTTCGAACTGGCGCAGGATCTGACGGCCTCGGGCCTGCGCCTGCCGGTGCTGGTGCGCTTCAACGATATCCTGCAGCATCGCGTGCAACGCCTGTGCGGGGCGTTTGCCGACGCCGCGGCTGCATTGGATTACACCGGCGGCTATCGCGCCGTTTATCCGATCAAGGTCAACCAGCAGCGTAGCGTGGTCGAACAGGTCGTTGCCGGCGGCGGCGACTGCGTCGGCCTCGAAGCCGGCAGCAAGCCCGAACTGATGGCGGTGCTGGCGACGGCGCCGCAGGGCGGGGTGATCGTCTGCAATGGTTACAAGGACCGTGAGTACATCCGTCTGGCGCTGATCGGGCGGCGTCTCGGTTACGCGGTCTATATCGTGATCGAAAAGCCGACCGAGCTCGACTTGGTATTCGCCGAAGCCGCCGACCTGGGTATCGACCCCTTGCTCGGGGTGCGCGTGCGCCTTGCCGCCGTCGCCGCCGGCAAATGGCAGAACTCCGGCGGTGCAAAATCCAAGTTCGGCTTGTCGGCGTCGCAGGTGCTGGAGTTTGTCGAGCGTCTGCGTGAGCGCGATTGCCTGCACTGGCTGGCGTTGCTGCATTCGCACATCGGTTCGCAGATTCCGGATTTGCGCGATATCCATCACGGCATCAACGAAGCGACCCGCTATTTCGTCGAACTGCGCCGGCTCGGTGCCGATATCCGTGTCATCGATGTCGGTGGCGGACTCGGTATCGACTACGAGGGCAGCCGTTCACAGCACTACTGCTCCACCAACTACGATCTGTCGGCCTATGCCGAAGAGGTGCTGCGGCCGATCGCGCGCATCTGCGAAGAGCACAACCTGCCTCAGCCGATGGTGTTCAGCGAGTCGGGGCGCGCGATGACGGCGCACCACGCGGTATTGATCACCGACGTGATCGAGCGCGAGCAGCCTTTCGTCGATCTCGAGGTCGGTGATCCCGTCGACGACGATCTGTTGTACCGCCTGAAAGAGCTGCTCGCTGCGGTGAGCGACGGCGTGCCGACGCAGAGCTTCCAGAATGCACGTCACCTGTTGGCCGAGGCCAATGAACGGTTCGCGCAAGGTACGATGACGCTGCAGAATCGGGCAGTTGCCGAGACCCTGTTTTTCGCCATCGCCCGCGAGGTAAAGCGGGCCTTGCGCTTGGAGTCCAGGCGGCATCGCGAATTGCTCGAGGCGCTCAACGAGATGTTGGCCAACCGGGTTTTCTGCAATTTTTCATTGTTCCAGTCGTTGCCCGACATCTGGGCGATCGAACAGATATTTCCGGTGATGCCGCTGCAGCGCCTGAACGAACTGCCCGACCAGGCTGCACTGATGCATGACCTGACCTGCGATTCCGATGGCTGTATCGAAAACTACGTCGACCAGGACGGCGTGGAGAACACCCTGATGCTGCACGAGCCGCGTGCCGGCGAGCCCTACCTGCTCGGTATCTTTCTGGTCGGCGCCTACCAGGAGATCCTCGGCGACATGCACAATCTGTTCGGTGATACCGACGCGGTTAATGTCGTTACCGAGGCCGGCGGCAAGTACCGCCTGGCAGAGCCCGAGCGCGGCGATTCGGTCGACGAACTGCTGCGCTATGTGCATTTCGATCCCGAGGCGATGCTCACCTCCTACCTGCAGAGACTCCGTGCCGAGGGCGTTTCAGAGGCGTATATCGATAGCTATTACCGCGAGCTGAAAGCGGGATTGCGCGGTTACACCTACCTAAAGACCTGAAACTCGCCCACCGCTTCCTAAATCTGCTGTTTTCTATAATCCAAAATAGAAGTTTCTGGATAGTTAGTGCTTGCTAACTAGGCTGTGCGCTGCCTACCCTGGAAAACACCCTCTTTAACCTGGGATAAGTTGCAGCGACAATAATGAAAACGAGGAAACGGCCATGACCATGTTGGACAATCTGCACGGCATGTTGGAGCGCGGAGTCGATGGCGCGCTGCTGCGCTATTCGCTGGGCAATGAGCTACTCAAGATCGGCGATGCCGACGCCGCCATCGCACATCTGCGCGAAGCGCTGAAACACGACGCCGACTATTCCGCTGCATGGAAGGTGCTCGGCAAGGCCCTGTCGACCAAGGGTGAACATGCCGAGGCTGCCGATGTGCTGCGCCAGGGTATCGAAGTGGCCGAACGCAACGGCGACGTTCAGGCCGCCAAGGAAATGAGCGTTTTCCACAAGCGCTCGCTCAAAGCGCTCGGCAGCGAAGCCTGAAGCCTTCAGGCGTGCACCATGGCGGCCAACTCGGCATCGACCGCCAGCGGTGACACCGGTTTGGCGAAGAACGGCATGACCGGCGGGTGTTGCAGGCAACCGGGCAAACCACCATTCACACTGTCTGCGCTCATCAATCCCCAGACCGCCCCCGGTTGACGGTGCCGCATCTGGCGCATCAGTGACACGCCGTTGCCGTCGGGCAGGTGATAGTCCAACAGGATTGCGTCGAAGCGGCGGTCGGACAGGCAGCGGCCGCCTTCCCGGCAGTCGTACGCCAGCTCAACGTCATATCCCAGATCTTCGAACTCCCAGGCCAGCATCTGGCAGAGGCCGGCATCATCGTCGACGATCAGCAGACGCTTGCGCGGTGGGCGGCGCGCGATCACAGCAGCTCCCGCAGTTTATCGCGTGCGCGGAACAGGCGGGTACCGGCCCCGGCCACCGAGATGCCGAGTTGCAGCGCGATCTCTTTCTGCGAATAGCCGTAAACCACCTGCATCAGCAACGGTTCACGGTATTCGGGTGGCAGCTTTTCCAGCGCCTGGCGGAGCACGAAGGCCTCGGTCGAGGTGTCGTACTCTTCGCGTTGCGCAGCCACCTCTTCGGTCGGCACGCCGCTTTCGGGCAGCGACTTGCGCTCGAAGCGGCGGGCGTTCTCGCGCCGCAGGATCGTCAGTAGCCAGCCTTTCACGGCCTTCGGGTCGTTCAACTTGTCCATCGAACGCCAGGCCCGCATTAGGGTGTCCTGTACCAGGTCGTCGGCGACTGCGGCATTGCCGCTGAGCCAGCGCGCGTAGCGATACAGGTCATCCATGTACACCGCGATCAGCTGGTTGAAGCGGCTTTCGCGATCATCGCTGCGTTCTGTCCCGGCTTCAGGCTGGGTGAGTTCGGCGGCGTAGGCAATGGCGGTCATCGGTTTCGTCCTTCAGCAAAATTCATTTGCCGAACGACAGAGCAGGCCGCGTGCCAGTTTTTAAAGCATTGTTTTAAAAAGAAAAAATGCCGACGTCTCGAAGCGGATTTTAACGTTTCGTTTTAACGTTTCGTTACATCGATCCTGGATTTAACGATCCGTTAAACCGTTGCGCGGTCAATCGCGCTGCGGCAGGCGCAGGTCGTATTTCTGGATCTTTCGGTCGAGCGCCGGGCGCGAGATGCCGAGAATTTCGCAGCTCCGCCCTTTGTGTCCGCCGGTATGATCCAGCACGCGCTGCACATGCGCCGCTTCGACTTCATCGAGGGTTCGCAAGGGCGCGTCGTCGCGCGGTGCGCTCGGCTCGGGCGCACGAGCCGGAGCGGAGGTCTGCAGGCGGAGGTGGGTCGGGGTGATCTCACTATCGCCGCGGGCAAACACCAACGCCTGGGTGAGTACGTTTTCGAGTTCACGTACGTTGCCCGGCCAGGCGTGGCTTTGCAGCAGGTTCAGCGCGGCCGCAGAAAGCGTGGGCGCGGTCTGCCCGTGTTGGCCGGCGACCTTCGCCAGCAAGGCCTCGCCGAGCAGCGGGATATCTTCGCGGCGTTCGCGCAGCGGCGGGATAACGATATTGATCACGTTCAGGCGATAGGCGAGATCTTCTCGAAATGCCCCTTGGCTCGCGCGTTCGAACAGGTCGCGGTGGGTGGCGGCGATGATGCGTGCATTGACCTCGATCGACGACGTGCCGCCGACGCGTTCGATCACCCGCTCCTGCAAGGCGCGCAGCAGTTTCGCTTGCAGCGTCGGCGCCAGTTCGGCGATCTCGTCGAGAAACAGGGTGCCGTTGTTGGCCAACTCGAATTTGCCGGGCTTGCTACGGTCGGCGCCGGTAAATGCGCCCTTCTCATGGCCGAACAATTCGCTTTCGAGCAACGAATCGACGATCGCGGCGCAGTTGATGGCGATGAACGGACCGCTGCGCTGACTGTGCTGATGAATCAGTCGTGCGACCACCTCTTTTCCGGTACCCGATTCGCCGCTGATCAGTACGGTCGCCTGGTTGCTGGCCGACAGGGCGATCTGTTTGCTGACCTCGAGCATGCCCTCGCTGCGCCCGATCAGGTCGCCGAAGGTGCGTGTGGGCGTCGCCGGTTTATCGCCGACGGGCGATTTGCGGGCTGCCAGAACCCGGTCGACCGTCGACTGCAGCGTGGCCGTCTTGATCGGCTTGTGGACGAAGTCGGCAGCGCCGCGCTTGATGGCCTCGATGGCGAGTTCGAGATCGTGTTGCCCGGTCATCATGATGATCGCGGTATCGGGCAGCCGATCGCGCAAGCGCGGCAGCAGATCGATGCCGTGACCGTCGGGCAACTGCTGATCGAGCATTACCAGGTCGTAGCTTGCGTCGGCGGCCAGCGATTCGCCTGCACCGCAGTTATCCGCGGTGTCGACGCTGAAGCCCTGATCTTCGAAATGCAATGCGAGCATCTGCTGCAAAGCATTGTCGTCTTCGATAATCAGGAGGCGCTTGCTCATGTTGCGATAGTAGACGCACGCCAGCCGGGAAAGAAAGCCGGTAGCTCTGCTCGCTAGGTTTTGTTCAGCCGCCAGCAACGGTGCGGCTGGAACCTTTGAAAGTCGGGCGGCACGGTCTGCTGCGTGATCTCTTCGACCTCGGCCAGATCGGCGACCTGCGGATCGAGCTTGAATCCCTGGCGGTTGTTCGAGAAAAACAGCGTGCCCCCGGGTGCCAGAAGAGACACGGTGGCGTCGAGCAGCGCCACCTGGTCGCGTTGCACATCGAAGGTATCGCGCATGCGTTTCGAGTTCGAGAAGCTCGGTGGATCGAGCACGATCAGGTCGAACAGGGCGCGCGCCGCGCGCATGCGGTGGAGAAAGGCGAGCACATCCGACTGCACGAAGGTATGCCGCTCGTCGTCTTGTAGCTGGTTGTGTACCAGGTTGCGTCGGCTCCACGCATGGTAGGTGTTCGACATGTCCACCGTCACGCTGCGCCGCGCGCCACCGGCGGCCGCATACACGGTGAAGCTGCCGGTGTAGGCAAACAGGTTGAGAAAGGTCTTGTTGTCGGCCAGTTCGCCTACCATGCGGCGTGTGACGCGGTGATCGAGGAACAGGCCGGTATCCAGGTAGCGTCCCAGGTTTACCTCAAAGCGCAGGCCACGCTCTTCGACGGTGAACGACGGTGTGGCCGTATCGAGTTTTTCGTACTGCCCCGTGCCGCGCTGGCGACGCCGGTACTTGAGGATGACCTGCTGCGGCGGGATGTCCAGTGCGTCGGCCAAATCGGCGCGTACCGCGTCCAACTCCTGATCGCTGAAGGTGCGCTTCTTCTCGAACACCTGCACGTGCAGCCAGTCGCGATAGCGGTCGATCGCCATCGGAAACTCGGGCATGTCGCGATCGTACAGGCGGAACGCCTCGATACCTTCGCGCCGTGCCCATTTGGCGAGGTGGCGCTGATTCTTGAGCACGCGATTGCGCAGCGGGGCCGGATCGATCACGCGTCTTTACGGAAACCGTACCAGGCGAGCGCGGCCCAGCCGAACAGAAACAGCGTGCCGCCGACCGGTGTGATCGCGCCGAGCCAGCGGATGTCGGTCACCGCGAGCAGGTAGAGACTGCCGGAGAACAGCAGAATGCCGGTGGCGAATGCCCAGCCGGCATAGCCGAGTGAGCGGTGGTTGCTGTGGTTGCCGAGCAGGCCGACCAGCAGCAGCGCGAGCGCGTGCGTGGCCTGGTAGTCGACCCCGGTCTGAAAGATGTCGAGCATGCCGTGGCTCAGCAGTCCCTTCAGTCCATGTGCGGCGAACGCACCCAGGGCGACCGCGAGAAAGCCGTTGACCGCGCCGATGAAAATGAAATGCTGCAGACGATTCATCAATGCAGGTCCAGCTTGCCCAGTTCGTCGAGGATCTGCAGCACCAGCTGCTGGCCACGCGCGTCCATGTTGGCGCACAGCCTGTCAGGGTCGCGTTCGCCGTTGATCATCGGGCGGATGGCGCCGGCGACACGGCTCATGTCGCCGCCCACCTTGCTCATCTGCTCGGCCATCTGGCTGATCAACGCCAGTGCCTGTGGGTTGCCGGTGGCTGCGGAATGGATCATGTGGGCGAGGCCGGGTGCCGCCAGTGTCGGATCGGCCTTTTTGGCCGGGTCTGGCAGGGTGGCCGGGTCCTGCAGGCCGCGCAGGATGGCCTCGGCAATGGCGCGGTCTTCATCGTCGAGACCCTGGTAAACACTGTCGTCGCGACGCCCGGCGGCTATCTGGCGGACGGCGCCGACCAGCGCATCCCAGCCATTCTCGCCAGCGGTTTTCAGCACGCTGTCGAGTTGCGGTTTGTCGCCACCCTGAATCAGTTGCACCACCTGGCAAATGAACGGAGCGTGCGTCTGGACAATCTGCGCTTCGCGGTCGGGAATCTGCATGCTGTGCCGGTTGATAGAAGAAAGCGCGCCAAGTCTAACCGACCTCGCCCTGAATGCGAGGTGTCGGGCAGATCAAATGTTACTGGCGCGTGGTCTCAAGGTCGTTCAACGAGTCGGTGGCGATCTCCCGCACCTGCGCATCGTCGTCGTTCGCCATCTCGGTGAGCTTGGCATGCGCCGCCTCGCCGCCGATCAGGCCGAGGAAATGCGCGGCATCGGCACGCACCTGCGGTTGCGGGTCGTCGGCCAACGCCAGCACATTCTCCAGGTAATCATCCAGATAACCCTGCGGGCCCAGATCCTCTACTACTGCGCCGATGCCGATGCGCACGGCAAACGGGGTTTCGAGGTCGGCCGCCAATTCGAGCAGCACTGGTAGCAGCACCGGGTGACGGCGGCAGGCGGCGATCACAGCGTCGAGTTCGCCGGCGGCCAGCTGGCTGGTCAGATACTCGCCGATACCTGCCGCGCTGCCTGCGCGCTCGGCCCAGTCCGCCAGCTCCTGCGGCGAGTGATTGCCGATCAGCTCGAACGGTCCGATACGCGTCCACGGCACACTGCGGATGCCGCGCTGGCGCGCGGTTTCGGGTTCGCTGGCGACATTGACCACGGTCAGGCGGCCGATCCTGCCGGCCTTGACCAGTTCCGTGAGGCCGCTGAGAACGACCGGGCAGTGTGCGCATCCCGAGGCGATGAACAGCTCGGCATCCGGTGGGTTGGATTCGCTCATAGGGGAAGATCCTGCATCGCTATCGGGAATGTATCACGTGCTTGTCCACGTCAAGCGACGCAGGGTAGTCCCGACGGTGCTTTGGACTCGTTGAAAAGTCGAAGAAAAACAGAACTTTGATGATCTGTATTAGAAAAAGAAATAAGGCTAATTTATGCCAGCCGGCCGTAAAACTGTTTGGCCTTTTTTCCCTGCCCTCTCTATGTTTAGCGACCCCGAGGCCCCGCCGGGCGCCTGCGCGTTAGAGACGAGTGCGCGCCTGACCTGGCAGAGGTCGGCTATCCGGAAGCCGGGTTGCCAGACGAGGGCCCCACGAATAGAAGACGCTCGGGAAGCTCCGCAGCACAAGAGTTTGCCGACCTTCTTAGAGAACTGTCGCCCGCGGGCGACGTCAACACTGCAGTGTAAACCTCAGGAGAAATCATCGATGCCTACATTCGTACGTACCGATAAGTGCGATGGCTGTAAGGGCCAGGACAAGACGGCGTGCATGTATATCTGCCCGCACGATCTGATGAAACTGGATAAGGATGGTTCGGAAACCGGCCATGCCATGAAGTCTTACAACCAGGAGCCGGAACAGTGCTGGGAGTGCTACTCCTGCATCAAGATCTGCCCGCAAAACGCTATCGAAGCGCGTCCGTATGCTGACATCGTTCCGCTCGGCGCCTCCGTACAGCCGCTGCGTGGTACCGACTCGATCATGTGGACCATCAAGTTCCGCAACGGCACCATGAAGCGCTTCAAATTCCCGATCCGTACCACCCCGGAAGGTTCTATCGATCCTTACGGCGGCAAGCCAGAAGCTGACATCAGCAAGATCGCTGACAACAAGTTCTTTGTTGAAGCGAACGGCTACCGCGCCGGTGATCCGAGCGAGCTGATCGCGAAGTAATCGCAGTCCGCCCGCAAACAAGAGATTTAGGTACAAAGAGGTATAAACAATGGCTGAATTCGGTAAACCAGACGTCGTCGAAGAAGAGGTAGACATCCTCATCATCGGCGGTGGCATGGCCGCCTGCGGTGCCGGTTACGAGATTGGTCCGTGGCTCGACGCTGCCAAGAAGCAGGGTGTCGACATCAAAGTGAAACTGGTCGACAAGGCCGCAATGGACCGTTCAGGTGCCGTTGCCCAGGGTCTGTCGGCAATCAACACCTATATCGGTTCGGAGCAGGACCCGGCGGACTACGCTCGCATGGTCTCGAACGACCTGATGGGCATCACCCGCGACGACCTGGCCTACGACCTGGGTCGCCACGTCGACGAGTCGGTTCACCTGTTCGAAGAATGGGGTCTGCCGATTTGGAAGACCGACGAGAACGGTGAGCGTCACGACGGTTCGAAGGGCATGACCCCGTTGAAAGACGGTGGCAAGCCGGTACGTTCCGGTAAGTGGCAGATCATGATCAACGGCGAATCCTACAAGTGGATCGTCGCCGAGGCTGCCAAGAAGGCGCTGGGTACCGACCGTATCCAGGAGCGCGTCTTCATCGTCAAGCTGGTCAACGACAAGAACGACAAGAACCGCATCGCCGGTGCTGTCGGTTTCTCGGTTCGCGATCACAAGCTGTTCGTCTACAAAGCGAAGGCAATCCTGCTGGTTGCCGGCGGCTGCGTAAACATCTTCCGTCCGCGTTCGGTCGGTGAAGGCCAGGGCCGTGCCTGGTACCCGGTATGGAACGCTGGTTCGACCTACGCCATGGCTGCAGAGGCCGGCGCAGAGCTGACCATGATGGAAAACCGCTTCGTACCGACCCGTTTCAAAGACGGCTACGGTCCGGTTGGCGCGTGGTTCCTGCTCTTCAAATCGAAAGCCACCAACGCTTTCGGCGAAGTGTACATGGACCGCAACAAGGAAATGCTGAACGACTACCCGCCCTACGGTCAGGCTGCCGTTCCTGCGTCTTGCTTGCGTAACCACCTGATGTTGAAAGAGATGCGTGAAGGTCGTGGTCCGATCTGGATGGACACCGTCACCGCTCTGGCCAACCTGCGTGAAACCCTGTCGCCGCGTGAGGTAAAACACCTCGAAGCAGAGGCATGGGAAGACTTCCTCGACATGTGTATCGGCCAGTGTGGTATCTGGGCGGGTGAAAACATCGAGCCGGAGAAGAAGAACTCCGAGCTGATGCCGACCGAACCGTACCTGCTCGGCTCGCACTCGGGCTGCTGCGGCATCTGGGTTTCGGGTCCGACCGACGTCGGCGCGCCGACCGAAGAAGGCCTCGGCGATGGTATCCCGGGTCACCTGCCGAATGGCTGGAACTGGGGCTACCGTGGCATGACCACTGTTGCCGGTCTGTTCACCGCGGGTGACGGCGTCGGCGCATCCGGCCACAAGTTCTCCTCCGGCTCGCACGCCGAAGGCCGCATGTGTGCCAAGTCGATGGTCAAGTACGTCATGGACAACAAAGATCTCAGCCCAGAGCTCGACACCTCGGTCGACGAGCTGATCGAAGAGATCTACCGTCCGGTACGTAACTACCTTGAGCACAAGGACTACAGCACCGCGATCGACGTGAACCCGAACTACATCACGCCGAAGATGCTGCAGTTCCGTCTGCAGAAGATCATGGACGAATACGTCGCGGGTGTTGCCACCTACTACACCACCAACGAGCACATGCTCGCTCTGGCGGAGCAGAAGTTGGAAATGCTGAAGGAAGACGCGCTGAAGATGCGTGCGAAGGACCTCCACGAGCTGCTGCGCGCGTGGGAGAACTACCACCGCATCCTGACCGCGGAAGCCCACATGAAACACATCCAGTTCCGTGAAGAATCCCGTTACCCGGGCTTCTACTACCGCATGGACAAAAACTTCGTCGACGAAGAAAACTGGAAGTGCTTCGTAAACTCGGTCTACGACAAGACCACCAAGACCTGGACCTGCTTCAAGCGCGCCCACAAGGACTTGGTCGACAAGTCGAAGCTGTTCAAGTAATCACTGCTTGACAGTCTGCTGACTGATAAACCGGGCACCGCAAGGTGCCCGGTTTTTTTATTGGGCCGACAGCAGGCGCAATGCAGCGCAGAGCTGTTCGAATGCCAGCAAAGCAGGTTTGAGCGATGTTGCGTTGCAGCATGTCCGCTGCATCGAATGGTCGTCGGGCGGTGTGCCCAGTGGTCCGGTAGACCCGGTCAGGCGTCCAGGTCGGGGATCAGGCTGCTTTCCAGGCGGGCGATGGCATCCTTGAGCATCAATTTGCGCTTTTTCATACGCCGTAGGCCGAGTTGATCGACACTGGGGTCGTGGGCAATGCGATGAATCGCATCGTCGAGATCGCGGTGCTCCAAGCGTAGCTCCAGTATCCGTGCGCGCGTGGCGCTCTCAAAATCCTCTTGCATCGCGATAGATCTAAATTCGTAGCCAAAAACTTGCAACCGACACCACAAAGCGTACCCAATTTACTCGCATTGGGATATAGAAAATCGCAGGCGGCGAACGCAGGTGAAAAACCGTATAATTCCCGACCTTTGCGCGGCCCTGTCGTGCGTTACCGTTAGTCAGCGACAGTCATCCCTGACGTTAATCACGGAGCCGAGGAACCCCTATGAGCGACGGAAAATTCGATATCCCCGAACAGTTTGCCAGCCCGGCGGTGCCGTCTCTGCTGACTGAAGACAGCGTTATCAATTTTAAATGTTACAAGGGCATCTCCTGCTTCAATGCCTGCTGCAAGAATGCCGATGTCACCCTGGCGCCGTACGACGTGTATCGCCTGCAGAAGCGTCTGAAGATGAGTTCGGCCGACTTCCTCAAGCAGCACACGGTACCTTTCCAGATCGATGCGGATGGCGTGCCCGGGATCAAGCTGCGCACGGACAACGACGGCGCCTGCCTGTTTCTCGACGGCGACAATGGCTGTAGCGTGTACGAAGACCGTCCTACGGTGTGTCGCTATTACCCGGTCGCATTGCTCAACATGCGCGAGAAGGACACCTACGAGGCTAAGCAGCAGTACTCCCTGGTCAAGGAAGAGCACTGTAAGGGACACGATGAGTCGCGCCAGATCACCCTGCGTGACTATCGCCAGGAACAGGGCGTCGAAGACTACGACGAGCACAACCGGGCCTGGTATGAGCTGATCTTGAAGAAGAAGTCCGGCGGCCCCGGCGTAGGCAAGCCGAACGAGATGAGCCTGCAGCTGTTCTTCATGGCCTCGTTCAATTTCGACATGTTCCGCAAGTTCGTCATGAGCGATAACTTCAAGGCGACCTACAATCTGCCCGAAGAGACCTATCAGCAGATCGTCGAAGACGATCTGGCGTTGATCGACCTGGGCAATCGTTTGATGCGCCAGGCACTGTTCGGCGAAAAGACGATTCCGGAACAGAGCGGCGCTTGGGAGAAGCGCGTGGAGACCCGCAAAGACGTCTGGGAGGCGCGCGCCAAGGCCGAGGTGGAAGCGCGCAACGCCAAGGTCGACGAACAGATGCGCGACGAGACCTGATCGGACAGCAAATATTCTCCCAAGAAAAACCGCAGCAGTAACGCTGCGTTTTTTTGTTTATGTCGGCCGGCGTATGTGGCTAGTCGGCCGGTACGTCGCCGGCGATAGTGCGACGGCAGCGCCAGATCCGAATGAACGGAATCGCCATCGACAACAACAGCACCAGCATCGCCAGTGGAATCCGGTCGGCTTGAACCAGGAGGATCACAACGACAAAGGCTGCGACCATCGACAGCGCAGAGTCGATCAACGCCTTGCGGATCAATTGTCGTCGAACCTCGTTCGACTCACTGCCGGTGATGAACAGGAACAGGGTCGGCAACAGGAAATGCAGCGGCGCATAGAACGCGACGATAATGATCCAGACGATGATGTCGTCCATAACTTTCCACTTCGATATTGACGACGACAAAGCCTATCGGCAGCGTGAGGTGAGGGAAACCCCTGCCGGCTGCGCGGCAGGGATGTTGCTGCGACTAATTGCTCTCGGTGGTCGTAGCGGTCGACGACGTGGCGGCCGGGCCATAGCGATAACCGTAGTAAGGAACGCCGTAACCCCAAGGGCCATATCCGGAGTAGGGATACCCGTGGTAGCCGCCCCAAGGACCTCCGCCATATCCCCAGGGTCCTGTGTACCCCCACGGTCCGCCGCTGTAGCCCCACGGACCTCCGCCGTAACCCCAAGGCCCACCACCGTAACCCCAGGGCCCGCCACCGTAGTAGCCACCACCGCCGAAGAACTCTTCCATCCAGTAGCGGGGATCCCAAGGATCATAGGGGTTCCAGCCGCCACCCCACCATGCGTGGGCCGATGTAGCTGCCAGTGACAGCAGCCCAGCCAATGCTGTGATTGCCATGCGCTTGTACATAAGACACCTCCCGTCGACGGGCAAAGAGCGGAAACAGCCTCTAGTAATTAATTTACACGCCAACATCACTCCGCCGGGTTGCGTGAAATCAAACTGAATTCAGTGACGAAATCCGTGGCCGTTGTGGCCGGACATGGCCTTACCGTGCGGGCGTGCACCGAGCCGGAAAGGTCGGTGACGCGGGGCGCCTTGGTCGATGGGTAGAAGGCCGACGGCGCATGAGGCGTTCGCCGTGCCAAACAGAGACAAGATCGCTTCGTTCAAACTGCCGGAACGAAAAAGCCCGGCAGATGCCGGGCCGAGGAGGTGGTTATTGGGCCAGGCCCAGCTCGCGCGATGCCTTCCATTGCTCGCGTTGTTTCCTGACAAGGCTGAGCGCGTCCAGATACGGTACCGTGCCGGCACTTTGGATGATCTCGCGTCCGGCCTGCGAGTGCGCGAAATCGATAAAGCGTTTGACCTCGCGGTAGCGTTTGCTCGCCGGGTTGAAGACGATGTACAGAGGGCGGTACAGCACGTATTCACCGGTACGAATCGTGTCGTAGCTCGGCTTTTTGCCCTCCAGCTTCAGCATCTTGACGTTGCGCTTCAAGGCGCTGCTGATGCCGGTCACGCCGACCGCCAGCGGGTTCTTTTCGATTTCGTCTTCCAGCGGGCCGCTCGAGGCAAACTCGTGCGTGGTGACGAAGTCGTGATCGTGGTCGTGAAACACCAGCTCTCGCAACGAGTGGCCGACGCCAGAGATCTTGCTTTTGCGCACCAGCAGCTCGATCGGCTTGTCGGGCCCGCCGAGCTCTTTCCAGTTGGTCAGCTTGCCGTCGTACAGATCGCGCAATTGCTGCAGGCTGATGTCGTTGACCGGGTTGTCCTTATGCGTGATGACGACCAGCGCATCCCAGGCGACCGGGTTCAATTGCGCATCGGACTCTTCCTTGATGCCGGCGATCTTTGGCCGGCAGGCGCCGCCGATATCGGCGGTTCCGTCGTTGATGCTGCGCAGTCCCTTGTTGTCGCCACCGCCCACCAGGGTGATATCGACGTTGTACTTGCGTTTGTACGCAGCGGCGAGTTCCTCCATGAACGCCTTTTTCGCGATACCACAACCGGCCCACAAGAGTGGTTCTTCGTCGGCGGAAACGCTCTGCCCCATGCTGGCCGCGAAAATCAGCGCGGCAGCAGAGATCAACTTCTTCATTGAGAGACCCTCGGAATATCAGGACGAACCGACGCAGGGTGCTCGTCCTTGAGAAAAACGTGCAGGAATTATCGGTGGGTTGCGATGAAACTGAACCTTAAACCCAAAGAAATAACCGGGTTGTTTGAAATGTTGTGCGCCGGTTCAGTTTTGTGCCGACAGAGCTGGATCGGTGGGATTTCAGCAAACCGTGCGGACGACGGCCTGCGAGAGAGGGTAGTGCGGGCCGGTCCAGCCGGCCCGCACTTTGGCTGTTACTGCGCAGCGTAGGTCGATTCGCGCGACTCTTTCCACTGCTCTCGCTGCTTGTGGATCAGCGGCAGGGCGTCGAGATAGGGCACTGCGCCGGCACTACGAATGATGTCGCGGCCAATGCGGGTGTGGGCGAAGTCGATAAAGCGCTTCACCTCGCGGTAACGCTCCTGCGCCGGGTTGAACACGATATACAGTGGCCGGTAGAGCAGGTACTCGCCGGTACGGATGTTGTCGTAGTTCGGATCTTTGCCTTCGAGCTTCAGCAGTTTCACGTTGCGTTTCAAGGCGCTGCTGATGCCGGTGACGCCAATCGCGTTCACGTTCTGTTCGGCAGCCTTTTCCAGCGGACCAGTCGACGGGAACTGGTGCTTGGATACGAATTCGTGGTCGCCATCATGGAACACCAGTTCGCGCAGCGTCAGGCCGACGCCCGAGATCTTACCTTTACGAATCAGCAGATCGATCGGCTTGTCCGGTCCGCCCAGATCTTTCCAGTTGGTGATCTTGCCGTCGTACAGGTCTTTGAGCTGTTGCAGACTGATGTTGTCGACCGGATTGTCCTTGTGCACGATCACAACCAGGGCGTCCCAGGCTACCGGGTTCAACTGCGCCGATGCCTCTTCGGCATTCGCAGGCAGCTTCGGCCGGCAGGCGCCGCCGAGGTGGACTTCTTTGTTGCTGATCCGGCGGATACCCTTGGTGGCGCCGCCGCCTTCCAACACGATCTCTACGCCGTACTTGCGCTTGTACGCCGCCGCCAGCTCACCCATGAACGCCTTCTTGGTGATACCGCAGCCTGCCCAACGCAGTGGTTCTTCTTCAGCGGTCGCAGCCTGGCTCAAGCCTGCTGCGATCAACATTGTCATACCCGTTAATAATTTTCGCATCGTCATCTTCCTCGGTTCTCCAGGAATGCAAACCAGTTGACCTTTTCCCTGGCGAATCCTGGAAGAGTTATCGGTCCACGACACTGAAACTGAAACCTATTCTCAGTAACCGTTTTCTCCAATTTCTTGTGCGACGCAACATGACACTGCTGGCATGCGCGCCCGTTATTGCGTCCATAGGACGCCTACGGAAAGCAGAACGGTCTGATCCTTCAGGGTTTCTTGGGCTTGGTGTCGGCACCGAGCGATATACCGATGGGATTGGTGGTCGAGCGTGCTTTTTGCACTTATATATTTATGGGGATGCACCCTATCGGTTGCTATGAAGTTAGTGCGACAACATAAAAAAATCAACGTCCGTTCAAAAACTTAACATGCTTTAAAAAACCAAATCAGTGCCACCGCGGATGTATTTGCCACTTTCCGGCAGAACGGCGCAGCATCTGAGCGGGCCGGCGAAGGCGTTCCGGCCGTGTATCGATCCGTGTCCTTAGACGGCCAGGATCCGTACACCGGCGTCGGCTGAGGCGCCGGATGGGATTGGCGGGCGGTCTTATCGCAACGAGCATCTGCGCCGGTGATGCTCCGATCCCAGGGGAGGCACAGGATTTCCGCTAGCACTGTCCGTACCTGCGGACATATTACGGATCCGTGACAAAAACGCGCCGAGTTAGTGCCGGCGTTATGCAAAGGCTCGGTTCGAGCGGTTTTGCGCACTGCGCTGGTGCGGTGCGTCAAAACCAGCCGATGACGTCCGTCCCGTATCAATCGGAGGAGAAGCTATGAGTCTCACAATGAAGGTCCTTGTCGGCATGGTCCTGGGGATCGTCGTCGGCCTTGCCATAAACCTGCTCGGATTCAACTCGCCAGGGTCGTTCATCAACGAGTTCGTCGTCGACGGGGTGTTCTATGTCGCCGGCAAGATGTTCGTTAACGCGCTGAAAATGATGGTGGTGCCACTGGTCCTGTTTTCCCTGGTGACCGGGGTATGCGGTATCGGCGACGTGCGACTGCTCGGCCGAATCGGCGGCAAGGCGTTCGTCCTCTACATGCTCACCACGGCGATAGCGATCGCATCTGCATTGGCGATTGCGGGCAGCATCGGTATCGGCCAGGGCATGAATGCGACCACGGCCGCTGAATTCACGGGCAAGGAAGCACCGCCGCTGACCGACACCCTGATCAACATCATTCCGAGTAACCCGATCAACGCGATGTCGGAAGGCGAGATGTTGTCGATCATCTTTTTCGCCATCCTGTTCGGCGTCAGCCTGCTGATGGTCGGCAAGAAGGCGGCGCAGGCGATCGAGTTCATCGAGATCATGAACGAGGTCATGATGAAGATGGTTGGTCTGATCATGGTGCTGGCGCCTTACGCGGTGTTCTGCCTGATTGCCAAGGCGATGGCCGATCTGGGTATGGACCTGTTGCTGCAACTGATCGGATACGTGGCGGTTCTGATCGGCGTGCTGCTGTTCCATCTGTTCGTGACACTACAGGCGGTGTTGAAGCTGTTTTCCGGCTTGAGCCCGGCGATGTTCCTCAACAAGATCCGCAATACGCAGGTGTTCGCGTTCAGTACCTCCAGCTCGAATGCGACCATTCCGGTCACACTGCGAACCGTTACCGAGCGTATGGGTGTGAACAACTCGGTAGCCTCGTTCACCGTACCTTTCGGCGCGACGATCAACATGGACGGGACGGCCATCATGCAGGGTGTGGCGACCGTGTTCATCGCCAATATCTACGGTGTCGAGCTCGGCATGAGCGGCTACCTGACGGTCATCATGATGTCGGTGCTGGCGTCTATCGGTACTGCCGGTGTGCCGGGTGTCGGTCTGATCATGCTGTCGATGGTGTTTGCCCAGGTCGGCCTGCCGATCGAGGGTATCGGCCTGATACTGGGTGTCGACCGACTGCTCGACATGATCCGTACCGCGGTCAACGTTTCCGGCGATGCGGTTGTGTCGACGATCGTTGCCAAGAGTGAGGGCAAGATGGACATCGCCGTGTACAACGATCCGAACGCCGGGGTGGTCTACACCGAAGATGTACACGTCGACGAAGAGGTCGAGCGGGAACTGGCTGGCGTCGTTCAGTCGACGCACGATCGTTGAGCGTCGCTTCGGCGCATAAAAAACCCCGCCGAGCTGGCGGGGTTTCTTGACGCAAACCGAGGTTACGTCTATTTCGCGGCGAGATCTTCGAGCTTCTTCGCCTTGATGATCTGGCCGTCGAGCGCCGCATCGGACGCATTCTTGCCATAGGCCACGCTGATCAGCTGGCTGTAGTACACCACCGGCATGTTGAACTTGGTGTTGAACTTGGCGTTGATGTCGTCCTGGTAGATCTCGACGTTGGCCTGACACAGCGGGCAGGGCGTGACGATCATGTCGGCGCCGTTGTCGTAGGCGGCCTCGATGATGCCTTTGATCATTTCCTGCGACTTGTCGGGCTCAGAGAAAGCCAGCGCGCCGCCGCAGCATTGCACCTTCTTCTCGTAGGTCTTGATCGATTCGCCACCCAGGGCGTCGACCATCTTGTCGAGATACATCGGGTTCTCGAACGACTCGCCGTCGATGCCGAACGGGCGGTTGGTCTGACAGCCGACATAACCGGCGATCTTGATGCCCTCCAGCGATTTCTTCACGCCCGACTGCAGTTGCTCGTAGCCGATGTCCTCGATCAGCACCTCCGCCATGTGGCGGATCGGCTTTTTGTTGGTCATCTTCAGATTGGCTTCGGCCAGTGCGGTGTTGGCTTCCTTGAAGAAATTCTCGTCGTGCGCGAAACGCTCCGAGGCTTCCTTAGTGGCCAACCAGCAGGCGGCGCAGGTGGCAACGATGTCCTGATCGGGGTGTGCTTGTTCCGACAGCGCGATGTTGCGCGCCGACAGGGTCATGCGCGGCAGCACCGATCCACCACCGTAGCCAATCGAGGCCGAGCAGCAGTTCCAATCCGGAATCTCGTTGAGTTTGACGTCCAGCACTTCACACATGGTGTCGATGGAACGCTTCAGGTTCGAAGACGACGCGCCATTCTGCGAGGAGCAGCCGGGGTAGTAGGAGTATTCGTGTTTAGCCATGTAGATGCCCCCTTACTTGTTGGCTTCGAGCTTGGCGGCTTCGATTTCTTCGGCCTTCTTGATCATCTTCTGCAGGCCTGAGACATCCTTGATGCCGTGGCCGCCGAAGAATTCCGCAGCGCTCATGCGCTTGGCCTTCATCATGTTCATGCCCAGCTTCTGGTTGGCCATGGCGTTCTTGATGCCCTGACCGAAGCCGTCTTTGAAGTACAGCGACAGGCCGAGCTTGAGCTCGTTGACGCGGCCCTTCTTCATCATGTTGTTCCAGAAGATCTGCGAGAACTCCGCCGTCGCCTGACCTTTCGGTACCAGGCCCAGCTTTTTCGCATAGGTGGCCAGGCCGTGCATGATGTGGGTGATCGGCAGTTCGCGCGGACAGCGCACGATGCAGTTGTAGCAGCTGGTGCACATCCACATCGAGTCTGATGCCAAGACCTCTTCACGCTTGCCGGCACGGATCATCATGAAGATCTCTTGCGGCGGATGCGCCCAGTGCGGGCCGAGCGGGCAGGAGCCCGAGCACACACCGCACTGCATGCACATCTTCACCCATTCGCCTTCTTCGACGTTCGCTTCAACTTCCTTGAGGAAGCTGTTGCGATACTTTTCGACCATTGCTGTATTCATATCGCTCATATCGAACCTCGCTTAGAACTTGAAGGGGCTCATGCCCACCTTCTCGATGACCTCTTCCATCTCCTTGATCAGGCGCGGGGCGCGCTCGATGTCGGTGATGGCCACTTCGTGTACGACAACACGCTCGGGTTCGAGGTTCAGCGTCTGCAGGGTGTCACCGACCTTCATCATGCGCTCGGCCGCCATGGTCGAACCGCGTACGAAGTGACACTGGTAATCCTTGCCACGCTGGCAACCCATCATGACGATGCCGTCGTAGCCGCTGTTCATCGAGTCGGTGATCCAAGACAGCGAGACCGAACCCAGGCAACGGACGGGAATCACGCGTGCCCAGGCACTGATCTCCTGACCGCTCATCGCGGCCTGATCGAGTGCCGGGTAGGCGTCGTTCTCGCACGCCAGCACCAGGATGCGCGGCTTTTCGTCGAACTCGTCGGGGATGTCGACGTTCTTGATCTGCTGGCCGACGCTGTCGATCGAGTAGTTCTCAAACGAGATAACGCGTACCGGACAGGCACCCATGCAGGTGCCGCAACGCCGGCAGCGCGACTCGTTGAACATCGGATAGCGCTGCTCATCCTCGTTGATCGCGCCGAACGGGCATTCCACGGTGCAGCGTTTGCACTGGGTGCAACCCTCTTTGCGGAACTTGGGATACGACAGGTCGCCGACGCGCGGATGTGCGGCTGAACCCTGGCCTGCGTTGACCGCGGCCTGGATCGCTTTCATCGCGGCGCCGGTGGCGTCGTCCTGCGCCTGCTTGATGTCCATCGGTCGACGCACCGGACCGGCGGCGTAGATACCGCTGCGGCGCGTCTCGTACGGGAAGCAGATGAAGTGCGAATCGGTAAAGCCGTTGACCAGGTGCGGCAGGTCGGTGCCCTGTCGATAATCCAGGTTGAGGATCGATTCGATCGACACCGAGGCCTCGGCGACCTGCTTCTCGACCTCTGCCAGCTTCTTGTCGCGTTCTTCGTAGGGTAACTGCTCGAGTGCGTCGGTCACCGCGTACGGGTTCGGGCCGGAGTTCGGCACCATGCCCAGGTCGAGCACCACCAGGTCGGCGTCGAGCTTGACGTCTTCGTTGAGGATCAGGTCCTTGAAGTTCACCGTCGCACCGCTACCGGAGCTGGTCACTTCGCTGACCTTGCCTTTCGAGAAGATCACCATCTGCTGCTGACCGGAGCGGTAGAAATCCTCACCGGCGGCACCCGGGGTGCGCAGGTTGTCGAACAGGATGGTGGTGTCGCAGTCTTTGCCGTTCTGGTCTTTGAAGTACAGCGCCTGCTTGATCGAGATGAGGTCGCCGATGCCCGAGTGATAGGGAAGGTGGCCTTCCTCTTTCGATGCCTGGCCCGCGTTCTGAACGAACACCACCGACTTGACCTCTTTGCCGTCCGACGGACGCTTGATCGGGCCGTCACCGGCTTCGTTCGCCAGGGCTTCGAGCTCGACATTGGTCACGACATCGGCGTTGCTCGAACCGAGATAGGCGAGAGCGGAGGGATCGAATGCCTTCCAGCCCGAGGCCTGTACGATGGCGCCGAAGTTCTCGGTCGCGGTCGATCCGGACTCGGTGGTGATGTCGGCCGAGAAGCGGCCCGGTGCGCCCGAGGTCTTGGTGACCGTGCTGTTGAGGTGCACGGTGATCTTGTCGCTGGCCTCGACCGCAGCAATCATCTCGCCGACGTTGTTGTCGATCGGCAGGGGCAGGTCGACGTTGGTGCCGTTGGACACGCCGGCAGCGGCTGCGCGATAGGGGATGCGTTTGTGCCACTTGGCGGCCCAGCCGCCCAGCGCGCCGGTTTTTTCGACCAGGTGCACCTTGAAGCCGGCAGCCGCGGTTTCGAGCGCGGCCGTCATGCCGGTGACGCCGCCACCGACCACCAGGATGTTCTTGTTCAGTTCCTGCTCGCCCGACGGGGTTGGCTTGGTCATGAACTTGACCTCGGCGCAGGCCATGCGGATGTAGTCGTCCGCCATCTCCTGCGTGGTCTCGCGCGCCTCGTCGGTGTCCGGACGCGACCAGATCACGCCTTCGCGCAGGTTGGCGCGCGACATCGCGACATCCGGGAAGCTGAAGGCCTCGACCTTGGCGCGGCGAGAACAGGCGGCGATCATGATGTGGGTGGCACCGTCGTTATCGATCGCGTCGCGGATCAGCTGCACGCCTTCCTTGTTGCACAGCATCTCGTGCTGCACGCACGACTGCATCTTGCCGTCGCGGGTCGCGGTCATTTCCAGTTGGCCGGCATCCAGGCGATCGCCGATGCCGCAGCCGGTGCAGACAAAGCCTGCAAATTTCTTATCGTCTGCCATGTCTTATGCCTCCGCTCCTGCTACGCGGTTGACCACCTGAATCGCCTTCAGCGCGGCACCGGTTGCATGCTGTACTGCCCGGTTTACATCCAGCGCGTCGGATGCCGAACCGGCTGCGAATACGCCGCCGTTGGCGGCATCGGGCTCGATGAAGCCCTCGCGGTTGATCACGATGTCGACCGGGAAGTCGCCCTGCGCCACGGACGGCTCCATGCCGGTCGCCAGCACGACCAGGTCATGCGTGTTCTCGTAGCGGTTGTAGCCTTCGGTATCGACGCCGCGACAGATCGGATTGCCGTCTTTGTCGGTGATGATGTTGGCGACCTTCGACTTGGTGAAGGTGACGTTGTCCATCGCCTGCACGGTGGCGTAGAAGTCTTCGAAGCGATCGATCGCACGGATGTCGATGTAGTAGATCGTGACCTTGGCGTCTTCGTAGGCGTCGACCACATAGTGGGTCTGCTTCAGCGACGCCATGCAGCAGATGCGCGAGCAGTGGTACAGGTGGTTGCGGTCACGCGAGCCGGCACATTGGATAAAGGCGACGTTTTTCGCCTCTTTGCCATCCTTGCGCACGATCTTGCCGCCGGTCGGGCCCTTCGGGTCCGCCATGCGTTCGAATTCGACGTTGGTGATGACGTTGTCGAAACGGTCGTAGCCATACGGCTGAATCTTGGCTGCATCGTACGGCTTCCAGCCGGTTGCCCAGATCACGGCGCCCGCCGGGAACTTGATCTCCGATTCCTGCATGTCGAGGTCGATCGCGTTGTATTTGCAGGCATCCTTGGCCTTCTGACCGTCGTCGGTGCCGACGATGCGCGGATCGAGCACGTACTGCATCGGGTGCGCCATCACGTGCGGCAGGTAGGCGCCCTTGCGCTTCGACATGCCGTAGTTGTACTCGTCGTCGAACTCGGCCTCGACCGCCTTGGCGCAGTCGCCGCAGCCGGTGCAGTTGTCGTTGACGTAGCGCGGAGACAGCTTGACCGTCGCCGTGTAGTTGCCGGCTTCACCCTCGATGTTGGTCACTTCGGCCATCGTCAGGATGGTCAGGTTGGGGTTCATCTTGGCCCGACGCTGGTTGATCTCCAGCCCGCAGGTGGGGTGGCACAGCTTGGGGAAGTACTTGTACAACTGGCTGACGCGGCCGCCGAGGTAGGGGCGTTGTTCAACCAGCACGACCTTTTTCCCGGTCTCGGCGGCCTCGAGTGCGGCAGTCATGCCACTGATGCCGCCACCGACGACCAGGATGGTCTCGTTGGTAGCTACGACTTCCGTCATGGATAGTCCTCCGTCGCGGATAGTGATGAATCTTTTTTCGTCCGACCTCGGCAATATGGCGCGATCGGCAGTGGGCTCACGGGCCCGGAATTCTCTCTGTCTCAGCCCTGCGCGGTTGCGCGCAAAGGGGGCGATTTCAGCGACCGCCAACGATACTCCCGTTGGCAGCCCATCGCTATGCGCCAACAATCGAATTTTCCGATGCACTAATAGATGAAGCGTATATATCTAAGGTGTGGGTAATAAAACGCAGCAAAACAGTCGGTTATGGCGCGGTTCGCCGGCAACCCGTCATGCCGTGCGGTTGCCTCGCCGTGCATCGCTGGTTAGCCTTGCGCAGCCTTCGCTACCTCGCGGCCTAACCAAGGGAAACCGTTGTGACCGACGTCGCCAAGATCCTCAAACCCGAAGAGAACTTCATCACCGAAGAGCCGTACTACCAGCCGGTCGGCGACGAAATCGCGGTGTTCGAGGCGGCCTATGCCAACCATCTACCGGTTCTGCTCAAGGGTCCGACCGGTTGCGGCAAGACCCGTTTCATGGAGCACATGGCGTGGCGGCTCAAGCGGCCGCTGGTCACCGTGTCCTGCCACGACGATCTGACCGCGTCCGATCTGGTCGGTCGCTTCCTGGTCAAGAACAACGAAACCACCTGGGTCGACGGGCCGTTGGCGCGTGCCGTGCGCACCGGCGCGATCTGTTATCTCGACGAGGTCGTCGAGGCGCGCAAGGACACGACCGTGGTGATCCATCCGCTGGCCGACGACCGGCGGGTGCTGCCGATGGAAAAGCTCGGCGAGTTGGTCGAGGCAGCCGACGGTTTCTGCCTGGCGATGTCGTATAACCCCGGCTATCAATCGGTGCTCAAGGATCTCAAGCAATCGACGCGGCAACGTTTCGTTGCGCTCGAGTTCGATTATCCCGCCGTCGCGTTGGAGCAACAGATCGTCGAGCGTGAGGCAGGCATCGATGCCGAACAGGCCGCCCGGCTGGTCAAGTTTGCGCATATGACGCGCAATCTCAAAGGACAGGGGCTGGACGAGGGGGCCTCGACCCGGCTACTGGTACATGCCGCCAAGCTGATCGTCAGCGGCGTCGATCCGGTGGTCGCCTGTCGCGCCTCGATCGCCCAGGCACTGACCGATGATCGCGACATGTTGGTCGCGGTCAACGAACTGTCTGCGTCGCTGTTTTAGTCCGCCCTTAAAGCCGCATTTTAGGAAGCGATTTCGTCAGGGGCGCCGCGAGATTCCCCAATCGCGGCGCGCAGTGCTGTTTCAGTCACATCTAATTAAAGGCGTGCTCAAGCCCGGTCGATACGGTGGCATGCCGCAAGATTCCAAATTCCAGCTTTCCCGCGCGTTCGCTGTCCGCCAGCGGTCGGGCGGTTTTACGTTGATCGAGGTGATGATCGGTGTCGCCATTCTGTCGATCCTGGCCGCGATCGCGATCCCTTACTACAACGGCTATATCGCCGAAGGTCGCATCGCAACCGCGATCAAGGATATCCGCCAGATCGAGCTGATTCTGAACGATCGCTTTCTCGACAACGATCCGCCGGCGACGCTCGCGGCGGTCGGGATCAACATGCGCGATCCCTGGGGCAATCCTTATCAATATCTGTGGTTGCGCAACAACCCGGCACCGGGCATAAACGGTTCGCGTCGGCGCGACAAGTCGGCCAACCCGGTCAACTCGGACTACGACCTCTACAGCATGGGGCCGGACGGCGTGACCACCGCGCAGTTCACCGGGAAGAATGCACGCGACGATATCGTGCGCGCGAACGACGGTGACTTCATCGGGGTGGCCGCCGATCACTGATCGGCGGGGTCGTCATGAAAGCCCTGACCCAATGGAAATCCAGTGTCGCCCGCCGCTTCGATACCGCGTTCGTCGGCGCAGCCGCCATTCCGTTGATACTGCTGGCTGCGGTGGCCTATTACCTGGTCGCCGACAAACTGCAGGAGCGTGCCCTGGACGATGCGCACTACCTGGCCAAAGACCTCGGCATGGCGGTGTTCGACCGGCTCAAGTTCGTCAATGACGAGTTGCTGATCCTATCGCGCCACGTCGATGCGACCAGCAACTACCGCGGCATGCTGCACGGTCTGGATCTTCAAGAGCGAACCCACGGTCTGCTGCATATCTCGCACGACGAAAAACTCTCCGGCAACGTCCATCTCAGCGATCGCGAGCGGTCCACCCTGCTGCGCCAGGTGGGCAGGTTCAGCGACGACAAGCCGTTGTTGATCACCTTGGGAGAACCGGCAAACCGGCGGTTGTTCATGTTGCTGCCGCAGGTGGGTGGGCAGCAGGATGCGCGGTGGTTCGGTGCCGAGTTGGATACCACCTATCTTTGGGATACCAGCGGCATCGCCGCGCGCCCAGATTACGTCTGCATCCTTGATAACGAGGCCAGCCCGGTGTTCTGCAATGCACCGGACATCGGCGGTTGGGTCGAAAACAGTCGCGATCACGTCAGTGAGCGGCGGCGCCCGGCGGCGATCAGCGACGCCGACGGCGAAACCTTCCTCACCGCCGCATGGACCTTGTTTCTCAAGCCGCACTACCAGTTCGAACGCTGGACCGTGCTGGTGGGTATCCCGCGCTCGATGGCACTGTCGTCGATCGCGAACTTCGATCGCGTGTTCGCCGGCATCGGTGCAATCGGCGTACTGCTGGCGTTGGGTATGGGGCGACGGTTGATCCGCAGCAACCTCAAACCGCTGAAGTCGCTAAGCGCCGCTACCGACAAGCTCGCGGAGGGCAACTTCCGCTATCGCGTCAGCCTGGACTCAGGCGACGAGTTCGAGCGACTGGGCGATGCCTTCAACGACATGGCGGCGCAGATAGGTCAGCAGTTCGACGAGTTGCAGGCCTTGGCCTCCTTCGATCGCGCGTTGCAGAGCGCACAGTCGATCGAAGGCGCAATGCGCGCCGGTCAGCAGACGATCGATGCCTTGATCGGCCCGGGGCGCGTTGCGTTGCTGTGTCATGAACGCTGGTCGGGCGCGGGCATCTTATGGTGCCTGCCGTTTTCCCCGGCGGATGTGCACGAGCTGGCGCTGGCCCACGGGCAGGAGCTGGTTGCCAATGTGCGATCGGGTGATGCCGGCGAGATGGTGCAGGCGTGCCCCTATCTGCAGCACCTCGGCATGCAGTCGTCGGACGATGTGCGGCAGTTCCCGATGCTCGGCAACGAACACGTCGCCGCCGAGATCGTACTGCGCAATGTGCAGCCCGGCGACGAAGAGGCGACCAACCGAATCGTCGATGTGCTCGGCATCGCGCTCGACAACCTGGTGCTCGAGCGACGCCTGTTTTTCCAGGCCAACCACGATTGGCTGAGCAAGCTACCCAACCGCGCGCGCATGCGCGACCTGTTCAACGGTGCGGTGGCGGATTCCAGCGGCAACGGCAGCGTGATCGGCATGTTGCTGATCGATCTCGATCGTTTCAAGCAGGTTAACGATTCGCTGGGGCATGGCGTCGGTGATCGCTTGCTGGCCTTGATCGGTGATCGGCTGCGTAGTGTGTTGCCGCCCGAACTGGTTCTCAGTCGATTCGCCGGAGACGAGTTCGTTGCCATGCTGCCGCATGCCGATAGCCGCGAAGTGGTGTCCGAGCTCAACGCGATTGCCGACCAGATCAACAGCGAGCTCGACAAGCCTTTCGGGCTCGGCCTGCGTGATGTGCGTATGACCGCGACCATGGGCGCCGCGGTTTATCCTTACGATGGCGGCAGCTTCGAGTCGATGCTGCAGAGTCTCAATGCCGCAGCGTATGCCGCCAAAAGCTCACGCCGTGGCAGCATGCTGTTTTTCTCCAGCGGGATGCGTGACAGCCTGGTCGGGCGCATGGACCTTGAACAGGCACTGAAAGGCGCCGTGCCGAACAACGAGCTGGTGCTGCACTATCAGCCGGTGATGGACGCACGCACTCGCCGGGTGCGCAGCGCCGAGGCGTTGATGCGCTGGGAGCGACCGGGCGTGGGTCTGGTCTTCCCCGGCGGCTTCATCGATGTTGCCGAAGACAGTGGCCTGATCGCCGATATGGGCAACTGGGCGTTACACACCGTGTGTCGTCAGATGCAGGCATGGATCGATGCCGGCTACGCGATCGAAAGCGTGGCGGTCAATGTGTCGAGTATCCAGTTGTCGAACGATGAGTTCGTCGGCCAGGTGCAGCGCGCGCTGGATGAGTCCGGGCTACGGCCGCAGGCACTCACCCTCGAGGTCACGGAGACGGCGTTGATCGGCCAATTCGAAGAGGCCGTCGAACGTTTGAAACGGATTCGCAGCCTCGGCGTGCGCATCATGATCGACGACTTCGGGACCGGCTACGCGTCGCTGAAATACCTCAAGATGCTGCCGATCGACGGGGTGAAGATCGACCGTCTGTTCGTCAAGGATCTGCCGGACAGCGCGGCCGACGAAGCGATCGTCGCCGCGGTGGTCAGCCTCGCGCAGTCATCCGGTTTCAAGCTGGTTGCCGAGGGGATTGAAACCGAAGCGCAGGCGCATTATCTGCGTGATGCCGGGGTGCCCTATCTGCAAGGCTTCCTGTTCGACAAGGGGCTTGCGGCCGACGACATCGAACGGCGATTGCGCAAGGACCTGCTGGAAAAAGAAAATAATGTCACCAGTGTCAGCATGGGCTGAGAAGCCGGTGCCTTGGCAGGCGATAGTGTGATGTACGACCGTGGCTTAGGGAAGGAAAGACAGGGTTGCGCGATCAGGTTACGCTATTATCGACAAAATTATTCATGCGAGAACGACGATAAGATGGTTTTCCACAAGGGGCATACTTGCAGGCAGCACGCGGGCTTCACGCTGATCGAGGTGATGCTTGCGCTGGCGATTCTCGCCATTATTGCGGCGTTGGCGATTCCGGCCTACCAGGGTTACATACTCGAGGGTCGCATCGGCACGGCGGTCAAAGACATTCGCCAAGCCGAATTGATCCTCAACGACCTGGCGGATGATGGCCAGCTGGGTTCGCTCGATGCCAACAACACGGCGGTGCGCGGCGTGTATCTGCGTGACAGCATCGTCGTGTTGGATGACCCTAGCACCGCACCAGCCGGCGCGCAGCCCTGGCTCGATCCGTGGGGGCGCATTTACCGTTATCAGCGTCCGGCGACGCGCACCGATAGCAGCGGTGCGGTGTCGAACAACAGCGTCAATCCGCAAGGCTACGATCTGTTCAGTGATGGCCCGGACGCTTCCGATACCGCCGATGATGTGATGCGTGCCTGCAACGGCGGGTTTGTCGGAACTGCCGGCGGCCACAGCTGCTGATCTCGACCACTTGAAATCCCGGCCGCGTCCGCTCGCGACGCGGCTGTTTGCCCGCTTCTACGACACCCAGCCTGCATTGCTGCCTCAGCTGAATAGCTCCGGTTGGCTTGCCGGTGGCTGATGCGTTCTTAACAAGCGCGCTTGCGGAAAATCCGTGAGACGTGGCGCCATTTTCTTCGAATCCCTGCGATCTCTGGCTGACAGTGGCTTGCTTATCGCTTAGGCGAAAGCGGCGGCTATCACCTTGGCTCGAGGTTGCGCCGTCACGCGGTTCACCCATGCAATAAACGGTGTCTCGCAAGCGACAGAATCTGTTGCGGCTTCCGAAATCTCAAAAATGCGCTATGGTATGGGGGCTTACGGCGTTTTTATTATTATTAAGACAAACTAATGCGCGTAACCTTCCTTTTTGTCGTCTCGTTTGCCGTTATGTCGTCTGCCGCATGGGCGGGCAGCGCCAGCATCGCGTTGCCGATCGCTGCCGGGACGGTATCCGAGGCGGAATTCTGGCCGGGCGATGACGAAAAGCCCGCCCTGCTGATCCAGCATGGATTCCTGCAAACGCATCATTTCTCGACCGTACGCCGGCTGGCCGAGGCCCTGGCGGACGAAGGGTTCACGGTGTTGACGCCATCGCTGTCGCTTGGCTTGAACCGGCGTCGTCAGAGCCTTGCCTGTGAGGCCGTACATACCCATTCGCTGGCAACCGACATCGACGAACTGCGGGTGTGGACCCAATGGCTGATCGATCGCACCGGCAAGTCGCCGGTGGTGATCGGACACAGCACCGGCGGGGTACACCTGGCGGCAATGATCGATACCTATCGCGACCTGAGTATTGCCAGGGCAGTGCTGATCAGTCTGGCTTACTTCGGTGAGGAGCAGTCCACCGAGCGCCTGGTCACGATGCGTGACCAAGCGGTACGCGATATCCAGAGCGGCGAAGAGCAGGTTCGCGCTTACTCCTTGAGCTTCTGCGACGAATACGTGACCGACGCGACCAACCTGCTTTCCTACCTCGAATGGGACAGGTCGCGGGTCGAAGCAGCGGTCAGAGATGCCTTCGTGCCGGTCGCCATCATCTACGGTGACAAAGACGACCGCGTCGACCACGAATGGCTGGAAACTCTCGCCTCGCTTGGCGTAACGGTCAGGTCGGTCGCCGGGGCCAATCATTTCTTCGATCTGTCGCATGAGTTCGACCTGTTCGATGAAGTCCTTGCCGTGCTCGAAGAGGTGCGCCATGGATAGCGGACAGCGCGCTCTGCCGATCAGCTTCTACGCCATCGTCATGATGGTGCTGGTGGTGCTGGCCTTCGTGACCTACGCCGCCTTCACCTACGGTGAATTCCAGCGGGTACGCGACGACATGGACGCCAGCAACAAGGCGGCGGCGAGCGAAGAAATCGCCGTGATCATGGATTTCCTGTTGCGTGATGCCGAAGGTGCCGCAGCGCGCTTCGCGCATTGGGAGGAAGTGGCGCAACAGATCCGCACGCCGCGGTTCTACCCGTACTGGCGCAGTCGGCGCATGTTGAGCGCGCACGTGCTTCCGGACTACGTGGTAGGTGCCGAGATCTACGACATCGATGGCAAGGCGTTGGCAAAACTCGACCGTCCGGCCCTGCCGGCGCAGACCGGTATCCCACCGCCGCCGTCGTATGTGGATTTCTCGGGGGCCGAGCCGACGCTGTTGATCTTTCACAGCGTAACCACACGCGACGCCAACGATCGTGAGCAACTCGTCGGCTACGTCGGCCTGCGCGTGACCTTCCTGCATCAACTGCGTGAGAATCACGCCTACCGTTACGTCAACGCCCCGAGCATCCGTTTCGTGCGCGGTGGCAACTCGACCTTGACCTGGCCCGAGCTGCAGTCGATCGTCGAATTCGAGCTGCGCGACAACCCGATGAGCGAAGCCGTATCGGGTCTGCTGTCGGGGGCCATCGTCAACCTCAGTGTGATCCTCGGACTGTTCGCCCTGACCCTGTTTCCCGTATTGGTGTTCTTGATTGTCCGCCCGCTGCGGGCGATCTCCGGCCACATCGACAAGCTCAAGGTCAGCCCGGGCGGCCTGATGCTCGAGGAACTCGGTGGGGTGTTGCCGATCGCCGAGACCGAAAAGATCCGCGAATCGCTGAACGACTACCAGAGCCGCCTGACCGACGTGCATTCGAGCCTGGAAGAGAAGAGCCTCGAACTCTGGACCCTGGCGCATCACGATGCCTTGACCGGCGCGAAAAACCGACGCGCCTTCGACGAGTACATGGCGAACCTTCCGGCGATACTGCGCGACCGCGACAGCAGCGTGTGTTTCGCGCTGTTCGACGTCAACCATTTCAAAGCGCTGAACGACACCTATGGTCACAGCGTCGGCGACCAGGTGCTCAAGGTCATCGCCGGTCGCATCAGCGCGGTGTTGCGCCGCGACGAGGAGCTGTTCCGTATCGGCGGTGACGAGTTCGCCATGGTGCTGGTCGATTGCGACGAGGCATCCGCACTGAAGATCGCCGAGCGCTGCCACGAAAAGATCGTCGGCTACGATTTCAGCCGCCTCGGCATCCGTGAACCGCTACGAATGAGCGCCGGCCTGGCGATTGCGCGCGCCGACGATCTCGATGACCTGCAGACATTGCAGTGGAAGGCCGACGTCGCCATGTATCGCGCCAAGCGACCGGGCAACACCAACGTGGTGATGTTCGACGAAGCCATGGCGAGCAATGCCGAAGGGCTGTTCTCGAGCTGGGTCAATACGGCTGTTTATGATGCGGTCATCTATGGCACCGGTCTGGTGATGCACTATCAGCCGATCGTCGATCTGGCGAGCGGCGAGGTGTGTCATTACGAGGCGTTGATCCGCATTCGCCAGGATGGCGAACTGATTCAGCCCTCCAACATCTTCCAGGTTATCGAGGCCCGCCGGCTGGAGGTCGAACTCGATCGCGCCGTGTTGCGCTGCGTGCTCGAAGACCTGCGCGAAGGCAAGCTGCCGCCCGGTACCGGGGTATCGATCAACCTCTCCGGTCCGTCGGTGGTGCACGATCAGCTGTGCGAATGGTTGCGTGGCTTCAAGCCCTACCTGAAAGACTACAAGCTGATGATCGAGGTGACCGAGACCGCGCTGATCACACAGATCGGCCTGGCCAACGAAAACCTGTCGAAGCTCAGACAGGGCGGCTTCGCCATCGCGCTGGACGATTTCGGTAGCGGTTATTCGTCGGTGCGCTACCTGGCCAGCATGCCGGTCGATATCGTCAAGTTCGATATCAGTCTTGTGCACGGCCTGACCAACGACAGCCAACGCAATCTCGTTACCCACCTGGCGCAGATGATCATCGACTCGGGGCATCTGCTGGTTGCCGAGGGTATTGAAGATATGCCGACACTGGAGGCGGCCCGGCTGGCTGGTTTCCAGCGCGGTCAGGGCCTGTTGTTCGGTCAGCCGGCTGCCAAGCCGCGCCCCGATCGCGTGTCGTTCGACAACGTCACGGCCTTTCCAGGCGGCCGGCGCGCATAGCGGCCCACCGTCGCACTTAGCGCGGCATTCTCGATCGGCGCGACGCTATTCCGCCGAAAACCCGCGGTTGACCCTGTCGGGCGCCTTCTTTAGCGTGCTGATGCGCACCGCATCTGGCGGTTCGGGATTCGCCTAGCTGAAAAGGTCAACTTGTGAGTCGACAGCCGCTGGATGCCAGTTCTCTGATTACGCATCTCGACGAATACCTCGAGGTCGAATTCACCTTCATCCATACCGAAGAACTGGCCGCCGTGCTGGCCGCTATGCCGCGCGATCGCCAGGACTTCATTCTCGAATGGACGCGGCGCGCGGCCGCCACCAATACCGAGCTGGCCTTTCAGTTTGCCAATCGCGCCAAAGAGGCCTTGAACGAAGTCGAAGCCGACGCGGTGGCGTCCTGGTGTCTGCATGCCATGGACAGCTACGACAAGGCCGGCCTGCAGGCCGCGATGACCGTCATACGCGATCTCGATGCCTTTCTCGCCGTCGGCCACCAGCGCGCGGCCGGTTCGTTATTCGAAGAAGCGGTGCCGGTGCTGTTGCCGTTCGTCCAGGGGCTCGAAGGTCGTCGCCTGAAGATCGAGCCGGGGGAGTTCGCCTGGACCGACGGCGAGGTCTTGTACCTGCCCGAGATTGTCGCCCGTCTCGACAACCAGGCGGACAACTTCCAATTGTTCAAGGCGACGGTCGCCCATCTGTGGGCGCAGACGCGTTACGGCACGCTGAATGTCGACCTGGTGACCTTCTGCGACGGGCACCCTGAGCCGGAACGCGTACTGGCGCTGTTTCATGCGCTGGAAACCCATCGCCTGGACGCACGCATCGCCGCGGAACTGCCCGGTCTGTATCGCAGGATGCGCGCCTTGAGTGAGCAACTCGGTGACGAACCGATGCCGGATGCATGGCAGCCGGCGCTCGACGACCTGGCGCGTCAGCAGGCGACCGTCGATGACACACTCCGCTGGGTCGGCATCTGTGCAGAGAATGATGCGCTGGTGTCACGCTGTTACCAGGGGCGTTTGAATCCGGCCGCGGCATGGGCGGCGCGCCTGCGGCGTATCGAGCGCGACAAGGCGCGCTTGCGTGAAAGCCTGCGTGTGATCGCCAATGAATTGATCGAAGGCCGTCAGGATCACGCGCCCCCGGAGTCGTTCGATGTCGAACTGCCGGACCCGGATGCACCGAACCCGTCGCTGCAGGTGGAGGTCACGCTGTCTCAGCAGCCCTTGCCGATACCGGACAAGGTGCGCGATCAGTTGGTATCGATACTGCTCGATCTGGGTGAGATCCCGCCCGAGTTTCTGACGCCTGCCGGCGAAGGCGAATACGACCCGGGCCTGTTCGACGATGCCGGACCGAACCCGGAGGACGTCTGGGGAGGCACCTACCACGAAGAAGGGGCCTACCTTTACAACGAATGGGATATCGCCCGCCAGGCGCACAAAAAGAACTGGTGCGTGTTGCGTGAGATCGATGTGGCGCCGGGTGATCCGGGTTTCTATCACGCCACGATGGGCAAATATGCCGGCTATATCCACTCCTTGCGCCGTACCTTCGAGATCCTGCGCGGCGAAGACAAGGTGCTGAAACGTCAGACCGATGGCGAGGATATCGATATTGATGCGCTGGTCGAGGCGTGGAGCGATGTCCATTCGGGGCTGGAGATGAGCGATCGCCTGTTCACCCGGATGCACAAGGAAGAGCGCAACATCGCGGTGATGTTCATGGTCGATATGTCGGGTTCGACCCGCGGCTGGATCAACGAGGCCGAACGCGAGGCGCTGATTCTGCTCGCCGAGGCGTTGAATACACTCGGCGACCGCTATGCCATCTACGGCTTTTCGGGGTGGACGCGCAAACGCTGCGAGGCGTTCAAGGTCAAGGACTTCGACGACCCGTGGGACGAGAACGTGATCGGTCGGGTGTGCGGTATCGAGCCGAAGGACTACACGCGTATGGGCGCGCCCATCAGGCACCTGGTCAGCAAGCTCAAGCAGGTCGAGGCACGGACCAAACTGCTGGTCACGCTGTCCGACGGCAAACCGGACGACTACGATCTCGAGTACCGCGGAGAATACGGCATCGAAGACACGCGTCAGGCCTTGTTCGAGGCACGCCGCGACGGCGTCCACGCCTATTGCATCACCATCGATCGCGAGGGCCAGGACTATCTGCCGCATATGTACGGCGCGGCCAACTACACGGTGCTCGACGATGTCGCCAAGCTACCGACCAAGGTTTCCGACATCTACCGCAAAATAACCACCTGATGCATTGCATTCATGCGCGCGCCTTGGCAACCTTTTGCGACGCCGCGCTACGGCCGGCTACGCTTCCATTCGCCCAACGTTGGCAGGTCTGTCGGAATCCATCGGGCGAACTCAATATAAACCACGCAGGGGGACTTGGATGAAATCACACACATGGCTGCTGATGGGCGTCATGCTCGCAGGCGGTGTCCACGCAGTACCTCAATATGGCCCGGGGCCGGCGCCGATGCCCTATGGCCCGAACCCATACGGTATGCCCGTTCCGCAGATGAATAATCCGGCAGTCGCGCTACGTGCGGGTATCGACAAACTGCTCGGTTTTCTCGACAGCCAGGACAGCGTGTCACCGGAGGACCTCGCCGATTTTCTCAACAGCGAAATAGCGCCGTTTTTCGATTTCGAGTACATGGCCAGTGCGGCCGGCGGCCGGATCTACGAGCAGATGTCGCCGATCGAGCAACAAGAGATGGCGGAAGACATCAAGCGAACTTTCCTGACCAAGATGACCGAAAAGCTTGCCTCGTACGACAATCAGCAGGTGCAGTTTCTACGGCCGCGCAGCGAGAACGACGGGCAGACGGCGGTTGTCGGTGTCGCTATTCTGAATCCGGGCAACTATCCGGCGCGTCTGGATTTTCGTCTGTACCGCGGTGAACAGGGCTGGAAGGTGTACGACGTAGCGGCCAATGGTCACAGCGCCATCGTGCACTACCGGCGGCAGATGATGCGCCAGATGCGTGCCCAGCAGATGCAGCAGATGCAGCGAATGCGCCAAATGGCGCCGCAGATGGGGCCGGGTGGTCCCGGCGGATATGGGCCCTACGGTCCGCAGCCGATGCGCTGATTGAAAAAAGAACCGGGCATTGCCCGGTTTTTTTATGGCGAGTGTTGTACGCGTTTCGACTATGCGCAACGCAATGCCTCGATGGTTTCCAGCATTGGCTCAACATGCAGGTAGTCGATCGGCACCGGCCAATGGGTTGATCCGACCGTCAGGCGAAGGCTCGGAAAGCTGTCGGCGCCCATGCCGTGTGCTTCGCTGATCTCACGCTGCAGCTGCGCATCGGTTGTCGCGTCGACGAGTCGTTCGGCGAAGCGATGTCGGTCCAGGCCGAGGCGAACGGCGAGGGCGATCAGGGTTTCTTCGTCGGACGGGTTCATGGCTTCCAGGTAGTAGGCCCGTTGGATCGCATCGATCATTGCGGCTTCCTTGTCGGCATCGAGCTCACGTGCGGCGATCACAGCCCGGCAGGCCGGCCAGGTGCTGCGTCGTGGGCGGCAGTTGCGCCAGAAATCGAAGTTGAACCGGGTGCCCGGTATGCGTTGCTGGATGCGCTTCCAGGTCGCTTGCAGATAGCGTTGCATATCGTCACTCATCGGGTCGTCGCTGTCCGGTGCCAGGCCGCCCAGCAGGCGGCGCACCGCAACGCCTTGCGGCAACTGGTGGCAAAGATTGTCGAACAGCGGCCGAAAACCCCAACACCAACTGCACATCGGGTCGTGCACATAGATCAGGTTGTGGGTCGTATTGTCACTCATGTGTGCGCTGGCCTCATTTGAACTTCACTCCCCGAAGCAGCTCCAATAAGCTCGGATATCACTAAATAAAGATGATGGTTGCCGATGTCTCAAGAGGATGAAAACACAGGAACCACGCGCGCAGGGCGCCATATGCTGTTGCTGGCGTGGGCCGGCGGTATCGCGCTGCTGACCTTCCTGTTCAACGATGCGCTGAACCTGAAGTTCAATCCGAACAGTCAGCCGCAGATCCAGGTTGCGCAGGACGGCACCCGTGAAGTCGTTCTCGAGCGCAATGCACAGGGGCACTATGTGACCAGTGGAACCATCAATGGCCAGGCTGTCGTGTTCCTGGTCGATACCGGGGCTACCGACGTGGCGGTTCCCGAAGATATCGCCAACCGGCTCGGATTGGAAAGGCTTGGCAGTGGTGTCAGTCAGACGGCCAATGGCGCGGTGGCTGTATGGCACACCCTGCTCGACGAGGTCAGTGTCGGCAATATTCAGCGCCGTCGAATCAAGGCGTCGATCATCCCGTCGATGGGGGAAGGCGGCGCCGTGTTGCTCGGCATGAGCTTTTTGAAACCCCTGGAATTCAGCCAGAGTGGCGGGCAGTTGATTCTGCGCCAGTTGCCCGCGGGCTGACAGGCGGCAGTCTTTCGCACAATAAAAAAGCGCCGCAATAGCGGCGCTCTTTCGCAGAATATGTCTGCCCGACGATCAGCCGATGGTGTCTTTCAGCGCTTTCAGCGCCGATACACGTACGACAGTCGATGCCGGCTTGGCAGCGATTTTCATCGGTTCACCCGTTGCAGGGTTGCGGCCCATACGCGCTTTGCGGGCCGGTTTCTTGACGCGACGAATCTTCACGCCCGTGTCGGGGATGGTGAATTCGCCGGAACCACGCTTTTTCATGTGGCCTTCGATCATCTCGCCAAGCGCCGTGAAGACGGCAACAACGTCCTTCTTCGGGAGTTCGGTCGATTCGGAGATCGCGGTGATGATTTGCGTTTTGGTTTGTTTGGTGGAAATGGCTTTTACTGCAGGTGCAGCAGCCGCTTTTTTAGCCGCAGCCTTTTTTGCGGCTTTTTTCTTTACTGCCATGTAGGACTCCTACTCAGGATTGGTGTGGAACCGCAGAAAACATAGCATATAACTGCAAACTGCAATACACAGAAATGCCTTGTTTAACGCTGTGAATCGCAAAAAAATAGCGGAACTGCAGTTTGTCTGCCGTTCTTCAATCAACGGAGGTGCGTTGTGTTTGCTCGAACCTGTCTTGCTCTGTTGTTCGTAACGCTTGTTCCCGGTGTTGCACAAGCTCTCGAACTCGCCGGTGTCGACGTGCCGCAGACGGTACAAATCCGCGGTGCGGAACAGCCTCTGGTACTCAATGGCGCCGGTGTGCGAAAGAAGTTTTTCATCAGTGTCTATGTCGGCGCGCTCTACCTGCCGCAGCGTCAGGTAGGCGTTGGCGCCTTGTTGACCGATCCGCCCGCAAACCGCGTGTCGATGCATTTCGTCTACAGCGAGATCGAGAAACGCATGCTCGACGACGGTTGGCGAGAGGGGTTCGAAAAGAACCTGTCGCCGCAGGAACTCGCTGCCGTGAATGAACGCCTGACGCGTTTCACCGACCTGTTCGAAGACCTGCACGAAGGTGACACCATCTGGCTCGATTACGTGCCGGGTCGCTCGACCGAGGTCAGCATCAACGGCGTGCCGCGCGGTGAGATCGAGGGCGCGGACTTTAACGCCGCGCTGCTTTCCGTGTGGCTGGGTGACGAACCTGTGACGGATGCACTCAAGAACGCCATGGTAGGGGTCGATAAGCACTAGGCGCCCGGGATCGCGGGCCCTAACGGAAAAGCATCGACTTTATGGAATCAGCCACTCGAATGTCAGATGAAGCGTCGAGCGAGGAGATCGCGCGTCTGCGGGCGCTCGTCCCGCTGCACACCCTGCCTGACGAAGCCTTCGAGCAGCTCCTCGACGGCATTTCATTCGAGTCTCTGACCAAGGGAAAAATTCTTTTCGAACAAGGTGATACGGATCATCAACACGTCTACCTTCTGAAAGGTAGCGTGAGCCTGCTGCACGATAAAAATGTCACCGATACGGTCAAGTCGACCAACGAAACCGCACGTTTTCCACTGGCCCACCAGCTACCGCGCGAGCAGACCGCGCGCGCCAACGGCAAGATTCGCATCGCACGCATCGACAGCCGGCGCCTGAGCGATCTGCTGGCGCGCACCCAGACGGTCGATTACCAGGTCGCCGATCTCGATGAATCGGGTCAGGACGACTGGATGACGATGTTGCTGCAGTCGAGCGTGCTGCAGCAGGTGCCTGCATCGAACATCCAACGCGTGATGATGAGCGTCGAGCAGGTCGAGGTCGAAAAAGACGAAGACCTGGTGCGCCAGGGTGACCCGGGTGATTTCTACTACATGATCACCAAGGGCTGCGCGGTTGTGCGCCGCGACAACGACGACGGCAAAGGGGCGGTCGAGGTCGCCACGCTCGGCCCGGGCGACGCGTTCGGTGAAGAGGCCTTGCTGTCGGACAACCCGCGCAACTCCACGGTCACGATGATCCAGACGGGCGAAGTACTGCGCCTGAGCAAGGAAGACTTCCTCGACCTGATCAACAACCCACTGCTGGAGCGGCTGAAAATGCCGGCCGCACAGGCGAAGGTGGATCAGGGTTCGGTCTGGCTGGATCTGCGCTCCGGTGCCGAATACGACGAATCGCACCTGCCGAACGCTATCAGCATTCCTTTCGAATCACTGCGTTACCAGGCGTCGAGCCTGGCGACCGACCGGCACTACATCCTGTATAGCGACACCGGTGGCCGCGCGATGGCCGGCGCCTTTTTGCTGACCGAGCGCGGCTTCGATGTCTCGGTGCTGGAGGGTGGGCTCGCGTCCAGTGAGACAGATGCGGTTGCCGAGGAGCAGCCCGCAGCCGCAGCGGCAGTCGATGACGAGGTGATGCAGGAACGCATCCGTCGTGCCGAGGCGCGTGCGAAAGAGCTCGAAGATCGGTTGAAAGAGGCCCAGCTCGATCAGAAAGGCATTGCTGAGGAACGCGAACAGTATCTGCAGCAGGTGCGTGAGGCCGTCGAACAGGCGCGCCAGGACGCTGCCCAGAGCGAGGCGGAGAAGAAGGAAGCGCTGGATGCGCGGCAGAAGGCTTACGCAGAGATGGAGCGTCTCACCAGCAGCCTCGAGGCTGCGGAGAACGAACGCGCCTCACTGGCGGGCCGGATGTCCGAGATCGAGGGTCTCGACAAGAAGCTGCAGGAGCGCTTGTCGAGGGCCGAGCGCGAGTTGATCGGCGAGCGCGAGCGTGCCGAGAGCGCAACCACCAATCTCGACGACCTGGCGGGCCGTCTGACCGACGCCTTGGCGCAACGCACCAAGGAACGTGAGCAACACGATCGTGAACGCGGTGAATTGAAGGAGGAAATGACCGCGTTGCAGCTCGACCTTGAACAGGCGCAGGCTGACCTGGAAAGCCTGCGCAACGACCTCGATGGGCGCAAAGGCGACGATGAGGCGGTGCAGACGCTGCAGCAGGAAATTGATGCGCTGCGCAAAGAGAACGAACAACTGCGCGCCAGCCAGCAACAGAATGACGAGCAGGCGGCCGCACAGCTCGCCGAGCGCGAGCAGGAACTCGACAAGTCGCTGGGCGAGAGTCAGCAGCGGATCGAGAAACTCGAAAAGTCGCTGAAAGACGCGCGTGCGAAAGCCGAGAAGAAGGTCAACGCGCTGCGCCAGGAGCGCGACGTGGCACTGGCCTCGCTCGACGAACTTGGCGTCAAGAACAGCGACCAGATGCAGAAGCTGGCCGCCGATGCCAAGCAGGCCGGCGATCAGCTGCTCAATGTGCAAACCGAGTTGAGCGAGGCGCAGAGCGCGCGCGACGATTTGCAGCGCCAGCTCCAAGAGCTCAAAACGACCAATACCGCGCTGCAAGAGCAGCTCGCCGCAGGCAACGGTGAGGCGGATGCCGCGCTGGTCGCGAGCCAGGAGCGGGTTGCCGCGCTCGAAAAAGCGTTGGGCGACGCCGAATCGAAGGCTGCCAAGACCACCGATGCATTGCGTAACGAACGCGACGTGGCGTTGGCTTCGCTCGATGAGCTGGGCGTCAAGCACAGCGAAAAGCTGCAACAGATCACCCGCGACGCCAGCGAAGCGGCTGAGCAGTTGCGTGCGTCGCGCGAGGAATTGGAGACGTCTCAGGCTGCGCTTGACGCAGTGCGACAAGAACGCGATCAGCTGCGATCCAGCCTGGATGCTGCGCAGTCTGAGAACCAGGGCGCCGCTGCGCAGCAACAGGCAAGGATCGAGGAACTCGAGGCGACGCTGTCCGCAGCACAGGGCAAGCAAGCGCAGCTCGAAACCTCGTTGCGCGAGGCGCAGAGCGGCAACGAAAAAGCGCTCAAAGAATTGCGCACCAAGCTGGATGCCAGTGAGCGACAGCTGACAGGCAAGCGCAGGGAGCTCGAGTCGCTATCGGGCGAACGCTCGAAGGTGGGTGAGCAGCTCGCCGCGTTGCGTAAGCAACTTGAAGACGCGCAGAACGAACTGAAGGCCGAGCGTGATACGGCGGCCAGGGCGGCAGAGCAGTCGATGTCGCGGCGCAGTGACCTGGAAAAGGTGATCCGCGCCGGTGAGGAAAAGATCGCTGCACTGCAGCACGATCTGAAAGAAGCAAACAGCAAGGTGGCGGCGAGCAAGCAGGATGCGCACGCCCAGGCCGACGCGTCAGCCAAGATCGAGCGCCTGGAAAGCGAGGTTTCTGCGCTCAAGGGCGAAGTCGACAAGTATCGGGCGGCGGCCGAATCCGGCGACGACAAGTTGCGCGCCGAACTGGTCGAGGCCAAACAGACTCTCGAAGAACGCAATATTGCGCTAAAGTCCGCGCGTGAAGAGCAGAGTGAGTTGATCGAGGCGCTGAACACCGCGAGCGCCGAGCGTGATACCTTGCAGCTCGCCCTGAGTGAGAAAGACGATGATCAGGCGCGCCTGGTCGATCTCGAGAACCAGGTTGCCGAGGCGCTGAAGGCGCACGACAGCGAACTGCTCGATCATGAAGGACAGCAGGCGAACCTGCGCCAGCAGCTCGACGAGGCGCACGCGCAGCGCGATGTGCTGCAGCAAGAGATCGAGCGCCTAAATGCGGTGCTCGAGGTGGGTGTCGCCGGCTCGGCAGACGATCAACTGCAGGCGGAATTGAGCAAGGTGCGCAGCGACCTGACTGCGCGCGACAACGAGGTGAAGCAATTGCGAGGCGTGCTCGAAGAGTATGTCGACCAGATCCGTGCCGCCCAATCCGGCGACGACGATGCGTCGGAGCTGGCAGCGTTGCGCGCCGAACTCGAGATGGTGCGCGAACAGGCGGTGCGCGATGTCGCGCATATGCGCGAACAGCTGGCGACCTCCGAGACGCAGATGCGCCGTCTGCAACAGGCCGATGGGCGCGAAGCGATATCGCACGAATCGATGCGGCAACGCATTGAGGCCCTCGAAACCTCGCTGAACGAACGTCAGCGCGAACTGGGTAGCGCGGAAGACTCGCGGCACATGCTCGAGGATTCGCTCGAGGACGTGAACCGCCAGTTGGATGAGGTGAAACGCGAACTCGACAAGTCGCAGGCAGAGGCCGACGATGCCATCGCCAGTCGACGCGAGGCGGAATCGGCCCGCGATCAGTTGCAGGAAGCCCTGTATCGGCTGCAGGAAGAATCGGAAGAGGCGGCGAAGGTCGTCGACCTGCGCGATGACCGGCTCAAGCCGATGTCGCGCCCGATCGGCATGAAGAGCGTCTCATCGCCGAGCCGGTTCTGGCCGATCGTGATCGGCGGGGCGTTGGCTATCGGCGCATTGGAAGGGCTGAGCTTCTATGCCGGCAAGGGCGAGATCTTCTCGATGTTGCTCGGGCTTTGACGACGGCCGATGACGAAATCGCGTCGGCACGCATTGTGTCCGCTAAACGAACTCGCCGACCCGGCGACCCGCGGCTTCGAACTGGATAGCGGTTCGCCGCAACCCCTCTCTGTCTTCGTCGTGCGTAAAGACGATGTCCTCGCCGCTTACATCAATCGTTGCCCGCATACCGGCGCGCCGCTCGAATGGGTGCCCGACCAGTTCCTTGATCTCGACAACAGCTTTATTCAGTGTGCTATCCACGGCGCGCTGTTCCGACCGGAAGACGGATATTGCCTGCGCGGGCCCTGTGTCGGGCAATCGCTGCAGTCCGTAGAGCTCAGTGTTGAGGATGGGATGTTGTGGGTGGACCTGCCCACGCCGGACGACGGGCAGTCGGCGGCATCCTGACGCCTTGCCGCCGTTCTTCTTCAGCCTGCGCGCCGCGTGGCGCGCGTTCTCAAGACCACTTGGCGATGAACGATGCGACGTCGATATGCGCTACGTCGACCGGCAACGCGCGGGCCTTGGTGTTCGAGGCCGTCAGGTCTTCATCGACCCGCATCAGGCGCAGCGCAACGCGGGGCTCGTCGTACTCGACGGACGCCGGCGTTGTCGGCGCAGTCTCGTCGGCGATCATCTCGCCGGTAGCCATGTCGTAATGCGTGATCATCGTTTACCTCCCGCGTTGGTAGGTTGAGGTGTCGCATTACCGAGTTTATCGGCACCGCGAATTTCGGCTTTAACCGCCGTATCGTCCTGATGCGGTGGGATGATCAATAAGACCGCTGCGCGCGACGAATCATTTCAGTCGTCGCTGCGCGAAGCGCTATCCGCGGTTCACGGGCTTGGGTTGGGGTGCCGGGTATGGATCGCCTCGATCTCGTCCAGCATTTCGTCGCTGAGCGTCACATTGACGCTGTCGAGGTTGCTGCGGAGTTGTTCGAGCGTGGTCGCACCGATGATGTTGCTGGTCAGAAACGAGCGCGAGGTGACGAATGCCAGTGCCATCTGCGCTGGATCGAGCCCATAGTCGCGCGCCAGGGTCACGTAATCCTGCGTGGCCTTGAGCGCCTGCAGGTTGGAATAGCGTTGATAATCGGGGTACAGCGTGAGCCGTGCCTTGGGCGGCGTGTTGTCGCCCAGGTACTTGCCCGACAGCACGCCGAAGCCTAACGGTGAATAGGCCAGCAGCCCGACATTCTCGCGATGGCTGATTTCCGCCAGGCCGATCTCGAAACTGCGGTTGAGCAGGCTGTACGGATTCTGGATCGAGACCATGCGCGGCAACCCCAGGGTGTCGGCAAGCTGCAGAAAGCGCATCACTCCCCACGGTGTTTCGTTCGAAACGCCCACGTAACGGATCTTGCCGGCGGCAACCATCTCGGCGAGTGCGAGCAGGGTTTCCTGCAGCGGCACTTCGTCGGGCTCTTGCGCGTGCGTGTAGCCGAGGCGGCCAAAGCAGTTGGTCTGTCGATCCGGCCAATGCAACTGATAAAGGTCAATGACATCGGTCTGCAGGCGGCGCAGGCTTCCGTCTACTGCGGCATGGATATTGGCGCGGTCGAGACGATTGTTGCCGCCACGGATGTAGGTGAGCCAATCGCGGCCGGGGCCGGCAACCTTGCTGGCCAGCGTCACCTTGTCGCGGCAGCCGCGCTGCTTGAGCCAGTTGCCGATAATGGTCTCGGTGCTGCCCATGGTCTCGGCACGCGGCGGTATCGAGTACATCTCGGCGGTGTCGATGAAGTTGACCCCGGCATCGAGCGCCATGTCGAGCTGCTCGAATGCGTCCTGTTCGGAGTTCTGTTGGCCGAACGTCATGGTACCCAGGCACAGCACGCTGACGTCGAGACCGGTGTCGGCAAGAGGACGGTATTGCATCGGTTAGACTCCAAACTTTGAGTTGGCTTTTTATTCTATGGAATTTTCCGGCGAACTTTTCCCGAAGTCGTGGATATGGGTGTGCGCTGGCCTGTACGCATGGATTCTGTGGCGCGCAGCGCGTTGGGCCGACTGGCGTCGTCTGCTCGATGGCAACCAGTCCAATGTGTTCCTCGGTGCGGTCGTGTGCGTGATCGTGATGTGGACCTTGCGCACCCCGATCCAGCCGGGATTCGAATGGCATCTGTCGGGGATGGTCACACTGACCCTGATGTTCGGTTGGTCGCTGGCGATTTTCGCCGGCAGCCTGGCGTTGCTCGGCACTACCCTCGCCGGCCTCAATGACTGGTTGGGCTATGCGCCCTCTGCACTGGTGTTCATCGCGCTGCCCGCCACGCTCACCCAGGTCATACTGGGCTTGGTCCGCGCCTATCTGCCGAAGCACTACTTCGTCTATGTGTTCATCAACGCGTTCTTTGCCGGGGGGCTGATCTCGGTCATCGTTGCGATGAGTGCCACCGGGCTGTTGCTGTGGGCAGACGCCTACTCACTGCAAAAACTCAGCGACACCTACCTGCTGTTTCTGCCGCTGATGTTTTTCCCCGAGGCGGTGCTGAATGGTTGGCTGATGTCGATCATGGTCGGTTTCAAGCCGCACTGGGTCGTCTCGTTTCGTGACGAAGAATACCTTCAGGGCAAGTAATCTCCGCCATTCCGCGGTCTCAGCATCAAGGTTGTAAACTGTTGTGCGCAGTCATTCATCGTCGTTAACGCGGGAGAGCTGGATTTGAGCTGGTGGGGAAAACTGGTTGGCGGTGCGTTTGGTTTCATGCTCGGCGGCCCGTTGGGCGCTTTGCTGGGCATCGCGCTCGGCCACAATTTCGACAAGGGTCTGAAAGCGCTACCGGATGATTCCGGATTCGCCAGCGGTGATCGCGAGCGGGTACAGACGGCGTTTTTCACCGCGACCTTCGCCGTGATGGGGCGGGTGGCAAAGGCCGATGGCCGAGTCAGTCCTGAAGAGATTCGACTGGCCGAAACGGTCATGGACGAGATGTCGCTCGATGCCCCCAGGCGCAAGGCAGCGATCAATCTGTTTAACCAAGGCAAGTTGCCCGACTTCGATCTCGACGGGGTGATCGAGCAGTTCCGGCGTGAGTGCCATGGGCGCAGCACGCTGCTGCAGATGTTTGTCGAGATCCAGTTGCAGGCGGCCTTTGCCGACGGCCAGATGGACCGCGCCGAAGATCAGTTGTTGCTCGATATCTGTCGGCGACTGGGTATCAGTGAGCTCGACTATCGCCGCCTGGTGCGCATGGTGCAGGCTGAACGCGCGTTTCGCAGCGGGGCGGGCGCTGGTGGCGGCTCGTCACGGCAACAGCAGCGTCCGCGCAGCAATGCGCCGACGCTCGACGAGGCGTACGAGGTGCTCGGCGTGCCCCGGTCGGCCAGCGATGCCGAGGTCAAGCGGGCCTATCGGCGGCTGCTCAGTCAGCATCACCCCGACAAGCTCGTCTCCAAGGGGCTTCCTGAAGAGATGATGAAGATCGCCACACAGAAAACGCACGAGATCCGCCAGGCGTACGAACGCATCAAGGAGACGCGCGGTATGTGACTGCTGCGGTGAGCGGTAAACGAAAAAAACCCGCCGTGAAGAGGCGGGTTTTTTTGTATCGGATCGCGGTGTTTAGCGCCAATACGGAGGCGGATAACCACCCGGTGCGCCGCCTGGGTAGCCGGGACCATAGGCAGGTGCCGGGTACGGATAAGGTCCGTAGCCACCCGCGGCAGGAGGCATGCCGCGACGTTGCTGCATATTTGCCTCGTGCTGCTCACGCTGTTGTTGCGCGCGTTGCTCCATCTGCGCCTGACGCTCTGCGATGTAGCTCTCGAAGCGCGAGCGCATCTCGTCGCGATAGGCGTCGTTCGGATCCTCACCGGCAACGTTCTCGCCGGCCGTGGATTCCGTGGGTTCGTCGCCCGAAGCGGCCATCGCGGCAGGTGGTCGGGGTGCCGTCGGGCCTGCCCAGTCGGGACGCTCGGGCATCGCCGGGCGGGCCGGTGGTTGCGGTTTGTCACGCTGTACCACCGGCGGTTCGGGCGGCTGCGGCGGTGCCATGCGTTCCGGCATGGCCGGCATCTCGGGCTTCGGCGGTGCTGCCGGTTTTTCCGCGACCTCCGGTCTTGCCGGTGGCTGCGGTACCGGTGGCCGTTCAGCCATTGCCGGCTTGGCTGGAGGCTCGGGTTTCTCCGGTCGCGCGATCGCTTCGGGCCTGGTCGGCGGTTGCGGTGCCTCGGGGCGCGCGATCGGCTCAGGCTTGGCCGGTGGTTCCGGCTTGGCCGGCGGCTCGGGCCGTGGGATGGGTGCAAACTTGGGCGCTTCGACCGATGCTGTCGATTCGGCCTTCGCATCCGGTTCCGCATTCATCGCCGGCTCGGCTTTCGCCGCTGGTTCGACCGGTGCCTTTGGTGGCTCGGCCTTGGCGGCGGCCGTGTCCGGGGTTGCCGGCGCTTGTTCGGTCGCGCCTGCCTGGTTCATGTCGGCGGTGCGTGCTTTGAGCTTGTCACGCATCGCTTGGTGCACACTCTGCGGGTCGTTGTTGTTGCTTGTTGTTGCGTCGGCTGCGGGTGCCTTGTTCAGCGGGCCACCTGAATCGCCGCCGTCGGTTTTCGCCGTATCGACTGCCCACGGCGGCGCCTCGGGCATCTGGTAGCCGTTCTCCAGGGCGCGTTGGCGCAGGGCCTGATATTGCGCGTTGCGATAGCCCTCACGAGCTTCGCCCGTCAGGTTGGCCATGGCGGCTTTGTGCTGTGCCTGCTCTTCTTCGCTCATGATGCGAAACTTGGAGGCGTCCTCTGCGGCCATCGCCGAGGTCGCGTGCAGGCCAATGAACACACCGAGGGCCAGCAGGCCACCAGCGATCTGCTGGATGTCTCTCATATTGGGGTACCTTGCTGCAAAGCTGGAATCTCAATTCTAGCGTGGAATGTCGGCGCCGCTAACAGCGGGCTACTGATCGAGATCAGTCGGTTCGTTCGATGCCGAGCTTTTTCATGCGCGAACGTAGCGTGCTGGCGGGCAGATCCAGTATCTCTGCCGCACCGCCCTTGCCGGCAACCGCCCAGTTGGTGTGCTGGAGCACACGGCGGATATAGAACGCTTCATTTTCGGCCAGCGAAACAAAGTCTTGCGGGCTATCGAGGATAAACCCGGGGAGGCTCGACGGGACTTCGTCGCCGCTGCTGATGCCGGAATTCACGAGATGAGGGGCGATCGGCACTACCTGGTCGCGGGCCAGGATCGCCGCCCGTTCAATGACGTTCTGCAGCTCGCGGATATTGCCCGGCCAGTGATACGCCAGCAGCAGTTCCATGCCATCCTCAGTCAGCCGGGTGAAGGTGCGACCCTGGGCGCGGCCCTGGTCGGCAAGAAACTTGTTGACCAGCAGCGGGATGTCTTCGCGGCGGTCGCGCAGCGGCGGTACGGTCAGCGGGAACACGTTGAGGCGGTAGAACAGATCCATCCTGAAGGTGCCGTTCTCGACCATCTCTACAAGGTCGCGGTTGGTTGCGGCGATCACTCGCACGTCCACACTGAGCGACGACTCCGAGCCCAGGCGGCTGATCTCGTGTTCCTGCAGTACGCGCAACAGCTTGACCTGCGCATCCAGCGGCAGCTCGCCGACCTCGTCGAGAAAAATCGTACCGCCATCGGCCAGTTCGAAATGACCTTGGCGCTGCTTGGTGGCGCCGGTGAAGGCACCCTTCTCGTGGCCGAACAGTTCGCTCTCGATCAGGGTCGGCGTAATCGCGCCGCAGTTCACCTTGATCAGGGGACGATCGCGCCGCGGGCTCAGATCGTGGATGGCGCGCGCCATCGCCTCTTTGCCGGTACCTGACTCACCGATGATCAGCACCGAGCTGTTGGTCGGCGCCACCTGGTCGATCTGGTCGAGTACCGATTTCAAGGCGGGGCTCTCGCCGACGATGCTGTCGAAGCGGCCTTCGTTCTTTACCTCGGCCTGCAGGTAGGCGTTCTCTGCCTGCAAGCGGTCGCGCAGGCGTTCGACTTCGGCCAAGGCGTCGCGCAGTTGGTGTTCCTGGCGTTTGCGCTGGGTGATGTCGCGAAACGCCAGCACCGCACCCTGCACCTCGCCACCGCGTTTGATCGGCGTGCAGGTCCAGCTCACTGCGAAGTGGTCGCCGGAATGACGCCAGAACACGTCGCTGTCGCTCTGCTTGGCGATCCCCTGCTTGAGTGTCTGGTACATGCCGGTTTCGATGAAATGGTAGGGGCTGCCATCCCAGCGGGCATACAGGTGAAGCTCGTGGATCGAGTGGCCGATCAGTCCTTCTTGTGTATAGCCGGTCAGCTGAGAGGCTGCCGGATTGGCGAAGGTGATATTGCCGTCGAGGTCGAGCCCGTAGATGCCGTCGCCGACCGAATCGAGTATCGGCTGGTTGGCGGCCTCGAGCTGGCGGTTGCGTTCGGCCAGTTCGGTACGCAGACGCGCGATCGTCAGATGGGTTTCGACCCGCGCGATGACTTCCTCGGCCTGAAATGGCTTGGCGATGTAGTCCACCGCACCCATCGACAGGCCCTTGATCTTGTCGTCGGTGTCGTCGAGTGCCGACAGGAAGATCACCGCGATGTCGCGCGTTTGCGGATCGGCCTTGAGCTGAGCGCAGGTTTCGAAGCCATCGATGCCGGACATCAGAATATCCAGCAGCACCAGGTCCGGTTGGGCCCATTGAGCCACCTTAAGCGCATCTTCGCCGCTCTTGGCGACCAGCAGTTTGTGTCCCAGGCCCTTCAGGGTGCCGAACAACAACTGCAGGTTGGTCGGGTTGTCGTCGACCAGCAGGATGGTGCTGTTATGGGGTGGGTTCAATGCGGCGTTGCTGGGTGCTCGGGTAGCCCTGCATGATAGGAGAAAACGCGGACAGCTGTCATGCCGATGCGGCCGGCCCGGCGAGCGTGTCGAGCTGCGACGCCAGGCGGCGCAGACCATCGAAGTCGAACAGCCTCGCCATCAGCGCGATCTCTTCGGCCGCGTTGGTTGGTGCAGCTGGATGATCGGCGAGTTCTTCGGCCAACTGGAAAAGGTGGGCCACATCACCCAGATCGATGGCCGAGTGCAGGCGAGCTGCGGTCGATTGCGCCAGCTCGGCCGACCAGGCGGTCGTGATCTGCCGCGGCGCCGCTGTCGGCGGAGCCGGCATGGGGTCCGCGTTGCGTGCGTGGGATTCGAGTTGCGAGGACAGTTCGGACGCGTCCAGCGGATGCTGCAGAAACACGTCAAAGCCAGCCTCGACGGCAACCGATGCAACCGCCGTGTCGCCGACGGCGATGATCGGCGGTGGTCCATAGCGTGCTGCTTGGTGCAGCGTTGCGCACATTCCGGCGGCGTCGTCGGTGGCGTCGAGTTCGACGATAACCCCGGCCACCAGGTGCTGTTCGAGATAAGCAGCTGCCTGCCCGATCTGTTGCATGCGTTGAATGACAAAGCCTTTGTCTGCCAGTGCGTCTTTCACGTCGAGCGGCTCGCGTGATTCTGCGGCCAGCCACAACAATGTCTGCACAGCTGCGGCTGGGTGGTGGTCGACCGAAAGCACCACCGGTTGCGCATCGTCGGGCGGCGCCAGATTGGGCAGGCGAAAATGGAACCGGCTGCCGATGCCCGGCGTGCTGTCGACATTGAAATCGCTGCCACCCAGCAGGCGTATCAGGCGCTGGTTGATAGCCAGCCCGAGGCCGGTGCCGTCCACCGCCTTGCCGTCGCGCGCCTGGCTGAAGGCATCGAAGATCGCTTCGAGTTTGTCCGCCGGCACGCCGACGCCGGTGTCGGCAACCTCGAACCGGATCTGTCCCTCCGCGTCCAAGCAGACGCTCAGACTGACCACGCCCTGCTCGGTAAACTTCAGCGCGTTGCCCAGCAGGTTCAACAGGATCTGCTTGAGCTTGACCGCGTCGGTCATGACGATCGCCGGGATGTCGGTGCCGACATCGATGCGCAACACGAGATTTTCGGCTGCCGCGCGCGAGGCGACGATGGTGCGAACATCGTCGATCAGTTGTCCTAGGTCGACCGGCTGGAGATCGACCTGCATGCGTCCGGCTTCGATCTTTGTCAGGTCGAGGATGTCGTTGATCAGCGTCAGCAGGTGTTGACCGCAACGCTCGATGGCTTCAACGCTCTCGCGCTGTGCTTGGTTGAGTTCGCCGTCGCGCCGCAACAGTTGGGCATAGCCGAGCACGCCGTGCAGCGGCGTGCGCAGTTCGTGACTCATGTTGGACAGGAACTGTGATTTGGCCTTACTGGCCTGCTGCGCCTGCTCGTTGGCTGATCTCAGCGCCACTTCGGTGCGCTGGTTCTCTTCGATCTGCTCGATCAGCTTCGTATTGCTCTGGCGCAATGCGGTGGTGCGTTCGGCGACCCGGTGCTCGAGCACTTGGTGCGAGCGGCGCAATTGCTGTTCGCGGTGCGCGATATGTTGCGCCATGCTGCGGATCGCGCTGGCCAGGGCCCCCAGTTCGTCGTGGCTCTTAACGTCCGGGTCTACGTTGAAGTCGCCGCGACCGATCTGCTGAACGCTGGCGTCCAATGCTGCAAATGGCCGGGTGATGCGGTGGGCTATGGCGGCGATGACCGACATCACCACGAGCAGCGACACCACCAGAATGCCGGCCACCCATACCACCTTTTCGTTGGCCGCCATCAGTGCCGTCTCGGTCGGTGTGGCCGCCAGTATGCGCCAGGGCAGCCCGGGAACCTGCGTGCTCACCAACCAGTATCTGTCGTCGTTGTTGAGGCCGCTGCGAATCTCGCTGACGCTGCCGAGGCTGCCGGCGCTGCCGATCGAATCCGCCAACTGCCTTCTGACCAGCGGGGGAGGGTCGGGCAACCTCACCTGACCGTTGTCGTCGGCGAGCATCAGGATCATGTTGGACGACGAGCGTTCGGCCGACAGTTCTTGGTAGACCGCGTTCAGCGATAGATTGACGAACGTCTCCCCAACGCGCTCCCCAGCGCGGTCGAGCGCGCGATAGAAAACGATGGCATTGGATTCGATATGCCAGCCGGGCGCCTTCATCTGTGAGATCACATCATCTTCGGACAGGGTTTCGCCGCCGGGTTGGCCACGCCGCATCAATGCACTGCGATTGCTCGGTGCGTACAGGATGCCGGCGGACTGGGCCAGCGGCGTTCTACGCAGACCATCTATGAGGTGGGCATACAGCAGCGATTGGTCCTGGTCCGGATCGGCCTGCATCAGATCGCCGAGGCTTTCGGCCAGCGCGGGCGCCTGGGAAAGGCTCAACGCGAACTGGGCGGCCCGATAGCGGGCGTGTTCGAGCAACAGGTCGTGGGCGTCGTCCGTGAGGTGGGCCCGCAGTTGGGTGACACCGAACAGGAACAACAGCAGGTAGACCGCGATAACCGGGAGCGCGGCGAACAGGACGAGCTTGGTACGTATTGGCAAATGCACGGGTAATCCGGTCGACGAGGCGAGTATCCGCTCAAGAAACCGTTATCACCTTAATCCTAGGCAAAAAAAACCCCCGGGGGACGCGGGGGTTTCAATCCGACTAAGCGGAACTCGTACTGTAGTTATAACTCGGAGAACATCGTGATTCGATCAGGCCTCGCTCGGTCAGCGGTTACGCATGACGACTGCGATCGTCGTTGTCGCTTTTGCCCAAGCCCACAAGTTTGGGTAGCGACAACACCGAGAAGGCACCAGAGAACACCACCATACCGACGATCAATAATGGGGGAATGTCGATACCGAGCAGCGGACCGGCAATTGCGAGCAGCATTGCTGAGAGCCAAGCTACCAAGCCCGCCACACTCAATAACGTGCCTGCCTTATCGTCCGGTTGATTTGCAGCTGATGGGGAGTAAGTACTCATCTTTTCCACCTTGGTTCGCGTCCTGTTGCTCATTTGGTTGCAGCGTTATTGCCTGTGATGGCGGAGGTAATAGAGCAATGGCTGTGCCAAAAAACAAAGTCCCTTTTCAAACAGATGCTTAGGCATTTTCGCCTGAGCTTTTAATGCCTCAGCGCGGTTTTTCGACTCGAAATATCGCGTCGGCGGCAATTGGCGCGATATTTCGCGCCTAGTCTTGCTGGAGAGATCGCGACACGCCGGCGCCATTGCCGGATACGGCCGAGATTCCGCGGCTTCGCGGGCTGCTCGGCGTTGTGCCGGCGGCTACGTCGCGCGGCGTATCGCTTAAGACCCGGCGATGCCGCAGATGATTTCAGCGCAGCCGTGGGTCTGATGTTCAGTTTGCGAGCGGTCGCGGCAACTTTGCGCCGAAATATTGTTCATTTGCACCCAAAAATCGTAAAAAAACGATAAAAGTCGAAATGCCGAAATTTGGGGAGACGCCGTCTGCAGCGCATTGGTTCGCGTGGTAGGAGTGAGGTTTAGTCCACAAAGTGGACCCAAAATGTGACGCAGTTCACATTGTTTGGTGGCGCCGGAATGCCGGTCCCGGCCTATTTGCGGGAGTCAGTGGTATTGCGCACATTGCCCCCATTATCGGCGCGATATTTCGCGCCGATAATGGGGGTGCCGCGTCAGTCGGGTTTGATCGGCCGTACTTTGCCCGCCACGACGGCTGCTATCTCGCGGGCGGCCTCGGTTGACCCGGCGCGCGCCAGCGCCACCCCCATCCGCCGCCGTTCGAAGCTGGTCGGCTTGCCGAACAGTCGAACCTCGCTGTCGGGAACGCTCAAGGCTTCTGCCAAGCCGTCGAACGCAATGCCGTCTGCGTCCACGCCACCGTAGATCACCGCGCTGGCTCCGGTGTGGGCCAGCCTTGTATCGACCGGCAGGCCAAGGATGGCGCGGGCGTGCAGTGCGAACTCGTTCTGATACTGCGTGATCATCGTTACCATCCCGGTATCGTGCGGTCGCGGGCTGACCTCGCTGAACAGCACCTCATCACCGCGGACGAACAGTTCGACCCCGAATAGACCACGACCACCGAGCTCGGCGGTGATCGCGTGCGCAATCTCTCTGGCGCGTTGGGCTGCGACGTCACTCATCGCCTGCGGCTGCCAGCTCTCGACATAGTCACCGCGCTCCTGGCGGTGGCCGATCGGGTCGCAGAAGAAGGTCTCGACGTCGCCGTTCCGGCCGATCGCGCGCACCGTCAGTTGTGTGATCTCGTAATCAAACTCGATCATCTCCTCGACGATGACGCGGCCGCGATTGACGCGCCCGCCACTGAGGGCGTAATTCCAGGCATCATCCAGGTCGTCGGCCGAATGTGCCGTCGACTGGCCCTTGCCCGACGACGACATGACCGGCTTGATGATGCACGGAAAGCCGATCTGCTCGGCAGCGGCGCGCACCTCGTCGAGGGTTTCCGCAAAAGCGTAACCGGAAGTCGGCAAACTCAGCGTTTCGGCAGCCAGGCGGCGGATCCCCTCGCGATTCATCGTCAGCTGCGTGGCGCGCGCCGTCGGGATGACCTCGGCGAGGCCGTCGGCCTCGATCTGCGCCAGCATGTCGGTGGCGATCGCCTCGATTTCAGGGACAATCAGGTGGGGTCGTTCCTGCTCGACCAGCCGGCGCAGCGCCTGACCGTCGGTCATGTCGATGACGTGCGCACGGTGAGCGACCTGGTGTCCGGGCGCATTGGCGTAGCGGTCGACCGCGATGACCTCCACCCCGAAGCGCTGCAGTGCGATGATGACTTCTTTGCCGAGTTCGCCGGCGCCGAGCAACATGACGCGGGTTGCAGAGGGGCTCAAGGGGGTGCCGATGCGCATTGTGGTCTCCAGGTTCTCGGTGGGGTGACAAGATTAGCGGGAGCTGCCGGCCTTGGCGAGGCTGGGTATAGTGACGGGCGATATGCAGTACCTACAAAGAATGATGTTTGCGGCCTTCGGGCTGTTCTGGTGGACCACAGCGGGTTTCGTGCACGCCAAGGATTGCGAGTCGCCGGTCAATTCGTCCGGATTCGGCATCGGCGTGTATTTCGACCAGGATCTGCTCGCGCCGAGCAACGACGACCGCGACTACACCATGGGGATCGGTGTCGAGATCTTTCAGGACGAAGGCCCCCTGTACCTGATGCGCGATCTGCTGACGATGGTCGAGCCGGTGGTGGGGTTCGACGAACGCTGCGGCCGGGTGTACCAGAGCTTCATGTTCGGTTCGCTCAACTACACCCCGGACGATATCGGCGATCCCGAGCCGATCTACGACGACCGGCCGTATGCCTCGCTGCTGTACCTGTCGAACAAGCGGGTGATCGCCGACGACGAACGTGCCCTGGGGGTCGAATTCATGGTCGGCGCACTGGGCACCAACGTTGCGCGCGAGGTACAGCAAGGGCTGCACGGCTGGTGGCGTGACACCACCGACGACGATGAGCCGGTCGACCCGGAAGGTTGGGATCACCAGATATCGGATGGCGGCGAACCGACCGTCCGTCTGCGGGTGACCGATTCGCGGCGCTTCGCGCGCGGCTCCAACTGGGATCTGGCGCATTCCTGGGACGCCAATCTCGGCTTTCAGACCAATGCCAGCATTGGCCTGAGCGGGCGCGTCGGCAAGCTCAACAGTCCGTTCTGGAGTGTGCCCTACGATCCGATCAACCGCGGTAACTTCGTGCCCGCCGTGACCGGTAACGAATGGTATTTCTGGGCCGCCGGGCGGCTGCGCGCGGTCGCCTACGATGCGCTGTTGCAGGGGCAGTTCCGCGACAGCGAGGTGACCGTCGACTACGACGACATCCGCAAGCTGGTCTGGGAGGGCGGCGTCGGTGTGACCAAGGGTTGGCCGGGATTCCAGCTGACGTTTTCCATCAACGCCAAGGCCGGCGACACGCTGCTCGACAAGGCGCCCGACGAGCACCTGTGGGGCGGACTGTACCTTAGCAGGCGCTATGATTGATTAATGGGTAGGCAGCGTTCGCGCGAAAAAGCGATAGAATCCTGCCGTTGCCCCCTGATGGACGTAGGATGAGCGAAAAATCCGAAGCTATTGCCATCGCCGACCTGATGTCGCACAGCGGTGTTGGATTCGGCACCAGCGGCGCGCGCGGCCTCGCGGAGGCCATGACCGACCGGGTCTGCTA